>Ga0105055_10005219_pt1 | contig 18490 bp, 5 predicted proteins | sample BON03_FD_78090 | JGI IMG/M metagenome (GOLD analysis project Ga0105055, IMG submission 78090) | Freshwater microbial communities from Lake Bonney liftoff mats and glacier meltwater in Antarctica - BON-03 | ecosystem: Environmental > Aquatic > Freshwater > Ice > Glacier meltwater | place: Lake...
CGGGGGGTGGGGGGGGGGGGGGGGGGGGGGGGGTGGGGGGGGGGGGGGGGGGGGGGGGGGGGGGGGGGGGGTCGGGCGGCTTTTAGTGGTCCCGCGGTCCCGCTCGCCTCTTTTCATTCGGCGACGCCGCCGCCGCCGCCGCCGCCGTCGCCGTCGCCGCCGTCGCCGCCGCCGCCCTGGTCGCGGCCGCCCCTGCGGCCGCCCCGTCGGCCGCGCTCGCGCCCGCGGCCTCGCCCGCGCCCGCGGCGAGCGCGCGCCTCGGGCACGGAGCCGTCCGGCTGGCCGACCCCGCTCCCCGACGCCTCGCCGCCGCCGCCCGCCGCCGCTGCGTTGCCCGCCTGGCTGCCGCCCCTGCTGCCCCGCTCCCGCCGCGCGTTGAAGCCGCGCAGGTTGGTGCGCTTGAGCTCGACGCGCAGCGGCCGCCCGCGCAGCTCGTGCCCGTCCAGGTCCCGCAGCGCCGTCTCCGCGCCCAGCAGCTCCCCGAACTCGGCGTACGCGTACCCCTGCGGCCGCTGCGTGGCCGCGTCGCGCGGGATCGACACGCGCCGCACGTCGCCGCACGACGCCAGCAGCGCCGTCAGCTCGACGCGCGTGACGGCGTAGTCGAGGTTGCCGACGTAGACGGAGCGGCTGTCCATCTCCTTGACCTCGGGCGGGGGCGAGACGCGGCGGCCGCGGCCGCGGCCGCGGCCGCGGCCGCCCTGCTGCGGCTGCTGCGGCGGCGGCGGGCCGCCGCCGGGCGCGCGGTCCGCGCTGCCGCCGCCGCCTCCGCCGACGCGGCCCGAGCTGCCTGAAGATCCCGCGTTTGGGCTGCCGCCACCGCCGCCGCCGCTGCCCGTGCCCGTGCCCGTGCCCGCGCCCGTGCCCGTGCCCGTGCCCGTGCCCGTGCCTGTGCCCGTGCCCGTGCCTGTGCCCGCTCCTGTGGTGCCGCCGCCGCCGCCGCCGCTGCCGCCGCCCCCACGGCGGCCGCGGCCCCTCCTCTTGAGGAGCTTTTTGGTGGGGCCGCCATCCTGCGGTGCGCGCGTCTCCTCGCCGGCCGGGCTGTCGTCGCCGTCGACAGCGGGGACGTCCGGACGCGCCGGATCCGCGGGCCGCGCGCCGCGAGCCTCGGGGGCCGCGCGCGCGGCCGGGCGGTTGTCATCGGGGTCGGGGTCGGCCTGCTGCCGGTTGATCACGCCGGCCGCGATCGTCGCGCCCGCCGCCGTGCCCGGCCCATCGGCCGCGCTCGCCGATGGAGGGCCTGCGAGGGGGTCGTCTGCTCCCGGGGACGGCCCCGCGGGATCCATGTATGTGTACGTACAGAGCTCTTGAGAGCTCGTGTGTCACCGGAAAAAAAAAGCGGAGCTGAGAGAGAGAGGAGAGAGAAAGAAAAACACAAAAAAACCTTCGAACGCGGGATCTGGTGGGGGATTTCAGGCAGGGGTGAAGACGGAACAGGGACGGGATGGGGTTCAGTCGGGCGGTCGTCGTGGAGAAGATAGTGACTCCTCCTCAGTCCTCTTCTCCAGCGACAGCCTCCAAACGATGCAACTGTGAATACGGGTCCGGGTCATGCCGCCGGCGGCGGCGCGCCTCCTTTATCCGCCGTCGCCGTCGGCCTCGAACCGGCTTTTCGCTAGCCGCCCCCCGCAAATCGGCCGCCTCCTCTTCCGACTTTTTTCCACACGGCCACTCCACTCGAACGCAGGTCTAAGCTTGCCTCCACTTGTACGACCCAAAACGATATTTCAGGGCGCAAGCGGCGCGCGCGGCGGATCGTCCTCGGCCTGTCTTGGCGCTCGATCCTTGGTTGCTCGATCCACCGCCGCCTCCCTCGTTGCGCCCCCGCAAGCAATGAGGCGGCCCGGCCACGCGACGCCAATTGTTCGTCCCGGTCTGGAGCGCTGACCAGACGCTCGCGCCCGCGCCCCATCGAAAACACTAGGCGCAATGAACAAGCGCGCGCGCCCGCCGAGCGACGGCGGCGGTGACGACGCCGACGGCGTCGCTCGCCGCCGCCGCGCGGCGCTCGCCGCGCCCGCGCCGCCGCCCCCAACGCCGCCCCCACCCGGGCTGCCGCCGCCGCCTCCGCCGCCGCCGCCAATGCAGGTGCTCGAGGCGCTGCGCGCCACGCGCGACGGCGACACGTGCGCGTCGGGCATGGTCGCCTTCCGCCGCGCGCTCGCCGGACCCGCGCCGCTGGCCTACGTGCGCCGCTACCTCGACGCAGCGGCGGCGGCAGTCGGCGGCAGCGGCGGCGGCGGCGGCTGCGGCAGCGACGGCGACAGTGGCGGCGGCGACCCTCGGTGGCGCGAGGTCGAGGCGGCGTGGGAGGCGCACAGCCTGGGCGGACGGGCGCACCCGCAGGCGGCGCTCGAGATCCTGCGCCTCATCGCGGACCTGCTGCGCGCTGACCGGCCCCGCCGGCCAGCAGACGGCCAGCGGGGCAGCGGCACCGACGCCGCCGCCAACGCCTCTGCCGCCGCCGACGTCAGCGACGCCGCCGCCGCCGCCGCCGACGCCGACGCCTCGCGCGCCCTTGACGCGCTGGCGGCCTCGACCCTGCAGCCTCGGCGCCTGCGCCTGCTTCACCACGCGCTCGAGGCCGCGTGCGGCGGTCAGGCTGGTCAGAAGATGAACGCTAAGTCGGAGCAGCAGCAGGACGAGCGCGCCCCGCCCCAGCCGCAGCCGCAGCCGCAGCCGCAGCCGCAGCCGCGCGCCCGCTGCAACGCCGCCCTGGCCCTGCTCGAGGCGGCGGCGGCGCGATCGCCGTCGCTGGCGCGCGGCGTGCTCGGGGCCGTGGACGTCCTTGGGGCCGCCGCGATCACGGCGCTGGCGCGGCCCCCCGGCGGGGCGCTGGCGCCGCTGGAAGCGCAGCAGCGGCAGCGGCTGGTCGACGCGGCGGCGGCGGCGGCGGCGGCGGCGGCGGCGGGGGGCGGGCGCCGCGGCGGCGGCGGCGGCGGCGGCAAGGGGCACGGGGCCGGGGCGTCGTCCGGCGCCGACGACTCCATAGCGACGCTCGTGCCGCGCGCCTCGCCGCTCCTGTGCCGCGCGTGGGACCGCGCGTCGGCGCCGCCTTCCGGAGCAGAGGCGTCGGCGGCGGCGGCGCAAGGAGGCGGCGGCGACGGGCCCGGCGCACCCCCGACGCCGCCAGCGGGGCCGCCGCCGCGCGACCGGCCGACGCGCGCGGCCCTGTGCGACGTCGTCCTGGCGCTGTACGAGTCGGCCGACGCGCTGATGGTCGGCGCCCTGCTCCAGTGCCGGCCGCTGACGTCGGCCCTGCTGGCGCACGCGGCCTCAGACCCCCCCGGGGCCGCGCTGCGGGCGCTCGTGCTCGTGTGGGGCCGCGGGTTTGGGCCCGGGAGCGCGGCGCCGCCGCAGGCGCGCGCCGCCGCCTTTGACGACGCGGCGCTGGCGCAGCTGGCGGCGCTGGCGGCGCGGGCCGACGACGCGGAGGAGCTGGCCGCGCGTCGGCGCGCGGCGCGGCGGCGGAGGCGCTTGCGAGAGCGGCGCGTGGACGGGGACGCTGGTGCCGCCGCCGCCGCCGCCGCCGCCGGGGCCGCCGCCGCCGAGCACGGCGGCAAAGCCCAGGCGCAAGAGGACGAAGGCGAGGACGAGGCCGGGGAGGAGGAGGACGACGACGAGCGGGTCCTGGCCGCGCTCGCGCACCAGGCTCTCGTCGCGCTACTGACCGACCCGGCGCACGGGCTCGCGTCCGCGGCGACGGCGATAACCAGCCCCGCCGCCGCCGCCGCCCCCGACCGCCGCGTCCTGCGCCTGATGCAACGCCTGCGCCCGGCCGACAGCGCCGCGCACGCCCGCCTGCTCGAGACGGCGTGCCGCGCCCAGCCTGCCCTCGCGGGCGAGCTGCTGCGCGCGCTGCCGCTGGCTCTCGAGCCCCCCCCGGCGGGCAGCGGCAGCAGCGGTGGCGGTCTCCAGGCGCGGTGGCTCGTGTCCGTGGCCGTGGCGACGATGCTGGTACGCGCAGCCGCGTCGCAGGCGTCCAGCCTGGAGCTGCTCGCGCGAGACGGCGGCGGCGGCGGCGGCGGCAGCGGCAGCAGCAGCGGCACTCCGCCTCCCGCCTGCGCGGCCGCCGCCGCCGCGCGCTCGGCGCTGCTGGCCGCGCTGCCCCCGGCCGCATCGCGCGCCGCGCTGTCGCGCGGGCTGCAGCACCCCACGTCCGATCTGGTGCGGCACGCGTCGGTCGTCCTCCTGAGCGCTTGCCTGGACGCGGCGGGCCGGCGGCTGCTGGGCCCGCTCGAGGTCGCGGCCGCGGCCGAGGCGGATCTGCCCGCGGGCGGCGGCCCCTCCTGGGCGCAGCTGCTCGCGTCGAGCCGCGCGGCCGTGCGCCTGCACCTGCCGGACCCGTCGACGCTGGTCGCGCTGGTCGCGGCGGGGGGCAGAGGCCGCGGCGCCGAGGACGACGAGCAGGAGGAGGGAGGAGGCGCAAACGGCGACAGCCACAAGAGCGGCAAAACAAGGGCGGCGAAAAGGGCGAGCGCCGCCGCCGCCGCCGCGCGCTCTGAGACGCAGCTCGCCTCGCTCGGCGCGCTGGCCTCCTACCAGCGGTGGCTGCCCGGCGCCGCCGCCGACGCGCACGCCGACGCCGCGCACGTCGTCAACATGCTGATGGCCCAGCAGCAGCCTGCGACGCCGGCGGCGGCGGCCCCCGCGGGCCGCGGGCGGACGGCGCCACCAGCCCCCGCCGAGCCGTTGGAAGGGCCGGCGACGGCCCGGCCCGACCTGCCCTCGGCGGCCCTGCTCCCTTCCGCGCCCGTGCAGGAGGCCTTGCTGCGGCTGGTCGTGGCCGCAGAGCGCGCCGCGACGATGTCCGGCCGCCTGCAGCAGCAGCAGCTCGCGAGCACAGGCGACGCCGCCGCCGCCGCCGCCGCCGTCCCGGACCCCGCGCCCCCCTCCTCCTCCTCCTCCTCGGCGCTACCCCCGCTGTCGCCGCAGCTGTTGCGCCTGGCCCTGTGTTCCCGCAGCGAGCCCGTGCGGCGGCGCGCGCGCCCCCTCTGGGCGCGCAGCCTCGCGTGCGGGGTGCTCGAGCGCCCGGAGGACGCGGTGGCTTGGGTCGCGCAGCTGCCCTGCGGCAACGACGGGGACGGCCGCGCCACCGATGGCGGCGGCGGCGGCCGCGGCCAAGACGAGGACAGCAGCCTCGCCGCGTTTTTGTCCGACGCCGTCGCCGCCGTGTCGCGCCGGCCCCAGGAGGCCTGGGAGGCGGCCGTCTGCCTGCGTCCGGCGTCCCTCCCGGGGCCCTGCCCGCTCCTGCCCGTCGGCTTGCTCGGGCTGGCGGCCATGCAGCGGCTGCTGCGCGTCATGGCCTCTCCGCGGCCGGCGGCGCGGCGCGCGGCGGCGGCGGCGGCGCCCTGCGTCTGCGGCGCATGGGCGATGCTGGTGCAGGCGCACCCGAGCGGCGCGGCGCTCGCTTCGTCGGCGGCGTCGGCGCAGCTGGAGGCGCTCGTGCGGCAGCACGCCGGCGCGGGGGGCCAGCAGCAGCAGCAGGGGCAGCAGGACGACGAGGAGGAACAAGACGGGGACGGCCTGGGCGGGGCTGCTGCAGCGGCGGCGGTGGCGGCGGCGGCGGCGGCGGCAGCGGCGGCGGCGGAGACCCTGGCCGCCCTCCGCGCGATGCTCGCGGAGCTCGCAGGCCTGCCCTCGCCCGTGCCCCTGCCTGCCAAGTCCGCCGCTTCGTCCGGTCTCCTGGACGGGTCCGAGCGCACCCCCGAGTCACTCTGCGCCGCGGCGGCCGCCGTGCGGGCCACGGGCCTGCCGCTCGGGCGCGCTGTGTCCCCCGCCACGGCCCTTGCCTGGGCAGAGGCTGTGGCGGGCGCGGACGAGGGCGGCGGCGGCAGCGGCGAAGACGACGAGGAAAACGAGGCGTGGGACGACGACGGCCGTCACTGTGCCGCCGCGGCCGCCGCGTATGACGTCTTGCTGCGCGCGTCCCTCGACGACCAGGCTGACGTGGCGCCGGTGGCGGCGACGGCAGAAAACGAGCGCCAGGCCGGCCGGGGGCGCGCGGCCGCGCTCGCGGCGGTCTCGCGGCTCGCGTCGCCGCCGGCGCGCGCAGCAGCGGCCCGGACCGCGTGCTTCTGGATCGAGCGCCGGATCGCACGCTTGGGCGCCCCCGCCTCGTCTGCCGCCGCCCCTGTGGACGCGTCGCTGACGTTTGGCCTCGTGGCGCTGCGGGTGATGGTCGGCCGGCAGCAGCAGCTCGAGGGCGAGGGCGAGGGCGGTGGCGGCGGATCCCGCTCCTGCTCCTGCGCCGCGCGGTCGGCGGCGGCGGCGGCGGCGCTGACCCACCCGGGGATCTCGGCGGCATTCGAATCGCCCGCCGCCGCGTCTCTGACCGCGCGCCTGGCCGCTGATGTCCTGGCCGCCGCGCAGCACGCGCGTTCGGGCGCGTGCGGTCGACCCGGCAGTGGCGGCGGCGGCGGCGTCCCGGCGTCGTGCGAGCGGCTGTGGCGCCCGGCGGCCGCCGCCGCGGTCGCCTTTGCCGAAAAGGCCGCGGCGCGGGCGGCGGGTCCGCGCCCGTCGGAGGCGATCGCCTCTCAGTTGCGCTGCTTGCTGCCGCACCTCGGGGCCGGGGCCGCCTCGGGCCTGGCGCTGGCGCTGGCCGACCGGCAGCGCGACGGCGGGGGCGGCCGCCGAGAGGGCGCCCCCGCCCCCGCCCCCCCGTCCGCTGCCGGCGCCAGCCCCGCCGACCTATTTGCGATCGCGGCGCCCCGAGCGGTGGCCTGTGGCGCGCTCACCCCTGCCCAGGCCGCGGTGTTGATGCGCTGTGCCGAGGCGTTGGACCCGCCCGAGAAGGCCGCGGCGTGCCTGGCGGCGATGCTGGGTTGCGGCGGCGGAGGCGCCGCCGAGGGAGGCGACGCCCTGGCGTCGGCCGCCGCTGCGGCCCTGCTGCCCCCGCTCTCCGCCGCCGCCCTCTCCGTCTGCCTCGCGCGCCCAGACCTTGGCGCCCGCGCGGTCGCCGCCTCGCTCTACGCCCACCCCGCCGCCCTGGCCCCGCGCCTGCGCGACGCGCTCGGGCCAGCGTGCGTCGATGCCGCCGCGGCCCAGGGCGGTGCCGCCGCGCGGCGCCGCGCGCTCGCGCTGGCCCTGCCCGCCGCGCGGGCCTGCCTGTCCGCCGCGCTGCTCTCTTGCTCTCTGGAGCGGAGGGGCGCGTCCCGCGAGCAGACCGACCCCGTCGCCTCTCTGTACCAGGGCCCGTTGATGGCCTACATGCGCGGCAAGCGCGCCAAGGGAGCCGCCGCCGTCGCCTCTGCTGGCACCCAGCAGCAGCTGGAGCAGCAGCAGCTGCGGCGACAAGACGTCGGCGCTGTGGCGGCCCTGCGCGCGCACGCGCTTGCCGCGCTGCAGGCGCTGTTGGCGCTGGAGGAAGAGCGGGAGACGGCGGAGGGGGGCAACGGCGCCTGGCGCGCCGAGGAGCAGCAGCTCGAGCTGGCGCGCGCCCTGATCCCGGCCGAGGGCGCCGGCGGCTGGCCGCTCGACGGCGGCGCCGGCGGCGAGCCGGTCGCCACGGCCCTGGAGCAGGCGTCGGCCGCCGCCTGGCTCGTGCGCCGCCGGCTCGCGGCCGCCGCCGGGTCGGGCGGACTGATCCCTGAACCAGCCACCTGCCTGCTGCTGGCGTTCGCCTCCGCGTGCTGCGACACCTTAGCCGCCGCCTATGCCGCCGCCCCGCCCCGGGCTGGCGGCCCTCCCGCCGCCGCCGCCGCCGCCGGGATGCCGCCGCCGCTGCTGCCTCCCGTGGCCGAGGCCGCCGGGCGGTGGCTGGACGGGTGGGCGGGCGACGCGCTCGCCGCGCTGCCGGACGCGGTGCGGGCCGACGACGGCGATGCTTCCGGCCCGGAGGAGCGCGAGGCGTTCGGGCGCTTGGCGCGGGCGGCGTGCGCGGGCTTGGGCGGCGCCGTGGCCCGGCGCGCGCTCGTGGCCCGCGACGCCGCTGCCGCGCGGCGGCTGCGGCGGCTGCTGGCGGCGCTGATGCCCGGCGGCGGCGGCGGCGGCGGTGGGGCGGGGGACGATGACGGCGCCGACGGCCCGGGCGGCGGCAGCGGGACCATCAGCGGCAGCGGCAGCGGCGAGGACAGCGACGATGGCGGCGACCAGGTCGACGACGACCTCGAGATGGAGGAGGAGCAGGGCGGCGACGGCGACGCCGATACCAAAGGCGACGACGGCGACGGCGACGGCGCGCCCGCGCCCGCGTCCGGCCCGGCCCCAACCAACCCCACGCCCTCTGCCTACCCGGTCGTGCCCAATCCGCTCGCCGCCGAGGCCCTCTCGCGCCTGCTGCATTGCCTGGCCGCGAGCGGCGCCGCTGCGGCCATGCTCCTGCCGCCGCCGCCGGGCGACGAGACGTCGACGCGGGCGCCGCGGGACGGCCAGGCCGACGACGACGGCGACCCCTTTGCGCCCGGCGGCGCCCTCGCCCGCCTGCGCGCCCCGCTCGACTCGCTGTCCCCGCTCATCGATGCGGCGCAGCGCGACGAGGAGAGGTGCGCGGCGGCCGCCCTCGCCGGCCCCGCGCCCCGGGCGCCGCTCTCTGCGCGCGAGGAGGGGGCCGTGCTGCTCGAGGTGGTCGCGGACGCCTGGCGGCGCTTCGGCGGCGGCGGCGGCAATGGTGGCGACAACAATGGCGGCGGCGGCGGCGGCCGCGGCGGGCCCAACTCCCTCGTCGCCGCCGCGCTGCAGCCGCTGGTCCGGGTGCTCCAGGTGGCGCACGGCGGGACCCTCCACCCGGCAGACCGGTCGGTCTACCGCGCGGCCGTGCTGCTCGACGCCGAGGCGCGCAGGCTGGCAGCCGCAGAGGCGGAGGACGATGCCGACGACGCCGACGCCGACGCGGACGAGGAGGAGGACGGGCAAGGCGCTGACCGCAAAGGTGCCGCGGCTGCAGCCGCAGCCGCAGCCGCAGCCGCAGCCGCAGCCGCCAGCCCGCTCTCGCTCTCTGGCTTCCTGTTTGGCGCCGCCGCCAAGGAATTTTACGAGCGCCTGCACGCCGCCCTGGCCGCGTGCGCATCGGCGGCGGCGGCGGCCGGCGGCGACGCAAACGGGGGGTCGGCGCCGCCGGGCCCGGCCGAGCGCCGTCGGCGCCTCGAGGCGTGCGCCGCGGCCGAGCGCATGCGGGCGTTCGCGTCGTCGACCTCGTCGCCGCCCGTGGACCCGCGGCGGGCCGCCCTGACGTGCGCGCTCTACCCAGACGGCCGGCGCCTGTCTGCGGACGACGAAAACGACGACGACGACGACGATGACGACGAGGGCGGCGCGGGCGACGCGGACGAGGAACGGCGGCAGCAGGGCGACGGCGGGCGCCGGCGCCTCGGGCGCCTGCGCGACGCGGCGTACGACCCCGCGGCCCTGCTGCCGCTCGCCCTGAGCGCTCTGCGCGACGGCGCGATGGACCTACCGGCCTTTGCCTCCGCGGGCCTGCTGGCTGTGTGCCTGCGCGCCCTGGCGTCCGCGGACCGCCCCGCGCGCGCGGCCGCCTACTCGGCGCTGGCGCTGCTGTCGGCGCCGCCGCCGCCGCCGCCGCCGCCGCCGCCGCCGCCGCCGCCGCCGCCGCCTCCGGCACAGGGGGCGGCAAGAGCGGCTGGACATTCGGCGGACGGCGACCCCCACCAGATGCCCCGCCATCAACAGCAGCAGCAGCAGCAGCAGCAGCAACGAGAGCAGCAGCAGCAGGAGCAGCAGCTGCCCGCGCTGCTCGCGTTTGTGCGCGACGCCGTCACGCGCCCGCTGCAGCGCCTGCCGGCGCCGTCGGCGCTGCTGGCGGCCGAGGCGTCGCTGCTGCTGCAGGCGCCCGGCGCCGCCATGCACGGCACCGTCGCGCGCCTGCTGCTGCGCCAGCCGGCGCTCGACGTTTCCGGCCTGCCCCTGCTGTCGCGCATGATGCTCGTGTCCGGCGGCGGGGCCGTCGCGGCCGCGGCCGTGACGTCCTCTGCCTCGCCGTCGGCAGCCGGCGGCGGCGGCGGCGGCGGCACCGACAGCGCCGCGGCCGCCGCCCAGCAGCGCGCCTGGATGCTGCGGCTGCTGTGGGCGGGCCTGCCGGACGGCGGCGCCGCGGCCGAGGCCGGCGCCGACGAGGGCGACGAGGGCGACGAGGACGGCGGCGGCGCGTCCGGCGACGCGTCCGGCGGCGCGCCGCGCATCTACCGCCGCAAGTTCGTGGCCGAGCAGCTGATGGCCCTGGTCGGCGCGCCCTCGGGCCGCGCGGCGGGCGGCGAGCGGTGGGGCGGCGGCGGCGGCGGCGGCGGGGGTTGGGGCGACGGTGGCGGCGGCGAGCGCGGCGGGCCGCAGGGCCGGCCCGCGGCGGCGACGGCCGAGACACTGGCTATGCGCGTGGTGTGCCGGGCGACGCTCTCGCCCGCGCTGGCCGGGCACCTGGTGCGCGAGGCCGGGCTGGTGCCGTGGCTGGCCGCGGCCGCCGTCCGGGGGAGCGGCGGCGGCGAGGGCGGCGGCGGCGGCGGCGGCGGCAACGAGGACGGCGGCTACTCGCGCAGCGGCCTGCTGGCCCTCTGCGCCTTGGAGCGGCTGCTGCGCGCGCGCATCGGCGTGCGCCGGCGCGAGGCGGCCGCCGTGCTGGACGCCTACGCCCTGGCCGTCGCGCGAGTGATCGACTGTGCCGGCGCCGGCGGCGCCGGCGCCCCCGTCGCCGCCGCGCCGCGCCTACTGCGGCTGCTGGCGGCCGCCGCCGCCTCGCGCCCTTCAGCGGCGCCCCCGCTGTTCTGGGCCCGCATGCGGCCTTCGTCGCTGATCTCGCTGGCGTCCAGGCTGGAGCAGCAGCAGGCACGTCGCGCCACCCGGGATCTGCTCGAGGCGCTGCTGCTGCAGGAGGCGGGGGGGGAGGAAGGGTGGCAGCGGCGACAGCAGCCGCAGCAGTCGCTCCGCGCGCTCTCGGCGGCCGGGCTCGCCACCGAGTCTGCCGCGCTGCGCTCGCTGGCGGCGTGGGCCACGCGCGTCTCCGCCGCGGCCTGCGCCTCGGCCTTGGACGGGGCTTCCCTGCCGGTCGCCGTGGACCCCGAGGCGTCCCTGGCCGTGCGGACGGTGGAGTGGGTCGCGCGCACGCTGCGCTGCGAGGGGCTACCGGCGGCCGTCTCGTCGACGCGCCGAGGCGGCGGGCACGAGGCGGCGCCGGCATCGTCGCTTGGCGGCAGTGGCGGTGGCGATGGCGGCGGCGGAGAGCAGCAGCCGCACCAGCTGCTGCGCGTCCTGTGCGCCCTGTTGCTGAGGCTCGACCCGGGCGCCGCCGCCGAGGCGAGCGCCGGGGTGGCCGAGGTCGGGCGCCTGCGATCAGAGGGGGAGGATGAGGGCTAGCAGAGTGCAGCGGGTGCCCGCGATCGTAGCGGCAAGTGAGCGGCGTTCGTCGTGTTGGTTTTTTATGATCACTCAGATTCTTGATGAGGATGTCGTTCAACCCCACGCCCGGGCAGAGGAGTCTTTGCTGTTGTTGGCGCTTCACGCAACAACACGCACACACACAACAGGCGCGCGCCCACCTCTCTCGAACGACGACGAGTCGGCGGGTCGCGAGGTTGTTGACGTTCCTTCGTCGCCCCTCTTTTCGTTCGTCCAGACCAACACACACACGCGCGATCCAACAGCAGCGACAAGCAGCCAAAAACGATGAAGTCCTTTCTGTCGAACGCGGCGTCGGCCGCGTCGCAGGCGGCGCGCAAAGCAGAGGAGTTTGGCAAGGCCGCGGTCGCGGCGGTCGAGTCGGGCGCCGCCCCGTCGCCGACGCCGCTGCTCGACGGCGGGCAAGTCGCGGCGATGACGCCCGAGCAGCTGCGGCGCCTGGCCCTCGCGCTCTCGGCGCGCCTGTCGCAGTCGGAGGAGCGCGCGGGCATGCTCAGGGCCGAGGCCACCTCGGCGGTGCAGCGCGCGGCGCTCGCGGAGCGCGCGGCGCAGTCGCCCGACAAGCCCGCCGCCGAGGCCGCGCTCAAGGCGGCCGTCCTCGAGCAGCACGCGCAGACCAGGGCGCTCGCCGGCCAGCTGGCGCAGGCGCGCGAGGAGGCCCGGCAGCTGCGCGACGCCGCGACGACGTCGGCGGCGGCAGCTCTGGGCGGCAGCGCAGGCGCCGGGACCAGCGGCGACGGCAGCGCAGCGGCAGCAGCAGCAGAAGCAGCAGCAGCAGCAGGCTCGTTGCAGCAGCTGCAGCAGCTGCGACAAACGCAACAGAAATTGCAACAGCAGCACGCGCGCGAGGTGGGCGAGCTGCGCGCGCAGCTGGCGCACGCGCGCGAGGACGTCGTTGCCGCCCGCAGGCTGGCGGCCGAGGTCGTCGCGGCCGCAGAGCAGCGCGCGGCGGCCGAGCTCGCGGCGGCGCGCGGCGAGGCCGCCAGGCTCGGCGAGGCGCTCTCTCGCGCGCGCGCCGAGACGCGCGAGGCGCCGGCAGCTGCAGTCGCGGCGCAGCAGGCCCAACCGGTCGAGGAGGCGGGCGCGGCCTCCGCCGATGCCGCCAGCGCGGCCGCAGCCGACGCAAGCGCCTCTACGCTGCCTCCCGCCGCCCCGGATGCGACCGCCGCCCTGAACGAGCGCTGCGCCGCCCTCGAGGCCGAGGTCGTGGCTTCTGCCGCCCGCCTGCGCGAGGCCGCGCAGCAGCGCGACCAGATTCAGGCGCAGCTGGTTGCCCAGCAGCAAGAACTGCGGCAGCAGCTGCAATCGCACCAGCAGCAGCAGGTGCAGCAGCAAGAACAGCAGCGGCAGCAGCTGCAGCAGCAAGAGCAGCGGCTGCAGCAGCAGCAGCTCCTGCAGCAGGAAAAGCAGCAGCAGCAGCAGCAGCAGCAGCAGCAGGATCAGCAGGAAGAGCTCCTGGCCCTGCGCCAGGCGCGGGCGGACGCGCAGGCGCGCGCCGCCCAGGCGGAGCAGCGCGCGGCAGAGATGGCGGCCCAGGCCGCGGCGTCCGACGCCAAGGCGATTGCCGCCGGCGAGCGCGCGGGCCGGGCGGACGGCGCGCTCGCGCAGGCGCAGGAGCGGTGCGCGCAGCTCGAGGCCGAGCTGGTTGCCATGGGCGACGAGCAGGAGGCGCTCTCGCGCGAGCGCGACGCCGCGCTCGCAGAGGCGCGAGAGCAGCAGCAGCGGCAGCAGCAGCAGCAGCAGCAGCAGCAGCAGGCCCGCGCGTCCTTGGCGGCGGCGGCGGGGGCGGGCGCGACGACCCCGGCGACGACGCCCCGCCGCGCCAGCGGGCCCGGAGGCGGCGGCGGCGACGCGGCGAGCGAGGCCGCGGCCACAGCGGCCCGGCTCAACGCCGAGGCGAGCCGCCTGCGCGACGAGCGCGACGCGCTGGCGGCGCGCCTCAAGCAGGAGCAGAGCGAGCACGGTGTCGCAAAGATCGCGCTGCAGGACCTGCGGCGCGCGCAGTCGCTGGCCGCGCGCCTCTTGGCCGAGAACCGCCGCCTGCTCGCGCTCGCGGGCGGGCAAGAGGGGGCGGCGGCGGCGGGGGCGGGCTTTGCGGCGGGCGGCAGCGGCGGCGGCACGCCGCGCCTGCCGTTGTCCGACCCCTTCGCGGCCGGGGACGGCGGCGAGTGGGGCGCGCCGCCCGCGGGCTTGCTGCCTAGCGCACGCAGCGCCACGGGCGAGGCCGAGCCGGGCTCGATCCGCGACATTGTCCGCTCGATGGACGCGGCGGCGGCGTTTGGCGGTGCGGGCACCGGCGGCGGCGCCGGCGGCGGCGGCGGCCCGCTGGCGCGCTCGAGCGTCGGCGCGGCGGGCGTCGGCGGCGGCGGCGTTGGCGTGAGCGGCGGCAGCGGCGACGCGCCCGACGAGCGCCTGGCACGCCTCCGCCACTACTTTCGGCACCATCGGCAGCCCTCGCTCCGCGCGCTGCTCCCGCCCACGCCGCGCGCCAGCGACGGCGGCGGCGGCGGCCCTGGGTCGGCGGCGCCGCCGCCGCCGCCGCCCGACGGCCCGTCGCCCCTGCAGCGGGTCGCCTCGGCAAACGCTGCGCCCGGCGCCGGCGCCGACGAGGGCCTGCCCTCGCCCGTCCCCAGCCTGTCCGGCGGCGGCGGCGCGTCCTCCTCCGCCTCGGACACGCGCGCGCGCCTGTTCTCGGCGCTCGAGCAGCTGATGGCCTACTCGCGCCTGGCCGACGACCGGCTCGCCGAGCTCGCCGACGCCAAGGCGGCGGCGGCGGCGGCGGGGCGGGCCGCCGGCGGGACGGCGGCGGCGGGGGAGGCGGCGGCGGCGGCGGCAGTGGCGGCGGCCGCAGGCGCCGCTTTCCCTGCAGATCAGGCGCCGCTGCCGCTGCTTGATGACGGCCGGGATGCTGCCGGTGCCGCCACCGCCAGCACCACTACCACCGCAGCGCCGACCCCGCCGGAGGAGGCTGCGTACGAGCCGCGGGCCCAGCAGGAGGGACAGGAGGACGCAGCGGCAGCGGGAGCGGACGCAGCAGCGGCAGCAGCGGGAGCAGCCGCCGAAGCCGCCTCGGCCGCCGCCGAGGCCGCCGCCGCCGCCGTCGAGGACGGCCGCGCCCTCGCCGCCGCGGCCGGCGGCCTGCTCGACCAGCAGGGCAGGGACGTCGGCGACGCGCTCGCGGCGCTCGCGCGGCTGCGGGCGCGCGAGGAGGGCGCTGCCCGGCAGCTCGAGGAGGCGCGGCGCGAGTGCGAGGGGCTGGCGGCGCGCCTGGGGCCGCTGTCGGACGCCAACGCGGCGCTGGAGCGGCGCGCGCAGGAGCTGGAGCGGGCGCTGGCCGAGGCGCGGCAGCAGCAGCAGCAGCAGCAGCAGCAGCAGCAGCAGCAGCAGCCGGCTCGGCGCACGGAGGAGCAGGAGGAGGAAGAGGAGCGGAACAAGGGACAACAAGAGGCGGCGACCGCGGCAGCGGCAGCGGCAGCGGCGGCGGCGGCTGCAGTGGCGGCGGCCGAGGCTGAGGCCGCCTCCCTGCGCGAGCGGCTCTCGGCGCTCGAGGCCGAGGCCGCGTCCGCCGCCCGGGCCCTGGAGGAGCGGGCCGACGCGGCGGCGGCCGAGGGCGCGGCGCTGCGGGCCCAGCTCGCGCAGGCCGTGGCCGAGGCGGCGCGGCGGTCCGAGGCGGCTGCGGCCGCGAGCGAGGCGGCGGACGCCGACTGGGCGCGCCTCAAGCGCGAGGCGGCCGAGGAGGCCGCGCGCCTGCGCCGCGCGGCGCACGAGGCGGAGCAGGCAATGGAGGAGGAGCGGGCCAACGCGGCGGCGGCGGCCGGGGCGGCGGCGGCGGCGGCGGCGGCGGGGACGGCGGCGACGGCCGCCGCCGCGGCCGCGGCCGCGGCCGCGCGGCGCGACGCCGACGACCTGCGTGGCGCGCTGGCGTCGGCCGAGGAGCAGGCGGCAAAGGCGGCGGCCGAGGCGGCGAGCGACCTGGCCGCCCTCGAGCGGCGCGCCGAGGCCGCCGAGGCAGAGGCGGCGGCGGCTCGGGAGGCGGCCGCGCGCGCGCCCGCCGCCGAGGCCGCGGCGGCCGACGGCCTGGCGCGCTGCGCCGCGGCCGAGGCCGAGTCCGCGCGCGCGCGTCGCATGTTTGCAAACCTCGAGGGGCGCGTCGCCTCGCTCGAGGCCGCGAACCGCGAGCTCGACGGGCGGCGCGAGGCGGCCGAGCGCGGCGGGCGCGCGGCCGAGGAGCGGCGGCGCGCCGAGCTGGCGTCGCTGGCGTCGCGGCCGCGCGCCGGCTGGCCGGCGCCCGTCGCGCGGCTGGTGTCCGAGGCCGAGTCCGCCGCCGCCTCGGCGGCCAGGGACGCGGCCGCGGCCGAGTCCCAGGCCGCGCTGGCCGAGGCCAGGGCTGCGGGCGAGGAGGCCGGGCGGGCGGCGGGCGAGGAGGACGCGCGCGCCCGGGAGAGGCACGAGGCCGAGAGGGCGGCGGCGGCGGCGCGCGCCGAGCTGGCCGAGGCGCGCGACACGGCGGCGCGCGCGCTGGCCGAGGTGGAGGACCTCCGCGCGGCGCTCGAGGACGCGCAGGAGGCGGCGAGGAGAGCTGCGGACGCTGGCGGTGGGGGCCTGGATGCCGCTGGGGCGGCGGGGGTGCCGGCGGCGATTGCGGCGGCGGTGGCGGCGGCGGCGCCTGCTGCGGGCGCCGAAGAGGCCGCGCGCGCGCCCGCTGCCGCCGCCGCCGCCGACGCCGACGGCTGGCGCGCGCGCTGCGCCTCTCTCGAGGCGGAAGCTCAGCGCGTGCGCGAGCGGGCGCGCGCGGCCCTCGCGGACAAGGACGCCGAGATGGACGACCTCCGCGCGCAGCTGCAGCAGATGCAGCAGCAGCAGCACCAGAGGAGGGGCGGCGGCGGCGGCGGCGGCGGCGGCCCGGGCGGCGGGTTGCCGCTGGGCGGCAGCGGCGGCAGCGGCCGGCTCGGCGGCAGCAGCGGCCGGCTCGGTGCGGCGGCGGCTCCGCCCCCGCCCCCGCCCCCTCCTCCGCTCGCGCCCGCCGGGTCGACCGTGCCGCACGCGTTGCCCCTGTCCACCGTGCGCATGAGCAGCGACGGCGCGTCTTTACCGCTGCCCTTGTCGCCGACGCTGGGGCTCAGAGCGGCCGCCGCCGCTGCGGCGGTGGCGGCGGCGGCGGCGGCCGTGGCGGTAGGCGCCTCCGGCGGCGGCGGCGGCCTGACGTCCCCGGCGAGCGCCGCCGTCGCCGACCCGGGCACCCCGCGCTCGCCCGCCGCCCTGGCCCTGCGCGTGGCCGAGCTGGAGCGCGACCACTTTGCCAGCGACCGCGCGGCGGAGTACCTGCGCTCGGTGATTGTGTCTGGATTCGTGAGCGGGGAGCTGCCGGCGTTTTCGGGCGGCGGCGGCGGCGGCGGCGGGGCGGGCGGCGGCGGCGGAGGCGGCGGCGGCGGCAGGGGCGGCGGCGGCGCGTCTGCGCTCGGCGGCCTGCTGCTGCAGCGGGCGGGCAGCCGCGGCCCGACCCAGCCGACGACCATGTACAGCGCGCTCGCGCGGCTGCTGCACTTTACGCCCGAGGAGAGGCGGCGGGTCGAGGAGAGGCAGCGGGGGGGCGGCGGCGGCGGCTTGGCGGCGCGGTGAGCGGGCGGGCGCCGTTTGGCGGCGTCTCGAGACGACGGCGGCGGTGGATAGCTCGCGCAGAAAGGGGCGTGAAGAATCATGCAACACAACAAGTTCTCGTCATTGGTCCCACGCATCATCACCAGCAACAGCTCGACCGTCGAGCCTCGACGGAGGCGTGGAGTGGCGTGAAGAGGTTTGGGAACTAACTTCCCAAACGCCACCAACTCCCGCACGCGCTCGCGCGCGCCGATTGCTTGCGCGCACGCGCGCGAGCGAGCCAATCCTCGGCATCATCTCGACGACGACGTGAACCTGGCCCATTCTACCGTCCTGCTTTAGGGACCAAACAACAAAATGCAACGCACCAAGGACCGCGCCGCCGACGACGCCGACGAGGTGCGACGCCTTCAGCGGGAGCGCCGGAAGAAGAAAAAGAGCGGCGAGCGCGAGGGCGGCGGCGGCGCGGGCGGGCACGGCCACAGCCACAGCCGTATGGCGGCCAAGGCGCTCGTGCTCGGCGCGGCGGCGATCCCCGCGGTCCTGGCCGCCGCGGGCGCCGTGGTGGTGGCGATCCTGCGGGGCCTGTCGCCGAGGAGGTGAGGCACGTTACACTCCCGCAAAGCCCCTCCCCGAACGGGAGTCTTTCACTGCCGCCGCGACGGCGGCCGCCGTCCTGGCAAAATTTTCTTCGCGAATTTGCCAGCAGGTTCGCACCCCCGGGTGCTTGCGTGGCAAGAACAGGTCCGTGAGCCGACGCGTCGCGCGAGAGGCGGGAACGGTCGGCGCGTCCGGTGAAAATGCGCCGAGTGACGTGCGCAGTAGTAGCTCCGACGCGTCGTCGCCGTTGTCGCCGCCCGCAAAGACGACGTCGGTGGGAACAGGCAGCGACCACGGGCTCTCCAAGCTCGACTCGCTGGGGTCGAGCGGCAGCCGCGCGAGGGTCTTGAGCTCGCCCTGGGGCACGGCGAGCCCCCGAGGCAGCGCATGCAATGACGCCGCGCCGCAGCGCGCGAGCACGGCCCTTGGGGCACGAGCGCCAGAGGACGGCGCCGCACCCGAGCGCCGACACCCACAGAAGCGGAGCGGCGACACCCACAGAAGCGGAGCGCCGACACCCACAGAAGCGGAGCGCGAGGTCGGGCGACGCGGAGCCGTCGGGGCGCATGGGAGCCACTCGCGCGGCGTCGGCGATCGCCGCGAGGCGCGTCGTGTCTTTCTCGGACCCGAGGAGCGCGATGGCCGAGATGCCCGTGTACTTCTTGGACCTAGGGTTCACCAGCGCCACCCCGGCGACTGGTGCAGCGGCGCCCTCCCGAGAGGTGGTCGCGCCCTTGACCTGGACGCCCCAGACGCCCCACTCGACGAGCTGGCGCGTGGCCGGTTTCTCGAACCGAGCGATCACGCGGGCGAGGGCGGCGAGCGAGGGGGGGGGGGGGGGGGGGGGGGGGGGGGGGGGGGGGCAAGGGGGGGAAGCGCCCCCCCCCACACAAAAGGGCAGGGCCCGGAGGGGCCCCCCGCCTTTTCCCTCGAGGAAAGGGGGACACAG
>Ga0105055_10005225_pt1 | contig 18458 bp, 14 predicted proteins | sample BON03_FD_78090 | JGI IMG/M metagenome (GOLD analysis project Ga0105055, IMG submission 78090) | Freshwater microbial communities from Lake Bonney liftoff mats and glacier meltwater in Antarctica - BON-03 | ecosystem: Environmental > Aquatic > Freshwater > Ice > Glacier meltwater | place: Lake...
TCTTCTGAGTTAGCACCTTCATCTCGTCCAACTTAACCGATAGTCGATGCCTCATGTAGGCATTAGATCCTACAGCTACACCTAATATTATCAAACCATAATCCGCAGAATCTGGGTTATAATGTTGAATGTCATATTGATCTTTTTTTATTTAACTAAATCAGTGTCTGACATGACTTTCAATATGACTTGGAGCACTTATTATTCAGGTATTCGTGACAATAGTTTAGTTTAATTTGTTTTTCAATTGCATTCTAATATAAAAAGTGTTTCAATTAACAAACTAAGAAAATGAAAAAGAATGGATTCTTGAATTGACGACTGTGCCTTAATTTTTAGACCAAGCCATATCTATTTCAGATGAAATATTTTCCAAATTCACTAATGTTGAATCTTGGCTAAAAGATTCCAACTGCAAATCGCCGGTCTCGTTTCCACTTAAAAAACGACGGGATTTCAAGCATGTAGAATCAGTTTTCATGGCTCCTCTTTTCACCATCATGGTCCACATCTCCTTATACTTTGACCCAGGATTCTTCTCATACGCTACTCCAAGTAGTGAAGCTTCTGGATCCATTAAATTATGGCAATGGCCCATGGACCGCAACCACTGTTCCAAGACGATAGCTGGCATACCCGTTCCTAAAAATACTGTGAGATTCGTTTTGCAATAACTCTGGATTGTATTTACCTCGTGCTATGTTTTCAGAATTAGCTGTAGTTCCTTGTCGCTCTGCTCGAGTCCACGGGGTGCTCCCGTCCAACCCCTGATGCGAGAAGTAACTTTGCTCCAGCATGTCAATTGTGTGAGTCTTCGCTGCACGCCATAATTTACAACTGAATTTCAGCTTGGTTTCAATAGGAGGGAATTCCTTTCCACCGGGGCATACAAATCCTTTCTCCCTCTGTTCATTGACCAAGATGAACGCCGCCATTTCTCTATCTCCAACTTGAAAGGACAGTGCTACACAGGTTAAAACAGAAATAATAAGCACTATGAGAACATATTTAATCATCATAAATGATTGATTGATCTTGAATTAATTCTATGATATATTCTTGATTTGATACATGATTCATATGAATGAAAGTGGGATCAGGAGAACCAAGTATCTATTTTCAAACTTGAATCGTTACCGTTTATTATAAGAGTGTGCCTAAAGCACCGCTGTCAGGTGAAACAAAAAGTTCATTGTATTTCCCAGGGCCGTTCATTTTCATGCGCGATGATTTTTTCAGTAGATAAAAGTTTCAAAAACATAAAATCTTTTTACCAACTCACTGAAATCAAGATATCGAAGCTTTAACCAGCTTCGAGAGGACACAAAATGGACAAAGTGCTTCATACTTCATTCAATAATAATGTAAAATGGATAGAACCTTCCATCTTTATTAAGTTGTAAGTTCCTAGTTGTCCATTCATTGATGTTAAGTGAATATTTACATAATATCCGAATTTGCAAATATTTAATATTGTATTTCATCTACCTGGTAACTCAATAATCTTTGATTAATGATTTTCAGGAATGGGATCGGCAAACTGAGCCACGCGTTGTAATAAAAGGCATTCAATTAATTTGCGATTTAATCAATTTCTTGAATTGAAAGCACCCGGTTGTCCATTTCAAAATTTTAATCAATAATGAAGGAAGTAACATGCATGCGCCAAAAATAGGTCACCGAATAAGCAATTTTTGAATTTATAGATGTGGAATTTTTTGAAAATTCCGACTGTATTTTATCGTCCTCGACCTCTACCACGCTTCACACCTGCACCTCTTTTGGGACCATCGCCTTTTCTCTTGTTGAAACCAACTGCTCCATTTTCTGAAACCTTCGGCTTAAAGAAGCTATCCAATCTTCGTTGGGATGTTTGGGATTTGGACATTTCAATCCTCTTTAGGCTTCCTTTGACACGGCCTTCATCAAAGCCATTTTTATCAACCAAGAACTTTAACAACTCTTCCTCTTTGACATTGCCAAAGACGATTTCAATATCTTCACCAGGAGTCACTTCAGGCTGGTTGAACATTGCACGGATGGCGTCAAGGTCATTGATGAGCGGATCAGGAACTGGGTGTTTAGTCTGATCTAAATTTTCAATTACCTTTTCAATCGATTTGTGCTGGCGGATCAGTTTCAGTGCTGTCTTTCCTCCTATTCCTTTGATTGGACTGCAATAATCACAGCCACTGAGGATACACAGGTCGACGAATTCCGCTCTCGGCATTCCAAGCAAGCTCAACATCTTGTCATAATGTATTTCCACTACCTTTTGTTTTTGACTATCAGGTAGAGTCAACTTTCGAAGCAAAATAGGAGCTCCAAAAGTCAGCGTGTCCATATCTTCAGTGCCGACGCCAAAAACTTTTCCTTTCTTGCACATTTCTGCACATTGAGCTTCTGCTTCACTTGGAGCGAGCACAAATGGGAGTCCCATAAGGGTAAGAAGCTCCTGTATGTCTTGGTTATGCTCACGGGTCACCCTTGTTGTTCGCTTACTCTGTCGATTGGCTTCCTCGATGGCAGCTTCCTTATCGTCGGCATCCTTGATCGCTTCTGAGGCTGCCTGGAAATCCTCATCTGCTTTCTGCTTGGCTGCTTTGCGCTTCTTCAGTTCGCCTAGCTTCATCTCGGGGGGCTTACCGTCAAATACAAAGACCGGCTTAATGCCTTTATTCAACAATCCAATAGTACGGTGAAAGAATCCTAGAATGTGACTGGTCACGTCCCCATTCTCGTTGGTGAGTTGCTGAGAGACTCCTCCGTTCTGCGATGAGCGAACTTGGACAAGAAATTGGTACAACTGCATCGATGCGTCTATAGCGATGGTTTGGCCCATGTAGCTGGCCTTTTCAGTTTCTTTGAAACACCCATCTGCCTCATCTTGCAGAAGCTTCATTAACTGTTGACTTAAGTCAGTCACTGAATAAACAAACTTATTAAAAACGTACTCCTTTAATACCCATCTTCTGGTTGTTGCTTTTGCTTCTTGATGATTTTGTGTGATGGATTCAAGACTTTCAAAAAAGCGTTGCGGGGGTCTGAATAAACAAAGATCAAAACATACATGTCAATGTGGGACCCTAGACCTGGAGCTGAACAAGTGTTTTATGCAGGGGTTCTTCGTACAGTCAACCCTACAGGAGAGTCGCCTTTGAATCAAACCGCCATCGCTGGGTTGTTGAAGAGGTCTAAGCTGGACCAAGAAGTCCTCCGCCAAGTATGGAACGTTGCATTGGATGGGAGCAAAGCAATTGGTGTGAAGGAGTTCAACACGCTGTTACGCGGAGTATCTGTGGCCCAATCTCTTAGAATCAAGAATATAAGCAAGGAGTTAATTTTGTCCACTGCAGCTGAAGAATTACCGCACCCAGTCTTTGAGGGTTTTGAAATAGTACCTGAAAAAGTCGAAAAAACAGACGAAACGCCTGGGTTAGACGACAACCTCTGGGCTATTTTAGCGGGACAACGAACTCAATACGACGAAGTTTTTGCCAAACAAACTATAGTCGAAGGGAAACTCGCAGGGCCTGCTGCAGTTGGATTGTTTCAACAGTCTGGTTTATCAACAACTGATCTTAGAAACATATGGAACTTGGCCGATGTTGATATGGACGGGAAACTTTCGGAGGCTGAATTTGCGATTGCCATGCATTTAATTATGTGTGTAAAACGAAGGTCGTGGACAGTTCCTACGAAACTGCCAGTCGTATTGCGAGCTCTAATTCCCCCCACTCTGTTTTCTGTCAAATCCAATTCATCGATGGGAAGTGCGCGAACTATGGATGAATCAGACAGAACCATTGTATGTTCTGATCAGCAAGCAACATTGATGGCGAGCAACGAGAAGCTCGATAGCGATATTGCAGCAGCACATCAAACGAACGGCGCTATTGGTGCTTCCACTGCGGCAACAGCTGCTATAGTAGAGCGGTTGAACGTGGAAAACGAATCAAAAACGGAGTTCTTGAGACAATTGCAGCAAGAGCAAGGCAGACTACTCACTGTCCTTGCTGAGCTCACTGTTCATATGAATCAAGCAGAAGGAGCAAACGAGAAAATTTCCAGTGACATTCGCGAAACATACCAAAGTACCAGTGCTTTGCAATTCCAGGTTGAAGGTATCGCAAATCGTTTGGCACAAGTGACTATGTCTCTGGCAGGAAAAGTAACTGAATCACTTGAGTCCCAACAAGCCCTGAACGAAGAGATGTCAGTTGCTGTGAATCACGTACCAAATGAAGGGATTCAAAGCCCTAGTTCTGGATCTGCTGCTCCAATTCACATCGACGAGAGAAGAAAGTCGAACTCTTCACCGCCTGCTCGAGCACCTCCTCCAGTTAAAGTTAACGCTGATGCTCCAAATCGGCGCCCTCCAGCAATAGCTGTTGTCCACCCCCCAGTTCCAACCGTGGAATCGATAGAAATTAAACAACCTGTTAAACAGGAAGCAGAAGAAGGGTTTGAACGAGCCTTTGGAGACAGCAGCACTGGAGAGGAAATCGTCGCTGTTGCCGTAACTCAACCAGTTCAATCTGAAAACAATTTGGACTTCGACAGTGCGTTTGCAGAAGCATCGACACCAATGACCCCTCAGACAAGTATATAGAATTAATACCATCAACTAGATTCAGAGTTAATAAAAGTTTATGGTTTTCAATTTCCTGGCTGTGGTTCTATTGCCTCGTTAGTAGCGGACAATGAATGTTCTGCGTCATTTTCATCCACGTTTTCGTCTGCAGCAACAATAGTGGCATGTTTCATCGTCATCTCATCGACAACTGCCGAACCATTCCCGGATGCATTCAGCCTATAAAAATGAATATACTCAAGACTAAATTTCAAAAATAGACTTACTCTTCAAGCCGATTCTCACGCTCTCGCTGCCTGAGCATCCGTTGCTGCAATCTTGCATTTTCTTCTTGTTCCAGTCTCATAGCTTCCTCCCTTTCTTGTTCCAACTCTATCTCCTGGTCGATCTCGTCCTGTTTGGCCTGAACATCCGCTATTCTTGATGACCTTTTTCTTGGCATGATTTCCCACATTTCTTTCCTCCGAACACGCTCTTCATCTCGTTGAATGGTTGCTTCTTCTGCTCTCATCGTTGCTAGCGTATCTTCCAGCTCTATCACAAGGTTGAAATGAACTCTTGGATTTTGTTTTGCTAAATCTTTGATCAGCTCTTCCAGACTTGGAATATCAGAGCAAATCAGTTCCCATTTGCTAGGCTCCGGCTCAGGACCTGCGTATCTTAATTTGGGGAGTTTGACCTTGTTCTTTCTCCGAAGAACGGAGGCAGGCTTTTGCTCAACTTCACCATCTGATGAATCTTCATCGTATCTACCTCGCTTGGAGAACTGCTGCGCTTGAAACTGATCGAATCTTTGAGGTTCAACCCGTTTCCTCCCTGAACTTCTTCTGCCAGACTCCAACAGCAGTCTTTTTGTTTCTTCTTCCTCCTTTTTCTTTCTTTTCAATTCCTCCGCAACTCTCTTCTTTTCAGCTGCTTCTTCCTCTAGCTTTTGCTTTATCAAATTCTCTGTGTGCTCTGAATCGATATTTCCACTCGGGGTTTCGCGATAGACCCGCATGTCCCGATAGAACTGCGGGAAGTAATAGTATCTTCTATGCTGATCATCTTCGCCCAAAGGCGTCTGTCGTAATGACTCTACATCGAACAGCCGTAACGTATCTTGCACGGAAGATTCGGGATATCCATATGCTCTCCATAAGCACAAGGCTCTGAGAATATACAACCTTCTATAGGCGGGTAAACGAAGATAGGTTTCTGAATCTGAAAATGGGAGGCACTCATTAACAACCTGAGTTTCCGATTCATCTAATTCGCGTCGCAATTCTGTTTTGGTTTTTTTAACAGGAAGGGGAGAAGATGAATGTGATGAATCCTCATCAATAACAATTGCAGGCAGTGGCTTCACTAATACAGGATCTAGAAGAGAATCCAGTTCCTCAATTTGTTCTTTGTACCATTGGATGTATTCCTCGTTGTACTGATCATCTTCTCCATCCTCCATAAGTGCCATGTTTCGGGCGATTGTCCTTCTATCTTTTCCCCATTTTCTCATTACATCGGCAAGTTGCAGAGTCCACGTTTCAATCGGTTTCTCCATGGCATGATCTTCGTTAATTTGTTTGCCTTTGCTCCTCTTTCTAATGGAAGCTAGTTCGCTTGCCGGAGTCAACAGTGCCAAGTGTATGGTCGCTAGAACAGTATTACACTGCGGGTTTTCTAGTCCTGCTTCCAATGAAGCAAGAGTAAACTTTGCCATTTTAAAATCGGGGCTGGAAAGAAGAACCCATACGATGATTCCCACTTCAGTCACCTCGGGGAACGCAGACAACGGCGTTGAAATCTTGTCACCGTTCATCACCAAAAATCAATCGATTTTGAAAATCAAGGGTCTACAACTTTGTATCGGATCATTCAAGGATGCATATGTTTCATTTCACTTCATTACAAAAAGAAAATTCAACCATCTTGATTAAATAGCAAGTAGCTTGAAATAAGCTGTGATTCTAATTAGTGGGAAACTTGCAACCTATCTACTCAGTATTCTAGAATACTTGAGCCTACCTACACAAAAACGAAGAACTAACAATCTTTCAATAAAGTTTCAACGAATAATGTAACCGAGTTCATTATTCTTGGTCCTCCTAAATCATGTCCACCAGCGTGAGTTTCATATTGCACAGTCGCACCACCGTTTTTCAAAAGCTCGTTCGTCCACGCAGAGCACTGAAATGGGAGCACAGGATCCGCAGTACCATGTGTTAACAACACACTCACTCCTTTTTTATTCCGTAGTTTACTTGACCACTCTTCAACCACAATCGGAGCACCACTTAGCATGATAACTCCATGAACCCTCTCCTCCTCCGGCAGATGCAAAGCCAGGTCCATAGCGGTCATCGCTCCTTGAGAAAATCCCCCCAGAATCACAGGGACTTCGTTGCTTCCAACTAACTGCTTAGAAAGACGCACCAATTCTGCCATTTGATTCCTACACTCATCAAGGCCCTGAGGCTTCTCTCTGATTAACTGTGCTATTGCTGGTCCACCCATTTGCGCTGCACCCAACCACTTCATAGGGTCCAAGTGCCACCATGCAGGCATCCCCATAGACATGGGAGAATTAGGTGCTTGAGGAAAAACAAACGCGATATTCTTATCCACTAAGTGAGAACTAATCGGTTGAGCAAGGGACACCAGGTCGCTATTAGTGGCGCCGAACCCGTGCAGTATCACGACCACAGCATTAACAGGTTTAGCGGAATTATGAATGACTTTGCATTCATACCCACCTAACATCATGGTGTCAGGACGGCCTGAATGGTGCTTTGGGACAGAGGCGAGACGCGATTTTGCTTCTTCTGCACGGCGGAGCAAGTCAGGCTTTTCAAAACAATCTGTAGACGAAAGACCTGCTTTTTGGATCAAAGTTCGAAGTTCTTTGATGGTGAGACTGGACAGATCACCCATCCTGCTGCTAAAACGTCGACGAAAAATTTTCGATTTGATTGGAGGAAGGCGGTACGGTCCCCCTTACAAGCTGAAATTCCATTTGTAAACAAAACATAATTAGTTGATTAAATAGGCTTACAACCTGCTTGGTTGCTTGTTCAAGGTTCCTTGTTTTCGTTCGGGATGAAGAATGTACTGTAAGTGCTTGTAGTATCCGTCGGAAACATCTGTTTGGTTCAGTGGCTCATATAGAGTCTGTTCGTACAATGCCTCATACACTCTGCCATCCCATCTGCCAAGACAACTGTTAAGAAGAAAGTCTGGAATGTTCCAACTGTCAACAAGGGGCACTGCATTCGGTCGAATAACTCGCAACAACACCTTGACCTTTGACTTCACTGCGCGGTACGTATCAGGCGATGGAGCCAAAACACCGGCTGCGATGAAATCTCCTAGACCCCCCGTTCTCTCGTAGCTGCAATCCATCACAGTCAAACAAAATAGTTCGAAAAGTGGCGCCAACACTTCATAAATCGGATTCCCAATCGTGGTCTCGATGGCGCTGAGGAAATACTCGGCATATAACACGTATGCGTGGGCGTAAGTCATCTGCATCATCTCCATCTTCACTTCATCAATTGCAGCTGCGTTCATCGACCCATGCATAGCAATTGCTTCTTGAAAGCTCTGAGCAGCTGAGAAATGAATGAAATTGGCTCGCCGTTTGATTGCACTCACGAGAAACTTGTGGTCGGAAAGCAGGTGAGGCAATTCGGCGGCTCCAGGAGGTGGTGGCGGTGAGTCTAACTCTGCGATGTCAAAGCTGTACAAGTAATCCAACGAAGGCATACTAGGATCTTGAGTTGCACCCTTCAGCACCTTGTTTGCGCACGCTTTGAGAAGAGACGTGCCGACTTGAATGCTCAAAACTACAAAATCGCCCTCATAAGTTGCCTGAGGAAGAGCTGACAAGTACTGAGGACCAATTCCAGCTGCGTTGAGGAATCCATGTCCCCCGCAACTTTTCCTACAAGCTTCCATACCATCCGCCATTAAGATAGTGCTCACGGCTTTCAGAGTTGAAGTAAGAATGTGCATTTCTGGCAAGCCGGAAAAATCATCGTTGCGGAATTCCACGATTCGTTTGTTGTAAAGTTTCTCCACCTCGAGAGATGCGAAATGCATGGCAAACGCAAGAGCTAGTTGAGGAAAGATCAAAAATTGTTGACTTTGGTAGTCAAGAACTTGCGACTCCGACCTCTTCGCAGGTTTCAAAAGTCGGTTCAGCTGATCTTTGACTTGGTTTCCATCAGTTGTGTCTTCAAGATCGTTTCCAAATTGAGTTCTTTGCATCGCAAATTGTCTTCGTACAGCTGAGTAACGAATCGCAGTGGTGCATGCTTTGGCGAGATTAAATCCAGCACCTTGGGATATCTTGAGTCTTGTGTACGTCATTGTGCCAAACAGCATTTTCTGGTTCCCAAGTTTTGTGTATGTTCCTCGTGAATCCACATTCACATACTTCATCAACAGATGACGACGAGGTATCAGCACATTGGTGATTCGCATGCCACCGTTGTCCATTCCATTATACCCCAGTTTAGAACCGATATCCCGAAGTTCAACTCCTGCTAGGCTCTCGTGGGTTTCCCAATCGCGTACTTGAAAGAAGAACGGATGTGGACCATAATCTTTACCATGAATGACGACTCGCGCCATCAAGATAACACAATTAGCAGACTTGGCTAAACCACCTGGCCACCATTTCATTGCTTCTAAACTTGGAGTATGGATCAACCATCCCCCATCACCATCGTATGCATCTGACTGGAACGTAGCTGATGTGGACAGTCCACGCACGTTGCTACCGTGAGTAAGTTCAGTCTGAGCATATGTGCCGATGATGCGATAGTCGTAAGCCTTTTCAAGCCACCAACCGCATTGCTCTTCATCAGAAAGATTTCGCAATGAAGGTACAAACATGACTTCATGAAGAAGAACAAAGAAATCTTCGCCCATCAGCATCTGTAACGGACTTCGATCCTCGAAGGCAATGTTATGTTCCCGAATGATCTTGACATACCTCTCTGCTCTCTCACATGCACGAGTATATCTAACCCAATTAATATTATATATATATACAAGAAATAACTTACCGGTCCATTCTGTCCATCCACCAGATATCATCAGCTTGAAGCGCAGGGTCCGACATCACCAATTTTGTCATGTACTCAATCTTTTCTAACTTGTCTCCGTATATCAGCTGAGTCATTTGCCACACATCAAACGAGGCTCCTCTTCGCTCTCTACGAAGGTCTCCCAAGGTAGGCTTGCTCCATTGCATACGATTGGTCATGGTCGTGCGTTTTAGTTTTGAATTTTAATTTTGGCATCAGAAACACAATAAATTTCTTCGTTATTTATTTACCAGTATTTCGTTTTGGAAGAGTGAATCAATTCTTTTGAAAAAACCATGAACTGAATGAATGCCACTGTAATTCATGATTTCATGTTTTTGGCCCGAAAATGCAAATAACGAAAAGTGAAAGGCATTACATCAATTGGTTCCAAAGAAGAAATAGATTTTCAAATAGTAATTTATTGGTAGTAGGAAATGTGCCACTATCTTTGAATTCAATTGTCGCAATCTTCAAAGAAACATGCGAGCATCTAGGCCTACTTCCAATTTAAAATAGGAGATAGTAAGAGAGTGCATTTATTCGATGAACCTATTCGACCAAGGAAATTCTTGTTTTGGCATTTCTTTAAACTCGAAACAAATAAGTATTTCAAATTAAAAGAAAAGAGGGGGATGATGGCTCCAACACTCTCAAATTTCTTAAAAAGCAAGAGAACAAGTAACTGTAGAAAGAAAAATAGCTGAGAACTATCCGCGAGAATTTTGAACGCGGGATTCTTGTAATAGACCACTGAATTCAAATCGTTGATGTGATTCAATTTAATTAAAAATGTATTCCGAGCCTCTTTTTGAAACAACGAACATCGGTTTTGAATTTTAGGAATTATTACCTATGTGAAATTATAGGACCTCCTGAAGGTGGACAAAACGTTCAAAATTCAATATTTGATCATCAGTGACTTTGAAGTCCAGATCATGTCGTCCCATAAGAACATAGCTATTGCACTGCTCATAATTCTTATCTGCATCGAGGGATTGCTAATTGAAACAGTGGTTGAAGCCGATGAGACCACTCGGCGACTCATTGAGCCTGGCTTGAAAGCGGCGAGTGAGAAGTGGGGAAGGGTCATTACCTCAACCTTGCCATTGATTCGAAAATCTAACACCAGTGTTATTTGCGGATCTTACAAAATTGCTTCAGATCTAGAAGGTATTCGTATATTTGTAACAACTAGAAAGATGGATGGAAAAAAGGGAATTTTAGCACAAGCCTCTCCTTGCGGTCTCTCGTGCTTTGGATCTGATATGTCCATACGAAGAGAAAATAATATAGTTTCTAGTGGCAAGTATTATTGCACTGCAGGGTCAAATCCTGATACACCCACTTCGCCAGTAGTTCGTTTTGGAATCATGGTCTTAGACGCAGATGATATCCCAGGACTAGTAAGTCGAGGAGTTTTTGAAAATACAATACTTCATGAGATAGGCCATGTATTGGGATTTGGCACTGTATGGAATATATTCACCAAACCTTTAATTTCAAAATCTTCTTCGGATCCCAGATTTATCGGTGCCCAAGCAAATAACGCTTATGGGCACTTCCTTGATGCTTTGAATATTGAATCTCATTCTTTAAAGGTGGAAAACTCTGGCGGTGCCGGTACTACCGGATCACATTGGAGAGAAGAAACTTATGGAAATGAACTGATGACGGGATTTCTGGACGGTGAAACGCAGCCAATGAGTTCATTCACCATTGCATCATTGGGAGACTTGGGATATGATGTTGACTTGTCCAAAGCAGATTCCTATAAGCTCCATTTAGAACCTGGTTCAAACCATGGGATATCAGACACCACAGATAGCACAGGAACTGAAGGGGTTCTACCAGATGGTACAACATATAAGCCAGGATTGGCAACCGAAACAATAGTATTTATAGCCGTCGGCAGTTTCATTGGAATTGGATTGTTAATCTCGCTGATGTGTTGCATGTGCAAGAAGAGCACGAAAAAACAGAAAAACAAATTTCAAAGACCGAAGATGACTATGTATAAAGCAAGACCAGTAGCCACATTTGTGACGGAGAATCCGGTAAGTCCATTGCCACCTGACTGGCAGCAACTACTTGCGCCAACAGGTGAAATATATTATTACAATAGACCCCTTCGCAAAACGCAATGGCAAAGACCTTCTCAAAATGATGCCATTGAAGACGGTTTCATGTATGAAAACCCACTACAAGTAGTTTAAAGCGTCCTCTGTAGTTGTGAGATTGGACTTTCTTTCTCTAGGAATGTTCCTTAATTAATATCCGGAGATTCAAACAAGAGACACTAGAAAAAAATTATTCCTTTTCTCTTTTATAATTGATTTGATCCATTGAATCTACCATTGCCTTCTACTAATTATAAAATTCAATACAAATTTCTAATTAAATGAGCTTTATAATTCTTTCTCAATATTCTCAACTAACGCGTCAATGTTCCTGAATTGCCACGGCCATTTCCAGTCAATAAAAATAGGACGTAGATCGAACCTGTTATCATCCACACCGTAAGATTCACAGTGAACTGAAGGAGTGAGTGTGGTAGCCTTATGCCTATTCTGAGCATAGGTTCTAAAGAAGTGTTTCACTTTCACTGCTATTTCCAAAGGACTTAGATGGGGCCATTTTACCAACAATCTTTTAAACATAGATACTGGACCGCAACGTTCAATTTTCCTTAATCGGCCGAACCATCCTAACTCCTCGTATGTCATTCCCATATCATCTTCGTCAGTTTGGACATACTCGCTGGTGATTGGCTCCAATTCGGCAGTTGGTGGCTGAGCAACAATTCCAGTTAATATGGAATAACCCAGATTAGTGGAGGCCCAGATCAAGAACAACTTCAGATCCACTTTCGAAATGCCTCCTATTGGATTCAAATCGGCGGAGGAACAATCGTACTTGGTTAAATATCCACGAAGTCCTTCATCCACATTCCCTGATCCAAGAACTAGCAACCAACCACTGTTTCCTCGTACCCAAGGAAGAAGCTGGGCCAACATGTACGAAAACAACATCCTGAATCGCGCTTGTATATTTTGCAAAGCTTGGTTTTCGGGAAAGCTCCCTCCATAAACTTTATACTTGGGAGTCTTACCCACAACCAACGTGAACAGAGCAAGAATTGCTGCAATCACCGGATCTATATTGACATAAAGATGATATGAACCAATCGCTTCTGCCAGACCTTTAGAAAAATCTTCAGTGCCTTGCGAGCTGTTGGATGTTCCGAGATAGGCCGTATGCAAAAGCCGACTGGAAAGTTCTTTAGGGTCAACAGGTACATATTCAGGATCTCCAGTCATTCTTCGAATATCTGCCAACACAATGGGGTCTTTGGACGCAGTGATCATTTGGCACATCGCCCCGACTATTGCAGCGGTAGATGAACTATCAGCTCCTCCAGAAAGAGGAAGAAAAAACCCACTAGCTCCACTGCGTCGCACATAGTCCCATAGCCATGTGGCAGGACCATATGCAATCTCTTCTTCAGGTTGGAGGTACTTGACTGTTATTGAAGGAGTCGGATGACCAATAGGACGACCATCAGTCAAATGAAAGTTAACTGCCACAGTGGTCAACGATGTTGCATGAGAAGCTTGAACACCTCTGCTAGCTTTTCCAACACGAAACGCGCGAACTGCTTCTAGATCTATGGTGGCTGAAATGACTTGGACATCACTCAATGAAAACTGATCTCCTTGCGCAACAATTTGTCCATTCACTGCAATCAATGCGCAACCATCATACACCAATCTCCCCCCATCACAACCAAACTGATTCGAGTACAAGTACACACCTCCAGATTTTTCAGTAGCACTTCGAATTAGATCCACACGCTTATGCAGTTTACGAAGCTCGTGATGTGATCCGGATCCGTTTCCAAATATCTCAACACCGCCTAAACCGAGTCGTATATGGGGACTATCAGGAGTGAATAATTCCTCGCATGTTTCTGAAGCTAGACGAGTATCAAGAGTTTCGATACAGCAGTCGCCAAATGGCACTATACGCTGGCCGGTCACTAACTCCAGACAAAGTTCCAATCGATGATCTTCCACCACTCCCTCCTTCTTCCATGCAGTAAACCATCGAGGCTCACGATAGTTTCCATCGTCTGCCAGGAATAGTTTCGGGCGAATACATAGAATTTTGCGGTCCAAGCAAAAGACTCTGCAATTATAAGGAACCTAAAGTCCCCATGTCAGTCAACGGTGCGAAAGTTCGCCAAAAACTCACCGTATTGTGCAAAACAGCCATGCCAATATCACAAAGAATACCATTTGTGGCATCTCCTTTTAGGATTCCAGCCAATGATTCTGCAGAATGATTAAAAGTATCAATCTCATGGAAGTGATCTTCGCAGCCGTACGCTGAAATCTCCAATTCTGGACCGAGACGGTACTTGGCCCCTTGCGCCTTTGCCTCTACGATACTGGCAATGATTCGATCTGAGTTACCGTCAAAATCCAGAGCCCATTGATTTAAAGCACACGTTGCAACTCTTACATACACCATTTCCAAGCTACTAAAAAAATGCAGACTAGTCCAAAATAGAAAACCTTTACTTTACCGGTGCCGCAAATTAGTTTTATAATTTGATGATTCATCGAGTTCTCATTTTAAAATTCGCTTGTTCTTTTATTAAAAATATCCATCTACTTGCTGACAGCACATTAGATAAGGTCAGCGACATCCATAGGCATTTCCTCAATTTGAGTGCTGTAGAATTGTTCAATATCGCGAAGGTATCTTACATCTTGCTGCGTCAAAAAGTTGATTGCAACTCCCTTACGTCCGAAACGCCCTCCTCGTCCGATACGATGGATGTAGTTTTCACGGTTTGTTGGAAGATCATAATTGATCACCAGGGACACTTGCTGTACATCAATACCACGTGCCATAAGATCAGTGGTAATGAGAACTCGGGATGAGCCTGATCTGAATTCACGCATAATCATTTCACGTTCCTTTTGTTCCATTTCTCCATGCATGGACGATACAGTGAAATCCTTCGCTTGCATCTTTTCGGTGAGCCAATCAACCTTTCTGCGTGTGTTGCAGTAAATAATAGCTTGGGTGATAGTGAGAGTTTCGTATAGATCACAAAGAGTTCCAAGCTTCCATTCTTCTTTCTCCACTGCAATGTAAAATTGTCTAATACCTTCTAAGGTGAGCTCGTCCCGTTTGACAAGAATTCGAACCGGATCTCTCATAAATCGACGGGAAACCTCCAATACTTCAAGAGGCATGGTCGCAGAGAACAATGCAACCTGTACTTTTTCAGGCAAGTATCTAAATACTTCATAAATCTGTTCTCGAAATCCTCGAGAGAGCATCTCATCGGCTTCATCGAGAACAAAGAGTGCAACCGAGTCAGTTCTGATAACGTTTCTCGCAAGCATATCCCAAATACGTCCAGGGGTTCCCACTACAATGTGTACTCCATCCTGAAGAATCTTTATGTCATCACGAACAGCAGTTCCTCCCACGCAACAGTAAACTATACAGTTCATGTGATCTCCAAGCGCCTTAATAACCTTTTCAGTCTGAGCAGCTAACTCACGAGTAGGAGAAAGGATGATAGCCTGGCACTCCCGTTTTTCCAGTTGCACCTTTTGCAATGCTGAGATGGCAAATGTTGCAGTCTTACCCGTTCCTGATTGCGCTTGCGCAATGGTATCATGGTTGAGCAAAATCGGCTTGATTCCTCTCTTCTGGATAGCAGATGGTGCTTCAAAACCATATGAATAAATACCTCGAAGAAGATCTTCGCGAAGATCCATTGCGTCGAAGCTCTCGGTAACTTCAGTCCAATTACTTTCTACAGTCATACCATCGCCAAGAGATTCCGCAGTAACCTCCCCGATTTCTCCCTCTCCTCGTTCCCCTCGTTGTTCCGCAAAGTCCGCCATTGTCTCTTGTCTCTCTTCTTAATAAACTCTTTAGTAGTTTTGAATGGTAGAATCAACCAAGTGAATTTTGAATGGCCCTGAGCGGATTCATTCAGTATAAGTTATTTATTATATAACTAATTCACAAAAGGATCGCATTTATTTTTTCAAAGATCTACAATGGTTATCTGTTCACTTTCACAATTTCATACGAAGTTTCAATTTAAAGTTATCGTAATAAGTTGCTTGAATAGAATGCTACTATTATCAAGATTCTTTTTTATCTCTCATCATACCTGGTATTTTAAAAATGAATCAAATATGCATATCGGTATGCAGAGTTAGGGAGAAAGACAAGAAGGAAATGCTAAGAAGTACTTTGTTTGAAGAAACAGCATATTTCTGATCCTACAAGCTGTACCAGGATTCGAATAAATTCACCCCAAGATTCATTCAGTAAATTAACAACTTATCAGAACAACGGACAAGTTCATGAAACTCAAACGCCGATTCAAATCTATTTCATGATCAAGATAACCCTTCAAGGTTGATATAAAAGGAAATGTTAATTAACTACCTAAATAAACAAGGAAACCGTTTCAATAAAAACAGAATCCTGAAAGCAAATGTTTTTCTTCTGAAAATAAAAATGTGTGGAGAACACATCCAAGAGTAAACTCCGTTAAGTTCATGAAACCACCATTACAATGGTCCACTGCCAACATAACTTTGCTTCAACAAAGAATCCCGCGATAGCAGTTGCTCATCAGATGAACGCAGCTCTTCTCATGTAAACACAAGCGTCTTGGCCACTACTACGTACGGGGTTTTCGCCATCTCTGGCTGACACTCTCTGCCCTGGTGTTCGGAGATTTTCCCCCGACTATGTCCAGCGGACCTCTAAAAGAGACTGCTGCTTCGTGTGTCGGATGATTGGCCTTCGAATGAGTTCTGTTCGAGAAAAAGAAAAACAGAAGGAAAAATGGATGGTTGAAAAACAAACAGGGGGGCTTTTGTGAGAGGGGGACCAATTTGAAATTTAAATTTCTTTGAGTGTGCACAAAATCAATCTTTAGAACTATTTCAAAAAGACTACTTGCAAGCAGTGAGAGTAGTGAATAGAAGCCGTCTGTCACTAATTTTCTATTAGAAAAGAAAAATATCTTGCTGAAAGAAAATATCTATCAACCCATGAGGTAATCAGAATCACTGGTGAGCACCAACAATATGAGAAATCATTGACCAGTTGTACTTCTCCTGATGTCGATGTAATTAAATTGCACACCTGATATAAATATTTGAATCCTTCGACTTAGCAGCAACATCATCTGCGAATGATTTTCATGATTTAGCCTCTAAAATATTTTAGAATTCATTCTTAGTGCATAGACGTCTCTCTTTCTATATTCCCTATACGATCTCGTATACCTACTAAACTTCTGCAAGAACTCCTTGTTAGTATCTTGGCCCATCCAGCAGCATTGAGAAAGGGAATCAAAATGTGACCATGACCATTCCGCAATTGACCTTCCGCAAAATCTTGATATTCACTATAACTCCGTAATTAAATTTCAAGAATAAAAGAAGACGATATCTGAAGTTTCAAGTTTGATTGGAGATAAAGTCAAACTTCATGAATAAAAGTGATTGAAAAGAAGGAATGGATGACAAAATGCACCGAGTCTGTTCTAGTATATGCGCTGAGAAGAAGTTAAAATTTCTTTAAGTGGATGCGACAATCCAACATATGCTGAATTTCTTTACGAAGCCGAAACCGCATTTCAGTGGAGACAAGTCAATCTGGTCAGCCACAAGCGAAGACAACTCAACTCAATATTTGAAGTCCTGAGGACATTATAACCCTTCTTCCTATTGGAAACATGGACAACATCGATGGAATGGGTTAATGCTGTGGCGCAGTAACTTCAAGCTCTTGGTATTGATTGCCCAACACTTGTACGAGGGCTACACTGGAGTTTTATGGCTTGTGGTACCTCGTGGTATCCGAATAAGGTCATTAAACTCACGGGATCTGTCAGTTTTCGTTGCTTGCGAGCTATGCGAGGAGGTGATTTCAATCATCGAGCGATACGGACAGACTGTAATGCTGATATGTGGGAAGACATCACACAAAACTTGTGGATGATAAGTGGGGGCAACTTGCTGCTTGATGACTGGTTTCTTCGCGCAACCTGTGATATCCAGGGTAGCGACAATCAAGACTTTGAACATTGGGGTATCGAGTTTGAAGATCAGTTTGTTTGTTCGAAATGACCAACCTGCGTTCTCGAGATTCATAAATGACGGCCATTATTCGAGCTGGTGGTCATTGGATTTATTCACAGTTCCTTGAGCAGCTTGTGCGAAGTTTAAAACGCTTTGTAGAACCATTCATCAGCTTCGAACTGAAGTTTATACAGGATTTCCCTCCGAATGTGTTTGAAAACCCAGCAAGGCGAAATGGTTGGGCCCAAGATAGCCCTACGACATTTCCAGCTAACCGTCAAGAATCAAGGGGACTCGAAAGAGTCGCCTGCCGGCAACTTAACAAAACTGCTGTGCTGAAAATTAAATTCTCTATAAGTACCAATGGCATAGATGAGAATTTAAAAAATATTTGTGATTGTGTATTTCTCGCTCTCGTAGTTTACAACAAAAATCGATTTTTTGAAAGCACTACTAGTAGTGGATAAAAGACATCAAATGCTAATTTTTTAATAAACAAGAGTATCTTGTTGAAAGAAAAGAGCCTGATGGCAATCAGTGAGGTAATCAGAAGCAAGAACATTATGTGGAATCACTGAATTCGCATTATATTTCTCCTGATGTAATTTAATTGCATCCCTCGACTTGACAGCTATGTCGCCTGCAAACGCGTTCCATGAA
>Ga0105055_10005229_pt1 | contig 18446 bp, 5 predicted proteins | sample BON03_FD_78090 | JGI IMG/M metagenome (GOLD analysis project Ga0105055, IMG submission 78090) | Freshwater microbial communities from Lake Bonney liftoff mats and glacier meltwater in Antarctica - BON-03 | ecosystem: Environmental > Aquatic > Freshwater > Ice > Glacier meltwater | place: Lake...
ATAAAAGTGAACTACTTTTTGAATTCTTTTATAAAAGTGAACTACTTTTGAATTTTTTTATAAAAGTGAACTACTTTTTGAATTTTTTTATAAAAGTGAACTGTGTTGTGAAATTCACCCATCTTTTTTTAATCCTGTTGGATTTTTTTATTATTTGGCTACTTGAAAGCTGCTGATGTGGAATACCAACAATCGAAATGAAGGACAATCGTTTTTCGGATCTGCCTTCGGTAGAGGACATGCCAATGCAAACAATCGTGGAGGATTTGGAGCAGCGACACCTGGATTCGTTTCTCCGAGCCAACGAAGAAATGACTTTGGAGGAAATAAAGCTCCAGCCGGTTTTGGCCAGCCCGTCGTAGCCTCGAAGAAAGGATTCGGAGGAGGAAATAATAATTATGAGTCCAATGGAGGGAACAAAGGATTTGGGAATAAACAACAAGCCTCTGGATTCGGAAGCAAACAACAAGCCTCTGGATTCGGAAGCAAACCAGCTTCTGGATTTGGTAGTAAACCAGCTTCTGGATTTGGGAATAAACCAGCTTCTGGATTTGGGAATAAACAACAAGCCTCTGGATTTAGAAGCAAACCAGCTTCTGGATTTGGTAGCAAACCAGCTTCTGGATTTGGAAATAAACCAGCTTCTGGATTAGGGAATAAACAACAAGCCTCTGGATTCGGAAGCAAACCAGCTTCTGGATTTGGGAATAAACCAGCTCCTGGATTTGGGAATAAACCAGCTTCAGGATTTGGGAATGGCAATATTGAGTTGAATGGATCGAATGATGGGTTTGGTATTAAATCAGCCTCAGGATTTGGAAATAATAATTATGAGTCGAATAGAGCGAAGAAAGGATTCGAAAACCAATTATCAACGGGATTTGGAAATTTACAGAGAGGCGGCAAATCTGCTGGTGGGTTTGGAAATCAGGGGCTTAGAAATGATCAGCCGGCAGGTTTTGGTGCCAATGCATCAGGGCTTGGAACTGCTCACAATAACAAAGGATTTAGAAATGATAGACCAACAGGATTTGGAGGTCCTAAATCTGGTGGTTTTGGTGGTAATCAAGCTTCTGCATCTTTAGACGGTAACAAAAGCGCATCTGGTGGTTTTGGTGGTAACCAATCTGCTGCATCTTTCGGTGGTACTAAAAATACATCTAGCAGTTTTGGTAACCAACCTACATCACACGGCGATATTCAAGATAAGTCTGGTGCATTCGGTGGAAATCCAACTGCGCCTGTTGGATTTGGGGGCAATAGAAATGCTAACGATGGATATGGAGGCAATAATAATGGCGCATATCAATCTGCACCTTTCGTAGGCTATCAAGAATCGGGTGGTTTTGGTGCAGGTAAATCCTTCAAGAAAGAAAAACAGACAGGATTTGGACCAGGTTTCGGAAGTCCTAATAAAAATTTCCAAACCACTCCTAAGAGCGCCGCTGGATTTGGAATTACTGCTACGAATCAAGGGAAATCAAATGCTGTTGAATCTGGGGGTTTCGGTGCTGGGGTTTCGTCTCAATCTTTTGGAACGCCGGCTCGTAAACCAAATCCACTTGCAGCTCCTTTTGTTCCAAAGGCGATTGAGTCAAACGAGTTCTCTGCATTTGGTAAGGGAAATAATAAAGCTTTTCATGACCCCGCTGTTCCGTATGCAGGTCCTACTGACCTTTTCATTCGTGTTAAAGGTCAAGGTAACAACGACAAAGATGCTGTGGGCTCGCTATTTTCTCAATTCGGTCCAGTGAAAGTAAGTATCCTATTTAATTTTGTTTTGACGTTGGAATTAAAGTGGATTCATAGAGCGTTGCTTTGATTCCCAACAAGGGATGTGCGTATATATCCATGCAGACACACGAAGGAGCACAAGCTGCTATTAATGACACGCAATTGTTTTTGAATGGATGTACTTATCTTATTGGATGGAATAAACAAGGTGCTAAAACTCCACAAGTCCCGAATACTATCGTCGATAAGAACCAAAAGCTAAACGAGTTAAAGGAGAAGCTGCAGAAAAAAGAGCTTCTTCGACAGAAGCTGCAGGCTGCGGAGAGAAAACGTGATTTACTGATGAAACAACAACATGCCCAAAACCAGCCTAGACATAAGCCGTCACAACTCTACGAGGAAGAAAACGAAGAAGAAGAAATGGAAGAAGTTGAGGAAGAAGAAGAAGAGGAGGAGGAAGAAGATGAAGAAGAAGAAATGGACGACAAAAGCAAAGATCCTGATTACGTCCCAGAACCCCCTAGACCACCACGATTTATATCTAAACCAGTGACATCGGTTATTAACCGCGAAGAAGAATCCAGTGATATCCTTGTTCGAAGAGATGGATACTTGGTCGGAACGTGCATGCAAAAATGTCCTGCCGCTGAAATTGAAAAGAGATACAATGAAACAGCGGTGCATCTATTAGAACGGGAACACCCAGAATTGCCCCACCTTCCTCCCAGAAACGAATTAATGGTAAAATCCTTCATGAGGTCCTCTGCAGGATTGAAATTGGATGTTCCTGAAATGACCCGACCTGAAAAAGTACTGGTACACACCTTGGATTATATTTGGACAGAAATTTTAGACATTGACTCTAAAGGACGTGATCCTCGTTTCCGCGATTCTCGGTTGTACAAAGCTGGCGACGGTGAGTCCCCCACTGTAGCCTTCGTATTTGCCTTTCTATCAGACAGGACTAGATCTATTCGCAAGGATTTCTCATTGCAAGGGTATATGGATGAAGACGGCCCCATCTCTGTTAATTGTATTCGAGTGTTCGAGGAATGTGCTCGAATGCATATTATGGCTGATGAGATGCTCTGCGAAAGCACCAAAGATGAAGGACATGATGAAACCTTGAACAGACAAGAAGCTAATAACTGTCTAAAGGCTCTTAACGAGATGTACGTTAGGGCTTATATGCATCAAGCCCATTTGTGTGTCACTCCAGATGGACGCACTTCTTTCGAGGGAATGATTAAGAACGAAGCAGAGTTTCGATCATATTATTTAATACTGCAATGCGGGGATGCGTTTAGTGTCGCCAATTACATAAAAGTGGCCAAGTCTGCAGTGAACAAATCTGTCTATATTCAAACTGCCATAAACGTTTTGAGCGCTTACAATCGTTGCGATTATCTGGTGTTTTTCTCCATCCTGAAGGCGCGCAGTACACCATACTTGGTGGCTTGTTTGATGCATGGGCTTCTTTCTCGAATGTGGAGGAATAGTATAACCTGTTTATATCGAGGCTCGAATCCGAAAGGCGACTCTTACTTCACTTACGATATGCTCGTTGAACTGTTGCTATTTGAAGATGTACATCATGCCAAGGCGTTCTGTGATTATTTGAATATTCAAACTCTAGATGGTGTTCGACTTGTTCTTGGGGCTGGAAAACTTGCAACTCCTGAAAGCAAATTCCCTCGAAGGGTAATGCGAATAGTCGAGTCAAAGCGAATCCCCGACTTTGTCGATACGGAAGGAATTCTTGAATTGCCTCCAAGAATTGAAGTTGTGAGAGGCATCACAGCCAACTATGCATTTCAATCCAAGATTCAACCCACCTTTCTACTTTCCTTCTCGGCGATAAATCAATCCTCGCTCCAACCTGTGAAACATGCGTCAAAATTCACTCACCAAGGGGAAACGCATACTCATTCAGAACCCAAAGCAAAGCCAGTGGTGAGGTTTCAACAACAGGTGAAGGTTGAAACCCAGTTTTTACCACATACTTGTAGGAAACCATCTCAGGAATCCGAAAGTGTTCGAAACGAAGAAGACGAAGCACAACGGTTGTTGAAACAGCAAGTCGAAAATCGACGAATCGAAATGGCAAATGCAGAAATGAAAAAAATCAAAGAACTTGATCGACAGCAGCAGCATTTGGCAGAGCAACAACGTAGAAAGGAGGCCCGCGAATATGAGGAACGACGGCAGCAAGAAGAAAAGTTTCGATTTGAACAGGCTCAAATACAAAAAGCACATGCAGAAGAGCAACTAAGGATTTCGTTTGAAATGCAACTCGAAAAGAAAGCAATTGAAGCTGATCGTATTCGTGTGCTGGATCAAAAACAAATGATCGGAGAAGACAGATTGAGTCTGAAATCTGAACTTCGTTTTCGGAAGCACCAGCATGCCTTGAAGGCAGAAAAACGAGTGTGGTGGAACAGATGGATAAACTGCGTTACAGAAATTGTGGCCACCAAAGCACGGATTTCAAAATTTCAAAACTCGTTAATGTCGAACTTGTCTGATGGTACCTTCAGAGTCGTTGATATGCCATCTGAACTTGCCACTTTAAACGACCGAAAGCAATGTCTGAACGAGATTAAACGGATGTCCTATCGTATCCAGTCCGGTCCAAGGGATAAGGATCCATTTGCAGCCGATAGCGAAACAATGAACATGGAAAAGTTTGTCGTCGATTCACTTTCAAAAATATATCATGGGGCTGCCAGCATTCCTTGGAAAATTCACATTATTGAAAATAGCTGGACGAGTGAAATGGAGATGAAATGGCTTCAAGGTCAATTTTCAATGACCGGCTTCGTTGAAAATTCAGGAATTCTTGGGTGTTATTCAAAAGGGATTATCCAACAAGAGGTGATGGTATGTTGCACCTGTAACCCTATGAGTGCTGTTGATGCCAATGCAATGGCGTGTGTTGTTCCTGCGCAGGCCACACCTCAACAATTAAAATCGATTGGCGATGACTTATGGGACTCCTACAGATCCCAGTTGCAAGCTGGAGTTCCTATCGCGGTTTACGTTGTTTCCCATCCGCTCATCTCAGCTCCCGAAAAAGCTCGAATTTTAGATGTTTTAAGGCTTCAAAATGCTGCCGCACAAGTTTTTTCTCTAGGATGCAGTGAATTCGAGGTGAGATCACTTGGGGCAAACGAGACCAACTGTCTGCTGGACTGGTTACTGAATACTTCAGATCCATTCTGGCGTTCTCGCATAGACGCAGTGGTTTCTTCGAAGCAGTTCCTCGCTGAATGGTATGCTGAAATTGACTCGTACAATCTGGAAGATGCCGAAAAGGAAGTTTGCTTTTTTCACATCGGTGCCGCTCCATTGCGTCTTAAGCGTTGGTTTTTAGAAACTGTTCAATCCGTTCTTGGTGTTCCTTTTGAGGAATTTGCAAACAATGTACTTACAAATCGTCTGTTGAATCCAGCGGCAGTTATTGAAGGTGTGCATTTCCTTTGCAGCAACTACGATTTCCCCCCCGAGTACCAGCAAGGGATATTCGCCATCTCCTTGGACGAGTACTTTTTCTGTTTCGTTGAAGATATCGGATTGATTGATGTGCTAGAAGATGCCGATTGGTCTACCGCGTGCTTTCATGCGCAAACCTGGACGGCTCACTACTCCAAAGTTATTGATCAGTTTATACAGCGGCTTCAACAATTGCAACTCGTGAATTGGCCTTGTGATGAGTTCTATGGGAAATTAGGGCTTCCTGATGGGAAAGAACAGCCTAAATGGAATGACGAAACTCGAATTACCACATATGTAGAGGCTCTTGAAAGCTGCAAATTAGCATTTCCTGATCTCGCAAATGATTTTGAAACTGATCTTCGAACATTCATCAAATGCAACATTGGAAATGGATCGATGTCAGACTTCAGAAGCTTCTGCTCCGAAGACGTGTTTTTAAGAAGTTCCTCACAAGGTAACATGGCTTGGAATATTGTTTTTCAAGGTTTAATCGAGTGGAAAAAATTTGAACTGCATGAAAAGGACGTGTTTGTGTTTGATTTTCCACCCACTGCCAACTTTCTGGATGAATGGAACCGCTTCAGCCAACCAGTTTTCAACCAAAAACCGTTGGAGGCGTCCAGGAAAAGAGAATCAGAACTTGAAGCAGCTTATACTAAAAGAGCGCGAATAGAGAGTGACGATGAATTGATTGTCACCGATGACGAATTTGCAGTTGAATTGAAAGCTGCCCAATCTTTTGAGGCATTATTACGACTAGAGTGTGAAAAATATGCTACTCCATAACAAGTTTATTTATATATTATATCAAATTCAGGTTCTGGCAAGGTTCACTTCGAACACTCAGATAAGCATTTGCTTTTAGTACCCAATGTACCCCTTCATTCGCGTCACTTTTGGGACTCATTTTCTTTTTGGTGAGCAAATCCACTGCCTTTTCCACTATCGTCCTTTCTTTCAAAGGTGGAGCCAAAGTGAACGAATGAGTTACTCCAACACTAAGATCCCCAATGCTAATTGCTTTAGCACTCAGTGGAATCAATATACGAGCAATGACTTCCTTCCCATCAAATAGCTCTGCATACAGTATGGTTCCTTCTGCCAGTTGTTCAAATGGAGTTTGCATATGCCAAACTGAGTCAAAAGCTAATCTAGTAGACGCACCGAATTTATCCATTTCAATAGGACTTATGAGAAACTTTTCTTCGGTCAAGCATCGCTGACGACTGCTTGGGTTTGACGTTTTCATTGAATTTACGCTAATTGAAAGAACAGGAGCGGAACAACTTCTAGGCTTCGGCAAAACCATATCCCCTAAGATTAGTGACAAGAACGTTCCTCCAGCACTACCGTTAGAAGTCAAAACATTTGCTGGAATACTCTTTCTACCAATTTCATCCTCTCCTTGGGCTAGTTTTGCAAGCATGATCAATCTGGAGGTAATGTCTGTTCTTGCCCTTGCGTATTGTGATGCTGTCTTGCCCATGTTATCGCGAGTGCGGATTAGCGAATGCACTCGAGGAGAAGCCATTGACAGCAAGAAGTTCAAAACATCGATATCGCATTTGTAACTCAGGTGCAATGCAGTTCTACCATCCGTGTTTTGTTTGCAGATGTACTGAGCGGTATGGTGCCAGCTAGTTGTTGCCAACGCCCCTTTTTCAATGTAGTCGATGACTGGCAATGAATGCTGAAACGAGATGCCTCGAGTGCTACGGATGGCACTCACCCATCGTTGGAGTTCTTCTTGGGTCTTGCATGCAAAATACAGCCGACCTTCTTTGCATTTGGAGAGCAACTCTGGAGAATGAATTTCAAAACAATTTGGAAATTGGTCACTGATCTTTAGTATCGTGCCGCATGAAACTCTGAGGTTAATGGCGAAACGTGGGGTCGCATCCTTAGGTTTCTTGTAGTAAGTCAGTGTGCACTTGTCAGTATCCAATACAACATGCCGCTTGTGGAACTTAGAATGTAGTTTCCGTTTCATTAAAACCCCTTCCATATTAATCGGAGTCGTGTCTTTTGTCATTGCAGCATCGCTTGTCTGTCCTACAATCTGCAACAAGTACTCACAAATATATCTAGATTGCTCATGAAAATTGAGCGCATAGTGAAGCAATGTATTCATGGATCCATCCAGAGATTCCTCAACGTACCATCTTTGAAGAACCGACCCTTCTTTTGATTTGATGATATATTCACACATCTCAAGGTTTCCAGACTCGATGGCAGCATGCAAAAGTGTTGCAAGGGACTTCCTCTCTCGCACGCCTTCCACACGGTCCGTGCTTGTGCACACATGCTTCATCTTCTGTACATCTCCACTGCGAGCAGTTTCAAACAATCTTGAAATCATTCTGGCCAGTATCAAGTTGCGGAGATACGACTTTACTGCCACTTGAATTCTACTCGTAGCTTGCTTCCCTTCACGGTGAAAATAGACATTTTTCCTGCTGATGAAACCCTTGAACGTTTTCTGTAACAGAGTCGCACCAGCAGCTTGAGAAGCAGCAGTTCGCAGTTGAATTCGCAACTTCAGAATTCTTCGTTTTGCCAACAGCACTCGCACAGGTGCTTGAATTAGCATTGCAGCCTTTTCTCGTCTCGATTTCATGAGTTTTCGATTCCATATCTGAATGACCAAGATACTTGCCTTGGCTTTATCATACAGTTTGAAAGCATGATACAATCTAAAGGCACTTTGGATTTTGCGACACTGACGCACATGATGTTGGAACTGACGATATACGGGCCTCATTCTTGCAACAGCTTGTAGTTTGGTAATAGCTTGATTCTCTGCATGAATTCTTGCAGCAATCCTCTGTTGAGTGATCCTCCTAAAAGCTGCCTGCAATGTACTGGCACTGTGGACTTTGAGTTTTCTTATCTGCGAATGAAGAACATCTACTTGACGATCTTTCAAGAATATGTTATGGTTGCCTAATTGCCACATATCTGCTTCAAGTAAACGACTTAGGGCTTCTTTGACCTGCGTTCTTGACATATCAGACACACCGTCCGTGGTCATCACATCACAATCAACTTTGCCACTGGTCAGCAAGTTCCCAAAGGTATCAAAGAAGGATTCGTAGGACAATTGTACAGGATACCCTACTCGTCTTATCCGAACCGTTTCTACGACCCCTATATAGCGTAGTTGCTGAAGAACCAGTGACGAATCGAATTTGTCTGGGATTTTCATGTTGTTTGGCTTGATGCATCTAATATAATGAGGACGAGATCGATCAAGAATGTGCATTAAGCAGTCCAATTGCAACCTAAATCTCATCGATACTGTATTTTTGGCAGCAAATGATTTGTATGTCTGTTTGAGCTTTATCTGATTCATCTTCCCACTTGAAAACAAGTTGTCAGAAATCACTTCAGAATGTGGTTTCTCGAATACTGCAACAGGTGTATCCTCCTCCTCATTGGGTCTAAACGTACGTTGACGTACATTCAAAATGTGTTCACTATGCTCTTCAAAAACCTTTTGAGCATCCGCAGCAAACAAAACTCTCACGAAGCTCTCCGAAGATTGAGATAGCAAAACTACTAAATCAGAGTGCAACGAGTCCATATTTTTATGAGGGAACTGAGAAACTTCGTATTGCACCACACCTGCAAAATGCTTGATGGAAAAGGTGGTTCCGGCGATTCGAGATTTGATGTAGTTGGGACGTTTCTGATGATGAGCTTTAGCAAGTTTCGCCAAATATTGTTCTTCAAATTGTTCAGAAGCGTTTACCAAATTTCCAGTTGCGATTCCTCTTGCATGGTAGAAGATGAGACTTTGCTCGTCCAAAACTGACATGACACTAAGTTTCGACATACCAATAAGGTCGATACACGGCTGGTTGTCTGACCCAAACTTACTAATCTCCCAGTCTATACCTTCTGAAATGTACCTCTCTTGCTCGCTGTCAAATACTTTCGAATTAAATTGGCGTTGGAGACGTTCGTTTGCAAAGTTGATGCACAGCTGTTCTAAACTGTTTTTCTCCAGAATTTCAAATCCATAGATATCCAAGATACCTATGCAAGTGTCTATTTCTGAGCTGGCTGTCTTTTTGTTCATCTGAGTCACTAACCAATCAAATAGACGCTCGTACAAAACTTTTGCCAATGAATTAATGGAATCGGATGTTTGTTCAGGACTCAAACCTAGTTTTGAAATCGAAGCTCGAGCAGAGTTGGATCTCACGACACGTGAAGATAGAGCCGATGATAAAATATCCGGATCCAAGCCCAATAAATTTGCAGATTGAAGCACCGATTCCTGATCTTTTTCCACCTTTCCCATTCTCACATGGGAATCTTCAATGCAATCTACTTCAACAATGATATTTCCAAGCTCCAGTATGGCAGCCAAAACCTGGAATACGTGGTGGACCACCTCAGTTGACAGCCCAACTTTTGCAAACACATTTTTGATACTGTTCAAAGACTCTCGATCATCCCGATCTGCGATAGACGCATTTCCAATCAAATAATTGTAAGCAGTTGAAGGTTTGATTCCAAAAAGAGATCTTTCTTCATCTGTAACACCTCCACATAACGAATAGAAGATGTGATAGTTCCGCTCATTGTGTGATCTTGCCACAATTCTCGATGTTTCTAGCAAGAAGTATGATATATGTGCACCGACAACTTTTTTCTTATCAAACGCCAGCCTGATGTACTTGCCAAATCTTGAACTGTTATCATTGCGAACCGTTTTCGAATTACCGAATTCCTCCAAAACCAAGTTGGTTGCAATCAATTGCGAGAGAACCTTATCACCAAAGTTGTCTGCTTCCGTCTGAGAGGAGAAGTATCGAATCAGATGTTTAGAGGCTTCGGTTTTGCCTGCACCACTCTCACCATTAATGATGATGACCTGGGTTTCCTTGGAATTCGCTTCTACCGCTTGCCATGCACGAGCTGCAACTGCGTGCAAATGTGGTGCAGCTTCCTGACGAATGGGAGTACTACTTTTTCTTGTGTACAAGCCAGGAATGTTATCGTATGGATTCAAACTGATCAGAATATCACCTGTCCAAGTATATATATCTTTTTGGTGGTATCGTCGGCGCAACAAGTCTAACAAAGGCCCTTCGTGAACACTATTCATATCTGAGATATTGTCAAGATTCACTGAATGGCTCGGTTCAAAAAAGTGGATGTTCGACTTTTCAAAAGAATATCGCTTGCCAGTTTTGATTTCTCGACCGGAAAAAATTACATGATCTTCAACCACTTCACGAAACTTCATCAGCTTCCAGCATTCTTCGTCATCTTGGCACCAGCATTGAACAGTACTTTCCACACTTAATGTTGACAGTGATTTGATACGAGGAAGTGTCTCTGTCTCTCGTACGTTGGGACACTCGTTTTGAATATCGTCATATACTTGCATATTGTAATTCTGCAAATGGTTTTATTATTCAAAGTGTACTTTTTATACGCTTATCTACAGGCGGTTAATATTTTAAAAAGCTTTCGTAACTGGGCTCTACCTGTTTTGTATCTATATTTCATAGCAACTACTGCAGAAGGTGGTTAAAAATTCGATTCGAAAATTTGCCAGCCTTCTTCACGGGGTCTCTTAATATATTTTCGCATACAAGACCACGTGATCGAATTGATCCGTTGTACTATTTTTGAAGCTATGTCCACGCGACACCAACATCAGTTGGACTTGACGCCTCTAACGGGAACCAAGTTACCTCACAATGAACGCCAGTCATCTCAAAAGAAAATGGACATCAAGCCGATAAAACGTACTAGTAGTACCAGGGTGACGAAGCCCGCTGAACCTGCCACGACAATTCCCATTGAAGTTGAAGTTCCTGCTGAAGAAGTGATTTCAACTCCTCGACCCACGGAGGAAGAACTCGCAAAGCTTGCAGCTCAAATTAAATTGAAAGAGGATAAGCAAAAGCAGGAAGAAGCAGCCAAGCGACGAATGGAAGATGAAAAGAAACGAATTATAGAGGAAGAGGAAGAGGAGAAAGAATTTGAAATGATCAAGCGGAGAGGCAGCGAGAGTATTCGTAAAAGTTTTGATAATTTGGAAGACCAATTGCATCGTTTGAAAATGTCTCAAAGAAGTGTTCAGGATACTTTCTCTGCGGTTCGCAAAGACTGTGAACGTTGTGATTCTATGATCGATACCAACATGCGCCGCTTCAGTTTTTCAAATGCTGTAATCAACAGAATGAGTGAGAGAGCAATTTCATCATCTCAAAATAACTTCCTAGAGGGTTCAAAAGAGCACACGAACTGGCAATCACTTCGAAGGCACACGATGTCAATAGTGGAAAAAACTCGCCAGCTAAGACTTCATGACGATGTAGAAAATGCAAGGTTAAGGTTGGGGAAACTAGGATACGATTCGGAAGGAAACAAGGTTGCAGGAACTCTTAACGCGTGTGCTCCTGTTGAACAATTTGTTCGCAGAACTGGGATCAACTAGAATATAGAATATTAAAATAATAATATATAGTACATTTCCTTCTTTTAACCTACTCGACCAACTATAAAATGACGACCCTGCCGAATAATCGCTGTGGATCCAATGGGTATAAACATATGACGCTTGAATTCAAGATGAAGATGGGTTCCCAAACTATCCACAGTAGTCACATTTCCCTGGGTATTGTGAGTCAGTAGCACTACTTGTGAATTAGAGGTGAATTTAGTGCAAGCCGTTCCGTTGTCATCAAAGCCCTGACTAGGATAAAAACGACACGATCGCCGCCAAAACCTGGGATTCACGCTGTGAACAAGGTATGCGCCTTTTCCAACGAAGCTGGGCAATTCTGTTGCCTTCACATGCGGTTTAATCGCCACCGTGATTATAGAGTTCTTGGATGCTCTTTGAACAGACAATCCAAAATCCGTGCGTATACTTTGAATACGAACTGGTATAAAGACCCCGTGACGATCAGGACCTAATTGAAGAGTAGAACCGATTTCAATGACTCCTTGTAAAACCACACCTCCGACCACAATGTCCAAAGTACTAGTGACTGATAGGAATATACGACGCACCATCATCATAGGAGTATTGGTCTCATCAGGTTCAGGCGTCATCAGAGGTTCACAAAGTGATTTCAAAAGGCTCTCAAAACCGAGTCCTGTAATATTAGAAACAAAATAACACTTGGTCTCTTCTGGGAACACGAGAGCAGCTTTAGTCTCCAAGACTTTTAAAGAATATTGAGACATATCGCATTTGGTCACTACGACCCAAGGACAGATGTCCAAGTGAATGAGGAGTTTCAAGTACGCCATCGCATATTTTGATTCTCCGTCATCTTCCATGAGCCCTCGAGCAGACAGGCATATCAACGCACCATGAAGGTTGTGGGTAAGTATTCCTTTCAAAACAGTATTCAATGAAGAAGAAGATCCAGGAAAATCAAGCAAACAAACAATTTGCGAGGACAACACCGGTTGCTCACTCGCGAACACATTGTTCATGCCATTCCGGCACACTATTTGTTTATCCTTGTTGATGTGAACATCAATGAGGGCAACTGAAGTAGATCTCCCTTGAAATAATTCGTGCTGATGAGTCATGACATTCCTTCGCGTTTTGCCATTCCCATCATCCAACGTACCACTGGTGATCGATCCGATCAAAGTAGATTTCCCAACACCCATTGCTCCAAGGACACCGACACGAAATTTAGTAAAAGATGCCTCCATTGAAGCACGCCTTACTAGGTGTACTTCAGCATGTCCTAAATAACCGCGAAGTACTTCATTGATATTGCAAGAAACTAAAGATGCCACACTTCGCAACGTCCTTATCGATTCGTTGAATTGTCCTTTAGACAAACCAGAGGTTGTTTGATTGGCTCGTGTTCAAATTGAATGATAGTCTCGGATGCGACAACAGCAAATTGTCTACACCGGTTATTGGCGTCTTGGATATCTTTGGATTTGAAATTTTTGAAAAGAATTCCTTTGAACAATTGTGTATTAACTTTACGAATGAAAAGTTGCAGCAACATTTCAACAATCATACATTTAAAACAGAGCAGCAAGTCTATGATCGAGAAAAAATTGAATTCAAGTCGCAATCATTTCGTGACAACTTGGATGTGTTGGAGCTCATTGAGATGCGACCGCGAGGTTTGTTTGTACTACTAGATGAGGAATGTGTTTTGTCCAGAGGATCTGATACATCGTATTTGAATAAGATTGCACAGTATCATGACCAACATGCGAAATTCGACAAGGGAGTCAAAGGTCCCAAAGGTTCTTTCGGAGTCAGACATTATGCCGGTTTGGTAGTTTATGACAGCAGAGGATTTCTTGAAAAAAACAAAGACGAACTGCGGGAGAATCTGAGAACATTAATATCAGAATCGCAAAATGAATTACTGAAGAAAATAGTTTCGTTGGAAGATGCATCGAAGCGCCGACATAAAACCCAAGCAGGTTTTTTGAGACACCAATTAGAAGAACTGATGAATGTTTTGAATTCCACTAGTCCTCATTTCATTCGATGTATCAAACCAAATCCAATGAAATCCTCGAATAGTTTTGATCCATTTTTGGTGCTGGAACAATTAAAATACAGTGGTGTGTTTGAAACGATTGAAATCAGAAAATCCGGATACCCGTTTCGAAAAACCCATGAAAATTTTTATAAGCGATATAACCCCATCGTGAAATTGGAATCTTCAGGCTGCAAAAGCTGCAAAAAAGAAGACTGCACGAAATTAATCAAGAGCATTCAGCTGCTGGAAGGATGTCAATTGGGAACCACCATGGTTCTGTACCGATCCCCGCAACACTTTCTTCTTGAATCGCTGTTGGAAAGTGTTCGCAAAACTGCAGCAAAAATGTTAAATCGAGTAAGTCGAGGATTCATTGTTCGAAGACAGGTTCTGAATTTTCGGCTCAAAATGGAAAAGATTGATATGGCGATTATGTCAAGGGACAAATTGCTGATTGCAGATTGTATTGTCATGGCACAGGATTCAATTAAACCGCCTTTTTCCGGTCGCGTGGGCATTGAAAAGGCTCAAAAGTTTCTTCTTCGGTTAAATGAAGAGGAGAAACTATGCATTAGAGTGCAAGAGATACAACATCAGCTGGAGACTGAAAGTGCTGCTCAGTTGTACGAGGAGATTGAAGACATATTGAAACGATCTTCGGATTTAGAAATATCCGTCAACTATCCGCATTATGATTCCGTTCTTCAAGATTTCAATACGAAGATTTCCTTGGCGCGAAGTTTGATATCTGTGAAAAAATCATTGAAGGAAGGAACGTTCTTGGCTGATAGGAACATTCTTGAATCCGCTTTGAACGAAGCTGAGTCGTTAAGATCGACTAACGGTAGTTTTTGCGATGCTGAAGTCGAACAAGCTCGACTTGTCCTAGATATGATAATGAAGGAAGCCCCTGTTACGTCAGCGATTATTATAGCAGTGGGTACCCATGGGCTAACAGGAACGCCGGAGAGATTGGTTAAAGACAAAATATCCTCGGAGGATTTGAACCAGGCGCTAAGAATGGCCGAGAACCATTCTGGCAGGTTTTCTGCTAAAGGCTCTTGCTTGATTGAGTTTGCAGAGTTGCTGGTTGACTTACGAGAGAGTATGAAACGTGGATCCTGGGATTCTATCGAGTCCATTTTAGTTAGAGTTGATGAAATAGAACCTCAATTACTGCGATATGGAGTTCCTTTTGAAATGGAAATCAATTTATATAAGGTGTCTTTGAATTGCTTTACAGTGATTACAGAATTATCTTCGTCAGTAGAGCATGGCGGTGGTATCAGTTCAATATTACCGAATGGTGAATTCGATGTGTCTAATGTTTCAATTGATCACTTTCGAGAGGATATTGAGGACCTTCGATGTTTGAAATGCCAAGTACCGGTGGCCGTCGCTGTTTTGAATGCCGCGCAAGATCTTTTAGATATTCGTCAGTGCGTGCTGAATGGATCAGACTCAGAATTAATGGGTAAATCGCTGAGAAGTTTTCAAAGTCATGTAGCAGGTATAAATGAAAGTGATGAATACAATTCACAGCGTTTTTTAGATAGCACTATGAAAGAAGTGGGATTAATCCGTACTATGTACTATTCGAGATTAGTTTTGAAATTGGGCAAGGAAATTGCGTCTGAAAATCAATTGCAAGGTTCACCTGGTGAATTAGATCGCTCTCAAGTGAAGTCGGAGGCTACGGATTATTTTTTCGAAATTGTGAAGACGGAACTCCAAGGAGACTTGCCTACCACAGAAAGTGCATTGATGGTACAGGCAGTTCAAGGCATTAGATATATCCGCCAAGATCCAATCGGTAAATTAGAAATAGCAAAATCTACGATGGCTGATTTACAAAGGCTGAATCTTGATATCAATGAAATGCAGCTGGTAATTCAAAACGACACTGAGTTGAAGTGCATCAAAATTTTGCAGGAATGTTTTCGTGCTCATCAAGTCACTGGAAAAGTAGGAGCTATCAAATTTGAACCAGTAAATTCAATCGGATTGCAGAAAGTAAACTCGCTATGGGAAGAATCTGGGATGCCTCATGGTGCCGGTTCACATCATGGGGCAAAGTATCTAGAAGCTACCCAAGAACTATTCAAGCTTCGAGCTTGTGTAGCAGCCGATGACTGGGAGATGGTTTCAAATATCGTTGAACATTCGGCAATTTTGATGGATATGCCAGATTTTGAAGTGGAAGGCAAATTAATCATTGATGAACTGCATAATAGATCCATTGTTTCAGAATTGACTCTTGCATTATCCACTGGAGGATTGAAAGCTGTTGGTCTAATGGATGGTATTGATATCCGTGGTTTGGAGAGTGATATTCATGACGCGAAGGAACTCGGTTGCAAATCGGTCCAAGCAAAAGATCTGCTAGGTCTTGCAGAGTTTGTACTTGATATTCGAAAATCGTTGGTCGCGCGCGATTGGGATTCATTGGATATTCTAGCGGATCAAATTCGCTTTAAGAAGAATCTTTCTCGAGATGTAAAAGTTGAGCTTGGAATGGCCGAGAAGGAATTGAACAATCACAAAATTGTATCGCAGCTGAGTAAGGCATTCGTCCAAGGGCTCACTTTAGAGAACTTAAAAATTGGTGAGATTACTTTCAATGCTCTTGATGAAGCTATAGCGGTCGCTCAGCGTTTAAAATGCGATACCAAACAGGCTCAACATCTTTTTGAAGTAGGTAAAATCATTCGAAAATCTCGTGCTGCGATGTCCGAGTCTCGTTTCTTGCAGTTGGGTCCCATTGTTGAAGAAGCCGAACGGGGAGGATTTTTCACAGATGAAGATATACTTCCTGCCATAGACGAACTTCTCTTGCTGCGCGACAAATTCATCGACGAGAGCATGAAGAGTGATCTCCTTGCCGGTATTCAAGAAGGAATCCCGCGAGGTCGAATTGGCCAGCTTGATGTCTCTTCTGTCAAGTTGCAGTCTCTGTTGCAGGCACTTGCAAAGCATTCTGTTCACGATCCAAGATCGGAACAAGCAAGACAAATCCTGACAAGTGCGAATTTGATTGTGGCGTTGAGAGAGACATTACTCTCGGGGCCTGATTGGGATGAAGCTGACAATTTACTGAACAGTCAGCTTAGCTCATCCACGATGATTGATACGTATGGGTTTGACTTGGTGACTGAGGCAGAACACGAGGTGCAATTGGTGAGAGAGGAAGTGACTCATAGGAAGATCATGGAGAGTTTGTCCAATGCCATTAAAACAGGGACTGTAAAAGGTTCCCCGGGTAATTTGGAATTAGATAATGTCTCTATTGATGCCTTGAATGAGAGCTTGGAATTTGTCAAATCGTTGCAATGCAAAACTCCAGAAAGTCTTGGTTTGCTTTCTGCTGCAAAATGCGTTCGTGAGGTACGACTGTGCGTGCTAGATCACCAACCAGTTGAAACATGGATAGGTGCCATACAAGTGGCGCTGGATAAGGCCGCGGTTTCTTCTTCATCTGTAGCAGCAGAGGAAATGAAACTGGTTCAAAATCACTTGGATGATATTAAGATTACTCGTGAACTGTGCAATTGTTTGATGCACGGACAAGCGAGAGGACCTATTGGTCGATTGAGTGTAGAAGCATGTGAGACTACTCGATTAGAAGCTGGTTTAAAATGTGCTCATACTTTGATATGTAGAAGCGAAAGAGCCAAAAAATTGGCCAAGACAGCTCAAGTCATTCTAGAGATGCGCCAATGTGTGAAAAATGACCGAGAAACAATTAGTCGGTTTTTGGAAACAAAGTTAGGAGTAAGTGTATTAGGAGGAACGTCACCTGATACGTGGAATGGTCTTGCTGACGAAGCAGCTACGGAGATTCAACGTGTCATTGATGAATGTCGTGAGCTGTACGGTTGTTCCGAAATGACTCGACATTTAAATCAAGGTCGTGTCACAGGCACCCCAGGAGCCATACGTTCTGCTGATATTGCTAGCGAGGACCTTGGTAAAGCAGTTGAGTTTGTGGAACGCTGTAAACAATCTGTGGCCAAATCAACATTTGAAAAAGCGAAAATCGCCCGTGTTGTATTTGCAATAAGGCATATTTTAAAAGTAGATCGTGACATGGAAGATGAAATGGCACAAGTGGCAGCTGAATTGGCGTCGTTACCATCGTCATACGAAATAGATCAAGATACTAGAGACGAGCTTGAATTAGTAAAAGATCACGTGAATGATTTTCAGATCCTTTCTCTGGTTCATTCTGTTGTATCTGAAAAAAATTCAGAAACGTTGATAAATGCACGGAAAACAATTGATGTGTCCATGGGTGGGGCAAAATCAGATGCAGCACAGAGTGTAGTGGAGGCCTTGGATATTTTAATACGACTTCGTCAAAGTTTGATCCAAAGTGATTACCATGAGCTTGGCTCCGTTCTAAAATCTGCTCTGAATTGTTCCGGATTTGAATTAATACCAGACATCGAGATATACAATGCTCGAAGCTTACTTCTAAACCGGGAAATTGTTGAATCTTTACAGGAAGCTTTTGAAAAAGGGAACGTTGAGGCGAATTACGGAGGGGATGCGAATCACATTGTCGTGGCTGGCATTTCTTTTGTCGCACTTGAACGAGCACTTGCCAACGCCAGTAAAGCGGTTGGCGGCAAGATCGATGACATTACAACTCGACTACTTGAATTATGTAGATATTGCGTGGAATTACGCAGAGCTTTTAGATTGATCCAGCATGACGAT
>Ga0105055_10005231_pt1 | contig 18436 bp, 15 predicted proteins | sample BON03_FD_78090 | JGI IMG/M metagenome (GOLD analysis project Ga0105055, IMG submission 78090) | Freshwater microbial communities from Lake Bonney liftoff mats and glacier meltwater in Antarctica - BON-03 | ecosystem: Environmental > Aquatic > Freshwater > Ice > Glacier meltwater | place: Lake...
TGTTTGCAAATAACATGCTTAAATGAACATACGCAACAAATCTCCCTTTTAACCGTCCAACAAACAACTGTCGACAGGGCAAGCCTTCTCAAATCACCGTTTATCCGATTGCCGCAAAAACGCCTGCGCCTTGGCGAACCCTCGCAACCCTTGCGCAAAAAAACCGTGCCCGCTGCGCCGCTGCGTGCTATCCCCGCAAATGCTGCTGCCGTACCACCTCAAACAGCATAACTGCTGCTGCCACACCCACATTTAATGAACCCACCGTTCCTTCAATCGGAATACGTGCCAGATGAGTGGCTTTACGTAACAAAGCCGGACTAATCCCATCTTCCTCCGAGCCCATGATGATGGCCGTAGGTACGGTCATGTCGATTTCGTAATAGGCTTCTTTGGCATGTTCGCTCGCTGCAATTACCTGCACGCCGCTCTCCAGCAGATAATCTACCACCCTTTCCAAAGAACGCTCACGGCAAACCGGCAAGCTGGCCAATGCCCCCGCCGATGTTTTCATGGCATCACCCGTCACCGATGCCGAATCGCGCTCCGGTAGCACCAAAGCACCTGCCCCTGCACAATAAGCGGTCCGCGCTATAGCGCCCAGATTGCGTACATCAGTAATACGATCGAGCACCAGTAAAAGTGGTGTTTTGCCCGACTCAAACAACATGGGCAGTACATTTTCTATGCGCTGGTATTCGATAGGAGAAACAAAAGCAATAACGCCCTGGTGGTTTTTGCCGGTGAGTCCGTTGAGTTTCTCCTTAGGTACTTCCTGTACCACGATCTCCTTTTCGCGCGCCAAACTTACCAACTCTTTCAAACCTTCGTTTTTCACATCGCGCGCAATGAGAATACGATTGATTTCTTTACCCGCCTGAATCAGCTCATAGATGGCATGTATGCCAAAAGCGAGATCTTCAAATTCAGGGCGGGAAGGGCGTTGTGGACGGAAGGGACGGTTCATCATAGGAAAGGCGTGGAAAGGAGGGGTATTATTAAACTTGACGGAATAAACAGAGGTTTAACCGGGGACAAAGGTCGCATAAAAAGAGACAAAAAAAGAAGAGGCTGCCTTTTGGGGCAACCTCTTCGCTGTAATGACCTATTTAGCTTTAGTTCGGCATGGCACCGGTAAAGACTTTAAAGCGTTTATCGAAATCGTCGGCAAGCTCATTCTGATTGTTCGCACGGGCAATACGTACCATTTCATTCATGATAGCCATGGCGTTTTGGTTGTCGCGTTCGTAGAAGTTGAGCACCTTCCCGCGTAAACTGCGGTAGTAGCGGGCATCTTCTTCAAATACGTCGAACAATCCTTTGGCCATACGGTTGGCCTCTTCTGCATTGCCCGCCATGTGCAACAGTTCTACCATGCGGTAGGTGTACAACATATATGGCACCTGAGGGTGGGGCATTTCTGCATCGGCTTTGAGGATTACCTTGGCAGCTTCATCCTTTTTACCTTCCCCTAACAAAATTTCAGCGAGACGAATGGCATTGCTCCGGAGATTGATGGTCATGCGGCTAGATTCTGGATCGACATAAATTCCTTGGTTCATATTACCCCACTTGAACTTATTCATGAAGTTGTCGTACATGATTTTTGAATCAACACGGGCGCGCTGACCTTGTTGTGATGGCGTGCGCACTGGCACCAAACGGTAGGTGAGCCCTTCGAGCTGGAAATAATCTTCGAGACCCAAATACGACTCCGGACCCATCGAGATGGTCCAATAAATCGGACGCTCCCACATATTGTTCGCTAAAAGATCGAGCACGATTAAGTCGTTTTTGAGGATGTTATTTTTAGGGAATTCCCACACTACTGCATCCAACATCATGGAGGTGTCGCTCATGGCCCCTTGCTTCACTACATTGGCTTTGTTTACTGGTATAACGAAGTTTTTGGTTGGGAAATAGTTGATCAACTCCCCGCCTTGCGTAGGCAGTTTGGCCTGTGCATCTTCGTTGGTGACAAAATTTATGATTTGCTGCAATTCATACGCTCCAGCTAATTTACGGTCGTAGAACGGCACATAATCCCGTACGCCTTGGGCGATTTGTTCTGGTCCGATGCTCAGTTTTATCGGTGCACTTTCGTTCATCGGACGACGCAATTGGTTGATGTACCAATCGGTCCCTAACAAACTTAAGTTTATAATGCGCACATCGGTCCGAATACCTTCTACCTCTTGCGCATACCACAACGGATAGGTGTCGTTATCACCCATCGTGAATAAAATGGCGTTAGGCGCACAACTTTCGAGATAATTGATGGCAAAATCACGGGCGGTGTACTTGTTCGAACGGTCGTGGTCATCCCAGTTTTCGGCGGCAAGTATACCTGGTACGGCGACCAAAGTAACGGCGGTAATACCGAGGGCAACCACTGTTTCGGGCAAACGTTTGCGTAATAAGTCGAATAAGCCCAATACACCCAGACCTATCCAAATAGCATAGGCATAAAACGAACCTACATAGGCATAGTCCCGTTCGCGTGGCTGCAGCGGCTCGGGGTTAAGGTAAACGTTAATAGCTATACCGGTAAGTAAAAAGAGGAAGGTAACCACCCAGAAGTCTTTTTTGTCCTTGCGGTATTGATACCACAAACCAATCAAGCCCAACAACAGCGGTAAGCCGTAATATATATTCCGGCCTTTGTTCATGCTTTTACTGCTTGGCAAAAGTTTGGTAGGACCTACCCTGTTTTCGTCCAAAAAATCAAAGCCGCTTATCCAGTTGCCACGCTCATAGTCCATACCCTGACCTTGAATGTCGTTTTGGCGACCGACAAAATTCCACATGAAATAGCGGAAGTACATATGTCCTAGCTGGTAGGTGAACAGGAAGTCCATGTTATCGCCAAAAGTTGGCTTCTCGCCATCGCGTAGTCCAAGCCATTGTTTGTAGAAGTCGATATGTCGCTGCTGGGTACCGGCACGTTTGTATGCCCGGGGCAAAATGGTCATCTGCGACTTATCGTATACCGCATCTACATCTCTACCCGTTGGAATATAGGCGTCCTCGCCTTTGCGGTAGCGCATTTTGCCTTCTTCCTGACCAACTACATCAGCAGTAAAATAAGGACCATATAATAAAGGCCGATCGCCGTATTGTTCGCGGTTGAGGTAGCTCAGTAGCGAAAATACGTTTTCAGGATTGTTCATATCAATCGGCGGATTAGCGGCCGAACGGATTACAATCATGGCATAGGTGCCATAACCCATAATAATAAAACTCAAAGCGAGCAGCGCACTGTTGTACAATACCTTGCCGTGTTTGTTGGTGTACCAGATGCCATAAACAATAGCGGCAACCAGTAAAGAGCAGAATATCACTACGCCTGTGCCAAAGCCTAGACCGATGCTATTGACAAAAAACAAGTCACTGTAAGCCGAAATAGTGGTGATGCCCGGAATGATACCGTATTGTACAAAACCCAAAATACCGACCGAAGCGAGCAAAGTGTAAATCACTCCATTGCGGCTTGGCTCGTATTTGCGGAAATAATACACAAAACAAATGGCAGGTATGGCAAGCAAGTTCAATAAGTGAACACCAATCGACAGACCCATCAAGTAGGCAATAAGAATAAGCCAACGGTTGCTATCGGCTTCATGTGCTACCCTTTCCCATTTGAGAATGGCCCAGAAAACAATAGCCGTAAAAAACGAGGAGTAGGCGTAAACTTCGCCCTCTACCGCCGAAAACCAGAAAGAATCGGTGAAAGTATAGGCCAATGCACCTACAGCACCAGCGCCCATAAGCGCGAAGACGGCACCCGTGCTCATGGCGCCTTCTTTTTCGAGTATTTTACGTCCAAATGCCGTTACCGTCCAGAACAGGAACAAAATGGTAAAGGCCGATGTAAGGCCACTCATAAAGTTCACCGTCCAAGCCACCTGACTCGGATCGCTGGCGAAAAAGGTGAACATACGCCCAGTAAGCATAAAAAATGGTGCACCGGGCGGGTGCATGACCTGCATTTTGAAACAAGCCGAGATAAATTCACCACAATCCCAGAAAGAAGTGGTGGGCTCGAGGGTGAGCGTATAAACGACCGCGGCTACGGCAAAAATGAGCCAGCCCACGATGTTATTGATCCGCTGATATTGAAGCATGCGTAAGGGTTTTTAACAGGGTCGAAAATAAGGTTTTTACCGACAATAATGTCTATCACTAAAAAGCTTTAAGCAAACGTTTAATACGCTGGGTTAAGGTATGCACCTGCTCATTTTGGCAATTCTTCACATTTGCCCGCCAAAATATGAATCAAATCGCGGAAAGGCCTTGCACTTTTTACAATCGGTGCTATATTTGCACTCCCAATTGCCCGATCGTCTAATTGGCAGGACAGCAGTTTTTGGTACTGTACGTCTAGGTTCGAGTCCTAGTCGGGCAACACGGTAAAAGTAAACCGGGATAGTCGTAAGATTATCCCGGTTTTTTTTTGCACTGGCAGTAGCGGTCGATGGTCCATGGTCGATGGCAACGGCAGGGTAGGTCGCGTACCGATATCCATCTATTTGGTGCATACTGGTATTTTACATCAGCCGATATTGTACCTCTCTGATTTTTTTGAATGCCACCGGATGTTGTATTACGACAAACTCATGCTCGCCCGCCACAACCAGGATTTGCTCGGCTGGCTCAAGTTTTTTCTGGTCGGCGTGCGCAAAACTGCCAATCAAGGGGTGTCTACTTTCGATGGAATAATGCAGCTTGACAAAGGCATAGACAGTCCTTCGAAATTTTAAGGCTGTCGTGCCGAACTCGCCCGAAAAGTGGTCGACAGCCTTTTCCGCAATCCGGTGACCGATGTGGCCTTGGCTAAAACTTGCATTGACAAATCGAATGTAACGGCTTATAGGCGCATTGCTTCGCGCGAAACAGCTGGCATTTTGCAGGAAATTACTGGTCTGTAACGCGATCGTATTTATGTGTTCAGAGAATACCTGGATTTGTTTGAGTAGAAATAAGTGCTTTAGGACTCCTTAACATAGCCGGCCCGACCTTTGATAAGTCGGGCCTTTTTTTGGTTGGAACTTCCTAAGTATTGAATTTTCTTCAACAACAACCACCTCTAATTAAATAAATATCCTTTAACGTAATTAAGGTCTTCATTAATTAAGTTAATAGCCAATGTCTTAATTAAGGCAAGTGTTTAATTACGTTTGGTTCAAACGCGGTAACAAACTGCATTAATGTTCATGCCTGCCCCCACCGAAGCCAATAAAATCACATCACCGGGTAAAATTTCGTAGCCAGCTATTTCGTGGCGGCGTACCAAATCGAGCAAGGTGGGCACTGTGGCTACCGAGCTATTGCCGAGCTTGTGGATACTCATGGGCATGATATGCGTAGGAATTTCGCTGATCCCGTGGTGTTTGTAAAAAAGCCGGATAATACCTTCGTCCATCTTTTCGTTGGCCTGGTGAATAAAAACCATCTTTAGTAGCGAAATAGGCACACCACATTCTTTTAAGGCACTTGCCATCGCCTCAGGCACATACTTCATGGCGTATTCATACACCTTTCGGCCCTTCATCTTGATAAAACGTACCCGAGGATCGGAGTCGGGGAAATTACTTTTACCCATTTGCAGATAATCTACTTCCTCGCCACAGTGCGCCTGTACGGCTGCCGAAAGTAAACCAGCACCATCGTCGCCCGTATGCTGGTATTCGAGTATGGCAGCACCAGCACCGTCGCTGAAGATCATAGAATCTCGATCGTACGGGTCGAGCACACGCGACAGGGTTTCTGTTCCTATCACGAGTGCCTTTTTGGCCATCCCTGATTTAAAAAAAGAATCGGCTTGAATCACCCCTTGGAGCCAGCCGGGACAGCCGAAAAGCAAGTCGTAAGGCACACAAGAAGGGTTTTTAATGCCCAAACCCCGTTTGATGCGGGAAGCCAAGGCGGGCATGGCATCACTCTGAATGGTATGTTTGAGCACATTGCCAAAATTGTGGGCAACAATAAGCTGGTCAATTTCTTCTGGATCGATGCCCGCATCGGCTATCGCTATTTGTGCGGCTTTGATCCCTAAATCGGTGGCCGTGAGCGACTCGGTGGCATATCGCCTTTCTTCAATGCCAGTGATGGCCTGGAATTTTGAAACTACCTCCTCTGGTGGCGTACGTATAGGCTGATTTTTTTCATCATAAAAAAGCTGATGCCCAAAATCGCGGTTGTGTTTGAGTAGCTCTGGGATATAACGGCCGGTGCCTGTTATTACGGTACGATACATACATAAAAAATTGAAAAGTAAAACCTTGTCCTCCTAAGGCTGAATATCAGTAGCTAGGGGTAAGCAATTTCGGCATAAAGCCAACCGGAAACAAGTTTTATTGTTAGCAACACCATGCCGAAACACGGTCGGCTAATGGTTCACGATGAACGGCATTTCCGATGCCTTGGCCTCAACGGCATTTACCCCAGCGGGCCAATGCATAAGGCAAAAATGTCGTCCTAAGCTTCGGCGATTACCGCCACTTCACCTTTGTTCGCCAACTGACCACAAGCCGCATCGATGTCTTTGCCGCGGCTCCGGCGCACCACAGCAACTATACCTGCAGCATCCAGTGCCCGGATATAGGCATCCACAGCCTCTGGGGAAGCTTGCTGGTAGATACCGTCGTCGATGGGATTATATTCAATGATATTGACCTTACAGACGAGTTTACGGCAGAGCTTTACCAGGGCACGTATGTCTTCGTTGGTATCGTTGATGCCCTTCCACACGACATATTCAAAAGTGATGCGGCTTTTCGTCTGCTCATACCAGTATTGTAAAGCCGAAGTGAGCTCTTCAATAGTATTGCTTTCGTTGATAGACATCAGTTTTGATCGTTTTTCGTCGATAGCGGAATGCAGACTTACCGCCAGCTTAAATTTCACACCATCATCGGCCATTTTGCGAATCATCTTCGTGATGCCTACTGTGCTAAGTGTAATCCGCCGTGGCGACATGCCCAATCCAGCCGGAGCGGGTTGGGTAATTTTTTCGATGGCGGCGATAACATTATTGTAATTGAGCAAGGGCTCGCCCATACCCATGAGCACAATGTTGGTGAGTGGCCGCTGAAAATAGGCCTCTGCTTGGTCCCGTATGGCCACTACTTGGTCGTATATCTCATCGGCATTGAGGTTGCGCGTACGTTTGAGGCGGGCTGTGGCACAAAAGGTACAGTCTAAACTGCAACCTACCTGACTCGAAATACAAGCAGTGATGCGGCGCTCTGTTGGAATCAGTACCGACTCCACCACCCGGCCATCGAATAGCTTTACGGCATTTTTTACTGTGCCATCGGTCGATTTTTGCTCCACATCGATGTGGATGTGGTTAATCACAAAATGTTCTTCCAGCAAGGCCCGCAGGGTTACCGACAAATTGGTCATTTGGGCAAAGTTTTTTGCCCCTTTCACCCACAACCATTCGTGTACTTGTTTGGCCCGAAAGGCCTTTTCACCCAAAGTCACCAAGGCTTCGGTTAAAGCTTCGAGCGAAAGTGAACGGATGTCGCGTGGGGTCTGACTCATACAGCTGCAAAGCTACACAATCGGGCGGGAAAGCTGGCCTACCGCTGAGGCTACCTTGTGCGGTAAAGCGTTTTATTCAACAAAAAAGGCCGTCTCCAACAAAGGAAACGGCCTGTAAATACGAAAAATCGATTTATTTCACGACCACCTTAATGGTTGTGCTGAGGCCTTCACCGTAACTGAGGTGGGCTCCGTTGGCGAATTGCAGGGTAAGTGTGTGCACCCCTGCAGCTAAGCTGTCGAGGGTATACTCCGTCTGCCCTTTGCCGAAGTGGATGTTGGTCGCATCGAAAGGCACAGAAGTTCCTTTGTCCATGGCCTGACCGTCGATGATCAGGTGGTGATGGCCTTTGCCATAATTCAAAGCACCCGCTGGCTCAACTTCCATCACTTCCACACCCATTTGAAGCTGGAAAGGCAACTTAATTTCTTGTCCATCGGTAAGATTAGGAAAAAACACACGTGCACCGTCGGGATAACCCAAAACGAGGCTATCGTTAGCAGCACCCATATCATGTCCTTCTTGCGCGGCATGGTCGTGGCCTGCGTGGTCCATGTTTTCTTCTTCCGTGGCGTTATTACAAGCTACGGTAAAACTCAAGGCCGCGGCCGCAAGTAAAAGCATTACTTTTTTCATAATTTTTTCATTTAAGGATATAAAAACAAACCCCGGTCGTTAGGCTTTGCTACTTCCGGGGTTTGCACTGATCTTTCAACTATTAGTAGCGGTACGAATCCGTTTTGTACGGTCCTTTTACGCTTACACCGATATAATCGGCTTGTTCGCTGTCGAGTATCTCCAACTCTACACCAATTTTGGCGAGGTGGAGGGCGGCTACCTTCTCATCGAGATGTTTAGGCAGCACATATACTTCGTTCTGGTATTTTCCTGCACTGTTCCACAACTCCATCTGCGCGAGGGTTTGGTTGGTGAACGAGTTCGACATTACAAAACTTGGGTGGCCCATGGCACAACCTAAATTCACCAAACGACCTTCGGCCAAAACGATGATTTCGTTGCCGTCTACATTGTAAACATCTACCTGTGGCTTAACGGTGTATTTGCTGCTGCCATACGCTTTGTTTAACCAAGCCATATCAATTTCGTTATCGAAGTGGCCGATGTTGCAAACGATGGTTTTGTCCTTCATCATGCGGAAATGTTTCTCGCTAACGATATTACAGTTACCTGTTGCAGTACAAACGATATCTACTTTGCTGATAACGCTTTCGAGACGTTTTACTTCAAAACCTTCCATGGCCGCTTGTAGGGCACAAATTGGGTCGATTTCAGTCACGATTACACGCGCACCGGCACCACGGAATGATTCCGCAGTTCCTTTACCCACATCTCCATAACCACAAACCACAACCACTTTACCCGCCATCATCACGTCGGTAGCACGGCGAACCGCATCTACTGCCGACTCACGACAGCCGTATTTGTTGTCGAATTTTGACTTGGTCACCGAATCATTTACGTTGATTGCAGGCACAGGCAAAGTGCCCTTGCGCATACGACCATACAAACGAGCAACACCTGTGGTGGTTTCTTCTGAGATACCACGAATTTCGGCTACCAGCTCAGGATGGTGATCCAGAACTACGTTGGTGAGGTCACCACCGTCGTCGAGTATCATATTGAGGGGCTTATCGCCTTCAAAAGCGAATAAAGTTTGGTCAATACACCACTCATACTCCTCTTCGGTCATCCCTTTCCAAGCATATACCGGAATACCAGAAGCAGCAATAGCAGCAGCAGCGTGATCTTGGGTAGAGAAAATATTACAGCTCGACCAGCTTACTTCGGCACCGAGTTCTACTAGGGTTTCGATGAGCACAGCGGTTTGAATGGTCATGTGCAGACAACCTGCGATACGGGAACCTTTCAAAGGTTTGCTGGCACCAAATTCTTCGCGAAGCGCCATTAAGCCAGGCATTTCTGCTTCAGCTAGTTTTATTTCTTTGCGGCCCCAGTCGGCAAGGCTGATGTCTTTAACCTTGTACTTGGATGTAGTTTCGATCATGATATATTGATTTTCAATTATTTAATAGGTAGTAAAGCGGTGCAAAGTTAACTAATTTTTCCCGAACTTGGTTTTAACGACTGAAGGCTTAACTTAGTCATATGGTTAAAACTGCGTTTTTGCTCATTTGTTTTTGGGCCATCACTTTGGTTATCAACGCGCAGCCTTTATCTGGCGAAAATCCGCTTCGACTGGTGCAGTGCAAACACAGCAATGCGCAGCACAACGTTTTGCAGTACGCCCGTACGCAACAATCTGCCGTTAACCTCTTCCAGGGTCATATCCTCAAACAAAGTCTGCATTTTCAGCTCGATCCAAACATCCGCTATATCAGCGGATTTGTCGATTATAGCCTATTGTGGGGCAATCAAAGCCCGGTATTCCGTATCGATTGTGGCGATGCAATCAAAGATAGTTTGCGGTTGGCCGGTGATTCTTTGGTGGTACTCCTCGACCGTGCTGGCGGTGCCCTTGTGGTTTCTTTGCCCAATCAATTGGAGATCAGTTTGCCTTTTGCGCTCAATCTAAACGACACTTTACGATTCAGAATTTATTTTAGAGGCGAGCCTTACGACGACGGCAATAGCTTCGGTAGTTTCCGTATAGCCACCCATGGCCCGAATAACCGCCCAGTTTTATGGACCTTGTCGCAGCCTTATGGCGCCAAAGACTGGTGGCCGAATTTTCAAGTATTGGGTCAAAAAGCCGATACCACCGAAATGATTATCACCACCCCACCCAACTACCGTGCGGGGGGTATGGGTTTACTAAAAAGTATCGATTCATCCGGCAGCAATTGGGTACATCACTGGCAGCACAATTATCCTTGTCCACCTTATTTGGTAGGTACAGCGGTGAGCGATTATTGGGTATACGACCAGCATATTGCCGTCAATAATGGTGCTGACAGCATTCGGGTGCTTAATTACCTTTATGCAGAAGACTCCGTAAGTTGGAAAATCACACTTGACAGCAACCTGCCACCTATCCTCAATTTATTCACCGATTTATTCGGGGAGTACCCCTTCATCAACGAAAAATATGGCCATATGCAAATAAGCAATGGCGACGGCGGCATGGAGCACAACACCATGAGCTCGATGGGGAGCTACGACTATTCTTTGCTTGCCCATGAGCTGGCCCACCAATGGTTCGGCAACAAAATCACCTGTATGAGCTGGCAGGACATCTGGGTAAACGAAGGTTTTGCCAGCTGGATGACTGGCCTCACCCTTGAACGGCTACTCGACAATGGCTATTGGTGGGAACCTTGGCGGCGTTTACAAAAAGCAGCCGCTTTAGCCAGTCGCGATTATACCGTCTTCAAAACGGATACCAGCTCAGTGGCTGCCGTTTTTCAGAGCCAATCCACCTATCTAAAATCCTCTTTTGTCCTACATCAACTGCGCTACCAAATTGGCGATTCTGCCCTGTTTGCCGGCGTATACAATTACATTACGGATCCAGCGATTGGTTATGGTTTTGCAAATACCGAAACCATCAAAAATCATTTAGAGCTGGCCTGTGCTTGTGCTCTCGATACTTATTTTGAGCACTGGATTTATCAATCTGCCCATCCCGAATACCGCATGCGGTGGTCACCTAAAAACCGCGGCATCGGCCTTTCAATAGAAGACATCGCCCCTATGGGCCCAGCCGGCGGATTTGAAATTGATCTGCCTTTTCGCGTTTTTTCCGCCAATGGCGATAGTCTCGACCTTCGGGTGAAGAGTCGTGGCAATGCATTTTATACCCACCTAGACCTCCCTTTTACTCCCACGAGGGTGATCTTCGATCCTGAAATTCAAATATTAGCACAACTCATTAGTTTTGATCAGGCCAAAGATTTGTTGCTTGTACATCATATTCCGGGCGGGACAACTGCTCGGGTTGTCTTACCTGCAGACTGGGAAGGGGAACTCGAACAATTAGCACTATTCGATTTAGTGGGCAGGCAGCTCTATGTTTTAAAAGGCACCGACCCCGTATTATCGGTCGATTTGCCCTACTATTTACTTGGCGGAAGTTTAACTGGCATCCTCCATGCCCGGCATCCCGACGGGAGGGAAGCTGTTGCCCAATTTCACGATGTGCGTAGTCGTTGAACCTTACTGCCCTGCTTTTGTTTATTTTTGCAGTCTGAATCAACAGCGTTAAAATAAAAACAACATGGCATATCCCGAATTTATGGTCGCTCCAATGCGGAAAGACCTCACTGAAGTAGGTTTTACAGAACTCAAAACACCCGAAGCGGTGGATGCCCTGATGGCCCAAAAACAAGGCACTGCCCTGTTGGTGGTAAACTCCGTTTGTGGTTGTGCTGCAGCCAACGCCCGTCCTGCCGTAAAAAAGGCCATTCAAAACGCCAAAAAACCCGGTGCACTTACCACAGTTTTTGCTGGCATGGAAGTAGAAGCCGTTGCAACGGCACGTGCCCATATGTTGCCTTATCCTCCTTCGAGTCCATGCATCGCATTGTTCAAGGATGGTCAGCTGGTACACATGTTAGAGCGCCACCACATCGAAGGTCGCTCGGCTGACATGATTTCCGCCAACCTTATCGAGGCATTTGACCAACACTGCTAAGCCGCATTTCAGCTGAAGCTACTCTAAAAAAAAGGGCTTTCCGAAATTGGAAAGCCCTTTTTAGTTCTATTTTATGTGCCGCAACTCAGCTAATTGAATCGCGTACCCTTTGGGCAAAAGCACGGAAGGCAGCTTTAAAATCCATGCCATCGGCCATTTGCTCACGAATCCAAATGGCACCTAGTAGGTGGGTGAGTTGCTCGCCCTCATCTTCGCCACCTACTTCAAAAGCTGGTTTTTCTTCTTCTAAAATGGCATTTTCGGCAGCATGGAGTTCTTCCAAACTGTGGTCTTCGGCCAGTCCACGTATTACAGGAAGTTTCACGACAATAATTTTGAATTCACCAATTCATGCACAAATTCAATTTTAGAAGCCGCACTACCCCCTACGAGCTCGCCTTTTTTGAAAACGGCGAAATAAGGCAGGTTGTCCACGCCAGCGAGTTTGCGCAGGGCTGGATTTTCTTCTGCATTCACATCAAGTATAGCCAGCTTGCTGAACTGCTCCTCTTCGCCCATGCGGCGGATTTTCGGGGCGATGAGCTTACAATTGCCACACCAATCGGCGTAAAATTTGATTAATACATTCTCGTTTTCCTGCAACAACTGCTGGTAATTCTGATCGTTAGCGTTAATGAGAGCCATGTAAAAGAAATTTTGTTTGGTTCAATAACCCAGCCGTGGCTGGAAAAGTTCTGCTACAGCTTTTCAGCCTCATATTTATCTGAAAACCGCTTGTAAAGCTCTTTTTGTTTGTTGTTTAAGTCAATTTTACGCCCATCAATAAAAGCAGCTTCGAGTATACAGGTCCGCATATCGAGTGCATCTCCTGCGGAAATAAATAAGGTAGCACTTTTACCTGCTTCTAGGCTGCCATAGTTTTTGTCGATACCGAGGATACGGGCCGTATTCAAAGTAATGGTCTGCAGCGCTTGCGCTTTGGTTAGGCCGTATCCAGCCAAGGTGCCCGCATGGAAAGGTAAATTACGGATCTGCCAGAAACCATCCACCATCAAACCAAAAGGAATACCGGCCGACAACAAAGTAGCAGGCAGGGTATAGGGTGCATCTACTGCATCACCCCTGTGTGCGGGCAAGCGGTGGGTTTGTTCGAGCAAAAGCGAAATACCTTCGGTCTTTAAAAAGTCGGTGATAAAACCCGCTTCTTCCGCACCAACCAATATTGGTTTGAGTTTGTATTGTTTGAAAAAATTAACGGCCGACACCATTCCTTTTGCCTGGCTCACCCGGACGTACACCCTTGTCTTACCTTCAAAAACAGGGCGTAAAGCCTCCAATTTTAGGTTTAATGCAGGATTCGACAGCTCACAATAGGCTTTGGCCTCGCTGAAAAAACTTTCGATGGCTTTCAGTTGCTCTCCGGTGTTCTTTTCTTGCTCTTCTACCGATGGTGCCCACCAAGCATCTACTATCCGCATCGAAGGCCAGTTGACATACAAACCTTCGTCCGCGCTTACAGCGGCATCTTCCCAGTTCCAAGCATCTAACTGAACCACACTCGAGCGGCCACTGATTACACCGCCCTGCGGTGCCAATTGGGTGAGTAAAATACCATTGCTGCGTACCGTAGGAATAACTTTAGAATCGGTATTGTAGGCCACCAAGGCCCGCACATTTGCATTAGATGCACCGGTTTCCATATAGTCACGTGTGGCCCGCACAGATTCTACTTCGCTCAATCCTAGAATACTGTTGGGTGCGATAAAGCCGGGATAAACGTGCTTCCCCGCTGCTTCTATGATGGTGCTTTTTTCGCCGTCGATACGGATTTCAGCGCCGGTGCCCACGTAGGTAATTTTACCTAAGGCCAAACCGATAACGCCGCCGTTGATCACTTCACCATTACCCAAATGAAGCGTGGCGCCCACAATAAAAATGGGTTTATCCGCAAGTTTACCAGGAACAGGTTGCGCTATCAGCTTCGATGCAAACAACAAGGTGAAAACTAAAAAGCACAGTTTTTTAAGCATAAGGCAAAAGGTATAGCCTACGAAGCTAATAAAAACAGTTTAGTATGCCCCCTACCAACAACAAAAATCAAACTATACCCAGTCTTTCGCCTCGCGGTAACCCCACAACATATCTCCACCATCATTTTTGACTGAGTACCCCATGCTTTTCAGCCATTCGGTCATCGCGACTTTGTTTTCTCTCGGACCGGGGCCTTTGTGGGTTTCCATGGCGATATTGTTTACCTTTTCAAATAAGGCGGGCGGGCTATTGTATAGTATATTGTATTCAGCCCCTTCGCAATCCAATTTCAGAAGATCGATGCGGTCAAGCTCGTAGTTTTTCATCACCGCTTCGAGCGAGGTGCAAGTAACTACTTCTTCGTCGGCGCCATGTTTGTTGTCGAATAAGCTCGCAGAAGTGGTTATTTCCTGGGTGTTGTTAAACTTCAGGACAAGCTCGCCTTCGTGGTCGTTTAAGGCTTGGTTGAGCAAAGTAAATCTGTCGGCAGGCAATCGACCAGCATATTTCTGCAAAAAAGTATAGTTACGGACGATGGGCTCGAAAGCGATAACTCGCGGATTGTTGAGGCGGCAATGGCAGCTGATGCTGAAAAACCCCACATTGGCGCCGACATCCAAAACCACAGGTTTGCGCATATTCAACAATTTGGTTGGCAGGCGGCTCCAATACACCTCTTCGAACAGGCTCTCCTTAAATTCAGGAATTACCTGGCGGGGCACCACCACTTTATAACCGTCGCGTAATTGAAAAGTGAAATCGGGGCCTTTTTTGCCTTTGATTTTGTAGAGCAAATAGGCATCCCAGTTTTGCAAATTACGGATCATGTTTACAGTGCGGCCAAAACGCATAGGGTAAGTTTAGATGACTGCAATATATTCAATTTATGTGGCCAAATGCCCGTAATAATACGCATTCTACCAGAAACGCATTTTCAATCCGGCCACGGCATAGGTATTGCCAAGTGGCGTCATGAGTTTGCGGTCGAAACCATAGGGTACATGGTGCAAGCCAAAACTCAAACCCAAAGAACGGCGGGCGGACAATTGGCGCTCAATGCCCACGCTAAGTCCCAGGTCAAGTGCGCCAATGCCATAGGCCGTTTCGCCGTATTCAGGATCGGTGGCCGATCGTTTTTGGTTGGTGACGATATAATTATAGGCCAGATCACCTGAAAGATCAAGTTTCCATTTTTCGGTGCATTGAAAACGCTGACTCACCCCACCCCCGAACTGAAAGCCGACCCGTGTTTTAGCATCTACAATAGTGTCGATAGCCAATAAACGCACCGCTTGTTTTTGTTGGAGCAGGGTGAAGCCAAAGCCGAACTGTCCTCGAGTTTGGCCCGCTATGGGGAGGCTCACTTGAAAAGCCACTTGAGGCGACGGGTGGTACATCTCGCCCATGCGGCCCTGCGGTAGCCAGCTGCCGAACAAGACGGTAGTTTCCACTTCCCAACCGTAAATGAGCCCGTACTTCTCTTTAAAAATCCGACTGCTATGACTGCCGCGGTAAGCGTAACTGCTTCTTTGCCGTGAAAATTCACTGTAGGCACCGGAAAAAAGCAAGCACAAAAGTCGGGCATCGCTGCCTTCGGCCTGACTGTCGAGCAAGGCCTTAGCCGTAGCTACGGTCCAGCGATCGAAGCGGCCATTCAGCGGGATAAACTCCCAATAGCCTTTATGTTTTTCGTAGTATTCGGTTGCGTCGCTGTACTGCGCGAAATTTCGACGGTCGTAAAATTTGGGGAGATATTGCTCGTAGTAAAGCTCAATGGCCTTATTGCTGAGGCTTTTTTCGGAGATAGCGAGTAATAGATCGAGACGAGCACTGGTTTCGCCTGTGCCACACTGGTGTTCCCAAGTCACAAGTAAGGCGGCTATACTATCGCGCTGTTGGATGTTTAGGTTGCCCAGCGATAGACTTACCCGCTTTGCCTCCATTTCGCAAGCGGCATACGGATTTGGCGTTTCAAAAATAGTGGAATCGGTTTGTGCCGCAACAGTTTGCCCGAGCAACAAACCACCAACTATTAGGGAGAAAAACTTAACCATAGCACAATTTTTGAACACTGCCCAAGTAGCCAAAACCGTGCCTCTTTCGCCCATTAAAGCGAAAAGAACCCGGTTTAGTACCTTTCTCGTATGCGTGCCGCAACCTGGGCAGGTAAAAAGCCGAATTTTTCGGCCAATACTTCACCTGGTGCAGAATAACCAAATTGGTTAATGCCGATATTGATGCCATCGAGTCCGGTGAACTTCTCCCAGCCTGTGGTTACACCTGCTTCGACAGAGACGCGCAAACGTGCTTCTTTGCTCATGATGCTGTTGCGGTAGCTGGCATCTTGTTCAAAAAAGAGCTCCCAACACGGCAGAGACACTACGCGGATATTGCCCTTTACGGTGTCCGCCAATTGATGTGCTGCATCAATGGCAACCCATACCTCAGAACCGCTGGCAAAAATAACGACTTCGACCGGTTGACCGGGATGGCTTTCGAATTTGATATAGCCCCCTTTATCTACGGCAACAAGACCATCAAGTGTGGGCACGTTCTGGCGGGTGAGCGCAATCAAACTTGGGCGATGGCGCTCTTTGAGCCACTGCTGCATACTTGCCACCGTTTCGCGTGCATCGGCAGGGCGAAAAACGAGGAGTTCAGGGATCAAACGTAGGCTCATCACATGTTCAATGCTCTGGTGGGTAGGACCATCTTCGCCGAGGAAAATGCTGTCGTGGGTAAACACATGCAATACCTGCAACTGCTGTATGGCGCTCATGCGGATTGCATTGCGGCTATAATCACTGAAGGTAAGGAAAGTAGCACCAAAGGGCAACATTCCGCCATATAACGCCATGCCATTACAAATAGCGGCCATCGGGAACTCGCGCACGCCGAAGGCGATGTTGCGCCCAGCCCGGTTGGCAGCGTCAAACTCATGCACCAAGGCCGCAAAACCAGCGGTATTGTTCGAAGGCTCCAGATCGGCACTGCCGCCCATTACCCCTTTAAGTTCGGTGCCCACATATTCGAGTATTTTACCGAAAGCGGCGCGGGTAGCTAATTTGCTGCCGACTTCAAATTCTGGATAGTTCGTTAAGGCAGGCTGTTTTTCGAACAGTTGGGTATAAAGCGTGTCGAAAGTAGTGTCCGCCTCACGTTTGGCAGCTACGCTTGCCGCCCAACTTTCGGCCGCGGCATTGTGCCCAGTCATTTTGTGGGTGAAGTAGGCATACGTGCTCTCGCTGACCTGGAAGAAGGCTTCAGGATCGAGGCCAAGAAGCCTTTTCGTTGCGGCAATTTCTTCCGGCTTCAGGGGCTCCCCGTGGGTTTTGTGGCTGCCGCTCATGGTGGCGGTACCGTTGGCGATAATGGTTTGGCCGATAATAATCAACGGCTTTTTACGGGGCTGTTTGCTGTAATCAAGCGCTTTGCGGATGGCAGCGTGATCGTGGCCATCAATTTCAAGTACCTCCCACTGCATGGCCTCGAAAGTTCCGCGAAAGTCGACCGAACTCACCCTGCTGGTTTTACCGCTAATTTGAATGTCGTTTTTATCGTAGTAGACGATGAGGTTGTCGAGTGCCAGGTGACCTGCAATTTGGCAACTGCCTAGGGCTACATCTTCTTGCAAATCGCCGTCGCCAACCAAAGTATACACGTGGTGATTAAGGAGCTCGCTACCGATTTGGCTTTGCAGTTGTTTTTCGGCTACCGCCATGCCCACCGCCATGCTGATGCCCTGGCCGAGGGGACCCGTAGTTGCTTCAACACCTGCGGTGAGGTGGTTTTCGGGGTGACCCGGAGTGAGGCTGCCCAACTGCCGGAAATTTTTGATTTCTTCGAGATCGAGCAAACCCATAAAATGGAGGAGGCTGTAAAGCAACATCGACTCATGACCCGCAGACAAGACAAAACGATCGCGGTTCAGCCATTTCGTTGCTGACGGAGCAAATTGCAGATAGTCTTTGAACAAAATCACCGCAAAATCGCTCGACGAAAACGCACCGCCCGGGTGACCGGAATTGGCTTTGCGCGTGGCATCCATTACCAAGCCTTTGAGTTCGGCTATAATTTGTTGGTCGGGCGTGCGATTCATTTCAATTAAATTTCCGCAAATATAGGTATTCCTTGCGCTGAGGGGAAGGCTCAAAATGGCAAATTCAAAATTTCAAATCGAGACCACGCCTTTTACAGGATTATGCCCAACTCCGGCCAATCCTCAGCAGCGATAATTTATAAGTTGTTGCGGCATAAAACGTCTGCCTTTAAAAGCCTCAAAA
>Ga0105055_10005235_pt1 | contig 18429 bp, 17 predicted proteins | sample BON03_FD_78090 | JGI IMG/M metagenome (GOLD analysis project Ga0105055, IMG submission 78090) | Freshwater microbial communities from Lake Bonney liftoff mats and glacier meltwater in Antarctica - BON-03 | ecosystem: Environmental > Aquatic > Freshwater > Ice > Glacier meltwater | place: Lake...
TAGCACTCAGTATGTCAATGAACTTCTTCAATCTCTTGTTCGGCAATCCATCATTCCAAACCCCTCTCTAATCCCTTTCAACGCCGAAGCGGCTGCAAAGGTAAAGATGTTTTCGGAAGATTGTTAAACGCTTTAAAAAATTCTTTTCAGTTGTTTTTTCGTCGTTTCCCGTTCCGTTGAATGGGAGAGCAAAGGTAGAAAAGTACTTTGTAAAAGCAAGCCCTAACTGCAAAATAAAATAAGCTTAAGGAATGGTTTGGGGCTAAACTCCTGATAACGAAAGCGCTCGTTTAAAAATTAATTTTCAGTATTGTCCAATACTGAGCAAAACAAGCGTGCAGGCCTCTTCCACAACTATGCCAAGGCCCTGCAAATGGGCTTGCCATTTTGGATTTTCAGTGCCTGGATTAAATATAATTCGGCGCGGCAGCAGTTTTTCAACGGCCGAAGCAAACTCAGCTTGGTGTGCGGGACCTACATATAAGGTCACCGTATCAACAATCCCCTGCTCTGGGAAATGAGTGCATATAGGCATCCCGTCGTGGTTGCCAGGTCTGCGACCCGTCAACCAAACGGCATGACCATGACTTTTGAGCATATTGGCTGCTCGATGACTATAACGATTCGGATTTTCCGAAGCACCCAACACAAGGGTTAAAGGGGATTGTGCCATTGTTTTAATTTTCTAATCGCTGTAAGTCCGTCCATCGCCGCGCTCACGATGCCTCCGGCATATCCTGCCCCCTCACCCAATGGGTAAAGGTTGTTCAACTGGAGATGCTGAAAAGTTTCCCGATCACGAGGAATACGCACTGGTGAAGAGGTTCTTGTTTCAGGGGCGACTAATACAGCCTCATTTGTAAAATAGGCAGGCATCTTCTTTCCAATCAACAACAAGGCGGTTTGCATTCGTTTATAAAAAAAACCCGGCAATACCTCCTTAAGTTCCACCGATTGTATAGACGGCCTGTAGCTGCAAGTAGGCAAATCGGCAGACAATCTATTTTGTGTGAAGTCAACAACACGTTGTGCAGGTGCTTGCTGGGCTCCTCCACCCGAAATAAAAGCTTGATGCTCGATGGCCTGTTGCCACCGCAACATGCGAAAAGCATCATCTCCATACGTTTTGGGCACATCCTCAAGTCGTGTTTCGACTACAAATCCGGAATTGGCAAAAGGGTTATTCCGTTTACTCGGTGACCAACCATTCGTCACGATTTCTCCTTCTGCTGTGGCACATGGAGCTATTACGCCTCCTGGACACATGCAGAAAGAATATACGCCACGCCCATCCGCTTGCTGAACAACGCTGTAGCTTGCAGGCGGCAAATAAATACCTCTTTCACTGCGTTTATACTGAATCTGGTCGATGATACTTTGCGGATGTTCAATGCGTACACCCATCGCGATAGGTTTAGCCTCGATAAGAATATCCGCTTGATGCAGACTATAATAGATGTCTCGTGCTGAATGTCCTGTCGCAAGCATTACATATTTCACCTCCAATCTCCGACCATCGCCTAATTGAAGTGCCGTGAGGCGGTCTCCCGACTTCTCCCAGCCACTTACCCTCGTGTCAAAATGAACCTCTCCCCCACACCTTATTATATGATCACGCATGGCCGCAATCAAGGCAGGCAATTTATTGGTGCCAATATGTGGATGGGCATCTACCAGTATATCAGCATCAGCGCCAAAAGCGACAAGCATTTCCAGTACTTCATTTATGTCGCCGCGCTTCCCAGAGCGCGTATATAATTTACCATCCGAATAGGTTCCTGCACCTCCTTCGCCAAAACAATAATTTGATTCTGGATTTACAATGCCCGAACGGGTGATATTTACTAGGTCACGCCGACGTGCGCGCACGTCTTTTCCTCTTTCAAGAAGTACTGGTTTCAGTCCGTTTTGCAAACAAGCTAAGGCAGCAAACAAGCCAGCCGGACCTGCACCTATAATATGTACTTCGGGCAAATGCTGCACCTGTGTCTCAGGCAGCATCAGGCTTTCGCGTTCCAAAGGTGATAAGCCGGGTTCGATTAATAGGCGGATTTTTATTTCTCGACTGCGTGCATCAATGGAACGCTTCAGCAATCGAAAGTCCTCACCTACTTTGATTTCACCACATTCAATTAACCAAGAACGAATGGCTTCTTGGTCAAAACCAATCTGCGGGGATACAAAGAACTCAAGCGGCATGTGTATAGATTCGGGCTTATCAACAGCTTGTCCACCATTTATTAAAAATGTTGATAAGCTTCTAACGCAAAAGTAAGCTATCGCTTTCAACTCTTATAAGCTCATTCTTATTCCACATTAATTGCATATGATTTAGTTGCGACAGCTTGAATCTTGACCTAAGTTTGTAGCTATGGAAGACAGCATACGCCCTGCATCATCACTCGTAGGTCAAAACACTCGGAATTTTCGCAAAAATCAAGACACCACCGGTCCAATTTTAGGTAAAATACAGCCCCAGGCCATTGAATTGGAAGAAGCTGTTTTAGGTGCCCTTATGCTCGAAAAGGAAGCGCTGTCGCAAGTAATCGACATTCTCAAACCCGATTCTTTTTACGTTGAAGCAAATCGCCACGTTTTTCTAGCGATTCAAAACCTTTTCAACGCCTCTAAGCCGGTAGACTTATTAACCGTTACCCAAGAACTACGCGCTATAGGTTTGCTCGACAAAGTAGGCGGCGCCTATTATATCTCGGAACTCACCAACAGGGTGGCCTCTGCAGCCAACGTTGAGTTCCACGCTCGAATCATACTCGAGAAATACATTTTACGTGAACTCATTCGCATCTCTAGCGATGTCACCAAAAATGCTTTTGAGGAAACCACAGACGTCTTCGAATTGCTAGATCGTGCAGAAACCGAGTTATTCTCTGTTGCAGAGCAAAATATTCGCCGAAACAGCGAAAATATGAGCTCACTCGTCTACAAAGCTATCAAAGAAATTGAGGCAATTAGTAAACAAGAAGATGGCCTGTCAGGAATCCCTTCTGGATTCACGGATTTAGACCGCATAACCAATGGCTGGCAAAAATCAACCCTCAACATCATCGCCGCCAGACCGGCCATGGGTAAAACAGCCTTCGTATTGAGTTTGGCCAGAAATGCAGCGGTAGATTATAAAAAAGGCGTCGCCTTTTTCTCTTTAGAGATGTCATCCATCGAGCTAGTAAATCGTTTGCTGTCGGGCGAAGCAGAAATCGAGGCTGAAAAGCTCAAAAAAGGCACACTTGCCGATCACGAATGGCAACAACTCACCACCCGCATCAAAAAATTATCGGATGCACCCCTTTTCATTGACGACACCCCCCAACTTACCTTATTTGAGTTGAGGGCAAAATGTCGCCGACTTAAAGCGCATCACGATATACAAATGATCATCATTGACTATTTACAGTTAATGAGCGGAGGACCTGAAGCCGGTGCCAATGGTAACCGAGAGCAAGTTATCGCCAGCATTTCTCGTGGACTTAAGGCACTTGCCAAAGAGCTCGGCGTACCTGTACTTGCACTATCGCAGCTCAGCCGTGCGGTTGAACAGCGAGGCGGCGATAAAAAGCCGCAACTTTCGGATTTACGGGAATCTGGGTCCATTGAGCAGGATGCGGATATGGTTATGTTCATATACCGCCCTGACTATTACAAACTGGAAGCACCCGCTGGCGAATCCCAATTTGAAGGTTATTCCCAAATTCTGATTGCCAAACACCGGAACGGACAGACAGGTGAAGTAAATCTGAAGTTCGTTAGCAAGTATGCCAAGTTTGTGAATCCTGATACAGATTTTGCTAATTTCCAAACCGGCGTACCTTATGGCGCGGGAGGCGGAGACTATTTCGGAGAAAACACGCCCAACGTAAAGATTCTACCTTCGAAAATGAATAACTTAAATGAAGATACTCCTTTTTAAAATGGATGATTTTCTCTTAGAGGATAGCTGGTCGGAACGTTTGCAAAACGAATTCAGTAAGACGTATTTCAAAAACCTTCAATTAAAACTTAGGCAGGAAAAAGCCAGTGGTGCATCAATTTTACCGGATAACAATTTGGTTTTTAATGCGTTAAACAGCTGCTTCTTTGAAAACGTCCGGGTTATTATCTTAGGTCAAGATCCTTATCATAACCTTGGTCAAGCGCATGGTTTATCCTTTTCAGTGCCTGATGGCCTGGCTATCCCTCCGTCCCTTAGGAACATATTTAAGGAAATACAAAGTGACCTTAAGTCTACCATACCTGCTAGTGGCAATCTGCAATACTGGGCCGAGCAGGGCGTTTTATTACTCAATACAATTTTAACGGTTAGCGCAAACGAGCCTGGATCTCATCGCAATTATGGCTGGGCAAATTTTACTGACCAAATCATCCACATGCTTTCGACAGAACGCTCAGGGCTCGTTTTTTTACTCTGGGGCAATTTTGCACACAAAAAAGCCGCTTTAATCGATCAAGGTAAACACCTCGTGCTTAAAGCGGCTCATCCTTCACCATTATCGGCCTACAAAGGCTTTTTTGGCTGCAAACATTTTTCTAAAACGAATGCTTATCTGAGCAAAAATGGCCAGAAAGCTATTCGGTGGTAAACTTAATTGTCGTCAAACGATTCGACGTCTTCGCTGGCAGGTGATTTGTCCTTGTAGCCACGCATGCCAAACAAAATATTCAAGCCGAGGCGTACATTAAATGTACTCACATTGCCTTGGTTGCCTAATGCGAGCAAATTATCTGCAACAGTGTACAATTGTACCGGACCAAGTTTCACAGCAAGCGCACCTCCCAAATTATCAAATGACCCTGGAGAAACAGTATAATTTGCTCTCAAGAACAGTAAATTCCAAATCTTTGATTGATAAAATGCGGTAAATGCAGGATAAAACTCTTCGTTGTAACGGTTGCCAGAAAACATAACCCCCACTTGGTTTCCTTTCAAAAACTCGTAGCTGGCACTCACCAAATAACGGGAGTTCAATTGCGTAGTAAACTCTTTGCCAGGTTCAACCCGGTCAAATTTAAAGGCATTCGATAATGAGTCAATTACACCTGAAAAAGGATCCCCATTATCGTTTTCCCCTACATTAATTGTCCCACCACTGTACGTATAACTCGAGCTATCCGAAACGATACTTGTTAGGTCATTGGCCCAGCGGATACTTCCCATATCGGTGACACTGGCCGTGATCATAAGTCGTTTGGTTACTTTATAAGCTAAACCAAAATCAAATGCCATACCATTGTTGCCGGTCGAAAACGCCAATCCACCAATATCTAGATTTCCTCCTCCTCCCAACGTATTTAAGTTCGAGGCGTTGTATCGGAAGTTATTGGTCACAACCAAACTATCGGTCTGCCAGTTGATTCCACCTTGGGCATATTCTACTTGTCCGCCTGCAATACCACTCAAATATTTAAAGCGACCGCCAACCGATAATTTACTGTTGATTTCGCGAGCATAGCCGATATGGTACGCCACATAGGCTTTTACGTTGATATCGATATCATTCAAACTAACCGGATTTTCTCTGAAGTACGGGTCTAAACTTCCGTTTTGAACCAAACGCAACAAATCTACAGGCAGACGGTAACTCGTTTGTAAAACTTGATAGGCGCCAAAACTCAAAAAGTTTTTCCGCCCCATTCGAAAACCGAGATGGAACAAATCGGACTGCTGTTCAACGTTGAAAGAAAAAGTCTTACCAGCGCGATCTTCGTACAACTTACTAAAATCGAGCATGGAGCTGTCTCCAACTTCACGAATGATATCATCCATAACGAAGGAAGGGTTGTAGTAATTGACGTAGAAGGAGTTCACCACCGGCAAGCCTATAAAGAATTTGGCTTGCGGCATGATAGCCGGGTTGGTAAAAGTAGATTGCGGAACACCCGTAAACTGGTGTAAGCCTAGATTAAACTGTGCTAGTGCTGGTCCAGCCAGAAGTAAAGCGAAAAACAGGGAATAAATACGTTTCATAGATAATTTCGGTGCTTAGAGCAGGCCTTTAACTTTAGCTTCAATCAGAATACGAATCGCCAGACTATAATCGGTATACAGCTTTGCAACGGTTGTACCGCCATTGCCTGTATTCATCCGGAAAGTCAATGCCATCCTTTTGGCATTTTTCAAATTCTGTATAGCGGCTGCATTTAAATCAACCGTTGCTGTGTTTCGGGTTGCAAGGTTTACACGGCCATTCGCATCTACAGGGGCTGCCTGCACAAATGGCACAGTAGTACTGTAAACCTGTGTCCCAGTTGAATCTAGCCACGTCAAGTCAAGGTTAATATCAAATGGGAACCTGTTTGTATTTTGTAAGACGAGTTTTGCACCCACAATTTGTAATCCTGAACCATCCGATTCACCAAAGGTGCCAGCGCCGTCAAAATCTGAGGTATCTGCAAAACGAAGGTTACCGGCACTCAACTCGAGCGGCAACTCCATCTCCATATCAATCCTGATTTTACTGTTATCCGTTAAAAAGTTCGAGCCTACATTTCCAGCTGGGTTCAAGAGTACATTACCGCCATAAGTTATTGTATCTGGAGGCAAAGACACCAGTTGGGCAATCTGACTATTGGTATTATTGAAACTCACAATACCATTAGCGGAAGTATTTGGTATAGTGGGAAACGGCAGAAGACTGGGCGTTGCGTTTAAGTCTACATTGCCATTGGCTACTGAAATTCCGCGCATGTTCAATCCTAAACGAATTGGTGCACCAATAGAGTTCGAAATTTTCAACTTAACATCTGGATTGGCGAAAAGGAAGTCACCACCCAATTCTCTTAAAAAAGCAAGATCAAGTTCAAGCTTACCTGGATCAATCACAATGTTCTTTTGTCCAAAATAACCTTCTATGTAAGAAAAATCGATATTCTGAAAGCCATAACTTACGTTAATGGCATTCGATGAGTCAATCGGCTTAAGGGTCCCAGATGAAATCAACTTTGCCTGTACAATTACTTGAATTTGATTATAGGGCTGTGCCGTATTGGTCGTCAAATCAATAGTTGAGTTGGTCAGGTCTATTACCCAAGAAGTTGTAGCATTTGAAGCAACATCGATAGAGTCGCGAATTGGAATGTTATTCTTGGAAATACCAGGCATACTCACTGTAATGCGTATAGGTTCTGATATTGAGGATTGGAAATTAAAATTAATACGTCCATCTTTTAAATCGATAGTGTATAATTCTTCGTTATCGGTTGTAGCAAAATCAACATCGGTAGTATCCGCTGCAAAATCTTGACTCGGTATCCTTACTACTCCTCCAATTACCGTGAGATTGTTTCCTGTCACTGCAATACTCAATTGACTGGCAAGACTGATTAGTGATGGGATAGGATTACCGGACGATAAAATTTTTACAATAGTAATTTCAATGTCGTTATCCATTGCCTTACCGGCAAGTGGAATGGAACGTAATTGGGTTGCTCCAATGGCAACATTGCCAAAACGAGCGAAACCCAATGAAGCTCCGCCTGTGTTTTTTAATTCAAAAACCAACGAGTCAAGCGGGGTAGGATAGTTATTGACCAAATTAAAATCTAAACTACCCGTTGCGAAAGTAACTATCGAAAATTCAGTTAAGGCAGGCATAGGGTAAGTACCACCCGCTTGCTCAGGCATGGCAGGGAATGGGGCTGTTAAACCCGAGGCAGCATTAATGGCAGCAGCAGTAGGGCCAGATAAATTACCAACCAGTTCGCTCAACGCAATAACTCTATTGGTCGTAAAATTATCTATATCAATCACGCCCAACTTTAAGTCTTGAGAAGTGGGGGCCTGCGCAGGTATGTCAATAATATCAGCTACCGACTGTTCAGCAAGTGAATCTTGGGCAAAAGCAATCTTTATACTTGAATCTGGATTAAAAATTAAGGTGGAATCTTCGGTAATGAGATTTTTTAAAGTAACGTTGAATGTAGCCACAGGAACGCCAAATCCTTGCTCCCAATCGGGCTTCATGAAATTCTTTGGCTTATATTTGTCCTTAATACAGGCCGTAAGCACAAAAAGGAAGGCCAAGGGAAGTACCAGTTTTAGGCCAGGTTGATTACGAAACATCTTCATAGGTTTAGCTGCAATATCCTTCAAACTTACCAAAAGCATTTGCACCTTCAAAAGAAGCTGACTTAAATAATTGTGAAATACCCAAATTAAGGTAGAATGACGAATTCAATTCAACATAAAATATTGCTCATTTCAGCAATATTCGGTGCCCTTGCCGTAGTAGCAGGTGCTTTTGGTGCACATGCATTGGCAGAGCGCATCCCTTCAACTTCGCTAGAGGTTTGGAAAACAGCAGTTTTATACCAATTTATTCATGTGCTTGCTATACTGTCCCTCAAGGCTCATGTTAGAACAATTCTGTACTGGTTTTCGGGCATACTGCTTTTTTCCGGATCGCTTTATGTGTTGTCGACCAGCGGTTTACATAGCGTTAATCTCAGCTGGTTAGGGCCTGTCACACCTATTGGCGGACTCCTCTTTATCCTCGGCTGGTTAAGTTATGTGCGCGAATTGTGGCAGGATAAAGCGAAAACGATGGCAAGGCATAAAAAAACCTTTTAACTTCGACGCTTCACCATCAATCGTACTATGCGATTATTGTCCGACCGTATCCTCCATCTGGAAGAATCTCAAACCCTCGCCATGGCACAACGTAGCCGTGAACTAAGCGAAAAGGGTATAGATGTTATCAATTTAAGTCTGGGAGAACCTGATTTTCAAACCCCTGAACATATCCGGGAAGCAGCAAAAAAAGCCATCGACGATGGGTTTTCCTTTTACACTCCTGTTTCGGGCTATGCTGATCTACGTAAAGCCATTACCACAAAATTCGAACGCGACAATGGTTTGTTTTACAGCCCGGAGCAAATTGTGGTTTCAACTGGTGCCAAACAATCCATAATTAATGTCCTTCTATGTCTGTTAAACCCAGGCGATGAAGTATTGCTACCCACACCTTATTGGGTGAGCTACGAAAGTATGATTCAGCTGAGTGAAGGAAAAAGTGTACGCATCCCTTCTACAGTTGCACAGGATTTTAAAATAACACCCGACCAGCTCGAAGGGGCTATCACGAAGCGGACCAAAGTATTTCTATTCTCTTCTCCTTGTAACCCGAGCGGATCCGTTTATACTAAAGCAGAATTAGAAGGTTTTGCCGTTGTGTTGCGAAAATATCCTCATATCATAGTGATCTCTGACGAGATTTACGAACATATCCGCTACAATGGCGACCACAACAGCATAGCTTCTTTACCCGAAATGCACGACAGAACAGTCGTGGTGAACGGCCTATCCAAAGGATTTGCCATGACCGGTTGGCGTTTGGGCTATATTGCTGCTCCACTAGAAATTGCCAGAGCATGCATTAAGTTACAGGGGCAATTCACTTCTGCCACCTCTAGTATCAGCCAGCGTGCCGCTATTGCTGCCATGCTGGGTGATATGAAACCTACAGCGGCCATGAACGCTGCTTTCCGCAAAAGGCGTGATTTAGTACTCAAAGGGCTCGAGGCCATGCCAGGTGTTGTACCTAATCAACCGGACGGTGCTTTTTACTTTTTTCCAGATGTTTCTAGCCTTTTCGGCAAAAAATACGCCGGCGGAATTATCAAAAATGCTGATGATTTAGCAACCTACTTGCTCGAAGAAGCGCATGTTGCCGTGGTAACTGGTGAAGCTTTTGGCATACCACAATGTATACGCCTCAGTTATGCCGCAAGTGAAACCAAATTGCAAATGGCCATGGATCGCATGCTTCAAGCCATTTCGAAACTTCAATAAATGAACAAAAAAGCCATCGAAGCTTTTTTTGCTGGTTTGCGGGAAAAACGCATACTCGTGATCGGGGATGTTATGCTTGACGCTTACCAATGGGGTAAAGTCGACCGTATGAGCCCTGAGGCACCAGTGCCAGTTGTTGAAGTTTTGAATTACGACGCCCGACCAGGCGGAGCAGCAAATGTTTGTCTAAACTTGGTGCATATGGGGGTTAAAACCCACATACTTTCAGTCATTGGTAACGATGATACCGGAGGGAAACTCCAACATCTCATGAAAGTATCGGGTATACGCACTGAAGCATTGATAACATCGGACCACCGACCTACCACCGTAAAAACGCGAGTGATGGCAGGAAGTCAGCAGTTGCTTCGCATCGACCGCGAAGTGAGTCATGATATCTCAGAAGAAGAAATTGACCCCATGCAAGCATGGTTGACGCAACACATCAGCGATTTTGACGCGATTGTACTACAGGATTACGACAAAGGTGTGCTCACCCCTTCTTTTATCCATTTTATATTAGAATTAAGTAAGGAAAAGGGCATACCAACTGCTGTTGACCCGAAAAAGAGGCACTTTAATGATTTTATTGGTGCCGACCTTTTCAAACCTAATCTCAAAGAACTTCGGGAGGGTTTAAAAATACAGCTGCGTCCTGACCAAACCGATGTTATTCAAGAAGCCGCCAGTCGATTGCAGAAGCAGCTCGACTGCAGCAAAGTACTGATCACCCTAAGTGAGCATGGGGTATTTTATCAAAGCGAAGGGATATTTGGCACATGCCCAGCGCATATTCGGAGCATTTCTGATGTATCTGGCGCTGGCGACACCGTTATCAGCATAGCAGCCTGTTGCCTTGCGCAAAAAACTTCACTCCCTTTCCTAGCTGCTTTATCAAATTTGGCAGGCGGATTGGTTTGTGAAGAAGTGGGTGTAGTTCCCATCAATTCAGCTAACTTGCTCCACCAAGCCATTGAACATTTAGCGGATAAATCGTGAACCTGCGCGAAATCAAAGAACGAATCGGTCTTTTTTTGTACACCACCAAAGACCAAGTATTATCGTATTTGCGCATTCTACGTATTTTTGCAAGCATAAGTGCACTTATCATCTTTCTCCTGTACTATGGATTTCCTAATACGTCGGCCGAATCAGATGTTCTTATACGTATAACAAAGTCAATTTTTGGTTTTTTTGTACTGAGCTATTTCGTTCGTGTCTTTTTTGCGTTAAATAGTTGGCGATACATCTTCGAATCCCGGTTTGAGGCTATGCTTATCCTGCTATTATTGATTGATGTGGCGAGCGTATTTATTTTTCGGGTGAATTTGCTGGAGAATATGTTTGCCCATTTGGATATTGAAAACTTTACGCCACTATACATTCTCGCTATTCAATCTTATTTGCTTTTACTGGTAGGTCTTGAATTCGTAAAAGTGAGCACAGGCATTACTGGAATCAAATTAAAACCGGCTTCTACCTTTATATATTCCTTTATATTACTGATTGCCCTCGGCACAGGATTGTTAATGTTGCCAGAAATGACCGCTGGCAGCGGTAGTTTAGGATTTTTAGATGCCCTCTTTACATCGGTCAGTGCGAGCTGCGTAACCGGCCTAACTGTTGTAGATACAGCCACACACTTTACCTTCAAAGGGCAGTTAGTCATATTATTTCTCATCCAATTGGGCGGAATTGGGATTCTTACCTTTGCAACCTTTTTTGCCCTTTTTCTAAAAAAGGGAGTAGGTATTACACACCAAGCGATGATTCGGGATTTTATGAGTGAAGAGTCCCTTTTTAATGCAAAAAGCATGCTTTGGCAGGTAATCATGTATACCATTATCATAGAAGGCATAGGTACGCTCCTATTATTTCTCCTTTGGGATATGAAGGTCCCGTTTTACGATGACTTTGGAGAAATGCTCTTTCAGTCTGTTTTTCATAGTATTTCTGCCTTTTGTAATGCAGGATTTTCACTGTTTAGTCAGGGGCTCTACCAAGACTTTATTCGGGAAGGCTATTTAGTACACATCGTCATTGCGGCGATCATATTTTTTGGAAGTCTCGGCTTCCCAGCCTTGAGGGATATATTTTCCATTCGTAACATACGGGTACGGATGATCTCGCCCTGGAAAAACTGGAAGCTTTCTACTCGGATTGCACTCTACGCCAGCATAATCCTCATAGGCATTGGAACATTTTTCTTTTTACTACTCGAGAGCGAGGGCACACTGGCAGGCAAAAGTGGTCTTGGCCTGTGGGTAACCGCCATTTTTCAGTCGGTGACCACCCGTACAGCCGGATTTAACACTGTCGATATCAGCGCATTGGGCACGCCCATGGTGATACTTTTTATCTTTCTAATGTTTATCGGGGCCTCTTCTGGTTCAACCGGTGGCGGTATTAAAACCTCCACCTTTGTGCTCATCTTTTTGGCAGTTATAACCACCATACGCGGCAAAAAAAACTTAGAGTTAGGCAGACGGTCCATCTCTTTCGACCTGCTCAACAAAGCATTTACTGTATTTATCTTCTCAGCTACTTATATCCTAATCGGCACCTTCTGTTTATCGATTTTGGAACCTAACATTGCTATACTTGACTTGGTATTTGAAGAAGTATCAGCCTTTTGTACCGTAGGTCTAAGTCGGGGCATAACGGCCGACCTCTCTACACCAAGCAAAATTATCCTGATTATTTCGATGTATATCGGTAGGATAGGAACACTAACCCTGGCCTTCGCTCTGGCCTCCCGCGTGGACACCAACAACTATCGGTATCCAAAAGCACACATACTCGTCGGTTAAGACGAACGAATTGCATCTACCGGATTCATCCGAGAAGCACGAATGGCGGGGAGAATACCTGCGAGTACACCTATTATAGCCGAAACAAATATGCCCAACCAGAAATTGGATGCCGAGAGGAAGACAGCAAAATCGAGAGCGTTGGCTGCAATGAGCGTCATCAGATAAACGAGCATAAGCCCAAATAGTCCGCCCAACAAGCTAAGAACAACCGATTCTACTAGGAATTGAAAGAGGATGAAGTAATTTTTTGCTCCCAATGCCTTTTGAATACCAATCTGACCGGTCCGTTCATAAACAGATACAAACATGATATTGGCAATACCAAATCCACCCACCAGGATCGAAAAACCGCCAATTATCCAGCCAATAACGCCTATGATGCCGAAAAGTGCATTCAATTGGTTGGCCAACAGGCTAATTTGATTTAGTGCAAAATTTTCTTCTTGCGCCGGCTTGATCTTACGAATTGCCCGTAATGTTCCGCGCAAATCATCCTTCAGCTCAGTGACAGGTATACCCTCTTTCCCTTTTACAAGGAGGAGTGGGTACATATTACTGAAGTCGGCACCACGCGTTTTGCGCACTAAATTAATAGGTACCATGAGCGCATCATCGAGTGAAGTATTTATAGAGTTGTTACCCTCGGCTTTAAAAGTACCCAATACCCTAACTTTCTGGTCAAAAACGACCATCTCCCTACCGACAGGATCTAAACCTAAAAAAAGTTGATCGGCAATGGTTTTGCCTATAAGAACTACCCGTGCACCAACATGAGATTCAGACGGGCTAAAATAACGGCCTTTATCAAGCTCAAAATCCCGTACCTGGTCGTAATCATGACTCACCGCCATCACATTGGGGCCCGTTATGCTATTTTTTTCGTACTTGGCTAGCTTACCGTTAAAAGTAGTCATGATAGTTACGGCTGCCGCCGTTTCGGAACGCTGCTGTAGCTGCTCGAACTCCTTGTAAGTGGGAACTGGCCGAATTGCATACTTCCACCACGGATAATCGCTACCGAAAGTCCAGGGAAATTTCTCTATGTAAATTACCTCATTGCCAAGATTTGAGAGTGAGTTTTTTATTTGTGCTTCCCAAGAATCAACAAATGCGAAAACCGAAATAACCGCGAAAATGCCAATAGTGATACCCAGAAGCGACAAAAACGTCCGCAACTTATTGGCCCAAAGCGCCAGAAATGCAAAAATAACTCCTTCTCGGAGCAGTCGTAATAGCATGATGCCAACAAAAATACATTATGCTGGCACATAATGATGAAGCAGATTGCTTTTCTTATCAATACATTATATATCGTATCTTCGCAGCCTTGAAATCATAATGACCGCATGAAGTTATCGGAATTTAAATTTGACCTGCCAGCCAGTCTAATCGCACAACATCCAACGCCCAATCGCGACGATTCTCGGCTCATGGTACTCAACCGCAAAGACGGTTCGATTGAACACAAACAATTCCGCGATATCCTGAGCTATTTTGGCGAAGGTGACGTAATGATCTTTAATAACACCCGCGTTTTTTCTGCCCGTATGTACGGCAATAAAGAAAAGACAGGGGCGAAAATTGAAGTATTCTTACTCCGCGAACTCAATAAAACCATGCGTCTGTGGGACGTTTTGGTAGACCCTGCCCGTAAAATACGTGTAGGCAACAAATTGTACTTTGGCGAAAACGACGCACTCGTTGCAGAGGTAATCGACAATACCACTTCGCGTGGCCGTACCATACGATTTTTATTCGACGGTACCGACGAGGAACTAACAGCCGTTCTGGAATCCTTGGGCGAAACTCCTATCCCTAGACTGCTTGGTCGCGATGTAGAGGACGAAGACAAAGAACGTTTCCAAACCATTTATGCCACCCAAACGGGTGCTGTTGCAGCCCCTTCAGCAGGTTTGCACTTCAGTCGCGAGTTGATGAAACGCCTCGAGATTAATGGCGTGAACTTCGCAGACGTTACCCTTCACATTGGATTGGGTGCTTTTCGGTCGGTTGAAGTTGAAGATTTAACCAAACACAAATCTGAATCTGAAAACTTTATTGTTTCAGAAGCAGCATGCAATACGGTAAACGCTGCCATTGATGCGAAAAAACGTATATGCTCCATAGGAACAACTACTATGCGTGCGATTGAATCGTCGGTAGCTGCAAGCGGCCACATGAAACCTGTTGAAGGCTGGACAGATAAGTTTATCTTCCCTCCCTACGATTTCAGTATTGCCAATAGCATGATTACCAATTTCCATTTGCCTGAATCTACTTTATTGATGATGGCAGCTGCTTTTGCTGGTTACGACAATCTAATGAAGGCCTATGAGGTTGCCCAAAAAGAGAAATACAGATTTTTCACTTACGGCGACGCCATGCTCATCATCTAAACATAATTACCCGCTACAAAGCGGGTTTTTTATACCCCTATGACCTCGGAGCTTCTTATCGCCCTCCTTACCCTTACCTTCTTAGAAATTGTTTTGGGTATAGATAATATCATCTTCATTTCTATAGTCACCAATAAACTGCCCGAAGAACAACAACCACGTGCTCGCTTTATAGGCTTAAGCCTAGCAATGGTCTTCCGCATACTTTTGCTATTGGGCATTACATGGTTGATTGGATTAACTAAAACTGTCTTTTCAGTGATGGCCGTTGATTTTAGCTGGCGGGATATCATACTACTGGCTGGCGGTCTTTTTTTATTGGGTAAAAGCACCGTAGAAATTCACCATAAAGTAGAGGGTGTTGAGGACCAACCAGGCGTTGAGAAAAAAAGCAAGGTGAAATCAATGGCTTCCATCCTTTTTCAAATCGTATTACTCGACCTGGTATTCTCCTTCGACTCTATACTCACCGCAGTCGGCCTTACCGATAATTTACCGATAATGATTGCGGCTGTCATCATTTCAATTGTTGTAATGATGTTGTTTGCCGGAAAAATCAGTGCGTTCATTAATAAACACCCCAGTTTACAAATACTGGCACTCTCCTTTCTTTTACTGATAGGCTTTATGCTTTCGGTAGAGGCCTTCGACCAGCATGTCCCTAAAGGTTATATCTATTTCGCTGTTTTCTTCTCTATGATGGTAGAGATGATCAATTTGCGCTTTCAGAAGAAGCAGAAAAAAGCATAAATCAACCCATATTCAGCGCTAAGTGAGCTGATTTCTTTCAAACAAAAACGGCTGCCCATGGCAGCCGTTTTATTTAATATTCGTCCTCATTAAAGAAGAAGTCATCTTTTGTCGGGTAGTCCGGCCAGATTTCTTCAATCGTTTCATACGGCTCTCCGTCGTCCTCCAGTTCTTGTAGGTTCTCTATAACCTCTAACGGAGCACCCGAGCGAATGGCGTAGTCGATGAGTTCTTCTTTGGTGGCCGGCCACGGTGCGTCTTCTAAGTGAGAGGCAAGTTCAAGTGTCCAGTACATATTTTGTTCCTTTTAATTTGCGCAAATATAGATTTTAAGCAATAGGTTGGGACGTTTGTAAAAAATAGGTGCAATTAAATTTTACACAAGCTTGTGCAAAAATGTATTATTACATCCTAACCCCTTGGCAACCACTTGATTTCTTCGTCACCCGCATCCAAACAAAACTTACGCGAAAGGGTAAAAAGATAGTCGGACAAACGGTTCAGGTATTCAATTAAGACCATTTCAATGGCGGCATGTTGGTGTAAGTCGACCACTAAACGCTCGGCACGCCGACAAACCGTGCGCGCCAGATGCCCATAGGCCGCCTGTTGGTTACCCCCTGGCAAGACAAATGCCCGCAATTCTGGCAAGTCGAGATTCATGTGGTCCATTTCAGCTTCCAGAAGTTGTACATCTGCATCCATCAAATCAGGAAGCTGCATGCGCGACTTAATTGGATCAGCCGCCAAATGGGAGCCAATTACGAATAAACGGTCTTGTATATGGGCTAGAATGGCTTGTTGGCGCTGATCTACTTCTCCTGTCCGGATTAAACCTATCCAAGAATTTAATTCATCTACTGTCCCATAAGCATCAATTCGTAAATCAGCTTTAGAAACCCGTGTGCCGCCTATGAGCCCGGTTTCACCCGTATCTCCGGTTTTAGTATAAATTTTCATGTATTCACGATTGGGCCTGACGTACCGAAACTATCTGATCATTCGCCCCGTCGGTTTCCACCATGCCATCCCGCAATCTTACAATGCGGTGAGCGTGACGGGCAATGTCTTCTTCGTGGGTGACGAGTATGATGGTGTTGCCTTGCTCCTGAATTTCTTCAAACAAAGACATGATTTCATAAGATGTTTTGGTATCCAGATTACCTGTAGGTTCATCAGCAAGTATAATGGATGGCCTATTCACAAGAGCACGGGCAATGGCTACGCGTTGACGTTGTCCGCCAGATAGCTCATTGGGTTTGTGGCTCATGCGGCTTTCCAGCCCCACCGACTTTAACACTTCAGAAGCCCTTTGTAAACGTTCTTCTTTACTAAAACCAGCATAGACAAGCGGCAGAGCTACATTTTCGAGAGCACTTGCCCGTGGAAGTAGATTGAAGGTTTGAAATACAAAGCCAATTTCTTTGTTCCGGATTTCAGCGAGCGCGTTGTCGTCCATGCGACTTACATCGGTTTGATTCAGAATGTACCGCCCATTTGTTGGCGTATCCAAACAGCCGATGATATTCATAAGCGTTGACTTACCGGAACCAGAAGGACCCATCAATGCCACATATTCATTTTTGAAAATCTGCAGCGAAATCGATTTGAGGGCATTGATCTCCTCCAATCCCATTACATAACGTTTCCCGATGTCTTCGAGTCGAATAATTTCCTGCATAGCCTTTATTTTTCGATGACTTTTGGAACGCGGAAAAAATCACTATCGCGTTTGGGTGCATTTTTTAATGCTCCCTCGTGGTCTACGTCTTGTATCACCTCGTCTTTGCGCAAGATATTGGTTTGATCGTTCATATATATTAGCGGTTCTACGGCATCGATGTCGAGTTCATTCAATTTCTCAGCAAATTCCAGGAAACGATTCATATCGTTCAACATGGCTGCTTTGGTCGCGTCATCAAATTCGAGACGTGCCAAGTGGGCGAGGCGGTCAACGGTGCTCAGGTCTAACTGCATGATATGCGGATAAGGTTTTTTCAATGACATCAAAGGTTGCCTGACGCAGCAGTTTTTCGGCTCGCTCATTATTGGCTTGTGGCCAGATAGGGGCATGTACCACTACCCTGCTTCTGCCAGGGAATAAAGCTATATTTTCTACGTCGGGCAAAATATAACGACTGTCGATCAAAGATACCGGAACAATGGGGATATTGTGTTCTACGGCGAGCTTAAAGGCACCCGATTTAAAAGGTTTTAACATTGCCGGCCCCCGAATTATCCCACCTTCCGGAAAAATAGCGATGCTCTGTCCCGCTTTAAGCTTCTCAGAAGCCCGCAAATACGCTAAGTGTGCCTGTCGGCGGTTCACCCGATCTACAGCCACATCTATGGTATGAAAAAACCGTCGGAAAAGCGGTATCCGCGTCAATTCATCCTTGGCCATGTAACCAAAAAAGTTTGGAATAACTACCGCTAACGTAGGGATGTCGATATAGGAATCGTGGTTAGCACAAAATACATACGCCTGCTTGGGGTCTAATTCGCTTTCTTTTTCAACCACCACTCTTACACCTATGCCAAAGAATAAAAAGCGCCCCCAAGCCCTCCTGAGCCTGTGTGCGGCTGGATAAAGCTTTTTATGCAGTAGCAAACCGAAGTACAACGGAAACTGCAATAAAAAAGTCAGCACAAACAAGCCTAAAAACCA
>Ga0105055_10005238_pt1 | contig 18424 bp, 22 predicted proteins | sample BON03_FD_78090 | JGI IMG/M metagenome (GOLD analysis project Ga0105055, IMG submission 78090) | Freshwater microbial communities from Lake Bonney liftoff mats and glacier meltwater in Antarctica - BON-03 | ecosystem: Environmental > Aquatic > Freshwater > Ice > Glacier meltwater | place: Lake...
ATATATATATATATATATATATATATATATATATATATATATATATATATATATATATATATATATATATATATATATATATATATATATATATATATATGTCTGTATGTGTCTGTATGTGTCGGTGTTTGTGTCGGTGTCTATATATGTGTATATATATATCTATATATGTATCTGTCTATCTATCTATTCGTGATAAAGCGTTGTTATATTTCGACTGCCCCGCGGGCATGGTGTATGCGGCCGAGGAAACGCTCTGGTTTACAGGCAAGGTACGTGAAACGCCATTTATATACATGTCGATACACGTATGGATAGTTCGATCTAGATAGGTGGATGGATAGATGGGTAGATGTTTGTATATGTAGTCTAAAATAGAGTATATTCTATAAGGAGCATACGTCTACGCCCTCTATTCACCCAGCAAGTGAAGCGCCGCGTATGCGTCTATCGTTACCTTTCTACATGTTGAATACGCGGAACGAGGAGACGAATACGGCATTCTATTCATAGTTAGCCTGTTTTGAATACGTCCACCTTGAACATGTACGTATTCGTGTCATATACAGGGTTTAAACAGGCGGAATGCGGTATTCATATTCTTGTGATTGCACCACGGGAACACGTAAATATCTATTCAACACGTAGGGTTACGTTGCCATGGTCTCCGATGGTAGAGGCGGCCGAGGAGACGCTCGGGTGTGGGTTGACCTTTACAAGATATTCGTTTGCTAGTTCTGGGATTGTGCACTGTTCAATTATATTATATTATTGGCGCGAAACACCTCCGTTATTTCGCCCCCGTGTATTTTGCCCACACACAATATTGCGCACTGTAGGGTCCCCCCCCCGACCCCCCTCTTGTGTGCCAGGCACCATACAATATTTGTAAGGGCAATATCGTGTAAAGGTCAAGGTGTGGGAGGTGGTACGCACCGTCGTCGCGCCACCTTCGATCGTTGTTAAGTGAGAGGGGTGGTCCTTCGTGTGGCCGTTTGTGGTGTTGTTCTTGTCGTGTGTTTGTGTGTGTGACCTGTTTTTCTTTGCCAGACACGGTGCGTGTTCGGGTGAACCCGGGTTTGATGAATTTGCCCATTTTCAGGGCTTTTAGCGTATCCTCAGTAGTGTTCAAACCAGGTAGATTCGATCAGTACATACGAAAACGATTGCTCATTAAACACCCTCTTACCCCTCCACCCCCCCCTCTTGCGGGCATCGCCGAATTTGACGAATTCGCCGAGTTTACGAGGCGTTTAGTGTATCTAGCGTATCCTCAGTTCGAGTCCAAAACAGGTAGATTCGATCACTACAGTTTCAAGACGATTGCTCCTAAAGCACCCCATTGCCCCTCCCCCCCATCGTGGCCTTCACAAGAGATTCGTTTGTTTATTCGGGGATTGTGGACTGGTCAATACTATTCTTGGCATTCAACACCTCCTGTATTGCAACCCCCCAATTGGATTTTGTAATCGATATTGCACAATACATGGTATCCCCCCGCCCCCCCTGTTTTGTCATTGAACATACAATATTGGTAATGGCAATATCGTGTGAAGGCCAACCCCCATCTGGATTATTTTTTTAGGCGGGCATCGCCGAGTTTGACGAGTTTGCCGATTTCGAGGACGAGGAGCCCGAGGAGGAGAAGTGAGCGTTGCCAACGGAATACCGAGGGGGGGGGGGCTAACAGGACTGGCATGTACCGAGTGGAGAGAGGAGAGAGCGAAGAGCGTACCATCGACATCCCGGGGTGAGAGGTAGACGTGAGGAGCGAAGACACTGTGTGCAGTTTGTGTGTTGGGTTGCAGAGTGCGCGTGTTAGTCGCGGCGGGGCTTAGCCCGAGACGTGAGGAACAAAGACTGTGTGCAGTTTGTGTGTTGGGTTGCAGAGCGCGCGTGTTAGTCGCGGCGGGGCGAGGCCGGCGGAGCAGCCCCGGCTCCAAATATACCAAGGGGGGCTCAGGAGGAGGGAAGGTGACGAGGGTCCGGTGCCCGATGAGGCGGGGTGGGGTTTTGAGGCGAGCGGCATATGTTGTATGTTGAGAGGCCCATGAGCATCTGCAGTTCCCCACGCCCATGGTATCTGCGCCGGCCGCGTTATTAGCCTCTCTATAAAGCAGGCGCCCGCTGTGTTTGGCTTAGCGCCATAGATATATTATACAATGTATATAGCATAAAAATAAACATAGCATAAAAATAAATAAAGAGCTCTATATTGTATATTGTTCATTGTTTATTGTTATAGTTATTATAAATTATTATAGTAAAAATGATAGGCATATTTATTTTTTATTATACAGCATAGCTGTTATATAATATATAGATATTATATATGTATAATATATATATATATATAATTATAATTATAATGATTTTTTTATTTATATAATAATAATAATAAAGGGGAATTTCCTTCATGTTTGCGATTTTCGGATCCGGTGCTGGCACTCGGCTGCCCGCTCTTTGTGGCGCTGGGACCTCGCTTAGGACCGGTGCAGCGGCGTGCGGCGCGCGCAGTGCAGTGGGCGGGGTCGCCACGTCGGCGGCAGGTGGCCCGAGGCGTAGCGCAGCTCGTCGCGATTGGACATGCTCAGCCGCTCCATCGTGGGCTCGGCAGTGGCCGGCCCTGGCGCTGCCTGGCACCGGCGCGAGAGGGGAGGGTGAGCGGTGCCTGGCGTCGCCTCTGGCTGCTGCTTCGACCGTACCTTTCTGGCGCTGGAAAAAAGAGCGCGCCGTTTGGTTTGTAATAAAAGTAAACAATACTAACATTAAACAATACTAATATTAATATTAAACAAATGGAACGTCGCTCTTTTGTTCAGCGCGGGTGGCGACGCGCCGCTGCACTTCAACCTGCCCCGGGGCATTGGAGGTGCCCTGCAGCCGTGCCGCGCCCCGCGCGAGGCCATGCACTGGCGTGGCCTCCGATGCGGAGCCGAGTTGCGCGTGGGCACGTTCGAGCTGCGCACCCCGCGGGCGGGGCGCCCTCCCCTTATCCCCCCCCTCAGGCCACGCGCCGCGCGGGTGCAGCCCCACACCCACACGTGAGAAAGCGTGCGCTCCCAGAGCGAGCATGCATTGCCAGCCCCTCCGCCAGACCCACCTCAGGCTGCCACCCAAGGGCTGTAGTCGTCGGCCTCGAAGGCCGCCAGATCTTGAAGCGCTGTGCGGCGGCGCGCCACCCCCAAACGCAACCGAGCCACCGCGCCACCCGCCTGGGCTGCGCAGGACGCGCGCCATGACGCTGACGGGCTCCCAACTACCCCGCTCGACCATCCAGAACCAGAACCAGAGCGGCGCCACCCCGTCCCCGGGCGGCCAGCTGGACGACGTGAAGGAGGGCGCGCAGCTGCGCGCAAAGCCGCGCCGCACCGCCACGGCCTGCAGGTCGCCCGGGTTAACCCTAACCCACATCGAGCACGGGCACACGCTCAGGCCCAGACCCTGGCCGCTCAGGCCCAGGCGCACTCGGCACCTCTGCCCGCCCAGGCCCAGGCGCACGCACACCGGCCGCTGGGGCCCAGGTGCACACACCCTGGCCGCTGGGGCCCAGGCGCACGCACAGCACCTCTGGCCATTGCGCGACCACGTGCCTGACCATGTACCGACCCACAGACCAGAGTGCCCGTGACCCCCCCCCCCAAAAAAAATTGTAGGCAGTGGGTACAACCCCCCATGCCCTTCCTCGGCCTCGCCATGGGTGGCGACCTCCGTGGCCTGCGCTCGGAGCTCAGTGACGCCAGAGACCAAGCCTTCGGGGAACTGCGCGCAAGCAGCGAAGCCGCGCAGCGGGGCGCAGAGGAGGTCCGCGCCCAACTCGACGTACTGTCCGACTCGGGTGCAAGTAAGGGGCCCGATGGCCCCATGGGCGCGAGCGGCGCCAAGGCGGCGGCGAGGGCGGCGGCGGCGGCGGTGGCGGCGGCGAGGGCGAGGGCGGCGGCAGCGAGGGCGGCGGTGGCGAGGGCGGCGGCGGGGGCGAGGGCGGCGGCGGCGAGGGCGGCGGTGGTGGCGAGGGCGGCGGTGGTGGCGAGGGCGGGGGCGCACAACATTGACAGGAGCACACCCGTACGAAAGGCCGAGGGGTAGATGCCATTGGCGGCGGTGGTCGCGTCGGCCCGGGCGGTGGGCTCGGTCCACGTGTACCCCTTGGCGGCGAGGGCGTCAATGTTGGGGGTCGTCCACCTGGACAGTGTCAGGGTGGACTGAGGGCGGGTTCCGCGTCGCAACTCAACCGCCTGGGGCGGGGGACCCCGAGCGCCCGTGGTGGAACCCGGCCCGGCGGCGGGTGCGCGCGCGGGGGACTGGCAGCCAGGCGCGCCAGACGTGTGGCGGGTGCGCGCGCGGGGGACTGGCAGCCAGGCGTGCCAGGTGTGCGGGCGCCCGTGGCCTGCCGCGCGGCCACCCGTGCCGACACGGTGCCCGCGTGCCGCATCAGCATCGGTCGCCCTGTCGCGGAGCACCTCGACACTGGACAGCACCACATCTTAAGCCTCGAGGTGGTTGGCTTGCCACGCGCCGACACGGTGTCCGTGTGCCGCCTCGGCCTCGGTCGCCCTGACCCCAGTCGCGGAGCACCTCGACACTGGACAGCACCACACGACAAGCCTCGAGGTGGTTGGCTTGCACAGGGGCTGTGGCGCTGAGCTTGAGTGGCGGGTGTGTGCCAAGGCTCGACGCGTGGCTTGGCTGCGCACGCCGCACCTCGACTGGAGTCGAGTGCCTCCGGGCCGCGCCGTGGACTCGGCCGTGGCTGCGGGCGGGCGTGTGCCAAGGCTCGACGCATGGCTTGGCTGCGCACGCCGCTTCATCGGAGTCGTCTTCATCTTCGGAGGCCGCGGCATCGACAGCCAGCAGCTGTTGTGGCTGTTGCGGGCTCGTGGCGCGCGCGTTTCGACGAACCCGACATGTTCAAGGTTCGCGTTGACCCGTTGGTGAGGGAACGAGGTTTGAAGTGACCAATGCCAGCGTCGCCTCGCGCCCGATGATCCAACACAAAGGCGCGGACGCGCCCTGATGCCCCCCTCCGAAAGGGCCGTGCGCCGCCCTGCCTCCGCAGCCGAGCTGTGAGAGGGCGCCCTGGCGAACCCAAGCCTAACCCGCGTCGGTCCATTTGCCAGTGGAGCCGAGGCCTTCCAGTGAGACGGGTGAATTGAAGGTGGCCCCGTAAAACATCGCGGTGGTGCTTTGCACGTTGCCCAGCCCCGTCAACGCCACGATTTGGTTCACAGTGGCGTTGGCAAAGGTGTCGCTGAGGTCGGCGTCAACCCGCGGAGCGGCAACGTCGCGTGCCACGGGGCCACTGGCGCCGTGCAGGCCACCGCCGAGTGCCCCGCGCCGTGCCTGGCCGAGGGCAACACCTGCGTGGTGGGCGCAGCCATGTGCTGCTCCGGTCAGTGCGTGGAGTCCGCCCGCGACGTGGCGCGTGGCGACCGTCTCAATGGCTCGGTGTTCCTCGACGCATGCGCTGCGCGGGCGCGAGGTGTGTCGCCTGGGCGCGGTGCCGGGCGCCCCGGCCGGGACGGTGCTCCACCTGCAGGTGTTGGTGCCGCCCGAGGCGGCCGCGCTGCGCAACGCGTCGCTCTTCGACGCCGCCGGCTCGCCGCCGACGCGCGCCGCCTGTGGGCGGCGCTGCCGGGGGCGCGGGGGGCCGTGGCGGCGCTCGACGCGCTCGGCGGCGCCGTGTGGCACTTCCGCGGCAGCACGCGCGGCGACCGCTGGAGCGCGGCCTGGACCAGCGGCGCGGCCGGCGCCGGCGCCGGCGCCGGCGCCGGCGCGGCGCGGCTGCAGCTCACGTTGCACCACGACGCGGCCGAGTGGGAGCTCCACTTGCCCAGCCACGACGCGGGCCCGGTGGCGCGGTGCCGCGTGCGGCCGGGGGCGGGCGTCCTGCTCTGGGGCGCCGGCTGGCAGCTGCGCGCCCGTGCAGCATGCGCAGCGTCACCTCGAAGACTTGGAGAAGGCACTGGCCGCCCGGGGCCCGCCCCGCGGTGCAGGCCGCCGAGAGGAGGCCCAGGAATGCCGCCGCGTCGTCGGGGGCCGCCATTCGCGCGCGCCCCGGGCCGCGCCGCGCCAAAAATCTGACCTCGGGTTAAGCAGCAAACTTTTTTTAGCCGCACACCGTTAACAGCACGTCGGCCCATGGATTCCGGCGCGAGTGCCTACTACCCTTCCTGCTGCTCGGCCTGCTCTGCGCCCTTAGCCGGGGGGGCGCGGCGGACGCGCCCGCGCGAGCCCCCGTGCCGACCCCCGACGCGGCCAACGGCTTCGCGCCGCTCCTTGTGGCCAAGTTGCCCCCCGCGCGGCCCACGCCCACCAAGGTTGAGCTGCGCGTCTAACGGCCTGCTGGGCCACCACCGAACTCGGCAGCGGTGGCCGAGGTGGCACGCGTCGCGCCGGGGTGCGGCTCCAGTCTCAAACGGAGCGCTGGCTCGAGCTGCGTCCTCGGCGGGCGTTGGAGGTTGCAGGCCAACCGTTTCACAGGCCAGCCGTTTGGATCTGCACCTGACCGCGGTGGCGAGACGGCGCAACGCGTCTGGCGAATCCTTGCCCGCGCGGGCCTCCTACGCGCAAGCACCGCGCGTCGCATCTCGTCCGCGGCGGTTTGGCGCAGGTCGAATGGCGGCGGCTTCGACAAGCGCGACGTCGCCTCGAACGTCGTATCGTGGTAGAGCGCAATGCCGTACTTTTTGAGGAAGGCGACAACGCCGGCAATGTGCGGATTCGTTGACTGCACATTGGCCGAGAAGGCCGAGAAGATTTGGTCGTAAAACGTCTTCCACGCCGACGCCGTGGACACCCCACAGCCGCGCGGCGCAGCCGACCCAGCGACCAGCCGCGAGCCGCGACGGCTCAGCCCCCGCACAACGGCGCGCAGGCCGCGGCGCGGCCGCGGCGCGGCAGCGGCGCGGCAGCGGCGCGGCAGCGGCGCGGGGCAGCGAGGACCGTTGGGCGCCACTCTCAAGCTTCCCTTTTTAGAACCGATCCACAAAAAGACCTACTCAGAGGTCCGCTTTGCCTTTGACCCGGCGCGGCAGCACTTCGTGGCTGAGGGGCTGGCGGACGGCGCGCCGGCGCGCATCGACCTGCTGTTTGCGCACCCGCTGAGCATCGAGTCCGAGCGGCTCGGCTTCCCGCGGACGGACACGATCCGAGTCGACCTCGTCGTCTTTCTCCGCGCCGCGCTGGGCGCGCCCTTCGCCGAGCTCGAGCGCGCCTTGAAGCGCAACCTGCTGGTGCTCCGTATCGACGAGTACGCGTGCTCGTACCCCGACCTGGCAACGCGCATGGCCGACTTGCTCGAAGAGTTCCCCGCCCAGTCCTGACAGGCTCGCTTGCGTCCGTGAGTGTCACCCCTGTGCCTTGGGCGCGGGGTAACCTCGCAGCGCGCCGGCTCGCAGCGCGCCGATCCCCACCCAGGCACACACGCGGCGCGCCAGGGCGCGCGCGACACCGCCGCGCCACGCGCCGCGCGCGCAGAGGCACACCGCCCGGCGAGCACGCCGCGCGCGTCGGCCTCTGGGTGCCCCGGCTCGGCGCGCGCGGCGGCCGCCTGCCCCGCGCGCCAGTGCCAGGCCGGGTGGGCGCTGCCCAGGTAGCGGAACGTGGCGCCGGCGCGCAGGAAGGCGCCGCCGGGCGCCTCGTGGCAGAGCGGGTAGCTGTCGCCCAGGTGGCCGCGGAAGAGCGTCATCTTGGGGAAGGCGTCGCGCCGGCTCGGCTCGGTGCGGCCCGGGCAAACGGGACGCGCGCCGCCGACCAGGGCACGCGGGTCCCGCCGGCCGCCGCGCCAGCCGCCGCGCCGGCCGCCGCGCCAGCCGCCGTCGGGTTGACCCGAGCCGCCCGGGCCGCCGCGCGGGGGTTGGCACAGGACTGCGCGCGGGGGCCGGCACGCGGCGCCGCCTGGCGGCCGTGCGCTGGATGCACCGGCACGGCTGCCCCTGGGGGGACGAGACCTGCGTCAGCGCCGCAGAGCACGGCCACCTCGCGGTCGTGCGGTGGGCGCTGCGCCACGGCGGCTCGTGGACCCGTCGCGCGGCCGCCGCCGCCGCCACGGCCGGCCAGCTCGGCGTGCTGCGGTCTTTGTGCCAACCGCAGCGGCCACAGTCGGTTCAGGCAACGCGGCTACCGGCCCCTCGGCCACCGGCCCCTCGGCCACCGGCGCCGGCGTGGGGCCGGCCAGTGCCCCCGTGCGGCTGTGCAGCCGGCGCCTTAGGCCGACGGACGGCGACGGCGGGGGGGGGAGTGGCGGGAGCGCGACGGCCTGTGCAAGCCAACCACCTCGAGGCTGGAGGTGTGTTGCTGTCCAGTGTCGAGGTGCTCCGCGACCGGGCGCCGAGGCGGCACGCGGGCACCGTGTCGGCGCGGGTGGCCGCGCGCCAGGCCACAGGGGCTCAGTGTTGGTGGTGAACAAACCCGTCGCACGCCTCGTCCGACTGGAGGCAAAACTGGACGCCCACTTTCCCAATCCCAACTAGACGTGCGTCGGCGCAATAGTGGGGGCAAGGGTGCGGGCTCGGGGCAGGGTGTGCGAGGCGGGGGCTCGGGGGAGGGTGTGCGAGGCGGTGGTGGCACTGGATCGGGAGTGCTAGGGGCAGGGAGCGAGTTTGGGAGCTGGGGAGCTGGGGAGCTGGGGAGCGGCACAGCATCTCGACTGCGGCTCTGCACGCGCTGCCCCCCCGGTTGGGCCCCTGGTCGCCGGCCCACGTGGCCACCTGGACCAGCGCCGCAGCGGCCAGGCCGAGCGCGAGGCCGACGTCCCGCTGCACCTGGGCGCACGCGGCGTGGACGTGGCGGGTTCAGTCGACCATTTGGGGGTTCAACGCGCCCCCCTCAGCTCGAGCCGGCCCGGGCTGGCAGCGGTTGGAACAGCGGGTCGGGGGGGGGCGGCAGCCGGGGGGGGCGGCGGCGAGTCGGGGCGCCACGCGTCGCGCCAGTCGTCGTCGCCCTGCTGCGCGGCCGACTCCGGCCAGCAGCCGCTACTACCAGTCGCGCCCGGATGACCCCACCGCACCCGCCCGGCCCGGGCCGCGCCGGCGCCCCGCGTGCACCAGCGTCTGGCTGCTCCCCCTCGCGCAGACGCACCGGGGTGCACCCGGACTCGCTGGCGGGCCGCCGTCAGATTTTTTTTGTGCGCCATCGGTACTGCCCCATGGGTTAGGTGGACTGAAAGTACCGGTCCGCGGACGCGTCGCCCGCCACGGGGCTCATCCCCTGCAGCCCAAAGCCGGCCGGCCCCAGCAGGGGGTCGTCGAGGTGTGCGAACCGGCCGGGCAGCGCGGCGTCCGTCACGAGGGGGCAGCCGCCAAACGCGCCCCTGCAGCGCCGCCAGCTCGGCCCGGCTCGCCTCGAGCTCGCCGTCGCGCGCCTCGAGCCGCGCCCCCCGCGCGACGCCGCGCCGCACGCCTCGACCGCATACACGGCCAGCACGAGGGGCTCGCGGTCGGCGGGGTGCAGGTGGGCATCGTAGGCCGCGGCGCTGATCGGGCCGCGGCCGAACGACGGCCGGGTCCAGGCGCGCACAAAGGGCGCCTCGCCCCTGGGTCGACGACCTCGGATAACCCCGACGACGCACCCGCGGCCCCCTCAGCCGCCGGGTCGGCGGTGGACTCGGCGGTGGACTCGGCGGACTCGGCGGCGAACTCGGCGGACTCGGCGGACTCGGCGGACTCGGCGGACTCGGCGGACTCGGCGGTCTAACAATGGTGCGCAAAGCGGCGGGACGCCGGAGGGGGTTACCCCGGGAGGCATCGATGCCAAAGCGCAAGTCCCAAACTCGGTAGACACGGAAACACTTACCCTTTCGACGATAGAAGAAAGTGATACTCAATCGCGGCGCCCAAGTCGCCCGAGCCGCCCGGGCCGCCTGGGCCACCCGGGCCGGCCCGCGGCGTGGCCTGGGGCACGCTCGCGGCGCACGAGGAGCCCCTCGAGGTGGCGCACGCCGTGGCCTGGGGCAGCCTCGCGGCGCAGGACGAGTCGCTCGAGGTGGCGCACGCCGTGGCCTGGGCGCGTGCGCCGCCGCGGGGCGCGGGGTCAAGCGCCGCGGCTCCGTGCCGCGTGCGGCGCCGTGCGCGCCGCCGACGCGCAATCCAACGTGGCGCACGGGGTTCCCCCGGCCCCGCCTCCACCGCGAGCGGGCTCGGTCGCGCCGCCGAGCCGGGTGCCACGGGGGCCACGCCGGCTGGGGGCGGGGGCGGGTCCGAGGCTGGCGTACCCGGCGTGCCCGGCGTGCCCGGCGTGGCCGGCATGGCCGGCGTGGCCCGCGGTTGGACGGGGGCCGACAGGAGGGCGGCCACGGGGGGGAACTACGATGGTGACAATCGCGAGGCCGACGGGCTGCGCGCTGTGGCACGCCAGCGCGCGCGACGCGTGGAGCCCGTGCGCCCGTGAGGGTCATTCCTCCAGCCGAGCCAAGCTCCTCGATCGCGCGCGCGGCGTCAAGGAGTGCGTCACCCGGCCACGGAGTGGGTTCGCCCGATCCTGTTGGCGGCCACCAGCGCGAGCGAGGCCCCCGCCGCGTCGTCGGCCGCGGCGCCGTCGCCGGCGCCGTTGGCGCAGCGGGTGACGCGCACGTCGCACAGCGCGCCCGACGGGGCGACGAGCCGGGTTACTTTCCCCGCCCGCCGCGGAGCGAGAGCCGCAGATGGCCGCGCCCCAGCCCCAACCCCAACCCCAGCCCCAGGGCGCCCAGCACACACGCAGCCGCGCGCTGCGCGCCCGGCCGGCCGAGGGCGCCGAGGGCGCCGAGGGCGCCGAGGGCGCCGAGGGCGCCGCGCTGGCAGAAGGGCGCCTTGCGCTGGACCGGGCGTGGACCGACGCGGCCGCCGCGCGCGCGGACGCCACCGCGCTCCGCGCCGCTCTCCGCGTCGCGCTCCGGCGGCTGCGCGAGGCGCAGGGCGACCGGCCGCCGGCCCCGGCCTCGGCCTCGGCCTCGGACTCGGACTCGGACTCGGACTCGGACTCGGACTCGGCGGCCTCGGCCTCGGCGGCCTCGGCCTCGGCGGCCTTGGCCTCGGCGGCCTCGGCCTCGGCGGCCTTGGCCCCTGCGGCCTCGGCCTCGGCGGCCTCGGCCCCTGCGGCGGCCTCGGCCGGGTCAGCCGGCCACTCTCTCCCTGCGCAGCACGGGGCCCGCCCACACGCCGCACAGTGCGCACGCGCGCGGCGCCCGCCCCACTGTCCGCCGCACGCGCGCGGCGCCCGCCCCACCGTAGAGAGGTCTGCGGTAACGGGTTGTCCGTAAACCGTTCCAACGTATTGGAAATTCGGCAGTTGGGGGGCGGGCGCAAAGTCGCCCTGCACGGCGCGGCCGACCACACCCGTCATCTCCACCGTGGTGCACGCCGGCGCGGCGGCGTGCACGTCGAGCAGGTCACGCGGCGCCACCGTCCCGTTGGTCTGTACCCAGGGCAACGTCCGGTAACCGGCGCATCGAGGTGTCGACGCAGTCCGGGCGCGGCGTCGGCGCGGCGCGGCGCGCGCGGCAGCGCCGGGCGGGCCGCCCCGTCCGCGGCCGCGGCGTCCGGCGCGGCGCGCGGCGCGGCGCGCCGCTCGGCCGGCAGGGCCCGGCGCGCCGCGGCGCGGTCGGGCCCGACGGGGGGCCCTGCTGCTGGCCGTGTGCTGCGCCGTCGGCCTCGCCCAGCCGTGGCGCGCGGGCGAGCCCGAGGCCCGCGCCCGGCCCGGTGGCGCGGGCGCGCGCGCGGCCCACCGCGTCCAGGTGGACGACTGGGGCGGCGTATTTGCGCACGCGGCCTGACCCCACGGCGGGGGTGACGGGCGCTCCTCGCGCCCGGGGTTGGGCCGAACCCCCCAGTGGGGCGCACTGCGCGGCCGCTGCCCGGGCGACCCCGTGGCCGGAGCCCGTTTCGCCCGGTAGCCTGCGGTCAACGCCAGTGGGGTCGATGAACTCACCACCCATGAGTGGCGACTCCGCGGCAACGTCTTGCACGGAAATTGCGCAACGGAAACCGACCCCCCCGGCCAGGCGCGGGGGCGCTCGCTGCGCTCGGCGCTCGCTGCGCTCGCTGTGCTCGCCGCGCTCGCCCGCCGCGCTCGCCGCGCTCGCCGCGCTCGTGCGATGCCCACACGCGCAGCTGCTCGAGGGGGTTGTGGCTCGTCGTGCAGACCAAGGCGACGGGTACGCCGCAATTCGGGTCAACCGGAAGGGGGGGGCAGCCGCGCCTCAGCCGCACGATCCGTTCGAGGTCGCCCCGCCCTGCCAGGGCGTCCATTTTGCGGACGTCTCTGTCCACATTCTTGTGGAAGTGCCGGCGCGCACGCGCAAACAAGGGCGCGCGCGAGCGAGCGACTCTGCCAGGGCGAGCGCGAGCCACCAGGAGGACTCGAACCGAGAGCCGAGAACAGTCGAACCAAGAGGACTCGAACCCAGAGGGTTCACCACCCAGAGCAATCAAGAGCAACCCCTGCGCCGCTACTGGGGGGCCGGTGCGTTCCGGGGCGTCCAGGAGGGGGCGATCCGCGCGGCGCTGGCCGGCACCGACGTGTTTGTGCGCATGGCCACGGGCGGAGGCAAGAGCGCCTGCTACCAGGTCCGGCGCGCCGGAGCTCGAGCTGCTGCGCGCCGTGCCCTGCAAGCTCGCGCCCGCGCCCGAGGCACACGGGCGCGCCCTGGCGGCCGGGCGCGAGGCACGCGAGGCGCCCGAGGCGCCCGGGGCGCCCGAGGCGCCCGAGCCGCCGAGCCGCGGGCGGCCGATGGCTCGGCCTCGGTGTCGGCCGCGGCCGCGGCCTCGGCCACGGCCTCGGCCTCGGCCTGGGCGGGGGCCGCGCCCCCGGCGGTCGGGCCCACGCGCGACCTGGCGGCGCCCGGCGGCTCGACCGCCGCCGCCGGCGCGCGAGGCCTGTGCGAGCCACTGCGCGCCCGTCGCGCCGGGGAGCCGCAGCTCTGCCACGTTGAGTTGCGTGCCCTCGAGGCGGCGCACCGTCGCACCCGCGCGGTCGACGATGGTTAGCGCGTCGCCGGCGCCGGGCGTCACCCCGCGCTCAAACTCGACGGAGAGGACGGACGTGCTGTGAAGAGGCCGCGCTCGGTGCGCACGGTCACGTAAAAGGGCGCGTCGGCCGCGTAGCCGCCCGGCAGCAACCAGCCGGCGTGTATCAGGTTCTGCGCGCGCACGTTGCCGACTGTCTTCCAAACGCTCACCAAGTGGACTGCGGCGGGCGTCTTCGAGCGCGCTTACGCCGCCGTGCTGCGCCTCGCGGCGGGTTAACCCTTGGCCGTGTAACCTGACGGGTTAACCCGTGCGTGTTCGCTGATGGTCAGGTTACACGGCCAAGCCCGTAGCGAATACACAGGCAATTTGTGCGTGGTGAAACCGGTCCAAGCGGCCTGGGTGCGTGCGCCTGGGTCCAAGCGGCCTGGGTGCGTGCGCCTGGGTGGCCTGGGTGCGTGCGCCTGGGTGGTCGGGGTGCGTGCGCCTGGGCCCAAGCGGCCTGGGTGCGTGCGCCTGGGTGGTCGGGGTGCGTGCGCCCTTGCCCGTCCCTCGACCAGGTGGAATGGGTCGCCCGCCCGTACCCGGAGGCCGGACAGAGTGGAGGAGAGGGGTAGCATGTGCGCTTGACTGCAAGGCAGCGTGCGAGTGCCCGGCGCCGCCGCGCGCTCCGCCGCCCGCTTCCGCGCCTGCGCTGCTTGCGCCGCGGTCGAGGGACGGCGAGTCACTCAAAGCCGTACGTCGGCGCCAAGTACTGGATTGCCGAGGAACCGGGTCTGCGACGCATCAACGCGGTGGCGCTCAACCGGCCACTCGCAGCGAGGTCGAGTGCACTCGACGCAGCGCTCGCTCGACTACTACGCTGGCTGCTGCGGGGGCCGGCTGCACCACTACGCGCCTGGGCAGGCCGGGGCGCTCAACCTGAGCGGCTACGGCACCCGCGCCGTGGTCCGCCTGGGCAACGTGGTGTTTATGCATGCCGGCATCCGCTCGGCCTGGTGCAGGCCTCCTTCGCCGGGTGCCACGCGCGACCTGGAGGCCAAGTGCCTTGCGGAGGGTCGTGTGTGGCCCAAGGTGACGTGGGCCGTCGCGGGTCACGTGCAACACCGCGGGTTGCGCGGGGGCCGCTGCTTGACAAAGGTCACGCGCGGCACCTGCGTGACGGCCGCGCCGTCGGCCGTGCGCAGCGTGGCCGCCCCCGCCGCGGTGCGCAGCACAAAGGTGACGCGCAGCGTGCAGCCGGCCTCGAGCCCCCGCGCGAGCTCGCCGGCGTTGCTGCCGAGGGCCAGACCGCATCCGAGAGTTCGGGCTCGCTCGGCCATGGGAACTGGCCGTCGGGGTTTGTGAACTGAATGCACACAATTCACGGGACTTTGCCGTCCACTGAGAGTCGGCGTCGGCGGGAGCTCACGTGCGGCCTGGCTGGGGTGCTAGCTCAGCACCTTGGTGTTACCCCGTCGCAGCATGCCAACCCCCCTGCACGAACACCGTGCACGGGCGCACCGAGCCTTTGGAACGATCTCGTCCCACTACCGGCCCGGTGCGCTCAGTCTGTACTTCAAGGTCGGGATGCCGTGGTCCACGATGCCAGGAACTCCCACTGCCTCTGTGCAGTCACCCCCGTCTAGTTGCGCTCGTTGTTGTGACCGCAGCAGTGGCGGCATGGCGCTCCATGGAGCGGGGCCGGGTTGCTTGCTAGACGGCGCGTTTTTTTTGGCAAGCGGATCCGGCCCGGGCAGCCGCTTCGCCGTTCGACTGGCGATCGGTGTCGACCGGCGCAGGCGCGGAGGGCGCGGAGGGCGCAGACGGCGCGGAGGGCGCGGAGGGCGCGGACGGCGCGGACGGCGCGGGTGGCGCGGCCGACTTCCCGAGCGCCTGGTCGGCGACGCGGCCAAGAACCAGGCCGCGATGAACACGGTCAACACCGTCTTTGACGCCAAGCGGCTGATCGGGCGCCGGTTTTCAGACGCCGCCACGCAGGCCGACCTCAAACACTTCCCGTGCATGCCCCGAGCGCGGCCTGCACCGGGTGCGCGTCAGTGGAGGGGGCCGTCGGCGGTGGCACGGCCGCCTCGGCCGGTGCGACCAGGCTGGTCGGGCCCGTGGGCGCGGCCCGCGTCGGGTGCGAGTCGGTGGAGGCGTGAGCCAGCGACGGTCGTCCTCCTCTGAGTGGGCATTCTGCAGCGCCGTGAGGAAGGCGGCCGTCTTGTAGTGCCCGACCGCGCGGTAGCGCAGCAGGGTGCCCAGCTGCCACAGGGGGCCCGGCCTGCCGAGGCGCGCGGCCTGGCCCGCGCCCGCCCGGCCCCCCGCGGACCCCGCCGGGGCCGGGGGCGGGGCCGCGGCGAGCTGGAAGAGCCGCGAGCCGGCGTAGGCGGCGGCCAGGTCGACGGGCGCGGCGCCGCCGCGCGCCGCGCCCGACACGACGTCCAGCAGCCACTCTGGCGGCGAAAAGTGCAACTCGTCCGTCGGGCAGGGTGGAGTTTGAGGCACTCGCCGGGATGGTGAACAGTGCGGGGAGCGGGTTAGCGGGGAAGGTGGAGCTCCTCCAGCAGGCGCCCTCGGAGGCCTCGGGGGCGGCGGTCGTACCAGTGAAGATCGACAACTCGAACTACTACACAAAAGTGGGGCGCGCGCCCAACGCAGCAGCTCGAACTGGCCGTGATGCCACCTCGATGTAGCCCACCGCCCGCAGGTGGCGCACGACGGCGGCGGCCCGCGTCGCCGCCACGAAGACGTCGGCGTCGGCGGCGCGGTGGCCGTGCAGCGCGGCCAAGAGGAAGCCGCCCGCCAAGACGACCTGCCCCCCGCCCGGTCGCCGGCGTGCCACGCGCCGCCGACGCGGAGCGCGGCGGTGGCGTTGCTCCAAGGCGCGGCGCGTCGCACGGCGCGCCGGCGGCCCGCCAACGAGAGCGACCCGATCACGCTGGAGCCCGTGCGGCCCGGCGCGCATCTCTTTTTGCTGGTGTCGCCGCACGGCCACGTCCCGGTCGCCTATGACGCGTGCGTGCTGCGCACCTACTTTGAGCACACGCATACACGGGTGGACCCCGTCACGCGGCGTGAGGTGGACGACGTCGAGATGTGGCGGCTCGCCAAGGCGACCGACGGCGCGCCGCTCGTGGTCCTCTCCGCGCGGCGCGCGGGGGCCGAGCAGCTCGAGGAGGTGCGGCTGGCGTCAGAGCGGGCGTTCGAGGCGTGGTGGGCGGCCGCACTGCACGAGAGCGACCCTCGGCGCGTCGATGTCGTCGCGCTGCCTAGACTGGCTCGGGCGCTGACCGACTACTACCAGCGTGCTGATTGGCCTAGTCTCGGTCGGCGTCGGCTGGGTTCGGCGCCGCGGTTGCCGTGATCCTTGAATGTCTCGTCGCATTGGTCGCATCGCGGTCTCGGACTTGGTCGTTTGGGCAACCAATTGCGCCGTGGACGCGGTCAACGCCTCGGCCGCCTCGAGCGCGGCGGTCGCACAGTCCGCCTTCGCCTGCTCGGTCTCCTTCCATGCTGCATCCACCTGCGCCTTTGTATCGCTAGCGGTGCTTGCCCTCTCTGCGTTGCTCGCGGACACGGCGGTGCGACCCGCTTGGTGCCGCGCAGTCGCACGGGCCGGCCGCCTGCGCGCACGGCGCCTCGGGCGAGGCGGCGCTGCACGCCTGCGCCCACATGCAAGGCATCCGGGCGGGGGCGGCAGGTGCTACAATGCGCCGGTGCGGTATTTTGCACAGGTGAAGGAAATTCCCCTAATTTACATGAACTTATGCTTATGCTTATAATACTTATCATATAAGTTTTGATAATAATATCTATATCTACGTACTATATCTCACATGTTCACGTATCTATAGCAGCAGCATGCAGTATGTAACGTAATGACGTGAGGAGCGTCGAGGTACATAGCGGTATGGTGATGCGACAATAGTCATAGTGACCGCGTATCGTAGTGGTATATAATGTATAATTATATATATTTTTTTTAAAGCATATTTATTTATCGGGTTTATTAAATATTATTGGCGTCTATCTAGGTATAGCTTACTGACCGTTACTGCGGCTACTGCCAGCCAGCTGTCACACAGCACAGTTCCAGTGTACCATATCAGTACTTACTACTACAAACTGTGCCGCTACATTTGCATTTACATTATTCTACATTCTACATGCTTTGCGCACATTTTGACATTAACATTATTCGATTGGAGATAAATCGCATGCTTTCTTTCTCATTCTCGTATCATCTCTGTCTATAGTTCACGCAGTCACTGATCACTGTGGGTCTCTCTCTGCTGTAGCGGCAACTGCAGATGCAGATGCAGATATATATACGTATGTGTATGTGTGTCGTGTGAGTACGTACAGCACACCCACACGACACACGTACACACACATTAGACATGTACATGTACATGCCATAGCCACAGCCGTATATATGTGGCTCGGGTAAACCCGTAACCCAATAACACCACATACGGAGGCGCTTTTTTCGTTGGTCGTGTCGTGGATCTTATTGGGCGGGCACAGGGGCCGGTACTGCAACAGCCTATACTGATACTGTATAGGTATAGGTATAGGCTCTCTGGCATGGCGCTGCGCGGCCTGTGTGCGCGTGCGTGTACGCTCGAGTGTGCTGGTGCCGCCGAATAATATGTACATGCATACACACATACACATACATACCGTGCGGCGAAGGTTATGACTACGTGCACGTCCACACGGGGGCTGGCAGAGGAGGGTGTGTGTTTCGTCTTCCTCCTGGGCCGCGCGATGCGGCTCTCCCTTTCCCCAGGTCCAGGTCCCGCCTAAGGATTCTCCTCAGCCCCTTTTTCTTTTTTCTCCCTTTCCACGGTGGAGGACTTTTTGCATCGCTTGGCAACGGAGATTCAGCCAGGTCCAAGGCCGGGCCTGTGCCGGTGGGGTCCGCAAAGAAAGAGGGGTCTGCACTGGGAGCGGAGCGGCTTGTTAGCTAATTCGGTCTGTTTTGTTAGCAAAAATGTGTTTTGCCGTGTTGTGCAGGTTTTTGTGTGTGTTTTGCGGTGTTTTGCGGTTTTTTTTTTATAAAAACAGTGTTTTGCGGTGTTTTGCGGGTGTTTTGCGACTATTTGGACGTGTTTTGCGATTTTGTGTGTGTGGACAGTGTGGACATTTTCTGAGCGAGAGAAAGATGCACAGCACGATGCACGATGCACGATTGCGCTGTATTGCACAAAGCGTATTTTGTTTGTTTTGTTCGGTTTGTATATTTTGTGGTATGTTTTGTGCTGTTCTGTAAAAAACGCGAAAAACACGCACACAAAACACTGCAAAAGGTCTGCGCTGGCTACGGTGCGACCGACTGGCTCCGTGCCCTCCCCACAAAGGACACCACCTTCATCGATCCACAGTACCTCGCCGCCTTCTGCCTTACCTTTGGCCTCCCCATCAAGACGATTGGCCGCTCTACCACCTGCGTTCGCACCTGCGCCGTTGCCTCCACCCGCACCTCCGAACCCGTC
>Ga0105055_10005245_pt1 | contig 18407 bp, 13 predicted proteins | sample BON03_FD_78090 | JGI IMG/M metagenome (GOLD analysis project Ga0105055, IMG submission 78090) | Freshwater microbial communities from Lake Bonney liftoff mats and glacier meltwater in Antarctica - BON-03 | ecosystem: Environmental > Aquatic > Freshwater > Ice > Glacier meltwater | place: Lake...
ATGGAGTTAATTTTCTCAATTGTCAATAGCTCAGGATTGAGCATAGATGTTATTTCAGGTTGCCAAATATATAGCGAACCGGTCAGTCCAGAGATTGAAGCGATTAGGCCACAAGACAAACCCAGCCAAAGATGCAAATTCCTTATAAATCTGTTAAAAATAATCAACGATGCTATTGTTTAAAATAGAAGTCATGTTAGATAATAGTCAAACATGGCTTCCATGGATTAAAAATTGTACCTAAGTCCTAGTTTTGCATTGGCTCCTTCCCCTGCTCCTGTAAAGGTTTTTAAAGGTGCAGCCCATTGCGATCGTGCAGGAAGATAGTATTCATTCAATATATTGTTTATCCCCATGGAAAGGGACAGGTTCGATTTTAATTGATAGGCTAGTGAGAGATTTAGTAAAGTATATCCACTTACAGGGAACTGTGTATGTCTATAGGCCCAATTGTCATTTGTATCCATAAAGGGGTCAAATCGGTTTCTATCTCCCAGATTGGTCATTCTAAGTGATGTGCTTAATTTTTCTGTGGCTTGCCAGTTAATGTATGTGGTCCATTTTGGGGCGGCTATAACATCACCACCTAAATAAGTTAAGTTATTTTCGTCATCTACATTATGGGTCAGTCCTTCTACGTAGGAATAGGAGGTTCCAATTTGCCATTTCTTATCCCAACTAAAATAATCCACGGATACCTCACCTCCATAAATTCGTTGTGGTTGTTTTGAAGGGACAAAGGAATTGATCTCATCCACAAATACAACGCCTGTGCCTAGGTTGGAAGTACTGTAATAGCCCACAGCCTCTAGCTGAAAGTTATTGAATTTTGATATGAATCCAAATTCATAATTATTGGTGACCGCGGGTTCTAGTTGGATATCATTTATGTTTGCGGCTACAGCAGACCTCAGTATAGAGCCTAAGTCGGCAATAGAAAACCCTTGAGAATAGCTTATGTAAGGGGTGAATTCTGGATGCTCTATATACCGGACTCCTAGGTTAAAGGCCAGGTTATTGAAATTAAGTTTTCCTCCTTCTACAGCCACGGAAGGGCTAAAATTACCATCGCTTTTCGCTGAATAGGGAAGTGTATTGTAATCTGCGATATCCATATTCATATCGTCATATCGCAAACCTGCTTTAAGAACCCATTGGTTGTTAAGTTTTATGGTAGATTGCGCGTAGGGTGCCCAGTTGATCAATTCAATATTTGGCACCCACAATCTTCCATCCAAAAGCCCTTGATTTGTTTTGTCCTTTAAAAGGTCTACCCCGTAGGTTAAAGTAATATTTGTTGGGCTATATGAACCAAAATTGGTATTGAAGTTAGGTCTGATGCCATATTTTTTAGCATTTATCACGGATTGTCCGCCGTTTTCGAATTTGTCGGAATAGAAAAATACATTTTCAGTGTTTTGATAATAAAGGTCTGTTTCAAAATTGGTAGTTCCTTGGAATATATTTTTGAGACTATATTTTAATTGTCCATTTACCAAGGTTGTTCCCGTGGGTTCTTCTCCGTCGATGGTTCCTTTCACACCATAGCCTGCAACAAGGGAATAATCCCCATCTTCGTTAAAAACCTGTACCTCAGCAACCGTCGGAATGAAAGGGCTATCTTGTGCAGAATGGTAGATATTACCACTCAAGGTCAGTTTTTGTTGGTCTGAAAGTAAATATTCCAATTTTCCAAATGTGCTATAGATGTCGGTGTTGTCAAAACCATAGGTAGGGAGAATGGGAACTCCATCTGCATCGTATTTATTGCCGGTTTGTTCCACGCTACCGCTGATGTAGTAGCTGAATCTATTTAAGTTACCCTTAAGGGACTGATGGATGCCCCAGCCTAAGGCGTCATTTGTTTTGGCCAAATTGCTTGAGCCCCAGATATTGGTAGTGCCCTCAATTTTTTTATCGGAAGCTGGATTCTTGGTAATATAGTTGATAAAACCACCATTGCCCCCATTACCGAAGATCGATGTGGCTCCCTTAATTACTTCTACACGACTAATGTCATTGGGATTTACGGATTTCACTCCCAATTGCCCATTTCTTAAAGGGGTAGATTGTGGAATGCCGTCGACCATAACCAATAGTGAACGCCCTCTTAGAGTTTGCCCCCAATTGGAAAAGGTACCGGTAGAAACAGCAAGTCCTGGGACAGTAAATTCAAGTATTTCGCTGATGTTCGAGGTAGATTGTGTAAACTCCTCCAATTTGGCTAGACCAACAACAGTAACGGAAGCAGGAATTTCAGAAATATATTCGGAATGTCTGCTGGCAGAAACCACCACTTCATCCAAACTGTTTAAATCTTCTATTAAAACCACGTCATGGGTCAAGGAAGCATTGGGTCCAATGGTGATTTTTTTTGTTTGTAATTGATATCCCAGCATTCTTATGTTAACTGTCCAAGATCCTTCCTCAATGTCTACAAGTTCGTAGTCACCATTTAGGTCGGTCATGGTACCTTTCTTCAATTCCTCAATATATACAGTTGCACCGGTAAGAGGTTGATTGGATTCATCAGTAATTTTTCCTTTAATACTCGCTTGTGAAGAAGCATTAAAAGATAAAAATAAGGCTACCGCCCAGGTCATAAATTTCATTCTATTCTTATTTAGATTAATTTAAAATAAGGGCAAATATAGAATCCAAATCAATAGCGGCAAAGTAATTTTGAATTTTATTTTTGTAAAGGAGGTTTTAAGATTGGCGGAGCCAATTAATGGGGGACTTTGTAGTGTGATTAATTTGAACTTAGTATTTTAAATTGCAAGGCGGAATAAGCACTTTATAATGGATATCTCCAAATCAATACGGATGGGATAGTGCCCACCACCTCTGAAGTTGGTTCAAATGATCATGGTTTTGACTTGGAAATACGGTAATTGGATGGCCTGTTGATTTCGGTTTTAATGCTGGTATGTGTTACACGTATTTCAATGAATATTAAAACAGTCATATTTAATAATAACCAGTTGCCAATTAGGCTGTTTAGCGGCCGAATTGTAGGCGGCAATTTTTATTACCCTAGCACCATTTTTTAGTATAGAGACCTTACTCATAGTGCTTACTTATGCTTTTTTGCTAACATAGGTAATGCGTAGACAGGCCATGGTTTTGAAGTGGTTACTCGCCCTTTTTTTCGAATAAAAAGAGAAATGACGATAAATCTTGTATGATATGGAATTATTTATCACCTAAATATTACGATATAAAAACTAAAATAAAGGATGTAAACAGCTGTAATTAAAATATTTGTATGTAATAAGGGGCGCTAATTATTCAGGGATGGCCGCCGCCGAATGATGCCCTTTTTGTAGGGTATTATAGGTTGTTGAATAAAAATAAAAACCCTGTAAATATCGATATTTACAGGGTTTTAATATAATTTGCCGATTAATTTGTACTCGAGGCGGGAATCGAACCCGCACTCCGAAGAACTGGATTTTGAATTCAGACTGTTTTGATGTCATATAGGGTTAAATACCTAGTAATAAGCTATTTACATTTTTATAAAAAACAGTAAAGACCATATAAAACCATAAAAAACCACCATTTGTTGTACCTATGTTGTACCTAGAATTTGTATCTTTAGTATAAATAGTAAAGTATGGGGTCAAGTATAAAGGTAACTCTTCGCAAGAAAGCGAACAAACAGGGACTTTTTCCCTTAGCGGTTCGTATTACAAAAAACAGAAAAACGACTTATCTCTACACAGGGCATTACATTGCTATTAAATATTGGGATGAAGGCAATCGCGAGGTGCGAAAATCGCATCCCAATTCCGAACGCTTAAACAATCTTCTTATCAAGAAGTTGGCGGAAGCGAATCAAACCTTAATTGATTTACAGACTCATCAAAATGATATCTCGTCAAAACAGATAAAAAAGGAAATTGCAACTCCGCTTACCAAAACTAGCTTTAAAGAAATTGCCGATAATTATTTAGATAATTTAGAAAAAACAAATAAACTACAGCGTTTATCATCCGACAAAGCGCGAGTCGGTCATTTTGTAAGGTTTGTCGATAATGATGATTTAAGTTTTCGAGAAATTGACGAGGCATTATTGCGTCGTTTTTCACTCTATTTGATAACTACACGAAAAGTATCTCAACGTTCGGTCATTAACAATTTAATTGTTATTAGAACCCTGTACAATAAAGCTATACGATTAGGAATTGTTGACAGAAAATTGTATCCATTTGGAGCGGATAAAATACGCATCAAATTCCCCGAATCACAAAAAATAGGGCTTACCAGAGAAGAAATTCAAACAATCGAGACTTTGGAGGACTTAACGGAACCGCAATCCCATGCGCGAAATGTTTGGTTGTTTAGTTTTTATCTTGCAGGGATGCGTGTTGGTGATGTTCTTATGATTAAGTGGAGCGATATTTACGATGGCCGGTTACACTATCGTATGGGGAAGAACGAAAAATTGTTATCCTTTAAATTACCAGAGAAAATCACATCACTTTTAAAACGATATGAAGAGGACAGGAGATCCAGTGAGGATTTTGTTTTTCCTGAAATGAACAATGCTGACCTGAAAAATCCCAAAGATGTTTTTAACAAAGTAAAAACTGCCAACAAAAAATTTAATAAATATCTCGTGCAAATCGCAGAAAAAGCGGAAATAAACAAAAAGCTCACAATGCACATTGCCCGTCACAGTTTTGGCAATATTTCAGGAGATAGAATTCCTATTCAGATGCTGCAAAAGCTTTATCGTCATTCCACCGTTACAACTACTATAAATTATCAAGCCAATTTCATGCATAGAGAGACTGATGATGCCCTAGAAAAGGTCATCAATTTCTAAGAAAACACCCAAGTTTATTTCGGACGTTAATTTTAGGGTATTTTCTCATTTTTCCCCAACCACAAAAAAGGCTCCATCGGTTCTGAGTTCTGTCTCATAATTCAAATTAATTTTTGAAAATTTTAGTTCCGTAAAAGGTGAATTAACGAAACAGCTAAATGGAACGACAAATGGAACTGGGGACGGATATTTTTGGATTGTGCTTGAACAGTTTCGTTAAACGGCCGTTTTATGGGACTATTATATTTCACTAAAAAGCATTAATTAGGTTGTTTAGTATAATAGATATATAATCATTGATCATATATCTTCGTTGGCGGTAATTTGAGCATACCAAACATCAAGAAAGGAATGAACGAATATTTAAAATCATTTAATTTATTTACAGACATAGAGATTAATGATTTCTTGAAGTTATCTCAAACTATTTTATTAAAAAAAGGCGATTTATATATTAATAATAATGAAATTTGCGACTCTATAGCTTTTGTTAAAAGTGGAATTTTTCGTTCTTATTATTTTTCAAATAATGACGATGAAATTACATATTGTTTCACTTTTCCAAATAAACTATTAATGGCTTATTCGTCATTTATTTCGCAAAAAAAATCTGAAGAAAATATTCAAGCTCTGACAGATGCTGAAATAATTTCAATACCAAAAGCAACATTAGAAAATTTAGCGAAATCAAATAGTAATTGGTTGCTTTTTTTGAAAATTATTGCCGAAAAAGAATATGTAGAATTAGAAAAATGGATATTTAATCATCAAAAAGATAAAGCTCAACAACGCTATTTAGATTTAATTAGAACGCAACCTGAATACATCAAAGAGATTCCATTACATTATATAGCTTCTTACCTAGGCGTTACTCAACGTCACCTAAGTCGAATAAGGGCTAATATTACGTATTAGACAAATGTCCTCTTCTTAAAACTTTAGTGCTTCATAAATTTGCATATAATTTAAAAACAGATATTATATGAAAACAATAATTTTAATTGGAGCAAACGGAAAAATGGGACAAGCTGCTCTTACAGGTCTAGGAAAACACAAAGTTATAACTGCTGGACGTTCTGCAGATAGCTATGACTATCAAGTTGACATTACTAGCGAAGAATCCTTAAGAAAACTTTTCAAGGACGTAGGACATTTTGATGCTGTTGTAAATACTGTTGGTGTATGTGAATATGCAAATTTCACAGAAATGACAGAAAAACAATGGATGAGTACCATTTTAAGTAAAATGATGGGACAAATTAATATTGTTCGTATAGGACAAGAATACATTGCAGATAACGGTTCTTTCACATTAATTACGGGAATTCTAAATGTTAAACCGATTCCATTTGCTATTGCAGACGCAACTACAAGTGGAGCAATTGATACATTCGTTAAATGTGTTGCATTTGAAATGCCAAGAGGTATTCGTGTTAACTCTATAAACCCAACTGTTTTAGAAGAAGCTTGGGATGTTTATGGTGAAATGATGCCTGGTTTTGAGCCAGTTCCTGGAAAATTAGTTGGTAAAGCATTTGAACGTTCGGTTGATGGGTTTATTACTGGTCAAGTAATTTTTGTAGATGCTTAAATAAAAACTACCGCCAACACCGGCTATAAAAAATGCGGAGTTCTGTCCTATTTCAAAGGTTTGTGATTTATTTATTAAGTCACAAACCTTTTTTTGTTCGCTTTAAAAAAACAGTAAATTTATAACTCAAAAAAAAGCTTTGTTTAGTGCTAGGCTGACAGTTTTTTGATTGTCAAAATCCCGCACTTTTCATAGCCAAACACGTTGTGCTTCATTATGACAAGCCGAGGATTGTCGAATTAACTACCTCTTAACCCTATAACCATCCTAAAAACTCATTATTTGTAACTATAGATAGTTTTAAATCTATTTATTTTAAATATATTTGTTATATTAAGATGAAAATATGGCAAGGCTAAACCTTATTCCGACAGCAAAGATTATTGAACGTCTTCGTTATGAAAATCCATGGTGGATTACGAAAGAGATACCGAACACATATAGCTCAATGTCCAAGAGATTATACTTTGATCTCTTTTATCCATTCGTCCTTGAAAGGAGTATTAAAAGGGCTTTAGTTCTAATGGGGCCTAGAAGAGTTGGTAAAACTGTAATGTTATTTCATTGCATTGAAAATTTATTGAAACAAGGAACAAATCCTCATAAACTATTCTTTATTGGGATTGACAACCCAATTTATGTGAATTTAAGCCTGGAGGATGTTTTAACATTATGCAAAGATTCTTTAAACCTTGAAAACCTTAATGGTTGTTACGTCTTCTTTGATGAAATACAATACTTGAAAGATTGGGAAAGACATTTAAAAGTATTGGTTGACTCATATCCTGATACCAAATTCATCGTTTCTGGCTCAGCAGCCGCAGCCTTGAAATGGCACAGTACGGAAAGTGGAGCGGGTAGATTCACTGATTTCTTATTACCTCCATTAACATTTCAGGAATATATTCATTTGAAAAAATTAGACCATCTTATATTTACAGGTGATATTCAATATGGAGACAAGGATATAAAGTATTGCTTAACTCATGATCCCAAAGCATTAAATAAAGAATTTGTCCATTATTTAAATTTTGGAGGATACCCAGAGGTTGTGTTATCTGAAAAAATACAAGGCGATATGGGTAGATATGTGAAAAACGACATTGTAGACAAAGTTCTGCTCAGAGATCTGCCAAGCTTGTATGGAATCAAAGATGTCCAGGAGTTAAATAGATTTTTCACATACATAGCTTATAATACTGGTAATGAATTCTCATATGAGACAATGTCTAGGGAAAGTGGGATACAAAAGGATACATTAAAAAAATATCTAGAATATTTAGAAGCAGCATTCTTAATTAAGGTACTAAATAAGGTTGGGGTCAATGCAAAAAGATTAAAAAGAATAACAAGCTTCAAAGTATATCTTACCAACCCATCACTTCGCACTGCTTTATTTTCCCCGATAAGTGAAACAGACCAAGAAATGGGAAACATGGTTGAAACAGCAATTCTTTCACAATGGATGCATCGAGAGCAACTAGATTTAACATATGCTAGATGGAAGGACGGCAGGAATGAAGGGGAAGTAGATCTAGTTTTGGTAGATGATAAACATTATAAACCTGTTTGGGGAGTAGAAATTAAATGGAGTAACCGATATTTTGATAAACCCCAAGAATTGAAAAGCTTGATTAAATTTTGTGAAGCAAATAACCTTAAATCTGCAGTTGTGACTTCAATTGATCAAATAGGAACGAAAGAAATACAAGGTTTGAGGTTTACTTTTCTTCCCGCTTCAATATATGCATACAATATAGGAGAGATTACACTAAAAATGAAAACTAATATTTAAAAAAACGAAAGCACAACAATATGTATAGAGCATAGCACCCTACGGGATGCTACGACACCATACATGGAACGTTATCTGCATTTTACTCCGACCCAACAATTATGAAATTTAAGATTCTAGCCTTAGTGCTATCCCTTACATTTTTATCATGCAATTATTCTAAAAAGGTATACACATTTAGAGAATATTCTATCGAAGATTGTCTCGGCAAATCGAAATCATTCAAACTTCCGAGTGGATGGATAAAAACCAAGTCCCACAATGTCAACTATCATGGTTTTGTTGAGTTAATTCAATATCCCGACTCAAGTTATGTAACGATTCTTTGCGCACAACAAACCGAAATAAATCCGGATTTCAATATTGCAAAGGGGTTGCATTCCAGAAGTGAAAAAATTAATGGGACTACAATCATTTATAATAACGTGACTGGAGAACGAAAGGCGGAATTTGACTATGCCTTTTCATCAATGAAAAAATAATGCTAGTGCCTAACAAAACCTCCTATGAAAAGCACTAGTCCAGTTCTTTTCAGTTAATTGACATCTAATTTTTGACAGTTCAATAAAAGGAACCTTTTTCGGAACTGTCCCCCTTTTCTAAAATCGTTTCATTTATCGGCCGTTTTTCAAAACCACTATTACTAGGCCATAAAGGAGGAGTCCCTCACAATAAGGCTAGTCTTTATCTCTACGGTCCTTGTTATAATTTGATCTTTGGGGTTTTGAATCTCATCGATTAAGTATTTAATGGCAGTACGTCCTATCTTATCCCCAGGTTGATCAACTGTAGTCAAAGCAGGACTAATAATGGTAGAGTATACCGAGTTACTAAATCCGACCACAGCAATTTCCTCTGGAATTTTAACCTTAAACTTATGTAAAGCTTTTATTGCTCCTATGGCCGCATTGTCCGTAATTGCAAAAATGGCATCGGGGCGTTTCTTTTGACTTAATAGAATATTCGTAAGTCTCCTTCCATTGTCCAATGAAATATCCTCCGTACTCAAAATGATTTTTTCGCGTATAGGCAGACCATGTTGGTTTAAGGCGCGCAAATAACCTGCATATCTTTTTTCAGAATTATAGGAGTTCTCTGTCTCCTTTATAATGGCTATCCGTTGCTTTCCTAATTCTATCAAATGTTCCACGGCATTATAGGCTGCTTCTTCTTCATTGATTACAATTTGGGTACAAGGAATTTTACTTGAAACTTTGTCGAAAAGCACAATAGGTAAACGGTTTAAAACTTCTAACATTTCTTCCACTCTGGTGGTCTTTCTTGCCAGTGACATTAAAACGCCATCCACGCCAAATTGGGTCATGGTATTCAACATTTCAACTTGTTTAGTTTGGCTATTATTAGATTCTGAAATGATGATTCTATAGCCACGAAGTTCTGCCTCCTCCAAAATACCTTTCAAGATAGTAGCAGTGAACAAATGGGTTATGTTAGGTACGATAACCCCTAAAATATGCGTCTCTTTTGATCGAAAACCTCTGGCAAACAGATTGGGTGCGTATTTCATCTGCTTCGCCAACGTTTTGACCTTATCCTTTGTTCCTAGGCTAATATCTGGATGGTCATTTAAGGCTCTTGAAACGGTCGAAATCGATAGGTTTAAGACTTTTGAAAGCTCTTTTAAGGTGGTGTTTCTTTTTTTGTTCATAGCTGCAAATCAATAAATTAGACAAAAATCAGTGATATAACAATACTACAAAATAAATTGCAAACGTTTGCGGGAACGTTTGCATACGAATATTGCAATAATTAACTATAAATAGTATGATATTCTAATAGTTTTGACCTTATTATCACGATTCATTAATATAATTAACTCATCTAATAACTAAAAACTAGAAATCATGAAGAAAATTATTTTTGCGGTAATCGGTCTTCTAATAGGTGCAAGCTCATACGCACAGACCGATATTTCAGGTACCGTTACCGACAATTCCGGAGAGCCTATTCCCGGAGCTAACATTCTTATAGTAGGTAGTACTTCCGGTACGATATCGGATTTTGATGGTAACTATACATTTAGTTCCGATCTTACGGGAAGCCAAATACTAAGGGTTTCATACTTAGGTTTTACCACTATGGACGAAACCATAGACCTAAATGGCACAGCCATAGCAGTAGATTTTATATTGCAGGAAGGCGGCCAACAATTAGATGAAGTGGTGTTAACCGCTTCGAGTACATTCCGTTCACAAAAACAGGCGCCTTTATCTATTAGCTCTGTCAAAATGAAGGAAATCACAAAATTATCTGCAAATAGTCAAGCCGATATTCTTAGAAGTGTTCCTGGTATTACGGCAGAAGGTGGTGGTGGTGAAACGGCCAGTAATATTTTTGTTAGAGGTCTTCCTTCAGGTGGACAGTACGTTTTCAACCCATTGCAATATGATGGAATGCCTTTAATCAGTTCATTCGGACTTAACTCTTCCGCACATGATGTTTACGCTAGACCCGATATTGGGTTCAAAGGTGTGGAATTTGTTCGGGGTGGTGCTGCAGTATTATATGGTGCAGGTTCTGTAGCGGGAATTATCAACTATACCAGTAAGACAGGTGATACCAATCCAGGCAACATGATCAATCTTGAAGTGGCCGACCAAGGCAGGCTCAAAACCGACTTTTATAGTGGGGGTCAATTGGGTGGTGAAGATTCTAACACTTATTATGCATTTACTGGTTTTGTGAGACATGACAGAGGACCTATTGATGTAGGCCTACCAACAAAGGGTATTCAATTCAGGGGAAATATCAAGAAAAAATTCGATAATGGTTCGTTCACCTTACATGGCCAGTTTATAAACGACAAGGCACAATTTTACTTACCTATACCCCTTTCGGGAGGAGACCGTGAAAGAATTAATGGTAATGATGGTAAACCTGTAGAGCAGTTGTTAACAGGAGCTTTAGCCAACACTTCCTTCAATACTCCTGGGGGAGTCTATAACAGTCCTATAGCCGACGGTGTTTCAACTACCGGTGGTTATCTTTTAGGAGATTTCAACTATCTCTTTAGTGATGATCTTAGATTAACTTCAAAAGTTAAATATGCGAACTACAAGCATAATTTTGCTTTGTATGTTGGAGGAAATGGGAACAATGGAAACCCTATCACCCTTAATAACTATGTAGAAAGTATTGCCCCAGGAAATCAAGGGTATACCGCCACTTACCAAAGTGGAGCAGGAGGACAAATAAATGGTTCTGATTTGGTCATTGATAATCTACATGTAGACCGTTTACGGCCTATGACCGATTATTCAGGGGAGATCAATTTGACAAAAACCATCAAAACCTCGAATGGGGGAAGTCATAACGTTACACTTGGTTCATTCATCGCCAGAACCGAGGCTGAAGATATAAATTACCAGTTTCGAGTTTTGACAGAATTCAACAATGATCCGCGTTTGGTAAATTTAAACTATACTGATTCGAATGGTAATAATATGGTCTATTCACAAGGTGGATTGTACAATCGAATAGGACAGACAGCGAATAATTTTCTCTCCCAAAATAGACTTGCTCTATACCTGACCGATGAGATGATTTTTGATAAATGGCGTTTTGATGTCGGATTCAGATGGGAGCATACAGATGGACAAAACAACCGTGGAGGTATTGCCTCTGAAACGGTTTATACCGATGCGGACATAACTACTGAGTTAAGTGATGTACAATCTGCCGACGGTACTTTTTTAAGGACAAAAGTAGAGGCCAATGCTTGGGCCCTTTCATTGGCAGGTCTCTACGAATTGACAGAAACCACCAACCTCTATGCAAACTTTTCAAAAGGGTATTTTTTTCCGCAGTTAAGAGGATTTGCACCGGTTCCCGGTATTTCTGAAAGTGTATATGACCCTGAAAACATCATACAGTTTGAGGCAGGTGCCAAATTTGGCAACGAAAATTTTACGGGATCAGTCGCTGGGTATTACGTGGGGCTAACCGACCGAGTTTCCATTCGCCAGGCCATCGTTGGTGGGCAGTTGATAGACGAAACGCGTGCTGAGCAGAACACCAGGACTATCGGTCTGGAAACTACTTGGGACTATACCATTGTTGATAATTTGAATCTCCGTGGCAACCTGACCTATCAGGCCCATGAGATTACTAAAAATATCGATTTTGATTTGGTAAACGGTACTTCCGCTGAAGCCAATGTGGGCAATGAGTTGGCACGTCAGCCAAACTTGTTGGGTGCTTTGGGACTATACTATGACAATTCCGCTTTTGATGCCAATTTTGGGTTCAACTATACAGGAAAGAAATTTACCGATGACACCAATAATATTGAACTGGACGCAATAACTATTGCACGAATAGGTGCGGGATATACTTTTGCGAAACTTGATGACAATCAGTCCGTTCGTTTGGGAGTTTCCGTTTTCAACCTGTTCGATAGTGAGGGCATCACCGAAGGTAATCCAAGAGCCGGTTCTGCTGGTCAGTCGGAATCCGAGTTTTTTGTCGGAAGACCTATTTTACCAAGAAGGTTATTCTTTACTGCAACCTTTAATTTTTAAGTCAGTTTACTTATAACAACAAGACATTGGTGGTATTGCACTGCCGATGTCTTTTTTTCCTCTATAAATCATGAATTATCAACTACTAGAAAAAGCTAAACATATTTTAGAAGACAATTTTCAAAAAGGAGGCTTCACCATTCCAAGTAAGGGATTATATCCCTTTCAATGGAAATGGGATTCAGGCTTTATCGCGATAGGCTTCGCCCACTTCGATATAGAAAAGGCAAAAATGGAAATAAGAACCTTGCTCAACGCGCAATGGGATAATGGTTTCATCCCACATATTATATTTCACACGGATAACGACTCCTATTTTCCTGGAGCCGATTTTCATCAGTCCGAACTGCATCCCAAATCGTCAAAAAAATATAAATCCACTGGAATGACCCAACCTCCAGTAACAGGTTTCGTCCTTCAGGAAATGTATCGCATTGCCGAGGATAAGGAATCTATGTTGAACTTCATCAAGGAACAAATTGATAAAGTATATGAAAATCATATGTATTTCTATACGAATAGAGATCCTCAAAATGAAGGGTTGATGTACATCTACCATAACTGGGAATCAGGCACCGACAATTCCCCAGTTTGGGACGATATCTGGAAGACCATGAATCCGCCTGAATATACCTTTGACCGTAAGGATACCACTCATGTTGATGCCTCTCAAAGGCCTTCAAACCGGGAATATGATCACTATTTATACCTTATAGACGTTGCAAAGGAACATAATTACGATGACGTTAAAATCGCGGAACTTTCCCCCTTTTTAGTACAAGACCCCCTGTTCAATGCCATGCTGATAAAATCAAATAGTGCCTTATTGGAACTTTATGAATTAATTGGTGGCAACGAACCCAAAAAAGAGAATTTGAGAAACTGGAATAAGAAAAGTATTGAAAATTTCAATAGAAAACTGTTTGATGCAGAGCTTGGAGCTTATGTTCATTTTGATTTGCGAAATAATAGACCTATCCAGTTTGTTTCCTCTTCCTCTTTTTCTCCTCTATTCGCCAATATACCTGATCAAAAAAGAGCAGGAATTTTGATTAAAACAATGATGGACAAATTTGGAGGTGAAGACAAATATCTATGCGCCTCTTTTGACCCCACCAATGACCGATTTAATCCTCGTAAGTATTGGAGAGGGCCGGTTTGGATCAATATGAACTGGATGCTCTACTATGGACTAAAAAATTATAAATTTAATGATGTGGCGGAGCGAATCAAAAAAGATTCCATAGAATTGATTGAGCGCGACGGATTTTTTGAATATTTTGATTGTCGTAAGGATAACGGAGAGGTTAATAGATTAGGCTACGGAGGGGATAATTTCTCGTGGAGTGCAGCATTGTTGATAGATTTTTTAAAAAACTAAATTTTGAGTTTTGTCAAATGAAACTATGATCATGGATTTCTTAGAGGACTATCACTTAACAGATAGTGATGTAAGTCTAATTCCCTTAAGCGAAGACCATATTGAACCCTTATCGGAAATCTCTAACGACAAAGAAATCTGGAAATACTTCTTTGAAAAAGGGAATAATATTGAAAGTCTTAAGAGGTATGTACAGTCGGCAATCGAAAATCGAAAAGCGACTAAAGAGTATACTTTTGTGGTATTTGACAAGCAGAGGAATCAATACGCCGGAACTACCCGATTTTATGAGTATTCATCCGTGCTGAAAACAATAAAACTAGGACACACCTGGTATGGAAAGGCCTTTCGTGGTACGGGCCTGAACAAGCATTGCAAATATCTTTTATTTGAATTCGCCTTTGAACAATTGGGTATAGAACGAATAGGTTTTGGGGCTTATGCCAGTAACAATATAAGTATTGCGGCGATGAAAAGTGTGGGATGTAAAAAAGAAGGCGTATTGCGAAATATGTTCCCATCAATTGATAGTGAAGGAAGAACCGATGCCATTTTAATGAGTATTCTCAGGCACGAGTGGTATGAAAAAGTAAAATCTGAATTAGCCAATAAACTTTAACTCATGAATTATTTAGACTATATCGTAATTGTCGTTTACCTAATATGTTTCTTAGGTTTGGGTTTCCTGTTCAAGGAAAACAATACGGGAAACGATTATTTTTTAGGGGGAAGAAAAACCTCATGGCTACCGTTGAGCCTGTCGGCTATGGCAACCCAACTATCTGCCATAAGTTTTATTTCAGCACCGGCCTTTGTTGGTCTTAAAGATGGGGGTGGCATGCAATGGCTAACGTATGAACTAGGTGTGCCCCTAGCCATGGCGTTTTTGCTGATTGCCCTTTTGCCCACAATTTACAAATCAGGAATAGTAAGTGTTTATGAGTATTTGGAAAAGCGTTTTGATGCATCATCCAGACTTCTTATCAGTTTTGTTTTTCAAATCAGTCGGTCGGTAGCTACAGGCGTTATGGTCTATACAATGGCTTTGATTTTGCAAGCTACAATTCAATTGGATTTTTGGATATCTATTTTGATCATCGGCCTAATAACAATGATTTACTCTTTTCAAGGGGGTATGAAAGCTGTTATTTGGGGCGATGTAATACAAATGAGCATCTTATTTATTGGCATCATAATTTGCCTATTCTTTGGTTTTAGTGAATTGGGTGGTATCGATAATTTCTTGACTCATGTTGATAAAGACCGAATTACAGCTGTTGATTTTAACAAATGGGGCTTCAATAATGGGGATGGCAATGATGAATTCGGATTCTGGCCAATGGTCATCGGCGGCTTTTTTCTGTATGCTTCCTATTACGGAACAGATCAGACACAGTCACAGCGATTACTTTCGTCAAGCAGTATGTCCAATCTAAAAAAATTGATGATGGCCAATGGTCTGCTTCGATTTCCATTTACATTGACCTATTGTATTATGGGTCTTGTGTTGGGTACCTTATTGGTGCAGGATATTGGATTTCAGGAACAAATGGAAGCTGTCTATCAAGCCAACATTTCCTCTTTGGCAGGAAAAAAGGCCGATTTGATGGTGCCCGTTTTTATCATCAAATATTTACCTAATGGGGTAATAGGCATATTGATTGTGGCCATCATGTCCGCAGCAATGTCCACCTTAAGCTCAACGGTGAACTCCCTATCCGCTGTTACCATGGAAGATTTTGTAAAACGATTTAAACCCAATATGCCGGACAAGCAGTATATGATCTATTCAAAACTCTTATCCATTTTTTGGGGTCTGGTCTGCCTTTTCTTTGCATTCTTCGCCGGTAATATCGAGGGTACTGTTATTGAAGTAATCAATAAGATCAGTTCTGTTTTTTATGGACCTATTTTGGCCGCATTCATACTTGCCATTTTAACCAAGAAAACCCATGCCTTGGGTGCAAATATCGGAATAGTGGTGGGTGTACTATTCAATATATACCTATGGCTGTACGTACCTCAAATATTTTGGTTCTGGTGGAACGCACTAGGATGTCTCGTAACCATAGCAGTAGCACTAGCTGTTAGTTTTACTGTTAAAAGACAGGTCAACGAAGGTCTGGAAGTTGTCTATTATTCCGGCAAAAAAGAAGTCGCCATATTGTTGGCCTATTTTGTCGCCATAGTGCTTTTCAGCATCTCTTTGCCCAACCTATTAAATTAAACGTATAATCAATGAAATTCGTAATTGCCCCCGATAAGTTTAAGGGTTCCCTAACGGGATTTGAATTCTGCAATGCGGTTGAAGATGGCCTCCGCATGGTCTTCCCGGATGCCGAAATCCGTAAAATGCCGTTAGCCGATGGTGGAGACGGTACCATCGACGTTGTTAAACACTATCTAAAAGGTGAAAAAATCACACTAAAGGTCAAGGATCCTTTGTTCCGGCCTGTTAGCGCTTCGTATATCTACTCCCCAGAAAGTCATATCGCCTATATAGAAATGGCAGAGGCCTCGGGTCTTAAATTGTTAAAAGACACAGAAAGAAACTGTATGCAGTCTTCTACTTTCGGTACTGGGGAGCTTATTGCGGATGCCTTGGAAAAAGGAGCGACTGAAATTATTCTAGGTATCGGAGGAAGCGCTACCAACGACGGTGGTATGGGTATGGCGAATGCCCTGGGTTATCTATTTCTTGATAAAGATGGTAAAGAGCTCGACCACATTGGAAGAAACCTTATAGCTGTCAAAAAGGTGGATAATTCAAATATACATCCAAAACTTAGGGAGGTCAAAGTTAAAGTGGCCTGTGATGTTTCCAATCCCTTTTATGGCGCCAACGGTGCTGCAAAAATATACGCGGTGCAAAAAGGAGCTTCACTGGAAGAAGTAGAAATTCTGGACAAGGGACTCCGTAATTATGCGAAGATTATTAAGGAACAGTTCGGTATAGAACTCCAAAAAATAGCCGGTTCTGGTGCGGCCGGAGGTATTGGAGGTGGTGCCGTTGTCTTCCTTAAAGGACAATTGACCTCCGGCATAGATTTGATAAAAGAACTGGCCGATTTTGACAACGCTATTGAAGGAATTGATTGGATTATCACCGGAGAGGGCCAGTTGGATGAACAAACCCTATCGGGCAAGACCATTAACGGAGTAGTGAATTCTGCCGCAAAAAAGCATATTCCTGTAGCCGCCTTATGCGGATCGGCGAGCATTTCCATTGAACAACAAAAAGAGTTTGGTCTTGCCTATGTAATTTCTATAGTTCGGGGGATATCAACGCTTAAAGAGGCAATGGAAACGAGTTACGCAAACCTAGTGAATGCGAGCTACAATTTTGCAAGGATTCTGAAATAGTTGGATTCGACAATTATGAACTTGGTTTCATAAAACTAAGGTCTTTTGAAACATTACCCGTTCTACAAACCATTTTTGTTAAACGGCCACGAACTTTTTTTGGGACTAATGATGACTTGTAAGATATCTATTCAGGTTTAAATCGACATCCCCCTGCCCTTGTACTTTGAATAATCCGTGAATTCATCCTTGAACCCGTTATAGGCCTCTTCGTGCCCTTTGTCCTTATTGCCCAACAATGAACTGATGGCATAGACGCCTTTCCGCAATAAGCGATTTTGTTGGATACTTGATTGTCTTTTGATCGCTTCGCCCATACTTTTTCGAAACCCGTTGTCCATGTGGTGCTGCACCATCTCCGGATGTAGGTTCGGATAAACCTTTTCCACTGTCAACATAAAAGCTACCCTATGGTACATCTCCCTTTCCATTAGATGGCCCGCCCATAGGTTTTTTAAATTGTCCCTACTATCTTTAACAAGTACGCCGATGACAGTATGTTGTTCGTTTAATGTTTTAGACAGATCGGGTACGGAGTTCAAATAAAGGGCCGTTCTTTTAGAGAGCGTGCAACTTGTTCCTTTGTCCGTATAAATGGATTTGACCTCGAATCCTTTTTCCGTTCTCGTAAAATAGAACCCTTTGGCATTGAAAAATGCGATATAGTCCTTTGGCGATTTTTCAAAAGGGGCATGCATCCGTTCGGCATATTTCACATAGGAACCCAAGGCGACATTTTCATATTGCTTTTGGTAAACAGGATCCATTTTTTCATAAAGCTTTGGAAAAATCATGGGCAGGAAAAAGGCGGATGCCGTCAGCTTCGGGCTGTTCTCCGAATTCTTTTCAGCCAATAGTTCCAGCACCGAATGATTTTGATGTACAAATCCGGTGGATACATA
>Ga0105055_10005246_pt1 | contig 18401 bp, 13 predicted proteins | sample BON03_FD_78090 | JGI IMG/M metagenome (GOLD analysis project Ga0105055, IMG submission 78090) | Freshwater microbial communities from Lake Bonney liftoff mats and glacier meltwater in Antarctica - BON-03 | ecosystem: Environmental > Aquatic > Freshwater > Ice > Glacier meltwater | place: Lake...
GCTGGGGGTGGCGTTGCGGGTGGAGCCGGAGAAGGCGCAGTCCGTGCATCTGCGGCTGGCGGGGGTGGATACCTCGGGGTGGCCGGTGTTGCAGCCGATGAACAGTTTCTATCTGTTGACCTTCGACGATTCGCGGGTGGTGATCGGGGCGACGCGGGAGGTGGGGTCGGGGTTCGATTACCGGGTGACGGCGGAGGGGCAGGCGACGGTGCTGAACGTGGCGCTGGCGGTAGCGCCGGGGTTGGCGGATGCGGAATTGATCGAGACCCGCGTGGGGTTTCGGCCGATGGCGGCGGATGAGTTGCCGATGATCGGGGCGGTGCGCGGGATGGGCGGGCTGTTCGTGGGCAACGGGCTGGGGCCGAGCGGGCTGACGCTGGGGCCTTATGCCGGGCGGCTGCTGGCGGAGGCGGTGCTGGGGCGGGGGAGCGAGATCGATCTGTCGTTCTACGACCCGCTGCGGGGGTGATCTATCCGAGGCCGAGCCCGCGCCGGGTGCGCTTTTCCAGTTCCACGGCGACAAGCAGGGAAACGCCGATCGCGATGACCGCGGCGCCCTCGGCGGGGGAGATGGCGGTGGTGCCGAAGATGGACTGCATCGCCGGGAGGTAGGTGAAGGCAAGCTGGGCGAGCGCCACGCCGCCGACGCCGAGCAGGACGGCGTTGGTGCCCATGGCGCCGCGCCAGCTGAGTGCCGTGGTGTGCGTGTAGCGGACGCTGAACAGGTAGAAAATCTCCATCGCCACGATGGTGTTCACCACCAGGGTGCGGGCGGTTTCGATCGGCAGGCCGCGGGATTCGGCCCAGAAGAACATGCCGAAAGCGCCGGCCATGAACAGGCATGAGACGAAGACGATGCGCCAGGCGAGTTCGCCGGTGAGGATGCCGGCGCCCGGGGCACGGGGCGGGCGGCGCATGGCGCCGGGCTCGGTGGGCTCGAAGGCCAGCGTCAGGCCGAGGGCGACGGCGGTGACCATGTTGATCCAGAGCAGCTGCACCGGGGTGACGGGAAAGGGCAGGCCGAGGGCGAGGGCGGCGAGGATGATGAGGGCCTCGCCGCCATTGGTGGGCAGGGTCCAGCCGATGACCTTGAGCAGGTTGTCGTAGACGGTGCGGCCCTCGCGCACGGCGGCGACGATGGAGGCGAAGTTGTCGTCGGCCAGGACCATCTCGGAGGCGTCCTTGGCGACCTCGGTGCCCTTGCGGCCCATGGCGATTCCGACATCGGCACGCTTCAGCGCGGGGGCGTCGTTCACCCCGTCGCCGGTCATCGCCACGGTGAGGCCGTTGGCCTGGAGTGCGTGGACCAGGCGCAGCTTGTGCTCGGGGGAGGTGCGGGCGAAGACCGGGATGGCCTGGACCTCGGCCTTCAGGCGGGAATCGTCCCAGTTCTCGATGTCCTGGCCGGTGACAACGCGCGGCGCCTCGCTGAGGCCGATCTGGCGGCCGATCTCGCCGGCGGTGGCGGCGTGGTCGCCGGTGATCATGATGACGGCGATGCCGGCCGCGCGGCATTCGGCGATGGCGGCGGCGGCTTCCTCGCGCGGGGGGTCGATCAGGCCGACGCAGCCGAGGAGGACGGCGCCTTCCAGGGCGGCTTCGTCGATGGTTTCGCGGAACGGGTCGGCCGGGAGGGCGGCGAAGGCTAGGACGCGCTGGCCCTGGGCGGCGAGGCGGTCGGAGGCTTCGCGCCAGGCGGCTTCGTTCCGGGGGCGGGGGCCTTCGAGATGGAGTTCGGTGGCGCAGAGTTCGATCAAGCGTTCGGGGGCGCCCTTGATGAGGACGCGGCCATCGGCGTGGAGGGTTGCCATGTAGCGCAGGCGGGAATCGAACGGGATCTCGTCGCGGCGGGACAGGTCGCGGCGGAGCGCCTGGGGGTCGAGGCCGGCGCGGGCGGTGAGTGCGAGCAGGGCGCCTTCCATCGGGTCGCCGTCGACGCGCCAGGTGCCGTCGGTTTCATGCAGCTCGGCATCGTTGCACAGGGCGGCGGCGTGGAGAAGTTCGTTGAGGACGGGGTCGGCGGCGGGATCGACCGTGGCGCCGTTGCGATGCAGCGCGCCTTCGGGGGCGTAGCCCTGGCCGGAGGCTTCGTAGTCGGCGGTGGCGGTGACGACGCTGCGGACGGCCATCTCGTTGTGGGTGAGCGTGCCGGTTTTGTCGGAGCAGATGACGGAGACGGAGCCGAGCGTTTCGACGGCGGGGAGGCGGCGGATGATGGCGTGGCGGGTGGCCATGCGCTGCACGCCGATCGCCAGCGTGATGGTCAGCACGGCGGGCAGGCCCTCCGGAATGGCGGCGACGGCGAGGCTGATCATGGCCATGAAGGCCTCGCCGATGGGGTAGCCGCGCACCAGGGTGGCGAAGGCGAAGGCCAGGGTGCAGATGGCCAGGATGATGAGGGTGAGGCGGCGGGCGAAACCGTCCATCTGGCGCAGCAGCGGGGTTTGCAGGCGTTCGACGCTGCCGAGCAGGGTGGAGATGCGGCCAAGCTCGGTGGCGGCCGCCGTGGCGACGACCACGCCGCGACCCTGGCCGGCGGCAACGAAGCAGCCAGAGAAGGCCATGCCGTGGCGGTCGCCGAGTGGGGCGTCGGGCGGGGACGCGGCGGTGGATTTGTCGCTGGGGACGGACTCGCCGGTGAGCGGCGCCTCCTCGATGCGCAGGCTGCGAGCATGGATGAGGCGCAGATCGGCGGGCACGCGGTCGCCGGCTTCGAGCAGGACGATGTCGCCGCGCACGATCTCCTCGGCGGAGATGGTGGCGCGGTGGCCGTCGCGCAGGACGGCGGCCTGTGGGTCCACCATGCGGCGGATGGCGTCAAGCGCCTGTTCGGCCTTGCCTTCCTGCACGAAACCGATGGCGGCGTTGGCCAGCACCACGGCGAGGATCACCGCGGCGTCGATGCCGTGGCCGAGCAACAGGGCGGTCGCGGCGGCGGCGAGCAGGACGTAGATCAGCAGGTTGTGGAACTGGAGCAGGAAGCGGCGCAGCGCGGACTGGCGCGGGGGCTGGGGCAGGCTGTTCGGGCCATCCTGGGCGAGGCGGCGGGCGGCGTCGGCGGCGGCGAGGCCGGAGGGGGAACTGGCGAGGCTGGCGAGGACGTGGCCGGTGGGCTGGGCATGGGGGGCGGCGGCCTGGTCCGCGTTGGGCCGGTCGGTCATCTGCGCTCTCCCGCGGCGGATCGTGGCGGCAGTTTAGGGCCTGGGGCGGCGGGGCGGATGACAAATGCGCAAGGTGGGCGGCAGGCAACGAAAAGGGCCGCCTGGTTGCCCAGGCGGCCCTCCATGTCGCCGTGCGGCGTGGTCAGGTGCCCGGGCGCGAAACCTCGGTTTCCTTGCAGGTGATGAATTCCAGCAGGACGGGGACGCCCTTCTGGGTCTGCTCGATGCCGCGCTTGATGGCCGGGATGATGTCTTCCGGCTTCTCCACGCGCTCGCCGTAGCCGCCGAAGGCGCGGGCCATGGCGGCGTAGTCGCCGGAGATGTCGGTCGAGCGGTATTTCTCGGTTGAGATCTTCATGATGTGCAACTCGATGGCCATCGAGAAGTTGTTCATCAGGATCGACATGATCGGGATGCGCTCGCGCACGCAGGTCTCGAAGTCCATGCCGGTGAAGCCGATGGCGGCATCGCCCCAGACGTTGATGCACAGCTTGTCGGGCTTGGCGAGCTTGGCACCCATGGCCAGGCCGAGGCCGTAGCCGAGCTGGGTGGTCTTGCCCCAGCCGATATAGGACAGCGGGGTGGTCGCTTTCCAGAACGGCGAGAGCTGGTCGCGCGGCGAGCCGGCGTCATGGGTGATGATGGTGTTGGCGACATCAACCGTGTGCATCAGGTCCCAGATGACGCGGTAGGGCGAGAGCGGGGCCTCGTTGCTGGTCAGCTTCGGCATCCACTTGGCCAGCCACTCCTTGTGGGAGGCGGCGATCTCGGCGTGCACCGCCGCGGCGTCGCGCGGCTTGGTGACGGTCTTGCCGAGTTCGGCCAGCAGCGCTTCCAGCACCAGAGCGGCGTCGCCGATCAGGCCGATCTTGGCGGTGACGTCCTTGTTCAGGTGCATCGGGTCGAGGGTGGCATGGATGATGGTCTTGCCCTTCGGCATCGCCACGGCGAAGGAGGTTTCGGTGAACGAGCAGCCGATGCCGAAGATCACGTCGGCCTTGGCCAGGAACTCCGGCACCGCGCGCGGCATGGCCACGCCGCCCGAGCCGAGCGACAGGGGATGGGTCTCGGGGAAGGAGCTTTTGCCGCCGAGCGAGGTGACGACGGGGATCGCCAGCAGTTCGGCGATTTGCTTGAGCTGCGGCCATGCCTGGGCATAGTGCACGCCCTGTCCGGCATAGATCACCGGGCGCTTGGCGGCGGCGAGGGTGGCGGCGGCCTCCTTCACGTGCACCGGGTCGGGCCCGTAGCGGGTGGTCATCACCGGGGTGTAGTCCAGCGGCTCGGCGACTTCCTCGTTCCACATGTCGGCCGGGATCTCGACCACCACGGGACCGCCGCGGCCGTTGCGCAGCTTGGTGAAGGCGCGGCGGAAGATGTTGCACACCTCGGCCGCGACGTTGATGGGCTCGCTGCTTTTTACATACGGCTTCATCGCGATGGTGGAGTTGAAGTTGGGGTCGATATGCGCGATCCGGCGGGCATAGCCCATCGGCAGGATCAGCACCGGCACCGACTCGCCGTAGCACTGGGCCACGCCACCCATGGCGTTCTCCGAGCCCGGGCCGTGCTGCATGCAGAAGGCGCCGATGGTCTTGCCGGAGGTCACGCGGCTGATGGCATCGGCCATGTGAACGCCGATGCGCTCCTGGCGGCACATCACCGGCCGGATGTCGGCGGCGGCGGCGTACTCGATGAGGTGGTTGACCGGATAGCCGCAGAGGATTTCGATCCCTTCGCGCTTCATGATTTCCGCGATTGCGTCGCCGAGCTTCATCTGTTGTCTCCCTTGGACGGACAGGGAACCCTAGGCGCGGCGGGCTGTGCTGGCAACGCCGGGCGTGCGGTTCAGTGGCCCAGGCGCTGCAATTGTCGCGGTTTCTTGCCGGCCTCGCGGGTGGCGCTGGTGCGGTGCGGATGCATGCCGGGGCGACGGGGACGCTTGAGCCGGCGGCCGATTCCGGCTTTATCACTTCCTCCCGCACGAGGTCCGCCATGAGCGACACCGTCCTTGCCGCCCTGGAACCGCTGCCGCAGGGTGGCGTGGAACTGCAGTCACCCGAGGCCGCGCGCCACATCGCCGCCACTGGCCTGTCGGGGCCCGGGAGCCATGGGCGCTGGACCGATGGCGGGCGGGTGAGGCTGGTCTTCCGCCTACCGGAGCGGCCGGAGGGTGGCGTGGTGCTGCGCCTGGAGTCGCTCGGCTACATCGCCCGCGGCTTCGTCAACGAGCCGCGCGCCGTGATGCGGGTGAACGGCCGGCAGATCGCCGAATGGTCGGTGCTGGACGGGGTGATGCGCACGCGCAGCCTCGCCGTGCCGGCCGACCTGCTGGACGAGAGCGGGCGCGTGGTGCTGGAGCTGCATATCTCCACCAGCGTGCAGCCGGCGTTGCTGGGGCTGGGCGACGATCGGCGGTTCCTTGGCCTGCTGCTGCGCCGCGTGTCCTGGCAGCCGCGTGCGGCCCGGCGGGAGGGGAACCCGTACCTGGCCGAGCGCGGCCGGCCGGTGGGGCGGGAGACCCGCAAATCGTTCGACGACAAGATCGACTCAGGGTTCCGGGCCCGCTTCGTGACCGGCCCCGAGGTGCTCGACATCGGCTTCCAGGGCGGCGACCGGCCTGGCAGCGTGGTGCCGAGCTCGCATCTGTATGAACGCCGCCGCCGGGTGTACACGCCGTCGTCGCTGCTGGCGGAGTTCGAGGCGGCGCTGGTGCCGAACAGCTACCGTGTGCGCCATCTGGCGGAGAACGACGCCGGCTACCAGTACGAGTTCCCGCCGAACGCCCATCCCGAAGGGTGCTACGAGATCGAACTCGTGGTGGAGAAGATCGCGGTGCCGGGGTGGAGTATGGGAGAGTAGGAAGAGTCTTCTTTTTCTGAAGAAAAAGAAGCAAAAAGACTTCTATCCGTTTGGGTCGGGTCGTGATGTCAGAGACCGCGCTAAACGGATGAAAGTTTTTTTGGTTCTTTTTTTCAAAAAAGAACGTTCTTATCTTCCTGTAAACTCAGGCTTTCTTTTTTCCAGAAATGCCCTTGTGCCTTCGGCGTGGTCGCTGCTGGTGGCGCATTGGGCGATGATGGCTTCGGCGGCCGCGAGGTTGCGGCGGCTTTCGTCGCGGGCCAGTTCGGCGAGGGCCAGTTTCGCGCCTTTCTGGGTGAGTGGGGCGCCGCCGGCGATGCTGGCCACATAGTCGGTGGCGAAGGCGTCGAGCGTGTCGTCGGGCAGGACGTGGTTGACCATGCCCAGCCGGAGCGCCTCGGCGGCGTTGTATTGGCGGGCGGTGAACATGATCTCCTTGGCGGTGGACAGGCCGACGAGTTCGACGATGCGGCGCAGGCCCTCGACGGGATAGCCGATCGACAGCTTTGCGGCCGGGATGCCGAAGCGGGCTTCCTCGTTGGCCAGGCGCAGGTCGCAGCTGATCGCGAGCGCCATGCCGCCGCCGAGGCACCAGCCGCGGATGATGGCGACGGTCGGCTTGGCCACGCCGTGCACGGTGGCGCAGGCGGTGGTGAAGGCGCCGCCGCCGCGGGTGACCGGCCCCTCGGCGCGTTCGCCCTCGAAGCGCGATATGTCCGCACCCGAGGCGAAGGCCTTTCGCCCGGCGCCCTGGATGGTGATCACCCGCACTGCCGGGTTGGCGTCGAAGGCCAGCGCGGCTTGGGTGATCGCTGTCCACATGGCGTTGGAGATGGCGTTGTGGCGGGCGGGGTTGTCGATGACGATGGCGCCGACCGCCCCTTCGCGCCGCGCGATGATCCTGCCGCCGTCCTGCATGCCGTGCCTCCTGCCGAGGGTTTGATTATGGCGCCGCGGCGGCTCAGGCGTCGAGGAGGTGGCAGGCGGCGAGATGGCCGGCGGCCCCTTCGCGCAGCACCGGCGCCTCGATCTTGCAGCGGTTCATGACGTAGGGGCAGCGGGTGTGGAAGGCGCAGCCGGGGGGCGGGCGCACCGGGCTCGGCACGTCGCCCTGGAGCAGGGTCTTCGTGCGCTTCAGCCGCGGGTTGGGCACCGGCACGGCGGCGAGAAGCGCCTCGGTGTAGGGGTGCTGCGGGCGCAGGAACAACTCGCGCTTGTCGGCGTATTCGACGATCTTGCCGAGATACATGACCGCGACGCGGTGGCTGATGTGCTCGACCACGGCGAGGTCGTGGGCGATGAACAGGTAGGACAGGCGGTGCTCGCGCTGCAGGTCCATCAGCAGGTTGATCACCTGGGCCTGGATCGACACGTCCAGCGCGGAGACCGGCTCGTCGGCCACGATCAGGCGGGGGTTCAGCGCCAGGGCGCGGGCGATGCTGACGCGCTGGCGCTGGCCGCCGGAGAACTGGTGCGGGAAGTTGTTCATCTGGGCGGCGCGCAGCCCGACCTGCTGGAAGATCGCCGCGGTGCGCTCGTCGGCTTCCGCGCCGCTGGCCACGCCGTGCACCAGCAGTGGCTCGCGCACGATGGCGCCGGCGCTCATGCGCGGGTTCAGCGAGCTGAACGGGTCCTGGAAGATCATCTGCATCTGCCGCCGGAACGGCCGCATCTCGGCCTTCGAAAGGCGGGTGACGTCGGTGCCGCCGAGGCGGATGGTGCCGTCAGTGGGTTCGATCAGGCGCATGACGGTGCGCGCCACGGTGGATTTGCCGCAGCCGCTCTCGCCAACCAGGCCGAGCGTCTCGCCCTCGCCGATGGAGAAGCTGACGCCGTCCACGGCATATACCTGGCCCACGGTGCGGCGCAGGAGGCCGCGGCGGATGGGGAAGTGCTTCTTCAGGCCCTCGATTTCGATGACCGGCGTGCCGGTGGCCGCGATGCCCGGCGGCATTGCCTGCGACGCGTTCATGCCCCGGCTCCATACAGTCGTTCGGCATGCCAGCACGCCACCCAGTGGCCGGGCCGGCGTTCGATGTAGTCGGGATAGACGTCCCGGCAGGTGGCGTCGGCATGGGCGCAGCGTGGCGCGAAGGCGCAGCCCTGGGGCAGGGCGTACAGCGCCGGCACCATGCCGGGGATTTCCTGCAGCCGCTGGAATTCCTCGCCGGTGGGCGCCGGCTCGCCGCCGAGTATTGCCAAGCGCGGCACCGAGGCCATCAGCCCGTGCGTGTAGGGGTGCAGCGGCGTGTCGAACAGGTCCTCGACGCGGGCTTCCTCGATCTTGCGGCCGGCATACATCACCACCACGCGGTGCGCCGTCTCGGCGACCACGCCGAGGTCGTGGGTGATCAGGATCACCGCGGTGCCGCGCTCCTCCTGGAGCTTGAGGATCAGGTCGAGGATCTGCGCCTGGATGGTGACGTCGAGCGCCGTGGTCGGCTCGTCGGCGATCAGCACCTTCGGGTTGCACGACAGCGCCATGGCGATCATGGCGCGTTGGCGCATGCCGCCGGACAGTTGGTGGGGATATTCGCGGGCGCGCTGGGCCGGTTCGGGGATGCGCACCAGGGCGAGCATCTCGACCGCGCGCGTCCAGGCCTCGGCGGCCGAGACGTCCTGGTGCAGGCGCACCGCCTCGGCGATCTGGCTGCCGATGGTCAGCACCGGGTTCAGCGAGGTCATCGGCTCCTGGAAGATCATCGAGATCTCGTTGCCGCGAACCGCGCGCATTTCCTCCTCGTCGATCGCCAGCAGGTCGCGGCCCTCCAGCTTCACGCTGCCGGCATCGATACGCCCCGGTGGCGTGGGCACCAGGCGCATGACCGACAATGCGGTGATGCTCTTGCCGCAGCCGGATTCGCCGACGATGGCCAGCACCTCGCCGCGGCCGACATGAAAGGACAGGTCGCTGACCGCGCGCACCAGGCCTTGGCGGGTGAAGAACAGGGTTCGCAGGCCCCGCACTTCGAGGACTGGCACTTCGAGGGCCGGCACTTCGTGATTGGGGGTATCGCTCATCGGCAGGTTCCTAGCCGCGCTGCCGCGGATCAAGCATGTCGCGCAGCGCATCGCCCAGCAGGTTGATGCCGAACACCACCAGGCTGATCGCCAGGCCGGGGAAGATCACCAGCCAGGGCGCGCGGCGCATGTATTCGGCGGCGGATTCGGAAAGCATGCGGCCCCAGGAAGGATGCGGCTCGGGGATACCGAGCCCGAGGAAGGAGAGCGACGCCTCGGTCAGAATCGCCGCGGCGAACTGAGCGGTAGCCAGCACGATCAGCGGCGCCACCGTGTTCGGCAGGATGTGGCGCGCGGCGATGCGCCACTCGCTCATGCCGATCGCGTTGGCCGCTTCCACGAAGGCCTGCTCGCGCAAGGCCAGCGTGTTGGAGCGGATCACGCGCGCCACCGTCGGGATCAGCGGGATGGAGATCGCAATGATGGTGTTTTGCAGCGAGGGGCCGAGGGCGGCGGCGAACACCAAGGCGAGCACCAGCAACGGCAGCGCCTGCAGGATGTCCATGATGCGCTGCGTCACCAGGTCGAACCATCCGCCGAGATAGCCCGAGGCCAGGCCGATGACGACGCCGAGCAAGCAGCCGAGCACCGTGGAGCCGATGCCGACGGCGAGCGATATGCGCGCACCGTAGACGATCCGGCTGTACAGATCGCGCCCCATGACATCGGCACCCAGCCAATAATCGGCGCCGGGTGCTGCGAGCGAGCGCGACGCATTGGTGGCCAGGGGACCGTTTGCGGTGATCAGCTCGGCGAACACCGCCGCCAGCACGAAAACCGTCATGATCACCGCGCCGGCCGCACCCAGCGGATAGAGACGCACGAAGTGCACCGAACGGCCAAACAGCCCCTCGGCACGGGCGCCGGCGCGGACGAGTTCGCTTTCGTAGGATGGGCTGCTCATGATCAGTCCGTATACTTGATGCGCGGGTCGAGCGTGGCGTACAGCATGTCGACCGCGAAGTTCACCAGCACCACAACGACGGCGATCATCATCACCAGGTTCTGTACGATCGGATAGTCGCGCGAGCGGATCGCCTCGACCAGGAAGCGGGCCACGCCGGGGATGTTGAACACCGTCTCGGTCACGATCAGCCCGCCGATCAGAAAGGCCGCCTCGATGCCCAGAACGGTCACCACCGGCAGCAAAGCGTTGCGCAGGGCGTGGCGGTAGTTCACCGAATTGCGCGTCGCTCCCTTGGCCCGTGCGGTGCGGATGTAGTCCTGCCGCAGCACTTCGAGCATGGCCGAGCGCGTGAGGCGCATCACCAGCGAGGAGGATCGAAACCCAACGGCCGCGGCAGGCACGGCGAGAAGCAGGATCTCGTCCCATATGCTGTCTGGCGTGTCGGTGTAGATCGGAATCATGCCGAACCAGGAGACGAAGGCCATCAGGATCAGCAGTGCGAGCCAGAACGAGGGCAGCGACAGGCCCGACAGGCTGACCACACGCAGCGTGTAGTCGATGGCGGTATCCTGCCGCACCGCGCTGATGACGCCGAGCGGCACGCCGAGGGCGACAGTGAAGAACAGCGCCAGTATCGCCAACTTCAGCGTGACCGGGATGCGCAGAGCGATCTCGGCGACGACCAGCTTCTCCGAGACGTAGGAATAGCCGAGGTTGCCGCTGAAGAATCCCGATATCCACACGAAATACTGCTGCGGCAGCGGCAGGTCGATGCCGAGGTCGCGCTCGATCCGCGCCTTGTCGGCCGGATCGATCATGCCGGCGGTGTCGAACAGGATATCGACGATGTTGCCGGGAACGATGCGCAGGAGGACGAAGATGATCACCGAGATGCCGAACAGCGTCAGCAACATCAGCGCGGATCGCCGAACGAGGTAGGCGCCCAATCGGGCCTCCGATTTCCAGGGGAGAAACAAGCCCGGCGCTCCTCCCGCCGGGGCGGGAGGAGGCCAGTTCAAACGCGGGCGTGCCTGCGTTAGCGGTTCAGCCAGACGTCGTCGTAGCGATAGCGGTTGTAGATCGCGTTCACCGCGGGGTTGAAGCCGATCACCGTGGGATGCCAGCAGGTGCCGCCGACGGTGTGCACGATGATCGGGCGGGCCAGATCCTCCTGCAACTGCCGGTCGATCTCCCAGACCATCTGCTTGCGCTTCTCGATGTCAGTCTCCTGGGACTGCTTCACGAACATCTCTTCAAGCGGCTTGTTGCAATAGCCCGTGACGTTGCGCTCAGAATTGCAGGCGTAGTTCTCGAAGAAGTTCTGGTCCGGGTCGTCGATGCCGTTGCCGGTGAGGTTCAGCCCGACGGCGTAGTCCTTGCGGGCGATCTTGCTATGCCAGGCGGCGGTTTCGACGATCTCCAGTTCGCCGTCCACGTAGATCTCCCGCAGGTGGTCGATCAGGATCACGGCCGGGTCGCGGTATACCTGGATGTTGCGGGTGGCGACCTTCATCGACAGCCGCTTGTTCGGGCCGTAGCCGTGCTTCTCCATCAACGCGCGCGCCTCGGCGCGGTTCTTGGCCACGTCCGGGCCGTAGCCGGCGATGGTCTGCAGGATCGACTGCGGCATCCCCCAGACGCCCTCAGGGGCCGGAAGCATCGCCGCGCCGAGCGACCCCGTACCATTGTACAGGATGTCGTTGAACGCCTTGCGGTCGATCGTCAATGCCATGGCGCGGCGCAGGTCGGGGTTGTCGAAGGGCGCTTTGTCGCGGTTGATGATCAGGTTAACGCTGACGTTCGTCGGCCCCATATGGCATATCGATTCCGGCGCCTGCGACTTGACATCCGCCAGGATCGGCGGGGAAACCTCGGTCGGGAAGGTCATGTCGACGCGCCCGGCGATGAAGGCCAGCATGGCGGTGGCGCGGGTGGTGATGATCGGCATCTCGATCCCGTCGAGATAGGGCCGACCGGGCTTCCAGTAGTCTGGGTTGCGGGCGAGGCGGATGATCTCGTTCTGCTTGAACTCGACGAAACGGAACGGACCTGTGCCGATGGGCTTGGTGCGCATGCTCGCGGCGCTCACGTGGCAGGGGTACATCGGCGAATAGCCGGAGGCGAGCATCCCCAACAGCGAGGGCTGCGCCCAGCCCATCTTGAAGGTGACCTCGAAGTCACCGTTCGTCACCGTCTCCTGCACGTTGCTGTACCAGGCGCGGCGCGGGTTGATCCGCAGCTTGTTCTCGCCCTGGCCCTTCAGCATGTCCATCGTGCACTTCACGTCGGCCGAGGTGAACGGCTTGCCGTCGTGCCATTTCACGCCGCTGCGCAGCTTGAAGGTGAGCGCCTTGCCGTCCGCGCTCCAAGACCATTCGGTGGCCAGTTCGGGCACGATGGCGTCCATGCGATCACGGTCGTTCTTGGTGTCGAACATCACGAGGTTGTTGTAGACGCCCATGAACGGCGCATTGACCGAGACGGTCGCTCCTTCGTGGATCGAAGCGGATCCGGGGTTGTCGCGCTGTTGGACGCGCAGGATTCCGCCACTTTTCGGCTCCTGGGCCTGGGCGATCGGGACGGCGACGGCGCTGGCGAACAGCATTGTCGCGGCGAGCAATAATCGGGTTGGGCTCAACACGTCTGAAACTCTCCCTGTACGAGTGGGGCGCCTTCTTCTGGGAGGCTGCCGATAGCGGGGCTGCAACGCCGGAAGGCTTGGTGCTCGACGCCTAACACACAACCGTGCGAGCGCAAAGGATATCGCGCGATCAGCGCGCGGTTTGCAGACGGGTGCGCGTCTGCGGGAGAAACAAGCCCGGCGCTCCTCCCGCCATGGCATGAGGAGACCAGGTCAAACGCGGGTCTACCGGCGTTAGCGGTTCAGCCAGACGTCATCGTAGCGGTGGCGGTTATAGATCGCGTTCAAGGCGGGGTTGATGCCGATCACCGTGGGATGCCAGCAGGTGCCGGCGACGTTGTGCACGATGACCGGGCGAGCCAGATCCTCCTGCAACTGCCGGTCGATCTCCCAGACCATCCGCTTGCGCTTCTCGATGTCGGTCTCCTGGGACTGCGCCACGAACATCTTCTCGAGTTCCGGGTTGCAATAGCCGGTAACGTTGCGCTCGGACTTGCAGGCGTAGTGCTCGAAGAAGTTCTGGTCCGGGTCGTCGATGCCGTTGCCGGTGGTGTTGAGGCCGATAGTGTAGTCCTTGCGGGTGACCTTGCCATACCAGGCGGCGGTTTCGATGATCTCGAGCTCGCCGTCCACGTAGATCTCCCGCAGGTGGTCGATCAGGATCACGGCCATGTCGCGCCAGGTCGGGAGGTTGCGGGTGGTGATCTTCATCGCCAGCCGCTTGTTCGGGCCGTAGCCGTGCTTCTCCATCAGCGCGCGTGCCTCGGCGCGGTTCTTGGCCACGTCCGGGCCGTAGCCGGCGATGGACTGCAGGATCGACTGCGGCATGCCCCAGACGCCCTCGGGGGCCGGAAGCATCGCCGAGCCGATCTTCCCATTACCCTCAAACAGGATATCGTTGAACGCCTTGCGGTCGATGGTCAGCGCCATGGCGCGGCGCAGGTCGGGGTTGTCGAAGGGCGCCCTCTCGCGGTTCAGGAGCAGGTTGCCGTTGGTGTTCGTCGGGCCTATGCGGCACACCGATTGCGGCGCCTGCGCCTCGATGTCCGTCAGGATCGCCGGCGTCACCGTGTAGGGGAAGGTCATGTCCACGCGCCCGGCGAGGAAGGCGAGCGTGGCGGTGGCGCGGCTGGTGATGATCGGCCTCTCGATCCCGTCGAGATAGGGCTGGCCGTGTTTCCAGTAGTCGGGGTTGCGTGCGAGCCGGATGATCTCGTTCTGGCGCATCTCGACGAAGTGGAACGGGCCGGTGCCGATCGGGTGCGTGCGCATGGTGGCGGCGTTTACGTGGCAGGGGTAGATCGGCGACAAGCCGGAGGCGAACATCGCCAGCAGCGAGGGTTGCGCCCAGCCGAGCTTGAAGGTGACCTCGAAGTCACCGTTCGTCACCGTCTCCTGCACGTTCTCGTACCAGCTGCGGCGCGGATTGATCCGCAGCTTGTCCTCCCGCAGGCCCTTCAGCAGGTCCATCGTGCACTTCACGTCGGCCGAGGTGAACGCCTTGCCGTCGTGCCATTTCACGCCGCTGCGCAGCTTGAAGGTGAGCGCCTTGCCGTCGGCACTCCAGGACCATTCGGTGGCCAGTTCGGGCAAGATGGCGTCCATGCGGTCGCGGTCGTCCTTGGCGTCGAACACCACGAGGTTGTTGTAGACGGCCATGAAGGGGGCCGCGACCGAGATGGACGCTGATTCGTAGATTGAGGCGGAAGGCGGGTTGTCGTTTTGTACGACGCGCAGGATCCCGCCACGCTTCGGCTCCTGCGCCTGGGCGACCGGGATGGCGACGGCGCTGGCGACCAGCATCGTCGCGGCGAGGAAGAAACGGGTTGGGCTCACCACGTCTGAAACTCTCCCTGGATTGGGTGGGGCCTTCTTCTGGGAGCCTGCCGATAGCGGGACGGCAACGCCGGAAGGCTTGTTGCCAGGGCGATTAACACACAACCGGGCCGGCGCAAACGGATTCGCGTCGGGCACATCGCAGTTTGGCAACTGGGCACGCGTCTGCGACCATGCGCTGTGGCATGGAGGTGACGGATGCAGCATACGCCGGTGCAGATCGGTCTGGTCGGGTTCGCCCGCCGCCAGATCGCCTCGCGCGACCTGCTGGCCAGCGCGACCTTCCCGCCCGACCTGTGGCGCGCCATGGCCGACGAAGGCCTGTTCCGCATCGGCCTGCCCGCCGAGCACGGCGGCGACGGCGGAAACTACGCCGACATCGCCGCCGCCGAGCGCCTGCTGGTGGAGGAGGGCGGCTCCACCGGCCTGGCCGGCGTGTGGGGCGGGCACCAGATGGTCGCCCGCTGGTTCCTCGCCGGCTTCGGCAACCCCGCCCAGCAGAAGCACTTCCTGCCCGCCCTGGCCAGCGGCGCGCTCACCGCAGGGGTGGCAATCTCGGAGCCGAAGGTCGGCGCCCACCCCAAGCACCTCACCACCACGGCAACGCGCGAGGACGGCGCGTACCGGCTGGATGGCGACAAATCCTATGTGACCAACGGCGACATCGCCGGTCTGTATGTGGTGCTGGCGATCACCGCCATTGATGCGAAGGAGGGTGGCGGGGGCCGCAAACGCTACTCCTTCTTCCTGGTGCCGCGCGACACCCCGGGGCTGGAGGTGGTGGCGGCGCCAACCCCGGCCACCATGCGCCCGGTCGGCCATGTCGCCCTGCGGCTGCGCGGCTGCCGCCTGCCGGCCAGCGCCGTGCTGGGGGAGTTGGACACCGCCTATGAATGCATGGCCCTGCCGTTCCGCGACGCGGAGGACGCCGTCGGCACCTCCGGCATGGCCGGCAACCTCGCCGGCATGGTGCATCTGCTGGCACTCGAACTCGGTGCCACGCCGGCGGACGAGGCGGTGGCCGAGCTTGGCGCGCTCGCGGGCCTCGCCGCCCTGGCCGGCCCGTCGGCCGAGGCGCTGGCCGGCGCGCTCGACGCCTGGCAACTGGAGGAGGCCGGCCCGCAGGCCCTGCTGATCGGCCTGCGCCAGCTTAGCGCCGAATTCGCCCACCGCGTGGCTACATTCCGCGATACCCATGCCGCGCACCGCAGCGCCGCCCTCGAACAGCGCCTCGGCAGCATCCAGACGTCGCTGTCGGTGGCCCGCGGGCCGCGTGCGGTGCGCATGGCCCGTCTGGGCGCCGGGGTGCGGGCCCGTGCCACGCTGCAGGTGTAATGCGCGCCGAGACAAGCGCCGGGCGGTGGTCTAGATAGGCGCGGCGGCGCGCTTGCCCGCGCGGGACAAGGGATCGGGATGGTGGCTGGCACGGTGGCGACGGGATCGGCAGAGGCGGGCGCTGGAGAGGCGGGGCGAGACTTCATCCGCGACATCATCGACGCTGATCGCGCGCAGGGGCGCGTGGAGGAAGTGGTCACCCGCTTTCCGCCCGAGCCCAACGGCTACCTGCATATCGGCCACGCCAAGTCGATCTGCCTGAACTTCGGCGTCGCCCAGGAATTCGGCGGCCGTTGCCACCTGCGCTTCGACGACACCAACCCGACCAAGGAGGAGCAGGAGTTCATCGACGCCATCGCGCGCGACGTGCGCTGGCTCGGCTTCGACTGGGGCGGGCACCTGTACTATGCGTCGGACTATTTCGAGCAACTCTATGGCTGGGCCGAGCACCTGATCGGCCAGGGCGATGCCTATGTCGACGACCAGTCGCCCGACGAAATCCGCGCCGCCCGCGGCACGCTGACCGAGCCCGGCCGCAACGCGCCGTTCCGCGACCGCGCGGCCGACGAGAACCTCGACCTGTTCCGCCGGATGCGCGCCGGCGAATTCCCAAATGGCGCACGCGTGCTGCGGGCGAAGATCGACATGGCCGCGGGCAACATGAACCTGCGCGACCCGGTGCTGTACCGCATTTTGCACGCCAGCCACCCGCGCACCGGCGACGCCTGGTGCATCTATCCCACCTACGACTACGCCCACGGCCAGTCCGACGCGATCGAGGGCATCACCCACTCGCTCGCCACGCTGGAGTTCGAGGACCACCGCCCGCTGTACGACTGGTTCCTCGACCGCCTGCCGATCGCCGCCCTCGGCAAGCCCACCCGCCCGCGCCAGTACGAATTCGCCCGCCTGAACATCGCCGGCCTCGTGCTGTCCAAGCGCGTCCTCACCCGCCTCGTCGCCGGCAGCCACGTCCGCGGCTGGGACGACCCGCGCATGCCCACCATGGCCGGCCTGCGCCGCCGCGGCGTGCCGCCCTCCGCCCTGCGCGAATTCATCAAGCGCGTCGGCATGGCCCGCGCCAACTCGGTGGTCGACCCCGCCCTGCTGGACTTCACCGTCCGCGAGGAACTGAACCGCACCGCCCCGCGCCGCATGGCCGTCCTGCGCCCCCTCAAGGTCGTCATCGAGAACTACCCCGAAGCCCAGACCGAAACCCTGAACGCCATCAACCACCCCGACGACCCCGCCCAGGGCACCCGCCCCGTCACCTTCGGCCGCGAACTCTGGGTCGAGCAGGACGACTTCATGCAAGACCCGCCAAAAAAGTTCTTCCGCCTCTCGCCGGGCCGCGAGGTCCGCCTGCGCTACGCCTACTTCATCACCTGCCGCGAGGTAATCAAGAACGAAGCCGGCGAAGTCACCGAACTCCGCTGCACCTACGACCCCGCCTCCAAGGGCGGCAACTCCCCCGACGGAAGGAAAGTCCAGGCCACCCTCCACTGGGTCGCCGCCACGGATGCCGTGCCCGCCGAAATCCGCCTCTACAACCCGCTCTTCACCCGCCCCGACCCGGGTGCGGACGGCGACGTCTTCGCCGACCTCAACCCCGAGTCCCTCGAAACCCTGCAAGCCGCCATGCTCGAACCCACCCTCGCCACCCTCCCCGAGAGCGAAGTCGTCCAGTTCGAACGCCAAGGCTACTTCACCCCCGACCCCGACAGCCGCCCCGGCGCCCTGGTGTTCAACCGCACTGTCGGCCTGCGCGACACCTGGGCCAAGGAAAGCGGCCGCAACGCGCCGCCGGCGGTGGGACGGGTCAAGAGATAAAGAAGCATCTTCTTTTTCTGAAGAAAAAGAAGCAAAAAGACTTTTTATCCATTTGCATCCATCTTCACCGATATAAGTCCGGTGCAAATGGACAAAAGTTTTTGGTTCTTTTTTTCAAAAAAGAACTGCTTCCCTCCTACTCTCTTGCCCTGAGCGCCATCACCACCCGCCGCGCCCCCGGCCGCAGCCGCGCCAGCACGCCGATCAGCTGCTTCCACGGCCAGTACCGCCGATCCAGCAGTGCCATTCCCCGCGCCGCCACGTCGCCCGAAACGATGGCGGCCGTCGCGTCGAGCCAAGGCCCGGCGACATTCCCCCGCATGTCGCACGCCGCAATCCGGCACCCCGGCGCGCGCCGCAGCCGCTTCACCTTCGCCGCATCCGCCCGCGTGTAAACGAACAACACCCCATCCCCGCCCGGCGCGAACCACAACGGCGTGCGCACCGCGGTGCCGTCGCGGCGAAAGGACTCAAGGTTCAGATACCGCGCCCGCGCCAGCGCCTCCCAGCTCATCGTCGCCCTCCCGGCACCGAAACCGCCACCCACACCAGCCCCAGCAGCAGCAGCACCGTCGTCAACACGAACACCCACGGCAGCCCCACGAACGCCGCCACCGTCCCGCCCGAGATCGGCCCCAGCGCGTTGCCGAGGAAATACGCCGACGAGGTCATGCCATAGGTGATCCCCCGCTCCTCCGGCGCCGTCAGCCGGCCGATCAGCGCGTTGGTGATCGGCACGATGCTGCCGATGAACAGCCCCAGCCCGAACCGCTCCGCCAGGAACCACGGATAGCTGTGCGTCAGGGCC
>Ga0105055_10005248_pt1 | contig 18396 bp, 20 predicted proteins | sample BON03_FD_78090 | JGI IMG/M metagenome (GOLD analysis project Ga0105055, IMG submission 78090) | Freshwater microbial communities from Lake Bonney liftoff mats and glacier meltwater in Antarctica - BON-03 | ecosystem: Environmental > Aquatic > Freshwater > Ice > Glacier meltwater | place: Lake...
AGAGCTTGTAGACATTGATGCGATCTACGTTTCCAATGTGGGTGGTGACAAAATAGCCGAGCATCTCACTGACTGGTCAGAAAAAAAATGGCAACTCACGCCTAAATTTATTACCAGTGAGCAAAAACGTTTTGGTGTAACCAATGCCTATCAACAAGCTGATAAGCTGGGCGTTGACCGCTGGTTAGCCTTAATCGCAGCAAGACAACATGCCAGGCAAGCCACCTGCATTATCGATTGCGGCACCGCTATTACGATTGATGTTGTCACTAAATATGGTGCGCACCAAGGTGGAATGATTTTACCTGGAATAACACTGATGCGCGAAGCGCTGACCAGTAGTACCAGTAATCTTACTGAAGTGATAAATCTTACTGAAGTGATAGAAGAGAACGAATTTAAAACACTTGCCGTTAATACTCAAAGTGCAATCCAAGCAGGTACTTTATATATGGTCACCGCTAGCTTGGAACGGATAGTTGACGATTTAAATGAACAATTTAATAATCGTATACGTTTCATTATTACGGGTGGAGATGCCACTCTTGCCATGCCACTATTACCATTATTTATTGCTCATTATCCTGATATCGTTCTAAAAGGCTTAGGTTATTACGCTCGTCAAGGTGATAGACAGCCTAGAGTGAGACCAAAAGCAACTGAGACTACAAAAGCTGTTGAGATTACCAAGGCTACTGAAGTACCAGAAGCTGTTGAAGTTACTAAGGCTGTTGAAGCACCAGAAGCTGTTGAAGTTACTAAGGCTGTTGAAGCACCAGAAGCTGTTGAAGTTACTAAGGTTGTTGAAGTACCAGAAGCTGTTGAAGTTACTAAGGCTGTTGAAGCACTAGAAGCTGTTGAAGTTACTAAGGCTGTTGAAGCACTAGAAGCTGTTGAAGTTACTAAGGTTGTTGAAGCACTAGAAGCTGTTGAAGTTACTAAGGTTGTTGAAGTACCAGAAGCTGTTGAAGTTACTAAGGCTGTTGAAGTACCAGAAGCTGTTGAAGTTACTAAGGCTGTTGAAGCACCAAAAACAATTGAAGTCGCTGAATTACAAAAGTAGTCATGCAATGATATTTGTCAGATTGACTGATCTAATGTAACCTTTCCCCCCTTATGGAGAGCTGGCCGAGCGGCTGAAGGCGCACGCCTGGAAAGTGTGTATAGGTTTATCCCTATCGAGGGTTCGAATCCCTCGCTCTCCGCCAAATATTATAATTAAGCCTCTTTTTCAAGAGGCTTAATTATTTTTACTACTAATGACAACAGGTAGTAAAATTATTAAATATCCTTAGAAATACTCGTAACTGAATCTATCAACATTCACTAGACAGTTTGCCATTCCGAAATGAACACATCCTTAAATTAGCAGGCGATGAATACTGCACACTTTCCCGCTTCACTTCAGTCACTATAGTTCCCATCATACAGTTGGACCTCGACAGCTTGCAGTTATGCTTTTAATCTGGTTATTTCAGCTTGATGATTAGTCTGATCAAGTTGTAACTATTAAAAACAGTTGGCAAAGTATGGAAAGTCCATTCACTCAATTATTCGTATGTAATCATTTACTCGCTTTTAATCATTATAGTGCACTAAGTCTTAAGAGCCGAGCCATATCGAGATTTGAGAAATTATCCGAATCAGCCAGAATCCCCAAAGTTCAAAACGGGGCTCAGTTTCATCAATAAAAGTACTAGTAGTTTGTTATATTGTGAGTTATGAATTATGTCTCATAAATCAAATAGGAAATCCACCGTATGAATACGTTGTCGGTAGAGCTGGTTAGCTTTTTGACGAGGTCGATGGAAGTATTGGCTGCTTTATTTATATTTTTTATGGGGATAGGAGTGTTGTGGATTATCGTTATATATATAATTGACGTTAACCAGACCCAACAAACGATTCGTCGAAACTACCCTGTTATTGGGCGTTTTCGTTATTTATTTGAACATGTTGGTGAGTTCTTCCGTCAATATTTCTTTGCAATGGATCGTGAAGAATTTCCCTTTAATCGGGCACAGCGATCATGGGTTTATCGGGCATCAAAAAATGTGGATAGCACGGTTGCTTTTGGCTCCACAGATAATATTAATGCTGCAGGCAGAGTGTTATTTGTAAATTGTGCCTTTCCAACTTTATGGCAAGATGCAGTACCGCCTAAATTGGTAACCATTGGCGCTGATTGCACACAACCATACATGACAGATTCGATTATTAATATTTCAGGTATGAGTTTTGGTGCTATATCGAAGCCAGCAGTATTAGCTTTGTCTGCTGGGGCAAAAGCCGCGGGTTGTTGGATGAATACGGGCGAGGGGGGATTATCGCCCTATCATCTTGAGGGTGGTGCAGATATTGTATTTCAGATTGGTACTGCTAAAAATGGCGTACGTGATCTAGCAGGTAATTTAGATGATACTAAATTAATTGAAATTGCGGCTCATCCACAAGTGAAAATGTTTGAAATTAAGATGAGCCAAGGTGCCAAACCTGGTAAGGGTGGTATTCTTCCAGGTGGAAAAGTCACGGCAGAGGTTGCTGCCATTAGAGGGATTGAAATCGGTAAAGATGCTCTCAGCCCAAACCGACATGTTGATATTACAAGTTTTGATGATCTGATTGATATGGTTAATCATGTCCGTAAAGTTACCGGAAAACCGACAGGTTTTAAAATGGTGGTCGGTGCGCCGGTTCAGTTGGATCAGTTGTTTATAGCCATTCGTAAACGTGGCTTAGATCCCGCCCCTGATTTCATTACAATTGATGGTGCAGAAGGTGGAACGGGTGCGGCGCCTATGGCACTTATCGATTCTGTAGGCATGTCAATTCGCGAAAGTTTACCGATGGTGGTCGATAAACTTAAGCAGTATGGCCTGCGAGACAGAATTATCGTTATTTCGGCAGGTAAGTTGATTACACCTGCTGCCGTCGCTTGGGCATTGTGTATAGGCGCTGATTTTATTACTAGTGCACGTGGTTTTATGTTTTCTTTGGGCTGTATTCAAGCTTTACAGTGCAATAAAAATACCTGTCCTACTGGTATTACTACTCATAACCTAAAGCTCCAACGAGGTTTGGTTCCAGAAACTAAAGCGGTGCGTGTTGCCAACTATGTTCAAAATATGGTCAAAGAAGTGGGGATTATTGCTCATTCCTGTGGTGTTAAAGATCCACGAGCATTAAATCGTAGCCATGCTCGTATTGTCATGGATGATGGTAATACCAAAGGTATGGATGAACTTTATCCTGAACCTGAGCTTATTAATGAATATGCGCAGAGTGATTAGTTCCGGCTAATGTCATAACGCTTATCCTTAATTATTAAATAATTGCGTTGTATTATTGCAGAATAGTTACACTAGACGGCATTTTAGTGGGTAATGTTCAACGTATTAAATAGGCGTTACTGATTGCTTAGCTGTTATTTTCGAAAATAAGATTAGTACTTTTGAGCCATGAAGCATTATCATCCTGCCTCTTCACTGCCTCTTCACTGCCTAGATTGGCTTGAGTTAATGATATTAATAATTAAAAATATCAGAATTATGAATGGTTTAGAAAGAAATAGAGGATACAGATGAAAGCGGAACAGAAAATATTGGCCGACGCGCCAAGTCTTATTGAAGCAGCAGCAGAACAGTTTGTTAGTGCAGCAAGATCAGCAATTGCTAAGCGTGGTGTTTTTTATGTTGCACTCGCTGGTGGTTCAACTCCTAAAGGTTTGTATAAAAAGTTAGCTACTTCTCCCTATCTTGAACAAATAGATTGGACCCGTGTTCATTTGTTTTTTGGCGATGAACGCTGTGTATTACCTAGTCATGATGAGAGTAATTTTAAAATGGCACGCGAAGCGATGATTGATCATCTTCCGATACCACAAGCAAATGTTCATCGTATGCCCACTGAAGAGGGCGTTGCTCCCGAAGTTGCCATCCGATATTGCCGAATAATGAAAGAAGTATTGCAAGAACAACCTTTAGATCTAGTGTTACTAGGAATGGGGCCTGATGGACATATAGCTTCTCTATTTCCTGATACTGTCGCATTAGATGCTACAACGAAAACAACTAGTTTATATGTTGATAAATTTGAGTCATGGCGAGTAACGATGACGTACCCAACGATTAATAGTGCAAGGCAAGTGATTGTCTTAATTGCGGGTGAAGCAAAAGCTGAGATTGTTCGTGATATCACAACAGATGCAGTACAAGGCCTGCCCGTTCAGCGGTTAGCGCCACAAGGCGAGTATTATTGGTTTATGGATAAAGCGGCGGCTGGTCAGCAGTAAGTCATGAAATGTATGCTGGCAGCTGACATTGGTGGGACAAAAACGTTATTTCAGTTAACGATGGAAAATGATGACGTCTTATTGGAGAAAGAATATGTTAGCCAGCAGTTTGCAAGTTTTGATTTGGTCTTGGCTGAGTTTTTAGCCCAAGATCAAATCAAACACTGCACGATAGATCGAGCTTGTTTTGCTGTGGCTGGCCCCGTGTTTGGCCGTAATGCTAATGTCACTAACTTGCCTTGGCAATTGAATGCAGATGAATTAGTTAAAAACTTTAATGTTAAACATGTATATTTATGTAATGATTTTGAAGCAGTTGCCCATGGTATTGCCGGTCTTGCTGAAGATGAAATAGTGACCTTGCAACAAGGTGAGGTCGATGAGACGATGCCTCGTGCTGTAATCGGAGCAGGAACAGGGTTAGGACAAGCGCTGCTATTTCCCGTTGCTAATGGCTGGCAAGTTGTGTCGACTGAAGGCGGTCATACAGATTTTGCACCGACAGATAATAAGCAGATTTTATTACTCGAACATTTGATTGAACGTTTTGGTCATGTTTCCTATGAACGTGTGGTGTCGGGAATGGGTTTAGTCACTATTTATAATTTTTTGCGCGCATATGAACAACGAAAAGAAAATCCTCAACTTAGGCAAGCGATAATGGCCGGAAATCCTGCCGCGGCGATCAGCCAATTTGCCAATGAGCGACAAGATTCTTTGGCATCGGCATCATTGGATTTGTTTATTCAGATCTATGGCGCTCAGGCCGGTAATTTTGCACTTACTGTGTCGCCACGTGGCGGTTTATATCTTGCCGGCGGCATTGCGGCAAAAAATATTGAACGCTTTAAACAAGGGCAATTTATTAATTCTTTTGTAGCAAAGGGTCGAATGCAGTCATTAATGGAAAAGATACCTGTTCATTTGATACTTCAGCCTAAAGTAGGCTTACTGGGTGCGCAGTTATTGGCACGAAAAATAATTGTATAATAACGCATGAGAATACAAAAAAAATGAACAATAATATCGCGATAAATGTCGAGGCAACTTATTTAGATCAGGAATCTGATCCAGAAAAAGCACGCTATTTATTTGCTTATAAGATTACGATTAAAAATGCCGGATCTAATTCTGCACGTTTAATATCTCGCTACTGGAAAATAACGGGTGGTGATGGTATTGAGCAAGAAGTGGAGGGTGATGGTGTCGTGGGGCTTCATCCTTATCTGGCGCCGGAAGAAGAATTCACTTATACCAGCGCGGCAATGTTAGATACGCCCGTTGGAATGATGCAAGGCCATTATATGATGGTTAATGATACCGGCGAGCGTTTTGAAGTCGATATTCCACCATTTACCCTAGCTGTACCACAGACTTTGCACTAATCAATATAATGACGATGGCTTAATTGAATGAACCAAAATTTTGGTTTTATTTTTACTAGTCAGTTTGCTGCCTTAGGGCATAGATCCGATTGCTGATCGTTTGATATAGATATTAGAAACCTTCCCAGTCATGATTGGCTTATTGCTATTATGGCGTATCTTTAAGCGTTTTCCGCTGACGGTATTAAGTTATAGATTATTAGCCATATTTGGCCTGATTCTCATTATTGGTGGTGATTATAGCTATGCAGAAAACCCATTATTTGATTTGGCGCGTAATCACTATGACCGTTTAGGTCATTTTATGTAGAGTCTGGTGCCTGCAATCGTTGGCCGTGAATTGTTATTAAGAACATCACGGTTACAACGTGGTCAGTGGCGTGTGCCATTAGCTTGGCGATGAGTGCTAGTTATGAATTAATTCAGTGGTGGACAGCTGTTATTAATGAACAAGCAGCAGAAGCCTTGTTAGGCATGCAAGTGATAACTGGGACGCACAATGGGATATGTTTTTAGCACTCTGTGACAGTGTGATTGCTCAGTTGACATCCAGCGGAATTCATGACCGCCAACTTATGGTTTTGGAAGCGCGACTTTAATACATTGACCTATAGAGTGCGGCGCACATATTTGACCGTCAATCCAAATAGCATTGCCAAAACGTGCATTATCTAACTTGCTTCCACCAAGGTTAGCACCCGTAAGATCAGCATACGATAAATTGGCATTACTTAAATCAGCATAACTCAAATCAGCATTTTTAAGGTTAGCGCCCAGTAACAGACTATTTTGCAGCTGGCTGTAACTTAGGTTGGTGAAGCGTAAGTCAGCATACGCCATATCGGCATCAATTAACGTGGTATTCATCATATTTGAACCCACTAATTGACTATTTCTCAATTGTGCATTGCTGAGTATTTTATCGTGCAGATTTAATTGAGGTTTTAGACAATTAGTCCAGTTTACGTTTGAAGTAGCAGGAGCATCACAATTTCCTAATGGTGACGGAAGTGGCTTAGCATAGATTATTGTCAAAATAAAAATAAGAGTCAGGATGGAAAAGGTGATGACAAGCGGCCAGAAAATAGGCTGTTTTTGTTGCCGAAATTTTCGCATGATCAGGCTACGTACTTGACGACTTTGAATTTCACTATCATCTTCATCTGTACGACGGGTATTATGACGTCGTTGTGCGATAGGTTCGTCTTCCAATTCTAGAGGGTATCGCCGATCAAAACCATCACGTTCATCGAGGTATTTTTTAGCTTGCTCTTCGGTTAAGAAATTATGATTCGACTGTAATTGAGATTTATTATAAATAAGTTGCCAGTCTATTTGATCGGTACTGACTTCATCATCGGCATTAAGCCGTCCGAGCAGTAGATGATTAATGATTACTGATTCAGTAAAAGGTCCATGGACAGAACCACCATGTCTTCGGGTATACCATAATGTTGTTTGATGCTTCATGATGTGTTGATTCATAGGTTCGTCATCTTGCTATACTAGCATTGTGTTCAATAAAAGTGGGCTGATGTTATCGTGTTTATTCAGCAATCAGTACAAAGCTCTGTCGGTTCAACGCAAGATATTCCTAAAAAATTATTAGCGGATATTGCGATCGGTCAACGCTTGGAATCCACCGTCGCTAAACCAGCGTTAGCGGGCGAAATTATTACCATTAAAGTAGCGGATAGTTCACTGAGTATTCGCACACCTGTTGATCTGCAGGCTGGTCAAAAGTTACAGCTTGAAGTGGTACTTGAGCAAGGCAAACTTGCCTTAAAAATAGTTTCCTTAACGCAAAGCCTAAAAGCTGCTATTCCGCTCGATAGTTTGTCTAAGACTCTTCCAGAAATCTTAAACGTGAAGGTAGGTCAGCAAATTGCGGTAGAGGTGGTCAAAATTTTGGCCGAGAATAGGCTGCTAGTTCAAACTATTGTGCCCATTAGTAGCTTGGTATCAATAAGGCCAGTAGTTCAACAATTTGATCTGGATATCACTCAACTTTCAAAAAACTATAAACTGGGCGATAAACTGTTAATGGATATTGTCAATACCAAGCCATTATCAATTCAATTACGACCCGAACAGCCACCATCACGGGAACAACTTATTATTGATCGCTTACGACAAATACTACCGCAATCACTTTCTCCGGCTAGTTTAGATAAAATGCTGAGTGCGGCCAATAAACAACAGTTACCCACACCTGTACAAGCTGCCGTCCAACAACTTGCGGAAAATACTTTAGACAAATCAGCTGTCACTCAAACAAATGCCTTGAAGCAAGCGTTATCTACGTCAGGGGTGTTTACGGAAAGTCAGCTACTTAAGATGCCCAATGCAATTAATCAAGATTTTAAAGTGAATGTGACAAGGATATTAAATACATTGGAAGGTGTAATTAACCAGGTCCAGGCTGAATTAGGTGATAAACCGATTAACAAACTACCTGCACAAGTGCTTTCTGCATTGTTGACTCAAGGTAAATCGCCCGCACATTTACTCAATGTTTTATTGTCCGGGAAAAGTCCTGCACCTAATAGTATTGTGCAAACTGCATTATCGACTATTACAAATCAACAACAAGCTACGGCATTAATACAGTTACTGACTAAATCGTTGTCTCAGCAACAAGCTATGGTGACTGCTAGTCGGCAAGCACCTTTGCAATTATCTGAGCTGATGGCCTTATTTAAAGAGGTCGATAGCGTTCACAAAAAACTGCAACATAATCAACTCTCCATGCTCAAAGAACCTGAAGCGAGTAATGTGGCTGCCAGCTGGTTATTTGATTTACCCATTAAAGATAAACACAATGTGGATTTATTGCAGCTACAGATTGATCAGCAAAAAAAACAGGCTGAACATGATGATGAAAGTTGGCAGGTTCAACTTTGTTTAGATACTCAAAACCTAGGGCCAGTACAAGCCAGTGTTACTTTGCATGGCGAAGATGTCAAAGTGGTGATTAGGGCAGAAAGAGCAGAAAGTGCACAATTATTAGAAGAGAATTTACCGTTGTTAAATACGACGTTGATTAAATTAAATGTGTCGATTAGCCATATGAGTTGTATCTGTGATGAAGTAAAGAAAATCAGTCTAAGTAATAATCATGACAACATTAATTCAACTTCTTTCGTGGATATTTCAGTATGAGTCAAAAGAAACCATTAAAGGCTATTGCACTTCAATATGATGGAGAAAACCCACCGATAGTCACCGCATCGGGCGAAGGTGATATTGCAAAAGAAATTATTCGTATCGCTAAAGAACACGGGGTGCCATTACGAGAGGACATGATGTTGGCAGCATTATTGGGTGAATTAGAGCTTGGTGAAGAAATTCCACCCTTGTTATATCGGATTGTCGCGGAAGTTATTGCTTATGCGTATATTATTTCAGGAAAAGTCCCCGTTATCAAACATCGAGATAAAGAAACTAACGCAGAATGATCTTTTCAGAAGAATATTTAGTTTAATGTAATTCCTGATTTATCGCTTGATGATTGCTACTATGAAGACGGTTAATCAGATGGGCTTCTTCATCACTTAAATTGCAGCTATCAATCAGTTGGTTAATGCTCGCACCTTTACGTGCCAGACGAATGGCATGATCGTAATCTTGCTGGGTATTGATACCAATATCGAGTGTATGCTGTTGTTCTTTTAATTGGTGAAGTGTTTGTTCAAAACGAATAATACGTTCATCTGTACCTATGGCTCCGGCACATAATACTGCTAATTGATTTTGTAAACTAGCAATTTTTGCAGTTTGTTGTTGGTTTAATTTATATAGGCGGTAACAGGCATGAGTGACAAGTAGGGTGATAATGATCATTGCCATGACGATAATAAGTGTAGTCATTTTTTTGTCTCCCGAACGTTATACATATTCATCAAATAGGCCTTTATGTGGCTTTTTTGTATCGTTATTATTGTCTGTTTGTTCTTGTTCATTATTGCCCTGCGGTTTTTTCTGTTTCTCGCGACGTTTATCATCGGGTGGTACGGTCACGGGTAAAGGTAGTGTCAGTGGCTGGGTCGGTGTAATAGTGTCAGCCATTGCGTTATCTATTAGGCCCCAGAGAAATCTGAGGCTTCTTCTTCAGTTAAAAATTTATTCACATCTACTAAAATTAATAACTGGTCTTCTCGGTTGCAAACACCTTGAATAAAGCGTGAACTCTCATCATTATTGACGACAGGCACAGAATCAATTTCAGATTGATGCAGGTAAACTACTTCGGCGACACTATCTACCAACATACCGATGACATTGCCACTTACTTCGACGATTATAATTCTAGACTGATCATCATTACTGTCTTTAGCCATCAGACCGAATCGACTTCGAGTGTCAATAACAGTGACCACGTTACCGCGTAAATTAATAATGCCCAAAACATAACTAGGCGCTCCTGGCACGGGTGCGATTTCTGTTATACGGAGTACTTCTTGTACCTGCATTACATTGATACCATAAGTTTCATCTTCCAGCTGGTAGGTCACCCACTGCAGAATAGGATCGTTTACTTCACCGTCTTTTTGACTCATTATTTTCCAACCTTACACATCATGTCACTCACTGTCTGTAAATGTAGTCGCTGACAAATTACTGGCAGCTGATGAACTGATAAATTATAAGCATTGTTCATGCCAATATTTGAGGTGTTAGTAAACTCACTAAGCCACGAATACTCACAATACTACAGCTTTTTCCGATCGAGGTGCCTGCTAACCATGATCGAGCCTTCATATTTTTACGCCATCGTATATCTTCAGGGGATAACGTTATGACAGCATTGATTTTATGGCAGCTTAGAGCCCAGTTGTCTTCACCAACAACAATTATAAAACTGGGTAACGCTATATTATGTTGATATTGAATAGGGAGAACAATATGAGCAGTATTAATAATCTTTATTTGATTAGGTGCTTGATTATAGAAACCCATAATTGTTTCGTTATCAGAAGTCTCTTGGCTTTGTTGTAATGGTGTTTCAGGCCAAGGTAATATTGCCTTAATCTCTGCCGTACGAATAGCAAGCTGTAGTCCATTTATATCAAATAAAAGTGCTTGAAAAGGCTTGTTTTGGTTGTATTCAGTAGCTGGATTAGCCTTCACTATATCGGTAGTGGACTCAACTAACATCTCGCTGAAATAGAGGTTTAAAGCATTATCATGGTCTGCGATTTTTTTTGAATCAGACATAAGGTAGCTTATTAAGATCATTAGCGGTGAGTTTCAGGTGTTGTAATAGTGCCGAATAGGCGATGGCACCAGGTGCGTATTTATTCATAATTGGTAGTGGGATGCCTAATTTACTGACATCGCGAAATTGATTATCTACTGGAATAACCCCATCCCATACGCCATCCTTGTATTTGTCATGTAGCATTCGAAGGCTTTCTACCGATGAACGTGTATTTTCATCAAACATTGTTGGAATTATCAAAAAAGGAAGGCCTGTCTTACGTGAATGATTAATCATGCCTAATGTATGTAGCATATGCTCTAAGCCTTTAAGTGCTAGAAATTCAGTTTGGACAGGGATTAAAAGTTGATCACAGGCTGCGAGGGCATTAATCATTAAAATGCCTAGCATAGGTGGGCAATCAATGACGATATTGGGAAATCGATCACCAAGATGTTTTAAGGTTTTTTTGATTATGAGTCCCTTGCCACCTTGTGCGCCCAGTTGGCGATCTAAAGTTGCCATGGCAGTAGAGGCCGGCAGTATGTAGAGATTATCGTAATCTGTTTTCCTGAGTGCGTTAAAAATAGCTGAATTAGGACTACGATCAATTTTCTGGAACACAGTATAAATACTAAACTTTATGGTATCAGGATTATGACCGAAATAAGTGGTCAGTGAGCCATGTGGATCCATATCAAGAATGAGTGTAGGTTTAGTTTGTTTAGCTAATAAGCTCGCTAAACTAACGACAGTAGTCGTTTTACCCACACCACCTTTTTGGTTGGCAACAGCCCAAATTGTCATGGTGTATTAGTGCTCGTAGGTGGTATCTGAGCAGGTAAGGTTGGTGCCGCTGGTTCTTTTACGGTATTAGGTGTGAAAATATTTATATCACGACGACTATCTTTTTTACCAAGAATAACTAATACAACGCGACGATTTTTTTGACGACCTTCTTCAGTTGTATTGTCAGCAATTGGTTGGAATTCGCCATAGCCAATAGCCGACATGCGGCTGGGATCAAGTCCATAACGATCTAATAAATGCACCACACTCGCAGCACGTGCCGCTGAAAGCTCCCAATTGGATGGAAATGTTGGCGTATTAATAGGGTTATTATCAGTGAAGCCTTCTACCTGTATTGGATTAGCTGACGTGCTCAATATAGCAGCTACTTTACCAATAATGGACACCGCTGTAGTCTCTAAATGAGCTTCGCCACTATAAAATAACACATTAGATTTCATTTCTAACTCTAGCCAATCCTCGCCTTGTTTGATAATGACATCATCATTAGCAATCAGATCGGCTAATGCTTTATTTAATTGTTTTGATATGTCTTTGATAGTACGGATAATATCGTCATCTACAGGTGGTGGTGTATGACTATCTATTATTTCAGGCTGCAAGATATCGGGACGCGGTGGTTTTAGTATTTCAATTGCCGGTAATTCTAAGACGTTAATAGGATTTTCTTTTGCTTTCGGTTCAAGTGTTTGCTGACCATCTCCTCGAAGTAAGTTTCCTACTTGAATTGGGTCTTTACTTTTTGCCGGATCGGCAAATACGGCCTCTAATGTGTCAGAGAGTACGCGATATTTACCTTCATTGACCGAAGAAATTGAGTACATGACAACAAAAAATGCAAAGAGTAAGGTGATAAAATCAGCATAAGATACTAACCAACGTTCATGGTTTACGTGTTCTTCAACTCTTTTTTTTCGTGCCATCGTCAGTGACTACCTAAGGTAGGCTTGTAAACGAGATTCAATATTACGTGGATTATCACCATCAGCCACGCCTATTAAACCTTCAATAATCATCATCTGCATACTACTGCGACGCTGAATTAGCGTTTTGAGTTTGCCAGCGATGGGTAAGAATAATAGATTGGCGAGCGCTACACCATAAATAGTGGCGATAAAAGCGACAGCGATCCCTGCTCCTAATGAAGCAGGATCGGCAAGGTTACCCATGACATGAATTAAGCCTAAAACTGCACCAATAATACCAATCGTAGGTGAGTAACCCCCCATTGCTTCAAATATTTTGGCTGCTTGCAGATCGTTGTGTTCTTGTATGTCTAGATCATTTTCTAACACATCTCGTATCATATCGGGTGAGCTACCATCAGCAATAAGTTGTAAGCCTTTTTGTGCGAACAGATTATCTTCAAGTTCAGCAGACGATTCTAGTTTAAAAAGTCCTTCTTTTCGTGCGATTTGATTCCATGCGAGTATTTTATCAAGCATTTCCTCGGGTGATTGTTTGGGTGGGAAAAAAACCCAGCGTAGCATTCTTAGTCCGCTAATGAAGGTATTCAACGGGGTTTGTAACATTACTGCCCCCAATGTGCCACCTAAAACAATTAATAGAGCAACAGCATTCATAATGCTTTGAATATGACCACCCTCAAGGTATTGACCACCAAGAATAGCGCCAAAACCTATTAAGAGACCTAGAACACTTAAAATATCCATTTATCTTAATTCCGCTAAATGGTGGCTGATATCATTCAAACTTAGTATTTTATCAGCTAAACCCGCTTTAGCAATAGCCATAGGCATACCATATATCGTACTGCTTTGTTGATCTTGAGCCCATATTGTTGCACCTAACGGTCTTAGTTTCCTGCATGCTTCACGGCCATCAGCGCCCATTCCTGTCAAGATGATGACAAGTGTTTCAGTAGGACAAACTGAAACAAGTGATTCCAAGGTTAAATCGATAGAAGGTTTATATATTTGGTCTGATTGGCTGGCTTGTATTTTGATTACGAGGTTAGTTTTTGTACCCTTAATAAGCATTTGCATACCACCTGGTGCGAGATAAGCTGTTCCTGACTTTAATTTTTCGCCATTTATTGCTTGCTTAATAGTGATCTTACATTGCGCATTGAGCCGCTGCGCAAATGAAGGTGTGAATGCGGCAGGCATATGTTGTATCAATAAAATAGGATGAGGGAAGTTTGCTGGTAATTCGGTTAATATTTTTTGTAAGGCGACGGGCCCGCCCGTTGAGGTACCGATGGCTACTAAGCTAATATTATCTAGAGTAGAATGGCTTGAAGATTTTGAACGGCAATCAAGATGCGTTGTTAAAACAGATGGTACTACCACTGTTTGTAATGTTTTAGTGTACGTATTTTTAGCGAGATCATAAAGTCGCTGGCACAATAGTGATTGCGCCATATTCTTATCGTCGGAAATATCTTCAAATCGCTTAGGGATATAATCAACTGCTCCCGCGTCTAATGCTTCAAGAGTTGATTTAGCGCCTTCCGTCGTCCAAGTTGATAACATGAGTATCGGAGTCGGATGTTGTGCCATTATTTTGCGAACAGCGCTAATCCCATCCATCACTGGCATTTCAATATCCATGCTGATGACATCAGGTTTTAATAGGGATACTTGCGTAACGGCTTCTAGGCCATTACTTGCCATTCCGATAACCTCTAAACGAGGATCACGGGCGATTATTTCAGATAGCCGTCTGCGAAAGAACCCTGAATCATCAACAATCAGTACGCGAACTGGTGGCATAGCATCCTTTTAATAGCCTCGATTGGCATAGGTGTTCATTAATTCAGGGAAATCAAGAATAAGAGCAATACGTCCATCACCAGTGATCGTTGCACCCGCTAGGCCTTTAGTTCCCCGGAGCAGAGCGCCTAATGGTTTTATTACTACTTCTTCTTGACCAATTAACTGATCAACCACAAAGCCTACACGTTGCGTGCCTACGTTGACAATAACAACATGTTCAATCTCAGGTTTATCTGATGGATTAAATGAGCTTGTTAGCCATTTTCTTAAAAAGAATAAGGGTAATGTTTTTTTACGAACCATGATAGTTTTTTGGCCATCAACTATATGGGTCTTGGTTAAATCTAAATGGAATATTTCATTGACACTAATTAATGGGAAAGCAAAAATTTGGTCGCCTAACATAACCATTAACGTAGGCATTATCGCAAGCGTTAATGGTACTTTAATTGATAAAGTTGTACCAACACCGGCCTCAGATTTAATGTCAATTACACCATTAAGTTTAGAAATACTGGTTTTGACGACATCCATTCCCACGCCACGACCTGATATGTCTGAGATCTCTGCTTTCATCGAAAAGCCGGGTGCAAAGATCAATGCGAAACATTCAGAATCAGTAAGCCGAGATGCACTTTCCTCATCCATTATGCCTTTTTCTACTGCTTTTTGACGCAAAACATTTGCATCCATACCTGCACCATCATCAGAAATGGTGAGCAAAATATGATCGCCTTCTTGTGCCGCACCTAGTACGATTAGGCCTTGACGTGATTTGCCTGATTCTTCACGGACATCCGGCATTTCGATCCCATGATCAACTGCATTTCTGACTAAATGAACTAAGGGGTCAGCGAGCGCTTCAACTAAGTTTTTATCTAAATCAGTCTCTTCGCCGCGAAGTTCCAGATTAATGTCCTTTTTCAGGCTTCGCGCCAAATCACGAACTACACGTGGAAAACGACCAAACACCTTTTTGATTGGCTGCATACGCGTTTTCATCACGGCATTTTGTAAATCAGCGGTAACGACGGCGAGATTATTAACCGCTTTTGCCATTTCTTCATTTTCGAAGGTCGCTTCTAAGGTGCTTATGCGATTACGTACTAGGACTAATTCGCCGACCATATTCATAATTTCATCTAATCGAGCGGTGTCAACACGAACACTTGTTTCCGCTTGTTTAATAGCAGCGGTAGGTTTTGCCGCGGTATCAACACTAACCGTTGGTGGGGTGACCATCGCTTTAGCTGGCGGTGCGATGATTTTCGTTGCAAGCGCGGCAGTGGGAATGGTGGCTTCAATAATGGGTTGTTGAGTAGCAGTGGCTGTCTTCTTTTTACCTTGTAACTCATCGAGTAAAGCTTCGAATTCTTCTTCAGTAATATCATCATCACTTTTAGCGGCGACAATAGGAGTCGGCACTTGGCTAATGGACACCGCACCAGGGGCGCCATTACCATGTAATTGATTTAATAATGCTTCAAACTCTTCATCTGTAATATCGTCGTTATCACTGGCTTCATTAGTAGTTGCTGCTGCAACGACGGGGATTATGACAACTGGTTCTGGAATAACTACTGGAATGACGGATGCTGTAGCTGTAGGAGCAAGGTAGTTGGCTAGTTGAGCTAAAATAGCAGGATCAGCAGGGTTAGGATAGTCACCTGATCTTGCCTCTACAAACATAGTGTTAAGAATGTCGAGCACTTTGAGGAAGGTGTCCATCATTTCGGCATCAACAATACGCTCACCTTGACGGAGGATGTTAAATACATCTTCACCCTTATGACATAAGGCAACCATGGCATCTAAGCTTAAAAATCCTGCACCACCTTTGATAGTGTGAAAACCACGGAAAATAGAATTTAACAAATCACTATTCTCTGGTTGCGTTTCTAATGCAACGAGTTGCTCATTTAGGCCTTCTAAGATCTCATCTGCTTCAACTAAAAAGTCTTGTAGGATCTCATCTTCGCTGTCTAATGCCATCTTACTTATCCTTTTAGAAGCCTAGACTTGATAACAAATCATCGACCTCATCTTGATTATTGACTACATTGGGATTGTTTTCCGGATTAATATGCGGTCCCTCAGCCTTGATAGGGTCAATCACCTTGTCTTCTTTTTTATATTCGAGATGCTTGCCAGAAACTTTCACCAGCCGCACCAGATTATCTTCTACCTCTTCAACCAAGGCAATTACTTGGCGGATGACTTGTCCGGTCAAATCTTGAAAACCTTGTGCCATCATCATGTCAGTTAAATTGAGATGAATTTGGTCTGAATGTTGTTTTACCAGCGGCAAATAGTCTTCGATTTCCTTACTTAGGGAACGAAACTCCGTTGCATTCATTTCTCTCTTGCGAAAACGATGCCAACTTTGATCAATCTTTTCAGCAGTTTCTTTGAGACTGCTGGCAAGAGGGAGTGTTTGATCAATAAAGCCTAAGGTTTTATGTGCAGCATCTTCCGTGGTGGTTATGACATAATTTAGGCGATCACGTGTATTAGGGATGCCATTTTTAGCAAAATCAATTAAGCGCGAATCCAGATTAAAACTGTTAAGGGACTCATGCAGCTCTCGTGTTAATTTTCCTACTTCAAGGAAAAGCTCACTTTCTTTGGCTTGAGCGAGGAGGCTGAGTTGCTGTTGAATCTGCTGCTCATTATCGGCCTCTAAAGCGCTAACTAAGGCGCGGGCAGCGGTAAGTTGTGCTGTTTTAGTGCTAGATTCCATGGTGTTGCCTTATGATTTATTTTGCATCGATACGTTCAAATATCTTGTCAATTTTGTCCTTTAATGTCGTAGCAGTAAAGGGCTTCACGACATAACCATTAACGCCAGCTTGCGCAGCAATCATTATTTGTTCACGTTTAGTTTCAGCGGTAACCATTAAAACGGGTATCGATGACAATTTCACATCGGCACGAACGGCTTTCAGGAGGTCAATGCCTTGCATGCCAGGCATATTCCAATCTGTGACTAAAAAATCAATACCACCAGCTCGTAAAATGGGTAAGGCTGTTAAGCCATCATCGGCTTCTACGGTATTATTAAAACCTAATTCACGGAGTAAATTTTTTATAATTCGTCGCATGGTTGAAAAGTCATCTACGATAAGAATTTTCATGTTTTTATCCAAGGGATTACCTCCAGTTTTTTAATTTAACCAATCACTTAACTTAGATCGAAGTCGAATGACAGTTTGGCTGTGGATCTGGCTTACGCGAGATTCACTTACACCTAGTACCTCACCAATTTCTTTTAAATTTAACTCTTCACTATAATATAAGTTCATCAATAAACATTCACGTTCGGGCAGTGTTTTGATTGCCCCAGTCAATGCAGATTGAAATTCTTCTGATTGCAATGTATCAATGGGGCCTGATAATACAGCGGTTATTGGTTGAGCATGTGTTTCATCATTGTCAGAAAACTCATCAAGGCTGAATACTTGATGTCCAGCAGCATCATGTAATTGTTGATGATATTCTTCAATATCGAGTCCTAAAGCTTTGGCAATTTCGTTATCGGTTGCATGACGGCCATGTTGTTGTTCTAATTTTTGCATCACAGCAGAAATTTCGCGTGCCTTGCGATGAACCGAACGAGGAGCCCAGTCATTACGCCGAATCTCATCTAACATTGCGCCACGAATTCGGATACCTGCATAGGTTTCAAAACTAGCACCTTGAGTGGTATCGTAGTGTTGAGCAGCATCTAATAAGCCGATCATGCCGCTTTGAATAAGGTCATCAACATCAACAGTCTGCGGTAAACGTGCAATGAGATGATAGGCGATACGTTTGACTAATATTGCGTGTTGTTCGACGATCTCAGTCATTGAATACGCCAATGTACTATTTTTGGCATACATCGAGAGGCCATTCACTCTAGCTTAATTCCAAACTAGCTTGAATGAGACGTTCGACAAAAAATTCCATATTGCCACGTGGTTGTTTTTGCAC
>Ga0105055_10005250_pt1 | contig 18394 bp, 22 predicted proteins | sample BON03_FD_78090 | JGI IMG/M metagenome (GOLD analysis project Ga0105055, IMG submission 78090) | Freshwater microbial communities from Lake Bonney liftoff mats and glacier meltwater in Antarctica - BON-03 | ecosystem: Environmental > Aquatic > Freshwater > Ice > Glacier meltwater | place: Lake...
CTAGATATCATCCGCCAGAGCGAGGCGGATGTGGTCGGCCTACAAGAAGTGCATAGCGACGATCAACTCGACCGCGATTTCCTCGTTCAACTCGAAACGTTGCCCTATGCGGCAGTCATCTACGGCAAGACCATGCGCAAACCCTCAGCCGATTATGGGAATATAATGCTCCTGCGCGAGCCGCCGGAGAACACCACACTAATCGATTTACCCTCAAAACACGGCGAGCCACGCGGCGCCATCATCGCCGACACCGTGCAGCATGGAGAGCCTGTGCGCATCATCGTGACTCACTTAGACACGCGGATGGGCGAACGCCGCCGACAGATGCACGCACTCCAACAATACATGCTAGCCGATCAGCCAGATGCCAAATGCATCCTGATGGGCGACCTCAACGAGTGGCTACCCGCGCGACGCTACTTTAAAAATCATTAGACACCCAACTCTCTAAATCAAACGCAAAAAAAGCGGGGCTTTCGCCCCGCTTGGTGAATCAACTTATTAATTCGAGTCGCTTAAAACCATGTCTCAATAACTGGAGACGAGTGGCTGAGCTGACTGAAAACTTTACATTGTGGAAACTTTTAAGTCTTCGGAATTCTCAAAATCAAGTATTCCTAAACTCTCAAGCATGAGTGGTGTGATACCACCCTTGGCCATGCCATTATCGATTTGATAATTTTCAATAGCCTGTTTGGCATCGGCATCGATGGTGCCATCGATCGCTCCTGGGTTGAAGCCTTCAGCATTCAAACGCTGCTCGATCTCAAATGCGAGTGCAGGTGCAATGCTATCTTGGCAGAAGACACGCTCCCATTGGGTATACGCAGCGCTAGATTCAATCTCACGGCTGATCATCGTGTATTGCGGATCTACAGAGCGACGCTCGGTGCGCTCGGCTTCGAGTAATTGACGAACTTTCATTGTCGCATATTCGACCGGGATCGATACGGAGCGTGTGTGAGCGGCCACATCAACAACCGTACGTTCGACTGTTTCATAAACTGCTGGAATCGTGCGCGTCTCAGTCCGAGCAGCTTGATCCAATACTTGAACACTCACCGTTTCATACTGAGCCGGTGATTCAATTAAGCAGATGACGTCGCCTGACATATTAGTAGCGACTTGGTTTTTCACATTCGCCTCACCGTCGACCCATTGACTCGTGGCTGCTTTAACTAGGATCTCTCGCTCTTCAGTGCGGAAGGTTGCGGGGATATATTTGTTGATCGTGCGCTTAGGTTCGACTAGGACGCGCTCATCAATCGTTTTGTAAGTGGCAGGAACCAACTCTAGTTGCGTTTCCGCTTCTCGAACGACAACTTGCTTTTCAACCCACTCGTACTTGGCAGGGATGATCTCGATCTCGGAAAAGCCAGACCGCGTCATAACGCGTTGATCACTCTGTTGCACTTCGGCTGGATAAATGAGCTCGCCGTAGCACTCGCCCGCTTTAGCGGCACTGGGAAAAGACTTCGCTTTGTTTTCTGGTGCGACCACGTAGAGTTCCGCACGGCTAGCTTGAGGCACCGCCGAATCTAGATCGACTTCCCGCTTGGAGGAAATGTCCATGCGTACTGGCTTGATTGCATTGTTAGGTTGAGCGCGGTCGTAATGGCTCGTCCCTGTCTGCATGGATACCTGAGTTTCGTTGGCGAAATTATCGTTTCGATCTGAGCTTAAACGATCATTGAAACCATAAGTGGACGAGGCTGTGATCGCTAAGCCTGCAAGGCTAACGATGAGGATTGGATTCTTTTTCATATTATTTTCTTTTGAGTGTTTTTATTTTATTAACGAGACTAACTCATTAGAAGATACCATGCCAATTGATAGGATGAAATCGTCTAATGCCTCTTTGTGAGTGACTTATGAAAACCTCATATTCTATTTAATAAATCAGTTCTGCATTGTGCATGAGCTATTGACCGAGCTTCTTGCAGAATGCGGGAAAAGATATTCGGTTGGTGGTGGCTCAAATAGACGTAACGCTAGGTCAGCCAGCCGACAACTCTGTAATCGCTACCCTCGAACGCTCAGCGCGAAACTTTCGAGGCCAAGTTAAAAAGGGACGGATCCTCGAGAGTTGAACGTTCAGCGTTGGATGTTCGTTTCCACGAACGCCCAAACGTGGCGTGTCCGCTCGCGGACGCCCTCATCGTGAAGGCTAGACGCCCAGCCTGAAGGTTTAGGATTAGTGAGGGTTATCGAATTACTGGCGCGTAAAATGGGTTGTCTATGCCGCCTGGATATGGCCAAAGGCCGTAGGTGGGCTGGAGTGCTTAATGGTGGGCTAGGGGATGGGTTGTGGGTGTCTGATAATCTCTTTTTTATTTACAACCGCTTCGCTAGAGAGCCCTGCGGGCGAGGTTTAGGGAGGAAGACCTTACAGCAGCATTTTTTTCTCCCAAAACTCCCCCCTCTAGCGAAGCGGTTGTAGAAATTACATTCTTCTTTCCCCCATCAGAGTCAGCCAACAACACAGCAGGCGCTCGCAAGCACCCGAAGGGCATTTCACGAGCACGCCACGCTTTTCAAACGCCCAAACGTGGCGTGTCCGCTCGCGGACGCCCCCGTCGGAGTCAGCCGACAACACAGCAGGCGCTCGCAAGCACCCGAAGGGCATTTCACGAGCACGCCACGCTCTTCAAACGCCCGAACGTGGCGTGTCCGCTCGCCGGACGCCCCCATCAGAGTCAGCCAACAACACAGCAGGCGCTCGCAAGCACCCGAAGGGCATTTCACGAGCACGCCACGCTCTTCAAACACCCGAACGTGGCGTGTCCGCTCGCGGACGCCCCCGTCAGAGTCAGCCAACAACACAGCAGGCGCTCGCAAGCACCCGAAGGGCATTTCACGAGCACGCCACGCTTTTCAAACGCCCAAACGTGGCGTGTCCGCTCGCGGACGCCCCCGTCAGAGTCAGCCGCGCATCCAGCAGGCGCTACGCTCGAACGCTCAACACATACCTTCTACCACGTTGACCAAAGACTCGCGGGTAAACGGCTTTGAGAGATAACCGTCAAAACCTTGCTGTTTATACGCATCGCCCTGTCCAGGCAATGCATGCGCGGTGAAGGCAATGATGCGGGAGTTTTTTGCGCGTGGGTCTTCGCGCAGGCGTCCTAGTAGGGCTTCGCCCACGTTGCGCCCGTTTAAATTAATATCTAGCAAAATGAAATCCTGCCCATCCAGCTGCTCGAACAGCTCTTTTTCACTGGCCGCCAGATCCACGGAGTAGCCCTTCATCGTTAGTTGGACGATGCGTCTGGTGTGTTCGTAGTCATCACAGACAAGGATACCCGGACGATCGGATGCGGCTGGTCGCTTGGCCGATTTTTGATCGTCAGTTATTACGGGTTCACTAACTATCTCGACCTCATCCGAGAGCGGTAGGAAGATGCGCAGCTCAGTGCCTTGGCCTTCTTCACTTTTCACCACAATTTGCCTTTCATCGAATCGACGAGATTTTTCGTAATCGCCATCCCTAAGCCGCAGCCACCGACAGCCGAGTCGAGCTTGTCTCGCTTGGTAAACTTGACCGCGTTGTCGATCACATTAGTCACAATCCGGTTGAGCGCAGAGCGGTCGGCCTGTGCCATAATGGACAAATCCCCTCGATCAAAGCTCAACTGCTCGCTCTTCGGAGTGAAGCGTTGCACACAGCAATCCTCATCTAAAAACAGTGTGGCGATGTCGGCACTGAGTAGCAGATTCTGCATGTCTTCCGTCTCTGCAACCGGTGCCAAACTCGGCGGCTCATCTTCAAAGACGACAAAGGCGCAAGGCTCGGGGCGTTGCTTTAAATCGACTCGAGTCACCGTCACGCGGACGTGCCGTTTTTGCCCGTTATCACTCAGGGCGATATTGCGCGCACAGAGGCTGCCGCCATTGGCGAAGACCTCTCGCAGGTTCTTCCGCAATCGCGCTTTCAGGGGTTGCGGGGCGAGGCTGAGTAGATCGACGGTGGGCAACCCCTCAGCCATGTCGAGGTAGCGGTGCACCTCTCCGCGTGAGAAGAGCAGGTTAAACTTGGCATCGACAAAGACGCCCGCCACCACGAGGTGTTCGGCCAGCAGCCGCTGAGCTTGTGCTTCGTAGAGATCGCCCGGGCTATTGCGCTCCTCGACTGACATCCGTGCCATAGTTTTCGTTCGTCTAAAATTAGGCACAGGAAAAGAACTGCGCCCGTTGCATTTCTAGATGTGATTGATTTTCGAGATCGTATGAAAGAAATCAAGCCTCATTTTTGTGCGGCCACACTTCTGGCTTTAATGAATCACGCGCTAAACTCCTCTAAAACCGTGCTTTTTGCACTACGCCTGTTGCAGATTGCAACGACTTATGGGTTTAACTCGACCCCGTGTTAACCATGGGTAAATTGGAACTGATTCTGCTGTAGCTAATTTTTCAACCCCATACTTTTACCCCAATCAATTAACATGCAAGAAAAGCCAAGCATTGCGCATAAAGTGGACGATGTCCGCGTCATGATCATGGAAGACCACAGATGTCTCTGTGACGCCCTCAACCGAATAACCACAGCTACGGACGGGATGACTTGTTCTGGCCATTTCAATACCGCAGCAGAGACGCTCGCTGCCGTCGAAAATGACCCGCCCGACATCATTTCAATCGACCTAGATATGCCCGATCAAAATGGGCTCAGCGTGATCCGGCAGATCCGCGAAAAATGGCCGCAGATTCGATGCATTGTTTTCTCTGGTCACGCAGACGAATCTTACGTACAGAGCGCGTTCGACGCCGGCGCGATGGGCTATGTGTATAAAGAAAATGTCAAAGAGTTTATCGAGTGCATTCATGTAGTGGCAGCAGGAGATTGCTACTTATCAGAACGCTTCATCGGTAATGATAAGTTGGTCGATCTTCAAAACTCAGACCTCAACCTTCGGATACGTCTTGAGAATAAATAACAAAGCCATAAGGCGACACCCGAACCCCTTCGAGCAATCGCCCAAGGCCTCCTTTCTCGACTACTTCTTTGACTGGGTCACTCGACTGGTCGGCAAACGACGCATCGTATTGCTGGCTGTCGGAATCGAGCCGTAGGTGCCACTGTCCCGCCTCCGGCACCGCCAGATCGATGCCTTCGTGGGCTTGATTTGAGAAGTTCAAAAGCACGATGACATCATCACCCGCGCCGCCTTCGAGCCAGCGACGGTAGCCGAGTAGTTTTTGCTGGTGATTAATAAACACCACTTCAGTCCGCGCACCTAGCAACCCAGCGGACACCCCCGACTGATTACGTCGCAGGGCGATCAAGTCTCGATAAAGGTCGAGCAAGCCAGAAAAGGTCTCCGCTTTCGACCAACTTAGTCATCCTCCGTGGTGTGCTCGCTTGCGAGCGCCTCCGTCAATCTAAGCCCACACTTGCCGGGCACCTTCGTCAATCTAAGCCCAACACTCCCCATAGTTCATGCAGCACGGGCGTCCGCAAGCGGACACGCCACAACTTACGATCTGGGGGTTTGGCAGATCGTGTGCTTTGTCTGTGGTAGTTTTTTGTGGCATAATATTTCCTGAGCTAATGGTTGTTTTTATTTCAGCAAAAAAAAGACTTGTTTAGGCGGCAGCAGCCTTCGTCTGCAACAGGTCGGTCGCCTTCTGGACGCATGCCTTGAGATCGTTGATCGCACAGACGGTTTCGCCGTCCATCGCATCGAGGTCGTCGAAGGTATCGTTGATGTAGTCGAGCAGCTTTTCCTCGCCGCGGATCGCTTCATCGATCACGGCCTCAGTGTTTTCGCTGGAAGTGAACATATCTTTCACGCTAATCAGTGCGCGATGCGCACTGCCTTCGAGAGAGCCGCGCTCTTTTTCGTCTTCGCCGATACATTTGAGGCGAGAGTTGAGTGCATCGGTGCGTGCCCGGCGGTTACTTTCAATTTCCCGGAAACAAAGCGCCAAGCTAGCATCTTCGTTTTGGACATGTTCGGCGGCTTTTTCGTAGCCTTTGACCGAGTCGTTCGCATGTATGACTAATCGTTCGAGTTCTCTTTTGAGTGTTCCTTTAGTGCTCATAGTTGTTACCTTTTCTATTTTATTATTTTCAGTTGAGTAGAGAGCTAGGGCTATTGCCTGTTCCATGCCAATTCCGGCGAAGCTCCTCGCAGAACTTCCACAAACCACTCATTCACAAATACTTAAAATTCATTAAAAATAAATACAAGCAACCTAAAGTGCATCTCTCCTCCTGCGATTTGCAATGCGTCTGAACCGACTATAGTGCAAATTTCACAGTGGGTTATTTAACGGAAACGTGCGGCGGTCTCTTCGAAACGCTCCGTCGCGCCCGCCACTACGTGGGTCATGCCGCCCAGGGCGATCATGTAGGTGATAAACCCGACCGTATAACCGATATTAGATAAGAGGGTTTGATTGCAGGGGCTTCACTTGTGAAGACCGCGCCAGTAGCTTTACTCTTCCCGATTTACAACGAAGATCCTGCCCGTTTTTTTAGCGGCATCGAAGTCATGTATGAAGCGCTAGAAGAAGCCGGAATGATCGAGCACTTCACCTTCTTCGTATTGAGTGATTCGACCGATCCAAATCGCTGGGTCGAAGAGGAGGAAAGCTACGAGGAGCTACCACAAACACTACTCGACTTTGCGCAACGCGACCGCCGCTGGTGCCAAGGAAACCTCCAGCACGCGTGGATCGCATTCTTCGGACGCATTCCATTTTTTAGTCGCGTCCACATGCTCAACGGTATCTACGCTTATCTGGCTGCACCGCTCTGGCTACTCTTTCTCGGAGTCAGCACACTGATTGCCTATAGTTGGGAAAGTAGCGGACTCACGCTCCTGGCGCGCCCCAACGTCTTACCGATCTCTCCTGACAGCCTACCAATACATGGTCTAACCGTGCTTTTGTGGTATCCACCTTGACGGGGCAGCGTGTCACTTGGAATGCTCAAAACCGAGGCTTGAGCTACACGACTTGGACGACAGCTTTCGCCGTTCATTACGGGCAGACCTTGGTCGGTATCCTCTGGGCAATTCTGGCATGGACAATCAACCCTACTTTTTTTTATTGGATGAGCCCTGTCCTCTTTGGCTGGCTGCTCTCGATCCCTTTGTCGGTGACGAGTAGTCACGATACTTTCGCGCTGTGGCTGCGAGCGAAGCACTTACTCGCAGTGCCTGAAGAAACCGCCCCTTCAGACATTTGTCAGAAGCTCTCGGTGACGCAAGCCGGCCAGCCTAAAGTGCCGATCCCAATCCAAGCCCTGCGCGATGACTTTGCGCTCTTACAAACGATTTTAGATCCATACATCCTCGCATTACATCTGCACTTCTTACCTAGCCGCAAGAAACAACCAGTCGAAACTTCGGAGAGACTACGTAACTTAGGCCGGCGCCTGATGGCCGAGGGCGCGTACACGTTGAGCGCTGCCGAGAAGAATCGGATACTGAACGACCCAACTGTATTAAGCCACCTGCATCAAGGAATCTGGACAGCCCCTCAGTCTTTGTTGCCACCGTGGTGGTGCCTCGCCATGAGCCGTTATAATCGACGCAGCTCTTTCGTGTCCGAGCTTGCGACTTAACCAAAGGCGGCCTCGACGAGTGGCTCCCCTTACGTTCTCATTTCCGAAAATTCAGAGCACAGTTCGACACCCTCTCCAGGCTGAGATCCTTCCCCGTCAGCCCAGCACTCTTCGCGCTTGATCGCATCGCGCTGCGCGGGAGGTTTCGCGATTGTCGTTTCAAAACAGACGACTCCGATCTAGCAAGAATCGCCTCCGACCACCGCCCGTTAATTTGCGAGGTCGACTGGCACAAAGCAGAGTAAGGTTTTGCGCGAAGAGACTACGTTTGCAAATCAGCGATCCATACTTTAACTAGGTTATATGCGATTACTCTCATTATTTCTACTAAGCTTCGCCCTATCCCTCCACGCCGATCCCGTGCGCGACTTCTGGTTTAGCGGCGCGGAGATCAATCGCTACGAGCTGACTCAAATGCGTTACGGCGAAGCGCACCCAGGACATGCCGAGTTCATCTTCGTGACGGAGCCCTTTTTGACCGACACGCAGGTCAAAAACGAATCTGGCGGCAGCCCTTCGACCGATGTGCTCAAACTCAATGCCCTGCGCACTTTCAACACTGGCATTTACAGCTACCGCACGATGACGAGCACCTTCCAGCCCATCAACCTAGCGAAATTTCCGCATGCTCTAAAGACAAACACCAGCGTGCAAGATTGGTGCGGGCAGGCTTTCCTACAGCTGAATCGGACAGATACGGGCTGGCGTGGCGAGTTGCGGTCCTATTTCCAACAGGAAGGCGACCGCGATTTCGAGCTCAGCGATGTTTACTTGGAGGACGAGCTCTGGATCCAGCTGCGCCTCGATCCATCGAAATTACCACTGGGCGAAATTGAACTGGTACCCGGCGCCGTTTATACGCGCTTTGCCCATCAGCCGATACAAGCGGACAAGGCATCGGCAATGCTAGAGGTCCACGGCAAGCAAAGCACCTATTCAGTCAAATACGCCTCGTTGCCACGTGCGCTGGAGATCACCTTCGATACAGAGTTTCCACACATCATCCGACAATGGAAAGAGATAGAGCCCTCCGGCACCACGAAGGCCACACTCACCCATCGAATAATGAACAGCAACTACTGGTCGGAGCATAACGCAGCCGATGCGCCGATGCGAAAGAAACTGGGGCTGGATCCGTTGGCTGATTAGGATACTGGGAGCAGCAGCCGTGGCGTGTCCGCTCGCCGGACGCCCCGTTAGAGTCAGCACAGGGTCAAATAGCAGAACCTTAGCCGCATTCGCACCCGTCTGAATGAGATCGAGCGACTCGAATCCGGTCAGCGAGAGCGAATCCCATTGGTTATCGACGCCGCCGATGAATTTGGTGATCGGCATAACGGGACTCTTGCTCATAATTAAAACCAAAGAGGGCTTAATTTGTCATCGCAACGCTATGTAGATCAATAGTTTCCTATTATGTTCAGTTTTTATATTGACGTCAAGATACAGGATTAAAAAATTTAATTGCTTAAAGCTGCGCCGCGCTGGCCGAGCTTGCGCATTAGGCCCGCAAACTGGGCGCGCTCTTGATCGGTAAATTCAGCAAACAGTTCGTCGAGGCTATCTGCATGGGCACGGAAGGCTTTCTCAATCAAAGACCGACCCTCATCTGTGAGGTAAACGAGCACAACCCGCGCATCCCCTTCACTGCGCTCCCGGCGAACGAGACCTTTCTTTTCTAAGCGCTGCACTGCGGTGGTAATAGAACCGCTGGTGAGGAGGACCTTCTCGCCGATCGTGTTGACTGGCAGCGCCCCTTTATGAAGCAATACTTCGAGCACCGCAAAGTCCGAAAGCGAGGCAAAGCCCTGGCGGGCGATGCTCTTCTGATCGTAGTGCATGGCCGCATGCGACGCTTGCCAAAAAAGGAGAAAAAGGTGGGAACCCGAGTTTTGGTAAATCTTTGGCATGCCAATCACACTGCCCTACTATTCCTTGACGTCAAGTTGTTATATATTAATCACAGGGACTTCACTTGACGCCCCTACGATGATAGCAATCTCCGTTTCATTGCATCGCAGGCAATCAACTACAGCATCTAGGTTAATGGTAGGCCAGAAAAGCGACAGGATTGTCGCTTTTATTTTAGTCCCGCATCCGGAACGGCAGGCTAAACTGATGCGCTTGCCCGGTAGGTGTGGGGCCGGCGGAGATGGCCTTACGAAAGGCGGCTAGCACTGACTGATCGAAGGCAGCGTTGCCCGAGCCTGGGCTTAAGCGGGCATTAGAAATACGCCCAGAGGCGGACACATCAAAGACGACTTCCGCAACTAGTCGAACACCCGCGAGCTGTGCGGGCTTGGCCCAAGCCGCATCAATCCGCGAGCGCAGGCGTGAACTGTAGTCAGCCAGTGCCGATAGCTGCTGGGATGAAAGCTGCTGGCTCGATTGATTTGGCGTGGGGTTGCGCGGAACGATCAGTATAGGCACATCGATCTGCGGCACCGTTATATTTTGACGCGTTGGTGTCGGGCGCGGCTTCGGGGTCTCCTTTGGGTGCTCTTTGGTGAAATCTCGGAAATCGACGATCTGAGGCTCTGGCGGTTTCGGTTTAGGTTTCGGTTTAGGTTTCGGTTTGGGCGTCTCGACCGGACGAGGCGTGGGCGTCGGCGTCGGCGGCTTGGGGATCTCCACTTGTGGCACAGGCGGCAGTTCCACCTCTGGCATATCCATCGGCTGCGGTGGCAAAAGCTCGTAATTTTGCGCTTGGCTCACCTCACTGGGCGGATCCACCAATTCGAATACATGCGGCTTCTCCTTTGGCTTAAAGGCTTGAACAATCGTCGCCAAAAACAAGCCCAGCAAAACAACAAGGTGGAGAATCACCGAGGTCCAGAAGGGTTGGTCTTTGGGAAGTTTCATTTCGATAAAGTGGGGACAAGCTGGAAGCTCGTCGCTACAGTTTTTATTCAACCTTTGTATCGAGGCTGATTTTGGAGAGCTTACGCTGTTTAATCATATCCACCACGGTGATGACGTTTTGATAAGGCAACTGGGCATCGGCGCGAATGCTTAGCACGGCCGGAGCGGGGGCCATCGCCATGGTATCGAGCAAATCGCCCAACTGTTGCTCGGAGACTTGCTGGTCGCCCCAATAGTAAAGGCCGGCGCGGTCGATCGAAACCGACTGAAAGTCCTCGCGGTCTTCCGCTTGCATTTTGACCGTTTCGACGGGCAAGTTGAGCTCGACCGTCTGCTCCAGTAGCGGCGTGGTGATCATGAAGATGATGAGCAGCGCAAACGCGAGATCGATCAACGGAGTGACGTTGATCTCGGTTAGGGCGGAGAGCCGGTCTTTGCGATGGAATTTACGAGCCACGGGGAGAATTAGAAATTAGGAATTAGGAATTAGGAAGCAAAACAAAGGAGCCATCGAATCACTAAGAATTCGTGGCGGCTTGGGCTTCGAGTTCGATGCGGTCGGCAGCGGTGCTGGCGAAGTTCTCCAACTCAACCACGGCAATCTTGGTATTCTGAAGTAAATAGTTGTAACCAAAGACCGACGGAATCGCCACGACAAGACCGGCCACGGTGGTGAGCAGCGCACCGGAAACACCCGGAGCGAGACTTTGCAAGCTAGCCGAACCCGCGCCCGCCATGCCGCCAAAGGCATCCATCACGCCCCAGACCGTGCCGAGCAGGCCGAGAAAGGGTGCGCCCGTGACAATCGAGCCGAGTACCACCATCTTCGCTTCGTAGCGGATAATTTGCTCGGCAACACTTCGTTGAAGCGCGTTTTCCACATGCCCCATCCGGAGGGTCGCACGGTGTTGATCGGCATTGCCTAGTTCGCCACCATAGCGGTGGAAGGCTTCCAATGCTTCGCGCACGATATTGTAATACGGTCCCGCGCCTTTGCCAGGGCGCTCCGGATCGAGCGCGATGAGACGCGACTCCTTCGTCAGCAAACGCTCGTAGCGCTGGTTCTGAGAACGGAGTTTCGAGAGATCGAGGTATTTACCCAGCATCACCGTCCACGCGACAATACTAAACAGCCCGAGAATCATAATGACGACCTTGCCGGCGAAATTCGACTGGGCGAAATAAGTGAAAACATTCGGCCCGGAGGCCGCTTGAATAAAGAGTGAGTCGAAAACGAAAGAGATGCTCATTAGAAAATAAATAAAGGCTTTGGTAGGACAGACAGTAATAAATCACAGGCGTTCAAAAAGCTGCCAGCATAAAACGAAATTGTGAATAATTAGTATATTCCATTGACAGTATATACTACAAGTAGAATATATAAGAAATGGAAGCCAATGAAATCTACAAGTGCATCGCCGACTCCCAGCGGTTACGCATCCTCAACCTATTGCAGACAGGCTCGCTGTGCGTCTGTCATCTGCAAGAGTTGCTTGATGTGCCGCAGGTCAAGATGTCCAAACAACTGGCGGCGATGAAACAACTCGGAATGATCGAATCCCACCGCGAAGGCACATGGATGATCTACTCGCTGGTCGAACCACTCAATGGCCTAATCCGTGCAAACTTGGCATACCTACGCGATGCGGATTGCTCTGAGTGCAACCAGCTACAGCGCGATCTCATTAACAGAGGAAAACTGATCCTCCGTATCACTAAAGCCGACGTCGACTGCCCCGAAAGCGTCTGCGAGCGAATTGGCTGCTGTTAAAAGAACTATTATGAAAACAGAAACTACAGGAAATAAACAACAACAAGCTTCCACAGAGAAGCCGGGCTTCTTCACCCGTATTCTCAACAAAGTGGACAACTCGATGAAAGCCAAGGCCGACGTGGCCGCCAAGAAGCCATGCTGCGACGGCGACAAGAAAGGCAAAGGCGGCAAGTGCTGCTAAACGGGTAAAACAGCTAGGTGTAGGGGCGCGACTTGTCACGCCCGCAGCCTCTCAGGGCCCATCTGACGCGGGCGTGACAAGTCGCGCCCCTACACCTAATAACTCATGCTCTCTTCACTCATAGACCACCTCGTTTACGGCGGCTTTGGACTCAATCCAGAGTCTCGCTTTGCCGGCGCGCTACATTTCTTCCTCTACGACACGGTTAAGATTTTTCTGCTCTTGGCGGTAATGGTCTTTGCTATCGGCGTCATACGCACCTGGCTGCCAGAAGATCGCCTCAAGCGCTGGATGAGTCGCGGCGGCTTATGGGGTAATTTTGTGGCCGCCCTCTTCGGCGCGGTCACTCCGTTCTGCTCCTGCTCTTCCATTCCGATCTTCATTAGCCTATTGAAAGCAGGCGTGCCACTGGGGGTAACTTTTTCCTTTCTCATTACCTCCCCCATTATCAACGAGTATCTCGTAATTCTAATGGTCGGCGAGTTCGGCATCCCCATCACCGTCGCCTATATATCCAGCGGCTTGTTGATCGGCACCCTCGCAGGCGGCATCCTGGGACGCCTCAAACTAGAGAAACACCTCGAAGCCGATATCATGGCCTCTGCCAATGCCGAGAGCGCAATCGTCACCCATACATTCACCTCGCGGATACGCTATGGCTGGAACGAAGCCATTACGGTGATCAAACAGATTTGGCTCTGGGTAATTATTGGCGTCGCCATCGGTGCCTTGATTCACAACTACGTACCGCAAGAGACGATCCACTCCCTAATGGAAGCAACGGGCATCTTCTCGGTGCCCATCGCCACCGTGCTCGGTGTGCCGATGTATGGCAGTTGCGCCGCCATCGTGCCCATCGCGGTCGTGCTCTTTCAAAAAGGCATTCCCCTCGGCACCGCCCTCGCCTTCATGATGGCCATGGCTGCGCTAAGCCTCCCCGAAGCCATCATGCTCCGCCGCACCATGCAGCTGAAACTCATCGGCATCTATTTTGGCATCACCACGCTCGCGATTATCTTCACAGGATACTTACTCAACCTGCTGGCGCAGTTAATGTGATCACAGATCAGGGATTCCATCTCTTATCTTGTAGCGGATCGGCGAAGCCGTTTCGACTTATCTTGTAGCGGATCGGCGAAGCCGTTTCGACTTATCTTGTAGCGGATCGGCGAAGCCGTTTCGACTTATCTTGTAGCGGATCGGCGAAGCCGTTTCGACCCGATCAGGCAAGTCGATGCCACAACCCGAAAGCGGTTCCCGCTTCCGCTACACTTTCCTAACGAAACCACCGCACATCATGAAAAAACCCAAAGTCCTTATCCTTTGCACTGGTAATTCTTGCCGTAGCCATATGGCCGAAGGCATCTTGCGCGCGGCCGCTGGCGACCTCTTCGAGGTCTTCAGTGCTGGCTCGAAGCCGAAGGGGGCAGTGCACCCGCTCGCCCTCGAAGCGCTCAAAGAAATCGGCATCGACGCCAGCCATCACACCTCCGATCACTTGGATATGTATCTGGACCAGGGCATCACCACGGTGATCACGGTCTGCGGCAACGCCGACCAAGCCTGCCCCACTTTCCCGGGCGCGGTCAACCGCTACCACTGGGGCTTTGAAGACCCGCCTCATGCGCAACGCGAAGGCGAGAGCGAGCTCGACGCCTTCCGCCGCATTCGTGACGAAATTAAACTCGTCTTCGAAGCCTACGCTGCGGGCTACCGCGAAGCGATCGCAGATTCTGAATAGCAGTTAAAACCCAAGGACCAGCTACTTTAGCAAGAGATGAAAGCTACCAACATCGATCCAACCTGCTGCACCACCGACCGAAAGAAACTCCGTTTCCTCGACCGTTTCTTAACGCTTTGGATTTTCCTGGCGATGGCGATCGGAGTGACCATCGGTACATTATGGGAAAATGCAGAAGGTTTCTTGAACCACTTTCAAGTCGGCACCACTAATATCCCGATCGCGATCGGACTCATCCTCATGATGTATCCGCCGCTGGCTAAAGTTCGCTACGAGGAAATACCCCGGGTGTTTCGAAACCTAAAGGTGCTGGGGCTTTCACTTGTCCAGAACTGGCTCATCGGCCCATTCCTGATGTTCGCACTGGCTATCATCTTCCTTCAAGATTATCCGGAATATATGACGGGGGTCATCCTCATTGGTTTAGCTCGTTGTATCGCAATGGTGATCGTTTGGAACGAACTCGCCGAAGGTGACAATGAATATGCAGCTGGATTGGTCGCATTCAATAGTGTCTTTCAAATCATATTTTTCAGCATCTACGCGTGGTTCTTTATCACATGGCTACCGGGTGTTTTCGGCTTGGAGGGCAGCGTGGTGGAAATCACCATGGCGGAAGTCGCCAAGAGCGTATTTATATACCTCGGCATTCCGTTTCTTGCAGGCATGCTGACTCGCTTTATCGGCGTAAAACTCAAAGGGCGCGATTGGTATGAAAGTGTTTTTATTCCAAAAATTAGTCCGGTTACGCTCATTGCTTTACTCCTGACAATCGTTTTGATGTTCAGCTTCAAGGGGGAAAAGATTGTAGAGCTTCCTTTCGATGTTCTGCGCATTGCGGTGCCACTCACGATTTACTTCGTCATCATGTTTTTCATCAGTTTCATCATGGGCAAGCTTGTGGGCGCAGACTACAAGCAGAGCGTCACACTGAGCTTCACTGCGGCCAGTAACAACTTTGAGTTGGCGATCGCAGTGGCCGTCGCCGTGTTTGGGATCGGCTCGGGCATCGCATTCGCAGCCGTGATCGGACCGCTGGTTGAAGTGCCCGTCATGATTGCATTGGTCAACGTGGCTTTCTGGTTAAGGAAAAAGTTGTTCGCCGAGGAGAGTAAACTATGAAAATACAAATACTGGGCACAGGCTGCCCCAAGTGTAAAAAATCAGCGTCGACTGGCCTGTCGCAGGCAGGACACGCAGAGTGTCGTGTTGAATGTAAAAGTGAACCCATTTGTGGTGTGCCCGCTTTCCGTTAGAGTCAGCCATTTGCAAGACTCGGGCGCTCGGGCGCTCGCAAGCGAGCACGCCACGACTAAGCCACGACAACTGTTTCAATCACATCTGCGACCACAAGAAGATAGTGCATCCACTTGAAGTCTTCCCCGCCTTCTGTAGGCTAAGTTATGGAAGACAAAAAACACATCGTCGTTCTGGGCGCTGGCTTTGGCGGACTGACCTTCGTGCAAAAGCTGCAACACCCCAATGCGCGGATCACCATCATTGATCGCCAGAACCATCACCTCTTTCAGCCTCTGCTCTATCAAGTCGCCACAGCCGGACTCGCCATGCCGGAAATTGCGGAACCGATTCGCACCATCTTCGCCAAGCGCGAGGATGTACAAGTACTGATGGACAACGCAGAGGCCATCGACGTCAAAAACAAAACAGTGCGCCTCACTCAGCAGACATTGCACTACGATTACCTCGTGGTCGGCCTAGGCATGATCAACAGCTACTTCGGCAACAACGAATGGGCGAAGCACACCATCGGCCTCAAATCGCTGGGCGAAGCACGCCGCATTCGACAGCGGGTCTTGCACGCCTTCGAACGAGCCGAAGCGATTCAAGACGAGACCGAGCGCAAGCGCCTAATGACGGTCGTCGTGGTCGGCGCGGGGCCGACTGGCGTCGAGATGGCGGGTGCTTTGAGCGAACTCACCAAACGTGTCTTTAAAAAGGACTTCCGCTCGATCCAACCCGAGCAATCGCGCATCGTACTCGTCGAGGCAGTCGACCGCGTGTTGACCATGTATTCCGAGTCTTCCTCAGCAAAAGCACAAGCGAGCCTAGAGCGGATGGGCGTCGAGCTACACCTAGGAAAACCCGTCGAGGACATTTCCGAGGGGCGCATCACCTTCGGCGGCGAAACCATTGAGGCCGAATCCATCATCTGGACCGCAGGCGTTGAGGCCAACCCTTTGGTCAAAGACCTCCCCGTCGAGCACAACCGCAAAGGGCAAGTGTCCGTCGCAGCGGACTGCTCCATTCCCGGGCACCCCGAGGTTTTCGCTATCGGCGACATCGTCGATTTGACTGACCCTAATGGCGTGCGCGTGCCTGGCGTCTCCCCAGCGGCCATGCAGATGGGCAAGCACATTGCCAAAATCCTCCGCAAAGAACTGGATGGCCAATCGGACACTCGCCCGGCGTTCACCTATTTAAACAAAGGTATGATGGCCACAATCGGTCGATCCGCCGCCGTCGCCGAAATCGGCAAACTCAAATTTTCCGGCTTCCCTGCATGGTTCCTCTGGCTCGCCGTGCACCTGGTTTTTCTAATCGGGTTTCGGAATCGGCTCGCCGTCCTCATTCAATGGATGTTTGCCTACATTAAATATCGTCCTGGCGCTCGCGTCTTCGAAAAGCCATGAATCGGGTAGAGCGGTTTTCTGAAATAAGTGCGAACACTATTAAGAAACGTTCTAACCGCGTAGAAGTAATTGCCTCACATGAGAACTAGAGTTTAACAGTAGTCCATGGAATCACTCTACCGTAAGCTATACAGTATCATTACGGATGCGGAGGCGACCGAACATCCGAAGAACTTCGCAGAGAAAAACGCGCCCGGCAATTTCTTCAGATTACTGGTTGCTCGCACCGGGACTAAAATCGGCGACCGCCTGTCCAGCCCGAAGACAACGCTGGCCTGGCTACTACAAAGCTTAGGCGCACCCCCCATCTTTATCGGACTCATCGTCCCGCTGCGAGAGTCTGGCTCACTGATCCCACAGATCCTGCTGAGTAACTACCTCAAGCGCTTCACCGTGCGTAAGTGGGCGTGGTCGCTCGGATCGCTGATTGAAGGCGCGGCCATCGCAGGTTGCGCCGTCGTGGCGCTCACACTGGAAGGTTCCGCCGCCGGCTTCGCCATCGTCGGGCTTATCGCCGTCTTCAGCCTGGCACGTGGTATCAGCTCCGTGTCGTCCAAAGATATATTGGGCAAAACCATCCCGAAAAGTAAACGCGGTCAACTCACTGGCTGGGCAGCCTCCGCCAGCGGTATCATAACGATTGCCTCCGCCAGCTTCCTATTCACCTCGGATAGTGGCGAGGGCTCAACGACACAATATGCCGCCTACCTCGGCGTTGCGGCGGCTCTTTGGTGGGCATCGGCATTGGTCAACACACGCGTTATCGAGCCAAAGAGCGACCCCGTAGAAAATAGCAATTTGCTGGCAGGTCTCAGCGGCCAATTCAGGCTGCTGAAAGAAGATATCTCATTTAGAAACTTCCTCATCGTCCGCGCCCTCGCCGTCGGATCCGGACTTTCGACACCCTATATTATCTCGCTCGCGCACGACCGGCTCGGCGGTGCCGCCTACTGGCTCGGCGTCTTCATCATTGCGGAAGGTTTAGCCACGATGCTCGCTGCGCCCGTCTGGGGAAGGTGGGCCGATCACTCCAGTCGAAACGTCCTGCGATCCGCCATGCTCGCGGTCAGTTTGCTGCTTTCGACAATCATCGCCTACGTTTCCTTTTTCGAGCATACCGAGTTCAGCTATATCGTCTTTCCTCTCATCCTCTTCCTCTTGGGCAGCGCTCACGCCGGCGTGCGCATCGGACGCCAAACCTACGTCGTCGATATGGCTGAGGGCAACACCCGCACAGACTATGTTGCAGTCGGCAACACTTTGATCGGCTTCATTCTGATCGGAGTAGGCTTATTGACAGGGCTCCTCTCCCTACTCTCAGTCCAGCTCTCACTGGGCATCTTTGCACTCTGCGCTCTAGCCGGAGCAATTTACGGAACAAAGCTGCCTTGCGTTAGTGAACCGCCAGCCTCGTAGCGGGGGCGACGAATTCTGGCAGCGGTCGAAACGAGTTCCTCGTTCCGCTACACCACTGTAGCGATGCCGCGCTAGCGGCGTCTCCCCGCCCTCCGGTAGCCTCGAAACTTGTTTCGGGGAATGCAACCGCCCAACCCTTCACGACGCGGTCGAAACGAGTTCCTCGTTCCGCTACACCACTGTAGCGATGCCGCGC
>Ga0105055_10005256_pt1 | contig 18382 bp, 15 predicted proteins | sample BON03_FD_78090 | JGI IMG/M metagenome (GOLD analysis project Ga0105055, IMG submission 78090) | Freshwater microbial communities from Lake Bonney liftoff mats and glacier meltwater in Antarctica - BON-03 | ecosystem: Environmental > Aquatic > Freshwater > Ice > Glacier meltwater | place: Lake...
AGTTCCTTTTTAAAAGAAAAAAAGGGGGGGGGGGGGTGGGGAGGTAATAACATTCTAAAAAACACGCTTTTTTTTTTTAAAAAAAAAAAATTTTTTTTTTTTTTTAAAAAAAAAAAAAAAAAAAAAAAAATCGATTTTTGTTGTTGTTTAAAAAAAAAAAAATCCAATGTTTGGTCAACTCGTTCCTCTTATAGCATGTGGATCCTCGATGTTCGCAAGCACTTACGCTCTAGCTAATGTATTTCCATACCTGGGATTCATGGTCGCTGATTTAACCGGTTCGTCTCAAAATGAAATCGGATATCAGGCTGGGTATATAGCTGGAAGCTTTATGGGTGCTCGAATAATCTCTTCATTCGTCTGGGGAATTTTAGCTGATAAAATAGGAAGAAAGCCGGTCCTTGTTATTGGTTGTGCATCTTTGTGTTTATTTCAATTGTTGTTTGGGGCTTCGTCATCTATTTCATGGGCGATCGTTTGGCGAATGTTCATGGGATTTTTTTCTGCTGGGATTATAGGTACTGCAAAAACCGCCGCATCAGAACTTGTAAAGGAAGAAGACCTTTCCTGGGCGATGAACGTAATTACCGGTTTTGCAAATATAGGATTAGTTTTAGGCCCTGCTCTTTCTGGTTTGACTTATAACATGCGAGTTCGATGGTTGGAGGACTTCTTTTATATTTACCCGTATTTTATCCCTAATGTAATCGCGTCGGCGTTTGCATTTGTGGCGATGATTTTAATACTGGTTGGTTTACCCGAGTCGCTGCCTGAAAGAGATATTGCTGATCAATTATGTATTCCAGAATCCATTTATTCAAAATGTGGTCGTCTCTGGAGTTGCCAAGATGTCCGATGTGCTACGTTTCTCTATTGCTTTCATAGTTTTATTTCGATCTATGCTATTGAAGTTTATCCACTTTGGATGATGAGCTCCGTGACTGTGGGAGGGTTTGGAATGAGTGTAACTTCTATAGGAATCACCATGTGCATTGCAGCCGTTGTACTCGTCATATACCAGCTTGTATTTTATAGTTTCATTGTTAAAGGAATGAGTGCCATTAATCTGGCTATAATTAGTTCCGTTTTAACCGCAGTTTACTTTGAACAACTGCCATGGGTCTCCGAATTGGTCAATCACAACAAGGACGTACTTTTGTATCTAGTTATTCAAAGATCCATTTTGAATATGATTAATGTAACACTGTTTACGAATATTAATGTGATGGTGAATAATAGCTGCTTAAATGCAGATCGTGGCACTGTCAATGGAATGACGATCTCGCTTGGGTCTATTGCCAAATCGATGGGACCGATATTCGGTAGCAATATATTTGCATGGTCGATCAATAGTGACAACAGCATGCCTTTCAATTATCAGATTTCCTTCCATATATTGGCTCTGTGTGGAGGATTGCTAGCATTGTATTTGGGAAAAAGGACTCCACTCTCACTGAATAACCCCATGCAATTAAAGTATGAAATGGTACCCATCTAATACATGCTTTGCTTATCTATATAGAGTACTAGTGTGATAATGTTGAATACACGTGAAAACATGTAGAACGTAATACCGTCAATACCTTTTTATGACCTTTCACTTTCGCTATTGCAATAGGTGATCTTCCAGTGACACCATCTAGTTCATAAACCATAGATTGCAATATTTTAGGATCTTTTCTTTTCAACATGATGTTTTCAATAACCACTTCCACTGTCGCTGGATCATCTCGCTCACTTGCCAAGTGAAGAATATTCTTTCCTCGAGCTGTCATTTCACAAACAGCCCCGGCATCTAATAGCAACTTTGCAACCCTCGCATCAGAAGAATGAAGCAATGCAGGTCTACCGTAAGCATCTAATTCATTTGGATCTGCTCCACTAGCCAATAACAACTTGATGCATTCCAACTGACAGTGATGTACAGCGCCAATGAGAGCGTTCCAACCATGCTTTTCAGAATGCCGGTTAATTTGTTTGCTTGATGGTCCACTTAAAAGAAACTTGGTGATCTTAGTATGCCCCCACCATGCAGCGAACATGAGCGGAGTTATCTTTTCTCTATCCAGTGAACACTGGTTCATGCCTAGTTTGACGAGGTAGATGCAGGTTCCATAATGTCCTCGTTTACATGCCCAATGCAAAGCATTCCTGTCGTGATGCCAATCCACTTGTTTTAATTCGACCTTACTTTTTAATAACGTTTCAATAACTCGTTGTGCGCCACTTTTTGAGGCCTTAATCAACGGACTCTCGTCTTTGGTCCTTCTCATTACATCTGTTCTTCCACATTCCGGATCCACCCCATGTTTTATTAACCACGATGCCTTATTGTGATGGTCATGTTTACATGCATCCTTCAAAAGGCCCTCGCCTGGAAACAACTTGCTCATCCAAAATCAATCCGTTGACAATAGTGCGGGGACCGTAACGTTTTGTTTGTTTCGTCCCATGAGACAGGTTTTGTTGTTGTTGTTTGGTGTGGTTGTTGCTCATGAGAAGGTGGTTTTAAAATGGTCCACGCCTATTTACTATGCTGACCTCTGGGACTCGCAGGAAACTGCCGACGAGGTCAATAAAGAACTGAGTGAAGCGGCCATATATTTGGAAAAACATATACGTGGAGTCTATAAAAGTAATAGTGGAGGATATCAAAGTCAAGTTTATAACTCATTTTCGCCGCATGGACTTGACATTCTTCATAAAGTGGAAGTTCAGGTTATCAAAGCAGCAAAGGAGTTTTATTTACGAGGTTTGCAAACAGATGTTTCGTTTGATGACCAAGTAGAACGGGAAAAGAATTTTTTGGACGGGAAATCAGGAGTACTTGAATTGTTTTCGATTTGGTTCAATGTCAACCGAGACAATGATTCAAATCATGCTCACAGCCATTCAGATTGTTTTCTATCTGGTGCATACTACATTGCAGTGGATGGTTCATCACTCGAGGAACCAGCCCCTATTGTATTATCTGACCCACGAAGTCAGCCTGCCACCAATTTTGATTATTCAGGTTGGTTTGGAATGAATCAAAATCACTTTATTGACCCAAAGCCCGGCAAAGTGATTTTATTTCCGTCTTGGTTGTCTCATCGTGTTGAACCGGCATACGGAGACGCTCCGCGTATTAGCGTCGCTTTCAACATTAGAATGAGAGCTAGACATGTTGCTGGTGCTCTAGCTTCAAGTGATGCATGTGAAAACGACAATACATGCGCTCCGTAAGCTAATTATGCGCTTGATGAAAAGTGCAAAGTCCAATCGCCATTTTATAATCTAGAAAACGATGCTTTAGATTTATTCTAGTGAGGATTCTTCAATTTAAATTCAAATAAACCTGTTGTCAAGTTTCGAACAACGTCACCTGGTGAATCAACTTTTAGAACTCGTCCATTTATTGCTATGTGAATTCCAGCACTGCATACCCATACAGCACCCAGTGCTAAGCCAATATTAAAGGGTGCATCAGATATTGAAAAGGCAGCTGGTCGAACTGCTCCGGTTATTATGATACGTTTCTGAAGCAAAATAGATGGGTCTAGGTTCATATGTATAAAATCCGCAGTGTCACATAATGTATCTGTTCCATGAGTTATAATAATATGAATTGCCGATGTTTGTATAATTGCTTCAACTATAGCCAATCGATCTTGAACTTTCAATTCAGAGCTGTCTTTGCGACAAACGCTGACAATTTCATGATTGAAGCCCCCAACCGCATTAATTTGATGAAGCTGCTCTAAAAGATGTAACACAGCAGGGTTGCCAATTTCAAAATTATATCCTCCGATGATTTTCGGATAGTCTTTATCAATAGTACCGCCGGTGGTAATGAAGGTAATTCCATCACTCGTTGCTGATGTAGACCACACACTTCGAGGAGTAGATACACGGCTTCCTATAATATCGAAAAGGTCGTTCACGTTGGGACGCCGTATTACCCGTAGCTTCAAACCAAATTCACGAACTTGATCCACAGCTGCTTTTATAGATATATGATAAGTGTTGTGAATCCATAGTGCACCAACAGCTGCAGTTCGTATTTGTCCGGAAGAGCATACGATTGCAATTCTTTCCTCTGCTTGAACTGAAGTTTGAATACTTTCTATTAAGTTTTGAAACGAATCGGTTTCGAGGAAATTATAAACCATGGTAACACGACCTACCCCGGGATAATTCTGACAAGAAACTTCAAATGGTTCTTCGTAAAATCGGTACTCCGCTTCAGAGAGTAGCAGAAGAAAGTTGACAATGTTTTGGGTGCCTACCAAATAGTCCAGCCAATCTAGGACCTCCATTTGTGACGAGGGAGGGCCTCGTGGAGTCACTGGTCGATTCCGATCCGGGTGAATGCGCACTGGACTAGCACATCCAAACACAAAACTGTCGTGACTGGAGACTTGACCAAAATTATATCTGGGAGCGTCAATGCTATCTGTGGAAAGCAGAACTGGAGATGTGGAATGATCTGAACTCGTGGTTGAAGGGCTTCGTTCTTCCATGGCCCTAGTGAGGATGGGTCCCAACGTCTATTTTTGAATTGTATTTTCGAAAACGTCGTCCTACATTTCTATCTCATGACGCATAGGAGTTGCATACCTGTTATCATAAGTTTCGTTGAAGTTCTTAGTCGAAAATTGATTATGGGCTGTTTTTGATGCGATCTTTTGAAATTGCTTTTGAGACTGTTTTTCAAGTTCAGAAATTGTTATTCTATTTCAGAAATTCATTCTATTTGAACCTTTCGTTTAGCATGTTAACCACAAATAGTGAAATCCATTCTCTCGTCTATGAAATATGTTTTAGTTTTTTCAAAAATCGACGAGTTCTCGCAAAAAGTTCTCCCGACTACAACAATCGTCATTTGCAGTCTTATCAAATTGCATTGCATTGAAAAAAAACATTTTTCTTCCAGGTATGCATGCATACTGGTATAAATAGATACTAATTATTCTTCTGATTCCTTTTTCGAAAACCGTTTGAGGTTTGATTCCTTGAAATGAGTGAAATCCAAAAGATTGGAATCCATTCTTATAACTGAAGAAACGACTAAGCGCCTGCTCTCAAGCACCCCGAGTGCCCATCGACGTAACCCAAGTTTAGCAGCATACCATCGACCATGATCTTTCCATATTCCTGGATGCAGCTTCATCAAAGCTTTGAAAACCTTTCGAGGGATGATGAGCATCTCCGTAGTGACATGAAAAGATATTATTGTGTCGGTTACCAGACCACCAGCTGTACTCACACAGCATTGATCTGCAAAAATAGTAGAGCCAATAGTAGCTAGACGCATTTTTTCCCTATCGAATGCAGAGTTATGTCTGAATAATGCCATTCCTTTTTTGATGACGTAGACTCCCAGAGTATTAGGGTGACGAATGGTGACGAATAAGTGGGTGCGATGAGCTTGAACTAAATACCGACATTGACTCGCCAAAGCTGCTAGTGCTGCGAAGCCCACAGAAGGGTGCAGTAGGGATCGCACGCAAGATAATTGCCTCGAAGCTAATGTGAAGATAAGTCGCTGTTGCAATTGCGCTGGAAGAGTTTTAATTACAGGAAAGAGATCGGCGATATCAGTGGAAGGAGTTCCCACCAACGCATTTGATTTTTGGGAATATATATAATGCCGTACTTCATCAGATACAGTATGAACCAAGCTAGAAATACCCAAAGACCTAGCTACACGGACTTCTAACTCACTATGATGACTAGAGAATCCTACGAATCGATTCATCAATAAATTCAGTTCCCCAAGTGACGTGCCGGTCAATTGCATTTCTTTATCCACTTCTCCTAAAACTCCCACAAAAAAAGCCACTAAAGAGGCGAATCCAAAACTTCCAAGTATCAAAACAAATGTGACAACCCATAATTCCGCGATTGTTACAGGATATATCTGTTATACATATAAATGAGAAAGAAGATCCAATTGAAATACACTTACATCTCCATATCCGATTGAAGTAATATTTACTACTGCCCAGTAGAATACCACTATATAACGGGTCATGCATTCACCAATTGAATACCCTGTGAAGGAATCTATTATGTCACTATCCGCAGGTAAAACTCTGGAGATATAATTGGTGGCCCAAGTCGTCGTCATTAACAAATCATCAGCATACCATGAGCCAATTTCTAGCAAGGCGACATAGGCGAGGATACAAGCGGACCAATGAACGAATAATAAAAAACAAATCATGAACACAAACGTTTTGAATCCTATTCCGTAATGGCGCAATAAATATTTCAAAATTTGGGGTGATTTCATCACTCGCGACACGCGTCTTAAGCGGAATAACCGCAATAAATTGACAAAATTAAGTATAGTGCATTTTGATTCTTGAAGATCCTGTGAATCGTTACAATAAAAGCGAAGCAATCCATCACTTGGAAATACAGACAGTAAATCGACCCAAAACCAACCGGTAAGGTAGTTCCTCACAATCAACCTATGTCTCAGAATTGCGTAGCCACTTTTTTTGTCTCGATAAGGTCTGAAGAAAGTCAGGGCAACTACGATACACGGTTTTAGAAACTTTAAAAAAATGAAACAAGAATACGCACTTACTGTCGAAACAAAAACAAGCGTTGATGAATGAAAACAACAGAAACGAAAATCCCGAGGACCCCAACAGGAATCCCTGACTAATGGCCATTTGAAAAGGTACATATATTGCTGTAAAAAAAACCAGTGCCAAAATAACCAGATCCCAAATCAGCATAGTTAGTTTGCCATCGGATATAACATGTCGAGATTCCACATAACCCTTAATTTCCACCCTTTCGTCTTCTGATTGAACATGTATCACAGAATCATCTGCATCGTTAGTTTCAAAATCCTTCGAAAGCGCTCTTAATATCTCCGGATGCGCAATTAAATGTCCAGCATCACCAAATAGAATTTCGCAACCTGCTTCAATTTTACGATTTTCCTCAATTTTCGTTTGAACATCATCCTTTGTATCAAACTCTGAACAAGCTGTAGCCGGTTCCGAGTTTGATCTCTCGAAATCTGTTTCCGGTGCGCCATTTTTTACATGATGGCTCTTTGTGTGTCGGGCTAAGAACTCCATGATATGGACCCACGTAGGATAGCCCCCCTTCTGTTTTGGTTGAAACACAATTAATTTTGGATTGAATGATGTTGCAAAGGATTGTCGCTAGAAGAGTGAGTACATTCGCTTCCATACCTATGGGTCCTGCGGATCCTATCCTTGGTCTGAACGATATGTTTAACAAGGACCAGGACACTGGTAAGATCAATTTGGGGGTGGGAGCGTACCGCGGGAACGATGGTAAGCCGTGGGTTTTGCCATCTGTGCGTGCAGCAGAAAAGAAGATTTTGGCGAGTGAATCGAACAAAGAATATCTTGGAATTACTGGTCTTCCTGGATTTGTCAAGCTGTCGTTGAAGTTCGCCTATGGTGAAAATTCTTCTGTGATTGAACAAGGCAAAGTAATTGGGGTTCAAACTCTTTCTGGTACTGGGGCTTGCAGACTTGCGGGAGAATTTTTCTCCAAGTTTAAAATTTCAAATACGATTTACCAGCCGAATCCTACTTGGGGAAACCACATTCCAATATTTAAGAACGCGGGAATGGAAGTGAAGCAGTATGCGTACTACGATAAAGGAACGGTAGGTTTGGATTTCGGAGGTATGATCAAAGATATTCAAAATGCAAATGATGGATCTGTGTTTCTACTTCACGCATGTGCACATAATCCAACTGGAATCGATCCTACAATGGAACAATGGAAAGAGATATCGGCAGAGATGAAAAAGAAGAACCATCATGCATTTTTCGATTGTGCGTATCAAGGATTTGCTTCAGGTGATGCAGAGAAGGATGCAGCAGCCATTCGTTTGTTTGTGGCTGATGGACATCAAATCAGTCTTGCACAATCCTATGCTAAGAACTTTGGATTGTATGGAGAGAGAATAGGAGCTTTCAGTGTGGTATGTGCAGATGCGGAAGAGGTACGTTTGAAATTCAGATTTGGAATCTTAACTAACATTCAAATTATAGGCTGCTCGTGTGGAAAGTCAGCTAAAGATCATCATCCGACCAATGTATTCGAATCCTCCTGCGAATGGTGCCAAGATAGTTCAAACCATCCTTGAAGATCCTGTATTGAAGCCACAATGGTACAAAGAATGCAAATCTATGGCTGATAGAATCATCGAAATGCGATCTTTGCTCAAATCGAACCTTTCTACGGCTGGATCGACCCGAAACTGGGAACATATTGTGAACCAAATCGGAATGTTCTGTTACACTGGAATTTCTCCCGATCAAGTTTTGAAAATGCGCGAGGTTCATCACGTGTATATGACAGGTGATGGAAGAATTAGTATGGCTGGAGTCACGTCAGCCAATGTTGAACGACTTGCTCGTGCTCTTCATCAGGTAACCGCTTAATTTTACAACAGGTGAATTAATTTATTAACCGAAATTAAAGTTGATGACTCGAGAAAAAGAAGCTATGCATTTTTTTGATTGCGAAGACTGCAGGTTTCAAACAACCACCCGAGATTGGTCTCTCGAGATTCGTTGGTTATTAAAAACGAATATACTGCCGAAATTTTTCGAGATATGTATCGTTGGTTTTCAAATATACAGCTTCGTTTTTGATGGTTTCGACTCCATTCCTGATGGTTTCGAAGGAGATTGCAAGGTTGTATATTCGAATGGATTTTTCCATGTGATTATCTGAGTTATTGATTTTAGACTCGATATGAAAAAACCGCGATTCCAATTCTATCAGTTTCTTACTAAACACATTCTCTAGGAACTTTTGCCTCGCCATTGTATCTCCAACTTTGGATTCTTCATCTGGGGTCATTTGGTAAGTTGGATCTGAAATCAATCTTCCCTCTAAGCCATTAAAGAAATCTGCTTTAACAATATCTTGAGATTCCATATCACGACGAATGTGTTCCCCAAATAAATATATTCCATATGGAGGACACAACGCAAGTACCAAACACCAAAAGTGAAAATGCCATCCTTTGGTCCTGCAAGCAAGCAAACCCATCAGTCTTCACTCACCACTGTTCACAGTACAACTTACACCTTCGAATCCGCTTTTCTTCTTTCCTGCATTCGACGCAAAAGTGCTCGACTTGCATTGGTTGATTTCAACATCATAGTCTGTGCTCTAAAATACCGGGGACCGTACCGTAATTGCAGGGTCTACCATAGTATCCAAGTGGTTATCCAATGAGTGGGAAGCAGATACAACTGACAACCAAGGCTTCGACTAAGGATGAAGCAGATGGATTGATCTTCAACTATTCAAAATTAAGAGCATGGATGTTGAATTCTCTTGATAGATTTCGAGATGAGATATGGCCTTTATTGTGGGTCATGTACGCACACTCATGTCTCTGGTTAATGACGAAATTCGGAATACCGACTGCGCTAAAGTTCCTGAACTTTTTTGAAAAGGACCATTTGAGAATACACAGCATTGAAATCCTGGAGCTCAAGAAGATGAATATGAAGAGCCCTTTTGTTCACCGGCTGGAAAAACACCGTTTTAAACTTTTCATGTCCCATTATTCAAACGAATTAGTGGTGACGTTCTTTGAGCATCACGATATGAACAAATTTTTAGTCTTTTTCAATGATTGTGTTGAAAAATTGAACCCGAAAAATTTGAATCTGCCCCCTCCAACTGTATCATCCTTGACTGGGCTTGATGAGCAATTGTCATCGGTTAGTATTACAACCGGCATGGGCGAAACCGTCTTAAATGAGATCCAGGAGATGAAAGCAAAATGGTCAGTGCCGAATTTCATGAAGGCGATACTCGGTGGTTTTACGGGGGCAAAAGCGACCTTGGGATTGTATCCGTCCATCCCCAAATCATTTGCCGACAAAATGGGAATTCTCGACGAACATGACAGAGAAGGAGATGATGCTTTAACTGAGACTACTCAACAAAGAGTTGCTGCTAGAGAAACAAAATTGGATAGGTATAATGAAAAACAGCAACAAGAGCAGCGTAAACAACAACTGGCTTTGGATAGAAGCAACAAAGAGTCATCGAACAACCATACCAAGATTGAACCCCCTAAAGATTCGATACCAGATACCGATAACGAATATTTTGGATATTTGAAATCCCAATTAGTCCCTCAAGTGCTGGAGGGTAGTGTAGACCCTGCCGAAAGGTTGAATGAATCAAGTGCTGAAAGTGCAGCAAAACAGTTCAGGCAATTGAAATCTAGCATTGGTGATCTAACTTTATCTCGTGCATCCGGTGTTATTACATGGCCATCAATAGCGTTCCAAACTTTCTTCAATAGCCACGATTCCTTGATTTGCGTCGATGTTTCTTTAGATTCGAAAATATTTGCTGCTGGATTTGACGACTCTCGAGTTCGAATTTGGTATTATCCTACAGTATCTCAAATCGTTGAGACTCCGATGGAAGTGGACACTGAAACAGCCCAAAGAGAAAGCCGTGTGCACACTTTGAAAGAACCAATTGGTGAAGAACTAGTTGGCCATGCTGGGCCTGTTTACGGATGCAGTATTAGTCCGAACAACCAATTAGTCGTAACATGTTCCCAAGACGGAACGGTCAGGTTGTGGAAAAGATTCTTTGATTTGGAACTCCCGGTTTCGAATAAACGAAAGTTGGACAGTCGTCAAGGCTCATGGCGAAATGTATTTTGTTTTGATTGTGGTGGTTTCCCGGTGTGGGATATAAAGTTTTCTCCTGTTGGTGAATATTTCGTGACCGGTTCTCAAGATAGTTATGTTCGTCTGTGGAGTGTCAAGGAGAAGAAGCGAATTGGGATTTTTGCGGGACATTTATCAGATGTTGAATCTGTTGCATGGCATCCGAATGGCCAATACATTGCTTCAGGATCCGCTGACAAAACTCTTCGAATCTGGGATATTTTCACTGGAGAATGCTGTCGTTTGTTCTGCGGACATTTTGACTCAATCAATGCAATTGCGTTCACCTCGTCAGGAAGATATGTGGTGTCGGGTGGGCAAGATGGGCTTATCATTGTGTGGGATTTCGCTCTAAGCAAACGCGTGGCAGTTTTGGAAGGTCATTCAGGGCCTGTGTTTTCTGTTTCTATTTCTCAAGATTGTTTATTGATTTCGAGCGGATCTGCAGACGGGTCAGTACGGGTTTGGGATGCTTTCGATATTTGGGGAAATTCAATGGAAGATCATTATATACTAGAGGATACAAGAATAGTGTCCAAGGTTCAATGCAAGTCGTTCCCTACCAAGTACACACCTGTTCATTTCGTAAAATTTCAAAACGAAAGGATGATTCTTGCGTCTGGAAGTTTTGCCCTTCCTACCATGTAATTGACAAATGCAGTTTTCTGTTATCCGCTTCTTTTGGAGTTTAACAGTTTGCAAATACTAAACGCAAGTTGTTTCAAAAATGAAAGATTTAGATTCAGGAATCTTGCCTCCAAATATAGTTTTTTATTAAATTATACTCTCGATATCAATGATTTGTCGTTTGGAGATATTATTGAAGATAATATAGAAGTAACACTTCTGTTGTCGGATACGCCTCTTGATAAATGGTCCATAAGCCGACGATGAGCGTGAGCAAATGCTTTTCTGATTTTCGGAATATTATAGGACGACATTCCGAGATCGTTATCAGGATTCTCGGGATTTTCGATGCTCAGCATGCCTGGACGACCTTGCTGGAGAAAACGGCGGGGCTTGGGCATGTAACTTCCTCCATTTCTAAGACTAATAGTAACACTGGCATAGTTAAACTTTTTGCCATACAAATCAAAAAACCGGATCATAATCGTTCCCAGATCTTCCAGTTCTTCGACTCGATCTGACTCAAGATCTTTAGAGGCAGTTAGCTGCTTTCGTATCTGTTGAATCACGCTCACAACCATGCATAGACACAGATGGGATCCGATTCCGCCTCGATAGGTCTCATTGATATTGCGTTGGTGCAGAAAGTACTTGATTACAAGAACAAGAGGTTTTAAAACCGGCATTTCCTTAACCAACTTGCGTATCATGAAACCAGTCGCTGGGCCACCTGGTTCATTGAAGGAAATATCGATTTGATAAGGGCACATTTTCAAACGAAGTTTAATGATAGGAATTCTGGCTGAATCAATGACTTCCATTTCTTGCACTAGATTACGAGATTTCAGAGTTCGACTAAGGAGATAAATAGCGTTTTTGGGAACATCGAATAAAACAACGTCAACATCACTGTCAGGGATACATAAATCATTTGCGTAGCTTCCGAAAGGATTTACAGAAGAATCAGGCCATAACTCGGTACATACGGATGTAATTAGATTCACAGCATCTTCTCGCGATTGCTTCTCTGCTGGAGTTTCCGCTAATAAACGTGCCAGAAGAAGGATTTCGTTATGAAGGCGAAGGGTGCTTTTCATTGTTAATGACGATGCTTTAGAGTTTTTCCCTGAAAGCCAAGGAATATCAGCATTCGTGATATCTACTGCTTTATGAACCACAGCTGGTGAAATTGGAGTTATACGGGCATCAAATTCATTCATAGGAATAAATCCAGACAATCCTATTCTTTCAGTCACCTTCGCTTCAGGAGTGTGTGATTTCAAAAGGTCTCTAATTCCAGCACCTATAACACCACTTTGAGCTTCAGGCTCGATGTCATCGACCTCTACGATGGGGGTAAACGAAGGCTGCCAAGTATCCGGTTTATGGTCTACAGGCTCGTGTACCTCCGATGCCTCTAGAAATTGTTTGTCGTGTTCACGAATCTCTTGTTGGATCATCGATTCGATATCAAAATCATTTGACTTTTCCTCATCATCAGAACCGACCAATTCCATTTCTTCATCTTTTGAACGAACAATCTGAGCGGTATTTTTCTTATCCTGTTGTTTAGAATCGCGTTGAATAATAGTCATTTCAAAATCAAGCAAGGCGTCAATTGCCTCTAGAATGGCGGTACGATGGCGTTCTAGTTTCCTCATACGTTCAAGTCTACTATGTTTATCAACTCCCGCCTTGTCTAAGCAAGATTCCAATTGCTCGTCAATGTATGCAAGTGCATCTGCGTAGTACGATGAGGGTTTACTGCCTTGTTGCATAGGGAACTCGTCGATAGAAATAATTGGGGGAGGAGTATTATCTTCAGCTTCTTTGATACCTTTCTTTGGGGTCATATCAACAATAACGATTTCTCGTTTACGAGTCAATATTTGAGCATCTGGTGCAACCCACTTGGAAACCAATGAAATCATTTCTTTCGCGCGGTTGCCACATTCACTATCGGCAATGGTGGACTCATTTTGAAGCATCTTTGACATTCTTTTATAGTAACAAGATAAAGATTTATCCTTGTTTCCCAAAGGAGTAGAAGAATATATAATCAAAGTACACTTGGATGCATCGCTTAACCAGGTTTTCCACTCGCTTTTCCCTAATTCGCATAGTTTCGAAAATGAATCAAATACTACACAATCATCGACTGTTATTGGCAATATTGATCCTCCCGCAACCGAGGTACAAGTATTATACAAGTTCAAAGCTCCTGTAATATTAGCTTGCTTACGAACTTTCCCACTCTTCTTGAGTTGTTCCTTTTTCGATTTGAGAACGGATTTGACCTGTGTTCCTTTTAAATCAGTCTCGTTTTCCTTTGCTGGTTCGGAGGTCTTCTTCTTTTTAGGCTCTGAATTTTCCTCCGAGGTCACTCTCACTCTCTTCTTTCCCATGACAATCACTGGCTTGTAAAAAAAAGAAAAAAAAGTGAAACGGCCTAATCATGAATGTTCTTGAAGAAGAAGCTAAAGATGAAAACTGCGATGCTGCTACTGAATCAAACTTAAGATACTGTGTTCCAAATAAATCAAATTTAAGTTACTGCGATTCGTTTCTAGGAGACAAAGGATGTAGTGAATTAATGCGGGATTTTTCCTTTTCGCTGATTACCAACCTAGACTTGCGTGGAAACAATATTGGATTTGAAGGAATTCGTTGCATTGCCGACATGCTTCACACGAATAAAACAATTCAAATTCTTTCACTGGAATGGAACGTTATTGGAAGCAACGATGCAGGGGTTGGACTGCTAGCTGCCTGTCTCGAAGTGAACTCGACATTAAAGGAATTGGATATCAGAAATAACCGTATTGGACCTGAGGGAGCTTCAGCTGTAGCGCGTGCAATGAAATCCAATACGGGTTTGTGTTCGATTGATATTAGGTGGAATGAGATCGGTACGAAGGGCGGGAACGCGTTTTTACAATCGCTACTCAACAGCAACAAAACTCTTTGTGTATTGAAATTATGCGGGAATGGAGTGAGTTTGAATTGTGAAAATCAGATCAATGAATTTTTAGATCGGAATGAAAATCCTGGGATTGCTCTTTCAAGAAGTAACGCCAAAATGGAATCAATAAAGCAGAAGGCACGCAACGAAGAAGTTGAAAATGTTCATCGGTTGAAAAATACGAATGAAGCCTCTTATTCGTTGCTCAAGAATGTGGATGTACTAAAATCTAATAATACATCCATCCTAGATGAAGATATAAATGAGGCGATTCATGCTGAGAGAATCATAGCAATGGAATTAACAGTGAGAGATCGTGACGTATTGATCCGTACAGCCAACGATGATATTGAACTAAAAGACAAGATGATAGAAGGACTTCAAGAAGAGTTGAGATTGAAACTAAATCACATCGATAGTCTTTGCACCGAAAAGAAAACCTTGCAAAGCAAGATCGTGGCTCAGGAATCGTCACTCAAAGACAATGAATGTCAGATGAAGCAACTCAATACAAAACTCCAAGCGACCGAAGAAAATTTGTCCAATCGCGACATTGCTTTTGATTTGTCAACTAATGAAATCAAAACCATGCAATTTGAACTTCAACAAACAAAGAATTTCATCGTTGGTCTAAAGACATCTTTGGAATCTTCGCAGATAGAAAAGGCTAAAGTGTTTAACTTGCTCGAAGTGGAAAAAGCTAACAATTCAAAATTGTCTGAGAAATTGTTGCGGGAGGAATTAGCTCATGAAAATAAAATCGACGAGCTCATAAATACTTCGCAATCCAAGTTGGCTGAAGTTGAAAGCCGTTTGAAAAATGAGATTGAGATGAGAGCCCACGACGTTAGAAATTTCAAAAGAGAACATGAAGCTGCAATATCTGAAAAAGCCAAACAACACGCACTTCATGTTACGAAACTCCAAGATGATTTTGAAGGACAGAAGGGAATTCTACAAAAACAGCATTTGGACTACATTCAAGACTTGGAAGAGAAACATCAATTGGAACTTGCGACATTGAATACAAAACATCATCTAGAATTGGACCGTGAATGTATTCTAGCCGCAGAACAGGCAGTGGAATCTGCTTTGGATTCTGCGGTGAAATCAGCTGTCACAATGGCAGTTCAAGATATGGAAGTTGAGCATAAACATGCTTTATGGAAACATGAGCAATCAATCCAGCAAAAGTACAAGGATGAAATGGAATTAAAGTACATTCTATGGCAAAAAGAGCGAGATAGACTCGAAGGCGAAATCAAAACACATAAAAACAGGAATTCTGATTTGAAGCAACAACACGAAGACGAAATGAACAAACTCCAAGATCATATTCAAGCATTTTTCGTAAAATGAATTTCAAAATACGTATATTTATTTACCAATCGTTTTTTTGATAATCCATGGTGCACATATCCCTGAACCAAAGTAGCTCATTCCAATCTTTCTTTCTTCTTCGTAGCGGGTTAAAGTTAGTCCACCAACGGGGGACGACAGCCAGTATAGATGTTTTATCACTATAAATATTATCATGAGATTCGTCTAAAATTGACGTGGCTATGGTGCGAGGAAAATCTTTAGTAGCTTGTATCACAAGATCCCTCACGCGAGATCTCTCCCGTACTAAAACATTCAATTGCTGTTGATCGATCAAAAGAAGTCGATACACTCCAATCGTAGACCGTGTTGACGACATGAACTCTTCATACAGCCGGAGTACGATCCATAGGTATATAAGTAGTGGAATAGCATAGACATTCAGCGCCACAAGTAGAAAGACAACAAATAGAAACGAAAACATCATTTTCGTTTCTGCGATGCTGTCAACCCATCCAATTCCTTTGATTAAAAGTTCTTTTTCTTTCTTGCGTAGGAAATACCACATAGGAATCCACAAGAGAAGTCCTGGGGTAATTACAACAAGCATGCAACAAGAAAGAAAAACTCGATAGATGATTATATTCACACACCTAAACACCGAAGGGCGTTTGGTTGAATCATTTTCCATCCTGAGTATCCGCTGGTCTTTCAGCTTGGCCGCATCTAACAAACTTTGGTAGTCTTCTAAAGCCTTGTTTAAAGCATCGTGACTTCCGACCTCAAGAATAGTTGTCCATCCTTTGAGCAAGTACATGTATGTCGATAAACTCATTGCTGTTCCCATAGGCCGATGGATTCTAGCAGCAGTGATTGCGCGACGAATGACATCCCATGAAGTAGCGTTGAGAATGTTGTCGTGAAAAGTTGTCTCCAGAAGTTGGACTATCTGTTTCGCGGCAAGTTTTCGGTCAGGTATTTCCAGCCATTCTTTTCCAATTTGAATTTTTGGCAAGAATCGAACAAGAGCGTCAGATCGAAACCGTTCACGATGAGTCCACAGAAGAACTGTTGGAGCGATGTTAATTTTGAAATCAGAATTACCGTTTTTTACCGCCCTGTCGACTGTTTCAAGTGCGATATGCCCAACACCATCTTTAAATTTCTCTGGATGAGGTTGAAAATTGCACATTCCTTCAGGAGAGAATCCAATCCAATCTCCGTTGCCCAAAGACGAGTAAACTTTAGCAAACATGTCTTTGTTAAAACCCATCGCATTCTCTCCATGTTCTTGTCTTCGGTACACAGGTACAGCAGCCGACATTCGAATTAACGTGCCGACAAATGGAATATCCCAAAGTGTGCACTTAGCACAGAACCGAATCACATGGGGGCACGTAGCCATCAACACGATGGCATCACCAAGACTATTTCCGTGATTAAAACACAATAAAGTAGCTTGTCCCTTTTCAGGAAGATTGTGCACGTTACGCACCTCCAATGTTGCATAAAATATATGACTGCATATTTTAAAAAGCAATCGTACCACGTGGTAAAACCCGTTCATCGCCTAGATCTAACAAGGGGCTATCCGCAGAATATAACGGTTAGATGGAGCTGCCTCGTGGATATATGCATGTTCATTCTGCATCGCATAAAAAACTGCAGGTTTGTCTGTTTTTTAACTTGTATGCTGCCGTGGCTTTCTTTGTATTGGAAGTATACGTTCTTCAATACAAACTTCGCACCTACGAAATGGGCATTTTCAGTTCTGTTTTATCTCCCATGACCTTTTCTGTATGGGCTCTTTCTGAGATATTTAGGTTGTGGTTTGGATATGTTGGTAACTTACAGGAGAAATTGCCACAACTTTCTGTATTCGCTCTTTTGTCATTCTTTCCTCAACTTCCTTGTTTGGTGTATTTGACCTATCTTCAGGAGATTGGACTGCCCTTTGAAGCTGTTATGGGCACTTGTTTGATTATTATTACTTGCGCAGAATTATCGTTTTCATATTTCTCACTCCAAGGCTTCGTACAGAAACAGACACAGACTTATTTCCGTTTGATGGATGATGATTACTTTGAACCCATCGGGACTTATTGAACTTTTTATAAATAAAATTATGTATTTACAACTTTTGAAAGTGGATGGATAAATTCCAAGAGTATCAATGCAGCGTTGCAAAAGTCGTTTTTAGAAACTGAAGAAGAGACTGCTGATGTATCGTCGTAGAGTTTACATATTCTTTGTCTCGATATATCTCCTCCGATTAACTGTGAAACGAAGGGGAAGGCTGGACAGACTTTCTTCGCTGGCTTTTTATTGGCTAATTTCTTATTGATTTGTTCGCCAGGAATCGTGGTGCTTTGAAGAGTCTTGTTCAGAACCACCGTTTGGTGTTGCAGCAAGCTCATGTATTTTTGAAAATTCAAAGTATGAGCGTATTCCACCCATGCTCGTTGATCTACGGCGTGGGTGGCGAGATATTTCGAAAACAAAACATTTGAAGAATGAAAATTATCAAATGCTTCTGCAGGGGTGCGCAAGTGACCGGAACATAGCAGATTCGTGTACCATTTTGAAAGCTTTTGACTTGTTTCGCATAATAACCAGTTTTCACAATCTACATGTTCTAACCATCTATAAAGAACATAAGGATGATTCAGTCCTGCTTTGTCAGCCACTTGCTTGTTTGAAAGCCGCAATTTTTGCATACATGCAATTGTTTGAAGACGAATTCGAACTTGAGAGAATGAAATTTCAGACGAAG
>Ga0105055_10005258_pt1 | contig 18379 bp, 15 predicted proteins | sample BON03_FD_78090 | JGI IMG/M metagenome (GOLD analysis project Ga0105055, IMG submission 78090) | Freshwater microbial communities from Lake Bonney liftoff mats and glacier meltwater in Antarctica - BON-03 | ecosystem: Environmental > Aquatic > Freshwater > Ice > Glacier meltwater | place: Lake...
AGCGACTCCCATTGCAGTTGCTCATACAAGGATTCGGCGTGTGACACTAATGTCACGTCCACTTCAAATTCATCGGTAGCAAATTGTTTGTTAGTAGAGATTTGACGAATAGACCCATCGTTGGTCATCGCAACTAGCCTCAAATGGGATCGCAGACTCATTGAAAACAAAGAAAATGCCTTAATATTGGACATTATTCCAGTCACGCCTTCAACAACTACATTCCCATTTTCCAAGAGCACCGCAACAGAGCACATTAGTGATGTGAACAAAGGAGACAAAAGATCACCACGCTGCACCGCCTTGACTTTTGGAATAAACTTGACATCAGAAATCGCATCGTTGTATTCGGAAACTTTGGGGGTCGATTCAAAGATGCATTTTTGGGCATTCCATTCAAACGACAGAATTTTTGATCCGCTCATCAGTAATAGGTCACAGGTGAAATGGTTCATAAACAGCGACCCTGCGCTTTCGTTTATCTCTAGGACTTGTTTTTTACTCGAAATGGAATTCTCAACGGAGTAGCACGTGATAATGCACGTGTCGCTGCTGCTTGCATGCAACGTCACCACAACAAACCTCTCTGTCTTTTTCGCAGTGGGAGACTGGGTAGTAAGTTTTGGGGTCAAAATTTGGGCTTCTGGAGCTTTTATGTATTCTTCAAAAGTGGCTGTGTCCACAGCCAACATCTTTTCAAGAGGATACTTTCTTCTCGCAGTGATTTCAACCCAATTGCCGGTTTCAGATTCGAGTTTTTTCGATACCTTTACATGACCGCGATTGGCTTCAACTTGGAATAGAAGCCCGTATTCTCTTCTTCCCGAACTGGTGCTAATAAGAATAATAGAATCATCTACCATAGGTGGGGTTGGGGATAATACTAGATCCGCATCTTCAAATTCTTGTCGTTCGTCCAAGCCATTCACCAATACTGAAATAGACTCAGAACCGATTCTTTTGATGACCCCTTGCTTGCCTTCGTGTTCTCCAGCAAGTATGGTCACTTTAACCCCGACCATGTACCATGCTGCTGGCTTTACTGGCACTGGCAGTTCATCCTGCGAAACTGGATCCTTTAATCGAACAAAGATAGCAAAATCAACAAGAGGTCCCATTCCTAGGGTTGGTTCTGTGTGAGCTTTATCTTCGTCGACAACACTGACATCGTCGTCGTTGGTATTCAACGAAAACACTGGGCACAACCCCAATGAAAAATCTGACCGAAAGTTGAATACATTGATAACACCGTTGACTAGTGCGACAGCAACAATAGGTTGAGTATATATTTCACTGCATTTAAGGGCAAATATTTGATCTTGCTGTTGCCCAGAATGCTCGTGGACCACCGCAGAGGTTGACAATGGTAAAGAAACATCGCATGTAACCTTATTCTGAACATGAAGAGAATTTGGTTCCATTTCCATGTGTACTCTGGAAGGATCAAGTATAAGCCGATCAAACACAGCAGTATTAACTAGTATCGACAATCCAGTTTCAAAATGGATCATTCGACTTGACTTATCGCCTCCTCCACGGTAATAGAAGAAACCAGCTTCAGCCAATGATATCAATACCTGCCTTGAACGGAGCTTCTTATGACTATTCTGAAATAAATGGCAAAGTGACTTGAGTCTATTACGTGCCACGTGCATCATTAACAACGACCGAGAGGAAATACTGGTTGTAACGTCCATAAATACCTGTAACTGTTCCATAAATCCCACAACGCATGGTAAAGCAAGAGAATTTGATCGCTGAAGCATCGGAAGAAGTTCTTGGCAAAGAACAAACATAGTGTATTGAGGAACTCGAATACTGAAAACAGATTGTAAATAGACCTCTCTTGGAGATAGGTGCTCGGTTTCGGCTTGGAATTTTGCTACGCCAAAACGAAGTTGGTCCAATAAGTCGCATTTTGAAACCCGTGCACGATACGCTAGTGGTGTATCTTCTCGTACCATTTGCGCTTCAATACATTCCCGTAGACGATCTGCGCTTCGTGCATCCACAAGTATATCTTGCATTGAATTATTGACTCCGAAGCCACTTTGGGTTTCCTTCTCATTAACGATCTCTTCTCCCTCCAACCACCTAAACAAAGCCGCAAGAACAAAGCAGCGTTTTGGATGGCTCATATCCGAGAAAGTCCTCACTCGTCCGTTGTAGGCAAACACCACTCGCCCATCTCCGACAGCACATATATCGAGTCCTGGAGCCACAATAGAACGAAGCACTTTGTTCTCCAACACATCAATTACTTGCAATACATTATCTTCTAGTAATAAGATTTCTTTGGATTCTTCTTGCAGAAGCCCATTTAAAGGGATAAGTTTACGACGCATGTCCTTCGCTAATAAGTTCTTCCTCGAAGATTTTGGGTCTTAAAAATAATAACGTAGACACTTAACGTTTTTTCCTTTTGTAAGATAATTATGGGTATCTAATAAACACAAAAATCCACTACTAGTGCTTCAAAAAATCGATTTTTGTTGTTCAAAAATCGATTATCTCTATAGCTTCAACTGGGATGGGGAGTTTTGAAGCATCAAATGGAACCGAATCTAATGGAACTGAGGATTCATCCGAAGCTACTGAACAGACTGTAGAGCCTCTATTCGAGACCGAGTCAGAAGGGATTGAATTGTGTGTAGTTCAAGATCAAATAAAGGAGGATGGTTCTAAAAGAAACGATGACGTATCCGAAACATCAATAAAGGCAATGTTCACCATTGAGACAAAAATGAGATTGCTTCTCGCCACAAGTCAAACGATCGGGTTCTTTCTCCCTCTTGCCATCGCATTTGGGGACTTCTATGATAACTCAGAAAAGTTATTGGTTCCCATATTCTACGCTATCGTTATAGCATTGGCGCCACCATTTCAAGCTACTGTTGTTTTCATGTTTAGTCTGTTTGTCGGAGGTGTACTTCCTGGATTTGGTCTCGTGACAGCGATGGTGGCAGCTACTGTAAACAGTGGTAGTCTGGTTGGAGGATACTTGATACTCGTGTTGGCCATCTTTTGTTTTTTGCCTCTACTTACAGGTCCCCTTGCTGGAATAACCAAAATGATGGCCTTGGTCTTATATGCAGTTTGTATATATGCTTGGTTTTCTGTCAGGACGCTGATTAGCACTGGACTGGTGTTCGGTGCCCCGAAGTCTTACGTCGAAAATAAAATAGACGAGATGTTCTGCCAGAAGAACACCACTTAACTAGAATTTGAAAAACTGTTTTGTAATCACACGAGCTCGAATCCATTTCGTCAAGTTCTCGATAGTTTAACACAAGATGGAGACAAGTTTTGTTTTCCTTGGCCTTCAGAAGTCGTTGCCGGTTTACCAAACGGCGAATCAATGAATGATGCGTTTGGATCAACTACCGTTTGTATTGAATTCTGCTGTAATGGTTTATTGCAACTATTGATATCCCCTGGAAATTGGATCATTCGACTCATTTGGAGTTCCAAGATAACGGAAACCGCGTTATTCAGCAGTATATGCGCTTCTATCGCCATAGCTTTTGCATGCGTTGCTCTTGTGTACCTAGTTTTCCCTCCAACGAGACTAGCACGTGTGAGACTACAACGTCAAGTGGTTGAAAATCTCTTGCACACAGGTAAGGACCTGAGTTCCACGAACACCAGCGAAGTCAATAGACTTGCGAATGCTGATGTCTTGATGCAAATGGGGTCACTTGCTATGTTGGAGCCTCGATGGGGATGTTTAGCAGTTCAGGATTTTACTCATTGGAAAGAGGTCTTGAATTCGATGGAGTTGTTCCATAGAGCGTTAAGATCCTACTTGATTATCACCCAACAAGAAATACCGGAGCCTGAATTGAATCAATTTTTGAAGACATCCCTCTCTTTGTGCGCTGATATGTTAATGATAGAACCTCAGCCTAATCGAAGTATCATTCTGGACAAATTCAAAGACGCAATTCAGGAGTGTAAATTGGTGAGCAAAGAAATAGAGCTGCCTGATTATTCAAAGCCTTTGATTGAGCAGACGTTGGATTTTTTGGAATGCTGCTTCAAGATGGTGGAGCTTCGACATACAGAACCACATGGAATTATCCAGACTGTACTTGCTTATCTAAAAGGTATTGCCATAATGGGCATTATAGGATTTTTGACTTACATTCGCTTAATTCAAGGATTTATCATTATCTTCAAGAGGAAACGCGGATTGCGCTACTGGCTTACTTGTAACGATCGGGTATATCAGTTCCAATATTTCGTTCTGTTGTGTGGATTGATCGCAGTATCTACCTTTGTAGACTCGGTTGCCAACTGGTTGTTGAATCCAGTAGGCATTCTCCCTTCTGGTTCAGTTGGGAAATGGTCAATTCTTCCTGTGATCACAGTGATGCTTCCATCTCGAGAAGGGACTCTCAAGAAGGGTTTGCTTCGCGTTGTCGGTACTCTTATAGGAGCATTAGGTGGATATATAACCGGGTTGGCGTTACAAGAAAACGTACCGGGAGGATGTGCAGTATTATGTTTCATATTCTTTGTATCATATTCAGCTGGAGTTAACCCTGGGGGGAACTATCTATATTTGGTGGGTTTCATGGCTCATATGGATATGTGTTCCAACTAGTTACATACACTTCGGCCATCATATCTTTGGAAACTTTATTCTCATGCAGTGATTTTCGAAATCCGGATTCCCTTTGCAAATTTACGATAAGTGATTTAACAGTTATTCGACTAACAACTCAGCTGGTTATTATTACATGTGCAGTTTTGCTGTCACATGTTTTATTTCCTCAGCGAGGGGATTTAATCGCTAGAGAGCATATCGCAGATGGGTTAGAGGCATGGCCATTGGTGTTAAAGGAGTCTTCTGATTCAAAATCAACCTCGATCAAGCAAGATACGAAATTAATTGCAACATTTCACACTCAGCATGTTACAGCAGCCCAAATTATGTACAACTATTCCTTGATGTTTATTGAGCTGCCTTGCTACAAACCTGACCCGGACCATTACTTGCTTTGCTTGCTATGTCACGATCTCCGAGCCATAGAAGCTACTTTTTGGGCGTCTCCATCACTGACCAAATACACAGATAATTCTGAAGATCTCCTAACCAGAGTCAGCTTGTGCATAAGGTTTTCTCTTGGCTCATACTATTCTCACTTGGGACAGGTTAAAGAAAACAAAACCATGGAGAGCTTGTTACAAGACATTGCCGTTTCGATTCACGATGTCAGAGTCAAAGAAAATACATCGCCAGTACTAGAGCATGTATCCCTCCACGTGGAATCACTTTTGAAGGTCGTTTTCCCGCAATATCAATCGCTACCGTACAGTTGTGCTGTAGTCTCGTAATCTGAAGTCAATCAACCCAATAATAAATTTATATTTTGAAATAGCCCCCCCCCCCTACGGCAAGATAGTTTCGTCAAAAACCAACGACAGGTACTAACTTATCGAGGTACTTCCTATCATGTCCGATATGAATGGTTCAGTGTCCCCGACCACCAAGTTCCAGCTGGTACTGGACTTGATTCACCCGGAAAAACGTGAAACTGCGCTGCTTGAATTGAGCAAAAAACGAGAATCGTTCCCAGAACTAGCTCCTATTTTGTGGCATACTTTTGGAACTATCTCTGCATTACTCCAGGAAATAGTTGCCATATACCCGTCGTTAGCTCCACCTCAGCTTACTGCCCATGCATCTAATAGGGTGTGTAACGCACTAGCTTTATTGCAATGTGTCGCATCGCATGCCGAGACTAGGACACTTTTTTTGAACGCTCAAATACCTTTGTATCTATATCCGTTTCTTAATACTACCAGCAAGAACAGACCATTTGAATATTTAAGGCTGACTAGTTTAGGAGTAATAGGGGCCTTGGTCAAGATGGATGATTCCGAAGTTATAAACTTCTTGCTCTCTACCGAGATCATTCCTCTTTGTTTGCGGATAATGGAAACGGGGAGTGAACTTTCGAAGACGGTGGCCACTTTTATTGTTCAGAAGATCCTCTTAGATGACATGGGTCTTAACTACATTTGCGCTACAGCTGAGCGCTTCTTTGCTGTGAGCAGTGTTCTTAGTAACATGGTTCAAACTCTAATCCAGATGCCATCAGCGAGGTTGCTAAAGCACATAGTTAGATGTTACTTGCGTCTTGCTGATAATCCCAAAGCTCGAGATGCATTGCGCCAATGTCTTCCTGAAACTTTGAAGGATCAAACATTTCATAGTATTTTAAAAGAGGACCCAATGACGAAACGATGGTTGGGACAACTAGAGTATGTTATGGGAATGCCTTCTGAGGGACCAGGAATGATAATGATGCCAATGCAATAATATAGTTTTAATTAGCTTTGGCTTTTTTCAAAAAATCTTGGAGTGCTGACAGTCGGGAATCGATATCTGTCATGTCCATGGAACCGTCGAGCGCATCCGTAGAATTAGACCCTCCCTTGGGTTCAATCATACTCTCCTTCTGTCTACTGCGAACTTTACTTGGAACCGCTTTTTTAGCCTTGATAGATGATGTTTTTGATACGGCAGATTTCACTGTAGATATCGATCTATTTGAGGATTTTGATCCCCTGGACATATTTGATCTCTTTGACACATTTGATCCCTTGGACACATTTGATCTATTTGACAAATTAGATCTCTTGGATACGTTCGACAAGTTGGATGTATATGATTTGCGAGATCCTGTTGTCACTCTAGAGTTGTTTGAATCAGCAGAGGTGTATCCAGACAGCGCACGAGGCTTTCTTAGTTTAGCTTCTCTTTCTCGCTGGTACGCTGTGGGGTCAAATCGTCGAGGACTATCTGCTCGTTTCGCCCTCGGTACAGGATTCACTCGCGCGTTATTCACTCGATTTGTATTCACTCGCGCGTTATTCACTCGATTTGTATTCACTCGCGCGTTATTCACTCGATTTGTATTCATTCGCGAGTTACTGACTCGATTGCTTCGGGAGTTTGAAAGTTCCCTGCTTCGACCAGCACGAGGAGCGGATTGTCTAGAAGATAAAACTTGCCTGGTTGTTGAAGTATCACGAAGACGCTCCCGAAGCTGTTTGTTAGAAAGTCTCAGTCGATTCAATTCTTCCGTGTTCTTGTTGGATTCTAGGTTACACCGATCGATGATTCTCTTGTGAGAGGCCTTGGTTTCACGCAGTGTGGATTCCAGCAACGTTATCTTGTTGGTAAGTGTTCGCGAATCCTTGGATGAATGTGATTTAGTTTCACAAGAACGAATTTCCTGTTTCAAATTAGAAATTGTATGATGTAATTCAGATCGTTCTTGCAGCCAATCGCTACGCTCCGATTCCAATCTTAATTGAACTTTGTTGCTCAAATTCGAAACCGTTTTCGTCTTCTTTTGAAGTGCCTTTGTCTTTCGAAGTTGCTCTTTGTATTTTTGGTTATCTTTCTCAAGTAAATCTATTTTCTGTTGTAAATCCAGCAGCAATTGTTGGGAATTCTTATTAGGGGAACACCTGGATCGAAGACGTGCAATGGTGTTTTCTAACATGTGTTGTGATGGTTCAGAACATACAGCCAACGGTAGTGGATAATGAATTCTGTCAAAATCTGTGACATATGTGATTATTAAATACCTTTTTCCGCTCCCTTTTGCACTATGATGACTTGCATGGGTAGTATTAGCTTTATTCCGATGCTTGAGCAGCTCCAAATCTTGCACTGTCAAAACATCTGCATACAAATTCGGTCCAGGTTTGATAAGAGCATTTTCCAACATCTGCATAAAAACACCAAACTTTTTAAAACTCCCTGTTTTCTTGCTGATGTCTTCCACAAACTCACTGGAGAACTCACTATCCCATCGACTGGACTCATCTTCCAAGTGAAAGTGAATAGACTCGGAAGAGATGGACCACGACAAAACATAATCAATGCTTCTAATATATCATTAGCTAAAAAACATTACAACATATTCAAACTTACCCATGAAATGCCGACTCAATTGTCTTCATGTTGATGATGGTTAGATTGACATTTGAATACCCAAAAAATGTAGACCATTAAAAACGGTGCACTTCATGTTTCGAGCTCTTAGAAAGATATTGGGATATTTTTATTCATAGCTGTAATAGCCCACTTTTAATCTACAATATGACCCTTTTGAATGAGACATTTTTGAATAGGATATCTTTTTGAGTTGCATCGTTTTGAACTAGTTCGTTTTGCAATTTTCGGAGTAGTTGAATGAACCACACTGCTATATATGGTAAGTCCGATCCCTCCCAGATGAAAAGTAGTGAGAATTCTAACAATATCAAAATGAATTTCTTCCTTGGTGTATCTAATGGAAGGTACTACGATCCACGCCAGGAATATCAACACCGACAAAAGAACCATCAATCTCGAAAACTACAAGGATTAATTTCACTTTAAAACTGGTAGATCCATACTTACATAAATAAAAAATGAACTACCCCGCCATATCCGGCAAGCACAAGTTCCCAGATAAAGAAACCACAAATGAATTGCGGTTGGACGTGTCATTCGAAAACAATACCAATTCTCTACAGAGCTACATCTCTCCCAAACAATTGCGTTGCCAGCCAATGCAAGCCCTGCATAAATGATCTGACAAATGATCAACGGGCTCACATTTATGTTCTCATCGCTTGGCAACAACTGAACTGCTCGAAGCCTCATAATTGAAAGTTGAAGCTGGCCAAATAGGTCCCCGCAATATTTTATTCTTGGTGTTCAGGGGTTTGTGTAATGATGTTCGGAATAGGGATGGGTGTCCATATGCTTCCTCGTGGTGTCCGCGGTATGGCGATGCTCGCTCTTAACAACATAAGAGATAATCCTGGATCCAAAAGGGTTTCGAAGAGAGTAGGACGTGGTGTTGGATCTGGTAAAGGGAAAACATGTGGTCGAGGTCATAAAGGGCAGAAATCTAGAGCTGGAAATCATGGATTGAAGGGTAAAGGCTTCGAAGGAGGCCAGACTCCCATTCATAAGCGTGTCCCAAAATGGGGATTCTCAAATGCCAAATTTAAAATTGAATTCAACTCGGTGAACCTCAGCAGAATTCACCAGTGGATTATTGCTGGACGAATCGATGCCAGCAAACCAATTACAATGAAGGAGTTATTTGATTCGAATTTATCTGGAAAGATCAAACATGGAGTGAAGTTGCTCGGAGTAGGTGCGGAAAAATTTGACATTCCAATCACCATCGAAGTGAGTCGTGCTTCAAAATCTGCTATCGAGGCTGTGGAGAAGGCAGGCGGTACTATCGTGTGCTCTTATTATAATAGAGTTGGACTGCGAGCTCTTTTGCGACCGGATAAATTCGATCCAGAGAGGATGCCTTTGCGAGCCAGACCTAAGCCAAAGAAGATGCGTTTCTACAACGACAACGAATTAAGGGGATATTTATCACCGGAAATGCAGCTCAAGCTTAAAGACGAACCGTGGTTTAAATTTTAAATTATTTACTTAATTCGAAGACAAAATATTACTTTTATTGGGTGAAAAATCCGGTGGCAATATTTTCTCGGGTGAAAGTTGGTTTCACGGGAATGGATTCCATGTCGAAATCGTCTGGTTTCGTACAGCCGCTAGAATTTTAAGTTAATAAATATAAAATCCAACAAAAATAGTATACGTACCTAAAAACTAACAAAGTTGAAACTGCGTGAGCACCAAACTCTATATCTGTATCCAATCTATCTCCAATCATAATCTATAGATACAAGTTAGATTCCACAAATCAAACAAGGATTACATACCGTTCTTTCAGGTTCAAAGGAATATTTTTTCAAAAGCTTGAATAAAAAATCAGGATTGGGTTTCCCAGCAATGTGTGTTTTTTTACCTCCAATGTCATCGACGCTTCTTTCCAGAGATGATAAAGCACAACCGTTGGCAGGCATTTTAAAATTCCCATTTTGAATATTGTTATCAGGATTGGTAGCCACCAGTTTGGCCCCATGCTGCAAGTACAATGAGCCAACACACATCTTACGATAGTTGAAATGTTGGTACCATCCAATAACTACAGCCTGAACGTCTGGGTCAAGGTAAATTTCATTGAAGGTCTTTTGATCAATGTATTCATTGCTCTCATCAACAACAACAGTAATTCCATGGTTCCGAAGTTCTTGATGCAAGCCAGGCTCACCCAAAACGAAAACCGTCGTATACTTATTGTCTACGCAGTATTCCGCGGCCGCAGACGCAGAGGTGTTGATATCTCCTTCATCAACATTCTCGAAGCCAAGCAATGCAAATTTAGATGCGTACTCCGACCTAGTCTTGGTACTATTGTTCGTCACAAATGCAACCTTTTTTCCCAACTCCTACAATTCCCATCAGTTGGAGTTCACAGACATATACAGCGTACCAACCTTCATCTTTGCAACGGTTTCCACAGATCCTTCAATAGGAGTCATCCCATCCCATAATACTCCATCACAATCGAGCAAGATGTTGTCGAAGTTCTCGTAGCAGTTCATTGTTGTTTTGCTTTAAATAGTCCCCCTTCTTGCATCTACATTCGCAATGGTGGAGAGTAGCAGTGAAGATGAGGGTCCTAAACCTTTGGAGGAAATAGAACTTAAAAAGCAGCAATCGGCGCGTAAACGTTCTAGAGGAAGCAACAAGCGTCGGTTTGAAGAGCAGCTTTTCATGTCTCGTATTCCGTCATCTGATATGTACGAGAGAAGCTACATGCATCGTGCTCCGGTGACACACACTGCAGTTTCGACGGTGTGTGACTTCATCATGACTGCAAGTTCAGATGGCCAACTCAAGTTTTGGAAAATAATGAATCAAGGGATCGAGTTTGTCAAGACTTTCCAGGCCCATCTTTGCCCTTTGTCAAGCCTCACAGTCAGTGTGGACGAAAGGACTGTTTGCACGGCAGCCAGTGACAAGATAATTAAAGTTTTCGATATCAAATCATTCGACATGATTTGCCTCCTCCCAATTGAAGCTGAACCTTCATGTGTCATGTGGATGCGGGCTGGTGCTCGGGAAATCATTATGGTAGCTGATTCTTGCTGTCCTTGTATTCGTGCATACGATTACGAACAAGGTGGTGTCCCTATTGCCACTATCAACATGCATAGTGCCCCTGTGACTGCCATGGCTTATAACAAAGTCTGCCAAGCTGTTGTTAGCATTGATAGTCGAGGAATCATTGAATACTGGGCTCATAAAGCGGATAACAAATTCAGTGCATTGGAGAATGGAGTGGTGCGATTTAACTACAAAGTAGATACGGATTTATTTCAGCTGTGTAAATCCAAGACTACTGCACTTGGAATAAGCATGTCCAGGTACGTTTGATTTTGAGTTTATTATTTGATCCCTTTTGAACCATTTTATAGTGACGGTAAAGTATTTGCGGTTACCTGCGCAAATGGAATCGTTTATGTATTCCGTTTTGACTCTGGTAAAATCAAACGTGCTTACGATGAAAGTTTGAACGTCGTCGAGACTTCTGTAGCCAAAGGCGACGAAGTTTGTGTGGGAGTTGATCATGTTGATATAGGTCGCAGAATAGCAGTTGAAAAATCTTTTCAAGAAACTTCATTATCGTCATCCATCGCCAGTTTCGACGACAGTGGGTCTATATTGTTAATACCATCCTTGGTCGGTATCAAGTGCATTGACATCAATACTAATAAGACCGCTCGTATTCTAGGCAAGATTGAAAACACAGAACGATTCACTTCGATCAGTCTTTACCAGGGAGTTCCTAGCAAGGATCATCAAATGCAACACGCGCTGCATGGCCCCGATAGCACTGCCGTGGGAGATGGAGCTGCAGTTTCAATTGAACCTATTTTGGTCGCGGCATCTTTCAACACGAATCGTTTTTATTTATTTACTTCAAGAATTCCGGGTGATAACGATAGAGATGTTTTCAACGAGAAACCAGTCAACGGCCTTCGCGAGACGGTGCAAATAGACAAGGTGCTTGCTCGTCATTGCATTGTGCATACGACGCTTGGAGATATTGTCATTAAACTATTTCCTGATGAGTGTCCACGGACAGTTGAAAATTTTCAAAGTCTCAGTGACAAAGGATATTATAGCAAATTGATATTTCATCGTGTTATTAAAGGATTCATGGTTCAAACGGGGGATCCGAAAGGTGATGGCACAGGCGGAGAATCTATTTGGGGTGGTGAATTTGAAGATGAGATTCGAAGGAACCTCAAGCATGATCGTCCGTTCACTGTATCAATGGCCAATGCTGGTCCGAACACAAACGGGTCGCAGTTCTTCATTACCACTGTTAGCACCCCGTGGCTCGATGGTAAGCACACTGTGTTTGGAAGGGTAGTTAGAGGAACGGAGATTGTCTCTGCTATTGAAAATACCAATTGTGACAAGCAGAATAAGCCATCCACCCCGATTCGCATTATGAGTATCACGACATCCAACGCTGACTTTGCTATATTGTATTAATAATTTAATTTCTAGATAATACTGGTATTATGTCCAAGCGCAATTTGGATGCTCGCGACCCTTCAGGTACGAAGAAGCGTGCGTTGAATCTAAAGTTAGACGATGAGAGTTTATGTAGGCGATGTTGTAAGAACAATTCTGAAGCAGGATCATTCTATTGTCTGGTCCACAAGTGTTCCCATGAAGGTTGCTCGAAAGGCATCGAGTCTCGTAAATTATGCAAAGCACACGGGGGAGGGAAGCGATGCCAGTACCAGGGTTGTGATAGACCCGCCCAGGGAGGATTTAACTTTTGCTCGAACCACGGAGGTAAATTAAAATGCTCTGAAGACGATTGCTTCCAAGGGAGGCGCGATGGCACCTTGTATTGCATCAGACACGGAGGTGGTACGCGATGCAGTATTCCTAAATGCCTGAACGGACAGGCGGATGGATCGGGTCTCTGTAGAAAACATGGTGGTGGACAACGGTGTGAATTTGAAGGATGTAAAAATGGTGCATGTACATCTAAAGGCGAGCGTTTATGCGTGAGTCATGGAGGAGGTCCAAGGTGTGAAATATACGGCTGCAATTCGGTTGCTTACATGCGCTCAAGAAAGTGCCGTGTTCATAACATTAACAGCACTATCAAACTATGCGAGACAGTTGGATGCACTCGAGTTGTTCACACAGGAATGTCGTGCTCAAGGCACTGCGAGAGACAAGTGTGCAGTCGGGCTGATTGTAATACATTTCAATCTAAACGATCTGGTCTTTGTGCAAAACACTTTGCTGAAAAGTTAGCGATGACAAACGAGGTGATTCCTGATGTCAATCCTTCTATACTTTCAGAGGACGGATTGTCCTCCAACTCAGTTTTCTTGTAGAAAGCCTGTTTTTTAATATAATGAGAATTCGGTGATTCCTTATAAGGTTGCTGCTTCTGATTATCTCACGGATGACTATGGGCCCCTCTTCATTTGTGCACGTTCTCTTGTTTTAATTAAGAAATGAGAGATTGATGCCTCTGTATTTAAATCATTTGTTTTGGTTCGAAAAATACTATGCAATTTCAACCAGACTGTTATCACTATTATTTACTGTTTACTATAACAGATATAGTATATTGATTGTGTATTTTTTGTTGCCCGACTTCGTAGTTTCGGAGGAATCATTCTCAGGAATACAAACCGAGAAATTGCGACCTATTTATCCTTCAGTCCTTCTACATGTCTCCTTTCATCTCAGTGCTACCCTCGCAGTCATTGAACAAAGACAGAGAAGAAATCATCAAATGGGCAAGGTAAGTATTTCTCAGCCACAAATGATATCTCTAAACAAGATGCAGAGAGAACAATGGACAGCAACACGAGAGCCATGAGTTAGGAGGGGTGATCACAATAGAATCTCAGGGTCAACGCAAATGCATGAAATCGTTAACCTCAGGGGAGGTCCGATGGTTTCCTAAATCCTTAGCTAATGTTGACCAAGCGAGCGAGTTGTTCGAATGGGCTCGCGAAGAGATTATCTGTGCCTTCGAAGCCGATGTCCCTTGTATTGTGTTTGATGAAATGGGGGCAGAGATCATTAACTCATGTGGATTAGACGCCGCACTAAGAGCGTGTGTATGGAAGGCTAGGGAGCAAGGGGTCTTGGATCATATCAAGTTTCTTGTGGTTGCAGACGAAAGTGTATTGGAACTATTTACGTCACTTTACATGTTTGAGGATAGCGAGGTTGAATTTTTAGAATCGTGGGATAATTGGCTGGAGAATTCTCAGAGGAGCCATCGACGAGTGAGTTCTAGTTCGAATAAAGAACCTGCTGCTCTCTCCCACCATGGTGAGGGTACTATGTACTCCATTATGAGAATCCCTTTTCTTTTTTTTACAATTGTGATTATCGGATTTGAACTCGTTCTTTATCTTTCCGTTAGACAAATTGTACGTACTTTAGAAAGTGTTTTATCCAAGAATAGGCACATTCGTCAAGAAATGAACAAGTGCTCACATTACTCCTCGTGGCGAAGGTTGGCTAGACAATTAGATGTACTGGAAGCCAAAAGTGGAGGTAATATGCAACATATTCCTACAATGCACACCCTTGCGAAGAGGCTAAAAGATCTTACGGAATCGCTGGATGATAGTATGTCTGAAGAAGGCGAGCACGAGATACTTCGATGTTTAAGGGAATGCACGATGGCATCCAATAACGATCAAATAACAGAACAAGTGTACTCCATGAACTTTACGGGTACCAATGTGGAGGTACAGGAGTATACTGGTAACATTGTAGAGGCTCTTGAGGCAGTTGGCAAATCAGAAAATCCACGTACTCTCAACTTTAAAAATTTGACGATACCAACGAATTCCCCCAGTGGCGAAAGGCCATCAGAGAGTGATGCATGGCTTTCACCTGTGACTGCTACTCTTTCAGCGCTTCAGAATTCTCCTGTTTTGACTCAAAGTGAAGCAGGAAAGGCTTTATTGAAGCATTTACATTTATATCGCGAAGGCGAGAAGTGTCGTGACGATGGATCTGATTTGATACTTAGCCAAGACTTTAACGATCATAAACGTCGATTCTTTGGTGAGCTTCTCCATTCATATGGAGAAATGGCTCTATGTCTCAGTGGTGGTGCATCGAATGCCTATTATCATTTGGGTGTGGTTCAGTGTCTGTTGGAGAAGAATTTACTACCTCGTCATATTTCGGGTGCCAGTGGTGGAGCACTTGTAGGCTCTTTCTTGTGCACACATACTGATGATGAACTAGTTCATTTATTGCACCCTGAAATACTTTCAAAGATATTTAATCCTTGTGAAGCCGGGATGGTTCAGATGATGAAAAATGGACTCTTCAGTGACACGATATTTGATTTGGAGGAGTGGTCACAGAAACTACAAAATCAGATATGCGGGAATTTGACTTTTCAAGAGGCCTTTGAAAGAACAGGGCGTTCTTTTACTATTACGGTGTACAACATCGATGCAAAAGGCAGGAATCACACCAGATGCTTAAACCACAAGACGACTCCCGATATTGTGATTTACTCGGCAGTACTAGCTAGTTCAGCTTTGCCGAAGCTTTTACCAGCGATTGAATTACTTCGTAAAGATGCTCGTGGTGTGGTACAGCCGTATCATTCGTTTGGGAGATTTTGGCGTGATGGATCGTTTGAAAATGAATTGCCATTTGAAGCCATTCACCAGCTGTTCAACACTTCCTTTCACTTGGTCAGCCAAGTTGAACCACATATAATTCCATTCTTTTATGAAAACAGAGGAGCTGCTGGTAAGTCGGTGTCGCATAGGAAAGGTCGTGGGTGGCGAGGAGGATTCGTTTTGTCTTATTTCGAGAGACTTTTAAAATTAGATTTGAAAAAATGGCTGGAATTAGTCCGGGATTTTAATCTACTGCCTAAAGTGATGGAGACTGATATCTCGTCCATCTTTCTTGGGAAGACCCGAGGGAGTTGCACGATGGTAGCTCCCGTCATCGCCAATAGCTACTTCAACCTGGTAAGCGATCCAAATACTCCAGAAAAATTTAATGTGTACCTTAAAGCGGGTAGGCAGATGGCTTGGCCTAAGCTGGAAATGATTAAAAATCACATGAAAATTGAAAGAAAATTGATGCAACTAGCAGGCATCGAAAAATAATCTCTAACGGATCTTTTTATTACGAATACTATGGATGAGTTGGTGCTTCAACAGCTTGAGCAGCACAAAATCAATGGCAAAGTACATCGATGCGATGATATTGAATTTGTCCTTTTAGATGAGCAGGAAGACAGAATGGCTCATGATTTATACATCGAATTCTCTCGTCTACTTTCGAAAGGGAACGAAGTCTGGATCTCCAATTTGGCAAAACGAGTGTCTGATTTTGAATTATCTCATCTACGCTGGAAAAAAAGGATATCGGATATAATTCTTCCTTCAAATATCACGCCAATAGGTTCGTTGACTGGTTCTATAAAAAAGATACAAGACGCTGCCGATGGCCTTATTTTGCTTTTGACCAATCAAACATACGCAAATATGTTTGCTCTCTCATTGACTGACAGTATCAAAAACAATTTACTTCGAGTATGTGAAAAGGGTGCACTAGAATCAGTGGAATCAGCTATCACGGAACTCGAAATTTTGATATCAAAAAACGACATCCCTCTTTGGAGACAAGTTCAAGGACTTCGAAGGTTCAAAATAGAGTTGGAAAGAAAAATGCATTCACCAATCATTGTCAAAAAATCGATCTCTCTTTTGTCGTTGACCTCGTTTATAATGCTTTGTGAAGATCGCTCTGTGAAAGCAATTGAACTGATTGTTCGAACCGAGGCCAGACTAGCCAGAATCGAAAACGAACAATGCCAGCAAATAAATCTTGGATTTAAGAAATTTGTCGAGTCCTACAGAGCTGTACTTGTCGAACGATGGCGTAAATCACAGATATCCCTTGGTCGTGTATTTGATTCATCCATTCGGCGGGTGATGGATGCAATCAACCAGCAAGTTGGAAAATCGAATATGCATGCTAGATTTCGAGAAAAGGACGACCATCTTTATGAACACAGTATTCGAATGGGATATATGGACTGTGAGACATCATGGCTGTCGAATCCTAAGCTGGCAGCCAAGTATTCCGAATTCATTAATAAATCAGTTGCTGAAATGGATATGAATCTTGTGAATTTGTTGAGCTGGAATTTTGCAGTATCAAAACAAATAGGAAAGCTTATCAAGTTACGTGTGCAGAACATACCAGAAGAGAATGTGGAGATTGGAGTGAAATATGTTCTGGTTGAGCTGTTGAAATCAGCTTCGAAAGATATGAAAGGATTTGTTGTTGAATTGTTGTCGAGGCCTTCTGATCCATCCATCTTGCTTAAATGTTGTTCTATATTTCAAGAGTCCCAAGCTGAATTATTCGCTCTAGCAGTTCAATCCACCCGAGGTTCAATGCCAGTAGATGACGCGATGTTTGAATCTTGCTTGAATCAACATTGTGTAGAAACAAGCGAAGATCTCTTTTGTAAATTAGCAAGTACATGTAACAGAAATATTCTGGAGGCACTTCAACAATCTCATGTTTTTCCTATAGCCGATGCAAAAGACATTCAAATATTGCTCAGTTTTAAAAGCGTCAGTAACTGCATTCCACGCGAGATTCATCTTAAGGAAGAAGCTGCGGTCCCTGGCTATGAGGCCTTTGTTACTAGGATGAGGAGTTGCAATTTTCAAGAAAGCAAGGAACCCCATACCTGGAACTCTAGTGTGTCGTTGTTGAATGAAAAACGACGAGCAAGTAGACATTGTGATAAAATAGTATCGCGTCCTGCATATAATTAGTGTCAGGACGGCTTATATAAGCAAGACTGTTTGACTCAAACTACATCACATTCATCTCTACATCACACTCATCTACTACTCTATTTCATATTGCAGATAGAGCCCTGGCCTGTGCTGGAATTTTGCAATTTCAAAACACATTGAAAAGTCATCTTTTGACAATAGTTTGTCTTTCAGGTTTGATGTGGTCTCGCTTCTCAAAACAAATTTTAAGAGTTCCTCATCTTCAATGTTCGAAAATTATTTCAGAGATATTATGTCGCCATATTTCGTATTTCAAAAGTGTAATAGTTGTTGTAGGTTGATCCATTTGGGGGGGGGTTAAATTTTAATTATCTTCTGTTTGTTCAAAAAACACGGATTGCCATCAGGCTCTTTTCTTTCAACAAGCTACTCTTGTTTATTAAGAAATTAGCATTTGATGGCTTTTATCCACTACTAGTGGTGCTTTAAAAATCGATTTTTGTTGTGTTTAAAAATAACAGGACTATTCAGGTTCTTCGGCATTTTGCACGATATGCTAACTTGGTGGATTCTGTTGGTGAACGGGTGTACAATTGCAATTCTTCTGGTAACGGAAAATTCTTAGATGTTCATCTCC
>Ga0105055_10005262_pt1 | contig 18369 bp, 16 predicted proteins | sample BON03_FD_78090 | JGI IMG/M metagenome (GOLD analysis project Ga0105055, IMG submission 78090) | Freshwater microbial communities from Lake Bonney liftoff mats and glacier meltwater in Antarctica - BON-03 | ecosystem: Environmental > Aquatic > Freshwater > Ice > Glacier meltwater | place: Lake...
CTGAACAACCTGTGTGTCGGGGAAAGGTTGGCTGGGGCGCCAGGATTCGAACCTGGGAATGTCGGTACCAAAAACCGATGCCTTACCACTTGGCTACACCCCAACGCTGGGCGGTTTTTACTTGCGGGTTTTGGGCGGTGCAAGGGCAAAAGCCGCCGGAATGCGGCGCGATCATTCGATTGGGGCGTTGCGGCGCAGCAGGTCGGGGTTGGTGTCGTCGCTGCGCTCGTCGGCGATCATTTCCTCGAGAGCTTCGTCGTCCAGCGCGCCGACGCCGATGACCTTGACGGGGCCATGGGCCTTGGGGGCCGGCGCGGTGGTGCCGGGCGCCTCCATGCGGATGCGATAGGTGGTGTCGGGGATCGAATAGCCCGCTTCCTCGATCGCCTGCTTGACGAGGCGCAGGGTTTCGCCCCGGGCGCGCAGCAGCGACGTGGTGGTCTGGTCGATCCAGCCGGTGACGGAGAAGACCACGCCGCTGTCGGTCAGATCCTCGATCCAGACCGAGGTGCCGGGAGTTTGCAGCGTGAAGGGCATCGACGACACGGTGTCCTCGATCAACTGGCGCACGGCGGCCAGATCGCTGTCGGCCTCGACGCTGATCTTGAACAGGAACCGCCGCTCGGCGTTGCGGGTGAAATTCACGATGCGGCTCTTGAATACCGTGGAATTGGGGATGCGGATGTGGTTGCCGTCGAAACTCAGCAGGATCGTCGCACGGCTGGTCAGTCGGATCACCTTGCCCTGGTCGCCGTTGATCTCGACGGCATCGTTTGGCTGGAACGGCTGGCGGATCGACAGCATCACAGAGGCGATGAAATTCTCCACCGTGTCGCGCACGGCGAATCCGATGGCCAGGCCGATGATCCCCGCCGCACCCAGGATCGTGCCCAGCAGGGCGGTGGCGTTCAGGATGTCCAGCGCGATGACGATGCCGCCCAGCACGAAGGCCAGCAGCACCAGTTGGCGATAGATGTCGGCGATGAAGGCGTTGGGGGCCAGCCTGTCCCAGGGTTGGCGCAGGCGGGAGATGCGCAGGCCGATGAACCAGACGAGGGCGGCGGCCGACAGCGCCACGGCGATCAGGGGCAGGGCGGCGACCGACTGGCGCACCCGTTCCTGCATGCGGGCGATTGCGGGGTTCAGGCGCTTGGCCAGGTCGGTGGTTTCCTCGACCTCGTTCTGGGTGGCGATGACGCCCTCGATGCCTGCGACCAGGGTTTCCAGCCGGGTCAGGGCGGCGGCGTCCAGCACTTCGCCCGACAGCGTCACGATGCCCGAACGCACGGCGACATCAACGCCGTCATACCCCTCAAGCTCGATCAATATGTTGCGGATGCGCTCGGCGATGCGGGCGTCGACGACGATGGCCGTTTCGATGGCGCCGGGGTCGCGGCTGGCCTCGGTATCGGCGGCCATCGAATCCTGCGCGGCAAGGGGCAGCGGGGCGCACAGCCACAGGGCCAGGCACAGAAGGATTGAAATCAGTCGCATCGGCAATCACTCAAGGCTGCAATGACGCAACGATACTGCCCTGCGCGCTCGGGGGAAACCCCCAGAAGCGCGCCAAGGGGTCAGGCGGAAACCTGTTCGCGCAGGATGGACGCGGTGAGCGAGATCATCAGATAGATTCCCGAGAAGATCAGGAAGGCCAGCAGGGTGTTTTCAAAGGCACGAGGATAGGTCGGTTCATCCGGCGGAATCGGCGACACGCCCATCGACAGGTAGCGGGTCTGGCGGTTCGCCTCGATGCGGGCGGTTTCAAGCTGTTGCAGGGATTGCTGCATCAGCAGGGTGCGGGTCTGAAGATCGACCTCGGCCATGCGCAATTCGCCAGAGATGCTGGCCAGCGACGAGGCGGTGCCGCTGCCATCGGTCAACTGGCGTCGCAGGGCTGCGATCAGGTTTTCCATGCGCGAGATGTCGCCCTGCACGCCGTCGACGCGGGCCTGGTTGGGGCGGCGGTTGTCGAGCAGCTGCTGCAGTTGCAGGCGCTTTTCCTGCAACTGCACCTCAAAGGTGGTGATCTGGGTCATCACGCCGCCGGTTTCGGCCATCGGGTCAAGCACGCCGAGTTGTTCCTGCAACTCCAGAACCCGGCGCTGGGCTCCCATCATTTTCCCCTCGGCCTGTTCAAAGCTGTCCATGGCACCCTGCATCTGGTCGGCGCGCAGGCGCTGGGTCAGGTTGTCGACCTGTTCTTCGGCATATTCGATCAGGCGGTTCGACCACTCGGCGCTGACCTCGGGGCTGGCGGCGACGACCTCCATCTTGATGATGCCTTCGGACGGGTCGTAGCCGATCTCGACATTTTTGGTGAACACCTTGTAGGCCTGTTCGTTGCTGGGGTTCTCGGGCAGACGCTGGATGGCGTCGATCGAAGGGTCGGCATAATGCGTCTTGAAGCCCAGGTCGGCGTCCAGCCGCAGCATGGCATCGCGCGATTGCAGATAGCTTTGAACCGCAATGGAATCCTGGCTGGTGGCAAAGCCGGTACCCGAGAACAGGCCCCCGAGGCTGCCGCCCGATTGGGCCTCGGCCTGCTGGATGACGAATTCGGACTTGGTGGCGTACATCGGCGTGGCGATGGCGAAATAGTAATAGCCCGCAATCAACGTCGGCAGCGCAACGAAGAACGTCAGCCGGGTGAAAAGCAGCGCCAGCCTGCGGCGGCGGCGCTTGGCGATGTCGCGCTGGATCTCCTGAATCTCGCGCGACCGGGCGGCGCGCGGGTCGGGGCGCTGGCCCGGGGGGGGGAGGGCGCCCAATTCGGTGCTGGGCAGGGCCGCGGGCGCGCGGGTCCGGGGCAATTGCACCCGGCCTTCGCGCGGCTGGCCCGAACCCTGTTCCGGGACGACGAGTTCCAGCATGTTGGCCCGTTCAAACGGGTCGATCCCCTCAGCGCGCAGCAGGCGCACGGCGTCGAAATCCGATGTCGGTGCCAGACCGTGTTTCTGGGCCAGGCGGCGGGCCATGCGCAGCTGGCGCCCGGTCAGCCCCTCGCGGCGCAGGGCGGCCATATCGTCCTCGTCCGCCACCTCGTCGTAGCTCGCGACCGATGCATCCTCGGACATCCGGGGCTGTTGCAGCGGGGGGGCAAGGGGCAGCGGCGTGGCCACCATGCCCTCGGACAGTTCGGGCGCTGCGCCCGACGATTCGATGGCGCGCACATGGGCCACGGGGGGCTGTGGAGCTGCGGGCGGGGCCAGCACGGCATCGTCCACCACGGCCGTTCCGGTGGCCAGGGGGCTGGAACGGCGGATGCGAAACTTTCTAACCTTGGGTTTCGTAGTCATAAAGCTCTTTCGCCTCTTCCAGAGTGTCGAACATGTGCAACTGCCCGTCCATCAGGACGGCCGCGGTGCGACAGAATTTCTCAAGCGTCTCTGCCTGGTGTGATACCACGACGATGGTCGCGTTTTCGAGCCTTTCGCGCAGCAGCATGCCCGCTTTCCTGTTGAATTCCACATCCGTCGTCGAAGGCATGCCTTCGTCGATCAGATAGATGTCGAAATCCAGCGCCAGCAGCAACGCGAAGGACAGCCGTGCGCGCATGCCCGCCGAATAGGTGCCCACGGGCATGTCGAAATACTCGCCTAGACCACAGAGCCAGCGGCAGAATGCCTCAAGATAGTCGGGGTCGATCTCGTAGAGCTTGGCGATGAACCTTGCGTTTTCCGTGCCCGACAGCCGGTTCACCACCCCACCCATGAAACCCAGCGGAAACGAGATGCGGCTGGTGCGGGTGATCCGACCCTCGTCAGGTTTTTCCAGGCCCGCCATCATGTTGATCAGCGTTGTCTTGCCCGTGCCGTTGGGCGCCAGAATGCCCAGCGAATTGCCCACCTCGACGCGAAACGACGCGCGGTTCAGGATCACCTTGTGGTGCGATCCTGTCCAGAAGGACTTGGAGACGTTTTCAAACTCGATCATCTGCGCCCCGGCGCGTGCTTGTGCGATCCATTGTTATCGCAATGTGGTTAACAGCATGCATATTCGCTCAATTGGGCCAGAATATGTCATGTATTTTTCAGGAACCATTGCCGAGTCCCTTGAAAACCGGGGTTTCAGGGCCGCCAGATGCGCGATTTGCCGCGCAAGTGGGCACGCGCCCGGGGCGTCAGCCCTTCTGTTTCTGCACGCCCGTCAGCTTGCCCACGACAATCGCCAGAATCGCCGCGCCAAAGCTGAACAGCGCGCCCATCTTGGCCGCGTCCTGAATTGGTCCCGGGGCAAAGGCCACCGATGCCACGAACAGCGAAACCGTAAACCCGATGGCCGCCACGCAGCCGATGACCAGAAGATCGACCATCCGCATCCCCACCGGCAGACCCAGCCGCATCGGCCCCGCCGCGAACCAGCCGAACAGCAGGATGCCCGCCGGCTTGCCGATCAACAGCCCCGCCAGCACCAGCCAGGTGGGCCCACCGATGGTGTTGAACTCGACACCCGCGTTCAGCAGGCCGAAGAAGAACAGGATGATCTCGACCGGGTGTTTCAACAGGTGTTCCGTGTGGTTCAGCAGGTCGGTCAGATACTGTTCCGCCTCGGCGAACAGGCCGAACGCACGGTCGGCATGGGGCAGGGTGGGCACGATGGGCAAGAGGCCCAGGCCGGGGTGCAGCCCGCTTTCCTGAAACGCCCACCAGCTGACGCATCCCGCCGCAAGATAGGGCCAGAACGACAGCTTTTCGCGTATCCAGGTGGAATTTGGGCGTAGCTGGTTGTGACGATCCAGCTTGCGCGGCAGCCAGTTGAACAGCACGAACACCGCCATCGCCGCCGCCATCGCCCAGAGCAACATGAAAGGCGCCAGTTCCGCGATGGGATAGAACACCGCCAGAATGATCAGCCCCGCCGCATCGTCGGCAATGGCCAAGAGCAGCAGGAACCGCACCGCTGGATGCCCCGCACCGAACACGATGCGCCCCACGAGATAGGAGAACGCAATGTCGGTGGCGGTGGGAATCGCCCAGCCGCGCGCCACGGCGTCATAGGTTTCAGACCCGAAGACGAAATAGGCCATGGCCAGGTACACCAAGATCGGCCCCAGCATCCCGCCCAGGGTGGCGATCAGCGGCGTCGCCGCCTTCTTGCCGCGCAGCGAACCCTCCTTGAGGATCAAAGCCTCCCACACTTCCTTGGCGGCGATGGCGAAGAAGAACGCCATCAGCAGGTCATTCACGAGGTAATGCACGGTCAGAACGCGGGTCACGTCACCGATGGAATCGATCCGGAACTTGGTGGCGTATTCCTCCATCCAGTTATGCACGTCAGCACCCACCAGATTGTTGAACAGCAACGGATATTCGGCGAAGTAATGATAGGAATAGGCGTCGATGTTGGCCCAGATCAGGGCGATGCCCGCCCCAAGGAGCAGCAGCAGCGAATAGTTGGTGACGAAATTCCAGACGCGATACATGCCCCGGTCCCCTGGTGGTTCAGCGCCAGACGTAATTCAAGGCGCTGGCCACGGCAACCGGAATGCCGCGACTCACGCGAGCGCCGCCCAGCCCAGCCCGGCCAGAACCGCCCCCACCATGGCAATCGCGATATAGGCAACGAACACCCGGGGTTTCACCAGCGCCCAGACCGCAATCGCCGCCGGGATGCAACTGACCCCACCGGCCAGCATGAAAGACATCGCCGCGCCGGGGGCCATCCCCTGTTCCAGCAGACCCGCCACCAGCGGCACGGCGGCATAGCCGTTGAGATAGGCCGGTGCCCCGACCAGCGCGCCCAACAGGATCGGGCCGATGCCGGTGCCGCCCAGCACGCCACCGATCCACTCGGCGGGCACATGGCGCAGCATCAGCGCCTGAAACAGATAGGCCAGCGTCAGCCATTTGGTCAGGAACAGCCCCTGCTCGATTGCGGTGTCGCGAAACGTGTCGCGGCGCGTGGTCTCGGACCAGAATTTCCACACCGGGGCGCCCGCGAACGGCTTTTTTGCACCGCAGCACCCCTTGCGCGCAGGTTGCACCTTCAGCGGATCGGCGAACACCGGGGTGCCCGAAAACGCCATCACGGTGACACCCCCCAGCAGGCCCAGCGACACCGCCGCCAAGGTCTTGGCAATCGCAAAGTCGAACCCCAGCGTGCCCGCCGTGATCGCAAACATCGCCGGGTCCATCAAAGGGCTGGCCAGCCAGAATGCCATGACAGCGCTCAGCGGCGCGCCCACGGCCAGCAGGGCGGCGATGAACGGGATCACCTCGCAACTGCAGAACGGCGCCATGCCACCCAGCAGCGCCGCCATGACGATCATCCGGCCCTGCCGCCCCTCGAACGCCCTTGCCAGAAGGGTTTCCGCCCCGCTGGCCTTGAGATATGCGACCGCCAGAACAGCAAACAGGATGAACGGCGCGGTGCCCAGCAGCGAATCGAGCGTGTCGGTGACGGTGGGCCAGAGCGCCTGTGGATCGAACAGCGCGAGGCCCAGCAGGATGGCGGCGCTGACCGTCCATGCGGTGCGAAAGGCCGGGGGGATCGTCGGGGTCGACGGCTGGGCGTGGTCAGTCATGGCTGTGCTCTGGTCCTGTGCCGCAATCGGCGCAGCATTCGCGCAAAAGGTATGAGGAAAGCGCCTGTACCCGGCCATAATCGACCGCCGCACAGATGATGGATCGGCCCTGGCGCACCTGGCTGACCAGCCCGGCTTGCGACAGGATGCGCATGTGGTGGGTCAGGGTCGATCCGGTGACGCCACAGGCATCGCCCAACTGCCCGATGCTCAGACCCTCGGGCCCGGCGCGCACAAGGGCGGCCAGAACCGCCAGCCGTTGTTCCGAGCCGAGCGCGGCAAAGGTGGACGCGGCCTGTTCAATGGTGATGTCGGTGGGGCGATGTGTTTTCATATTTCTACGTTTATAGAAATATAGAAACCGCGCAAGCCCCATTGGCGACCCATCTGTGCCCGCTATCTTCCGTCCCATGTCCAGCCTGTCCGCCGCCGTTTCCGCCTGCACCCTCTGCGCCCCCCGCTTTGCCGCCACGGCCACGGCGCACCGGCCCCGGCCCGTGGCGTGGTTTGCGCCCGGCGCGCGTATCCTGATCGCGGGGCAGGCGCCGGGCGCGCGGGTCCATGCCTCGGGGGTGCCGTTCGACGATGCCTCGGGTGACCGGTTGCGCGAGTGGATGGGGATCGACCGTGCCGCGTTCCATGACGTCGCGCGCATTTCCATCGTGCCGATGGCGTTCTGCTTTCCCGGCTACGGCGCCACCGGGTCCGATCTGCCGCCCCCGGCGATCTGCGCGCAGACGTGGCGCGACAGGGTGATGGCCGAGGTGGGGCAGGTGCCCCTGACCCTGCTGGTGGGTGGATATGCCCAGAGATGGCACCTTGGCCCGGGGCGGGTGGGCGATCATGTGGGGGCCTGGGAAAGCCATGCCCCCGCGATCTTTCCCTTGCCCCACCCCAGTTGGCGCAATACCGCATGGCTGGCACGCCACCCTTGGTTCGCGGCCTGCCTTCTGCCGGCCCTGCGCACCGCCGTTGCAAAGGTACTGACATGACCGACACGCCCCTTGACCGCGCCCACGCCGCCATGCAGGCCGCACCCGACGACGACAGCGCGCGCCTGGCGTTCTATGAACGTCTTGCCGACAACGAACTGTTCGTGATGCTGGACACCGAGGCCGAGGGCGACCGGATCGCGCCCTCGGTGTTTGACACCGGCGAGGGGCGGTTCGTGCTGGCCTTTGACCGCGAGGACCGGCTGGCGAAGTTCGCCGGTCGCATCGTGCCCTATGCAGCACTGTCGGGGCGGCTGGTGGCGGGGCTTTTGGCGCCACAGGGGCTGGGCATCGCCCTGAATCCCGATGTGGCGCCATCGTCGTTTCTGGTGCCGCCCGAGGCGGTGAAATGGCTGGTCGACACGCTGAGCGAGGCGCCCGCCGTTGTTGAGGCCCGCCCGCGCGAGATCATGGCGCCCCGTGGCCTGCCCGAGCGGTTGCTGCGCGCGCTGGATGCAAAGCTGGCCAGTGCGGCGGGGATGGCGCGCATGGCCTATCTGGTGGGCGCGCGATATGACAAGACGACATCGCACATGTTGGCCTTCATCGACCCGGCGCCGGGGGCCGAACCCGCACTGGCCCGCGCGACGGGCGAGGCGCTGACGTTTTCGGGGATCGAGGCGGGGGTGCTGGATGTCGGCTTCTTCACGCTGTCCGACCCGTTTGCGGCGCGGCTGGCCCGGGTGGGGCTGCGGTTCGATCTGCCTGTACCCGAGGACGCTGTGCCACCCGGGGCGAACCCGGGGATGAACCCGGACAGGCCGCCACGGTTGCGTTGATCGGGGGCGCGAATGCGCTGCATCCGCGTCGCTCTGTCCCTGAAAGGTTGGGCGGGTGGCGAGAGCGCGGCTGCCTCCGGCGGGAGTATTTCAGCAAAGAAGAAACCCGGTGTGGGGTGGGTCGGGCCTGGTTCAGTAGCCTGCGGTGCGGTCGACCAGGTTTGACAGGGGCTCGCCCGCTTCGGACCGGCAGATGTTTTCGGCGATGAAGGCTGCGGCGGTGTCGGGGCGGGTTTCGCTGGCGATATGGGGCGTGACGGTGACGTTGGGGTGCGCCCAATAGGGATGGGCGGCAGGCAGGGGTTCGGTGCGGAACACGTCGAGGGTGGCATGGGCGATGTGGCCCGAGTTCAGCGCAGCCAGCAGGGCCTCATCGTCGATGAGCGGGCCGCGGCCGGGGTTGATGATGCGCGCACCCCTGGGCAACCGGGTCAGGGTTTCGGCATTCAGGATGTCCACGGTTTCCGGGGTCTCGGGCAGCAGCAGAACCAGGATCTCACTGCGCGTCAACAGATCGTGCAGGCCAGACCTGCCGCTGTGGGTTTGGAAACCCGGCACGGTCCTGGGTCTGCGGCTCCAGCCGTGAACATCGAAGTTGAGCGCCTTCAGGGCCCGAGCGCAGGCGGCCCCGAGGGTGCCGAAGCCAAGGATGCCCACGGAACGGTTGCGCGCGAGGGGCGGCGTGACCGGCAGCCATTGGCCGGTCTGCGCCGCGACCTGTGCGTCGATCCCGAGGTGATAGCGCAGAACGTGGCCCGTGACCCATTCCACCATCCCCTCGCGCAGCCCCGCATCGGCCATTCGGGTCAGCGGCTGAGTCAGGGTGGCGTTGCCGACGATGGTTTCCACCCCGGCCCAGAGGCCCAGCACCGCCTTGCAGCGGGTGTAGGGGCTGAAATCGGAAAGCGGACCCTTGGGGGAAAAGATGACGTAATCCACGGTTTCCGGGGCATGGTCGCGCGCCAGCCCGACGCTGAGGCCCCGGGCGGCAAAGGCGGCGCGCAAGGGGGCGGCGTATTCGGACCAGCGCTCGGGCTGGCCCGCGAACAACACGTTGATCATCGCCCGCGCGGCCGGTGCACATGGGCCGATTGCGCCAGCCCGAACCCGGCCAGCAACACCAGCATCGCCGATCCGCCATAGCTGACCAGGGGCAGGGGCACGCCCACCACGGGCGCCAGGCCCATGACCATCGACATGTTGACGGCGAAGAACAAAAAGAACGTCACACCCACCCCCATGGTGATAAGGGCGCCGAACCGGTCCTTGTTGTTGAACGCCGACACGAAGCAGAACAGCACGATCAGCGCATAGAGCGTCAGCAGCGAGAAGGCGCCGATGAAGCCGAACTCCTCGGCCAGGGTGGTGAAGATGAAATCGGTGTGCTTTTCGGGCAGGAAGTTCAGCCGCGACTGGGTGCCCTGCATGAAGCCACGGCCAGTCCATCCGCCCGAGCCAAGGGCGATCTTGCTCTGGGTGATATGGTATCCCGCGCCCAGGGGATCGGTCGAGGGATCGAGGAAGGTGTCGATCCGGCGGAACTGGTAATCCTTCAGCATCTGCCAGTCGGTGCCGCGCGAGGTGAACACGGCCGATACCAGGCCCGCCCCCGCCGCCGCAACCGCGCCGAAATACCACCAGCTGACCCCGGCCAGAAACATGATCGCCCCACCGCCCATGAGCAGCAGCAGCGCCGTGCCCAGATCGGGCTGGCGCAGCACCAGCAGGGTGGGCACAAGGATCAGCAAGACGGGCACCGCCACCCACAGCGGGTGCGATTTCTTGCCGATATCGAGCCAGTCGTAGTAGGCGGCCAGCATCATCACCAGCGTGATCTTGGTCAGTTCCGAGGGTTGCAGGCGGATGAACCCCAGGTCGATCCAGCGTTGCGCCCCCATGCCGGTGACGCCGAAGAATTCGACCCCCAGCAGCAGCAGCACCGAGGCGCCATAGGCCAACCCCGAGACGTTGCGCCAGAACCAGACCGGCACCACCGCAATGGCCACCATCACCACCAGGCCGAACCCGAACCGCTTCATCTGCGGTTCGGCCCAGGGGGTGAGGGAACCGCCGGCCACGGAATACAGCATCACGAACCCGGCGCAGCCCACCGCCACCAGCAGGACGATCAGCGCCCAGTTCAGGTGCAGCAGCTTGGCCAGACCGGTGGGAACGGTCTTGACGCTGTATTCCAGGTAACTCACCGCTCAGGCCCGGTCACTGTCGGGGGTGCGGGTGGTGTCGCGCAGGGGCAGGGCGCGCTGCATCGCCTGGATCCCGGCGCGCTGGCTGGCGGGATAGCTTTCCAGCGGCGGCATCCTGCCATGCAGGGCGAACAGCAGGATGTCGCGCGCCACCGGGGCCGCCGCCGCCGATCCGCCGCCGCCATGTTCCACCACGACCGACACGGCGACCGACGGGTTGTCATAGGGCGCATAGCCCACGAACAGCGCGTGATCGCGCCTCTCCCACGGCAGATCGGCGTTGCTGATCACGCCGCGCGCCCGTTCGGCCATGGTGATGTTGCGCACCTGGCTGGTGCCGGTCTTGCCCGCGACGCGCATCGTGGCCTCCTCGATGCGCGAGCCATAGGCGGTGCCGCGCCGGGTGTTGCTGGTCGAATACATCCCCTTGCGCACCAGCCGCAGGTGATTTTCGTTGAACCCCAGGGGGGTGTTGCCCAGCACCGGAGTTTCCACGCCGTCGATGGATTTGATCAGCCGGGGCATGATGCCCGTGCCCGAGGCCAGGCGCGCCGTCATCACCGCGAGTTGCAGCGGCGAGGACAGCACATAGCCCTGTCCGATGGCCGCATTCAGCGAATCGCCGATCCGCCAGTCGGCGTTATAGCGTTCGCGCTTCCATGCCTTGTCGGGCATGATGCCGGCGGTGACGGCGGACATCGGGATGTCGAACCTCTCGCCGATCCCGAACCGGCGCGCGACCTCGGCAATCTTGTCGACACCCACCTTCTGGGCCATCTCGTAGTAATAGACGTCGCAGGACTCGGCCAGGCTCTTGTCGAGGTCGACATGGCCATGGCCGCCGCGTTTCCAGCAGTGGAACCGCCGGTCGCCCAGTTCGGTGAAGCCGGGGCACCAGACCGTGTCGTTGGGGCCGATCAGCCCGGCGTCCAGCGCCGCCATCGTCACCATCATCTTGAAGGTCGATCCCGGCGGATAGGCGCCTTGCACCGCCTTGTTGGCCAGCGGGCGATACTTGTTCTCGGTCAGGGCGGCGTAATCGGCCACGGAAATGCCGCGCACGAATTCGTTGGGATCGAACGTCGGCGCGCTGCCCACGGCCAGAAGATCGCCGGTGCGCGTGTCCATCACCACGGCGGCGGCACTTTCGCCCAGGGTCAGCCGCGCCTCGGTGAAGTTCTGCAAGGCGTGATCGACGGTCAGTTGCAGGTTCACCCCCGGCGTGCCCGAATCGCGGCTCAGTTCGCGCATGACACGGCCTGCGGCATTCACCTCGATCCGCTTGCTGCCCGCCTTGCCGCGCAGATCGCGCTCGAACTTGTTCTCGACGCCGGTCTTGCCGATCTGGAACTTGGGGATTTGCAGCAGTGGATCGTCATCCTCGATCTTGCCAAGATCATAGTCCGACACCGGCCCGACATAGCCGACGACATGGGCGAAATCCGCGCCCAGGGGATAGTACCTGGTCAGGCCGACATCGGGGAAGATGCCGGGCAGGGCGGGGGCGTTCACGGCGACCGTTGCCACATCCTCCCAGCTGCGCTGATCGGTCAGGGTGACGGGCACGAAGGGCGAGCGGCGGCGCATCTCGCGCAAGGACCGCTCCAGTTCGTCGGGGTCGAGCCAGATCAGGCGGCGCAACCGCTCGATCACCATCTCGACGTCGCCTGCATCCTCGCGCACGATCACGATGCGATAGTTCTGGGCGTTGTCGGCCACGGGAATGCCGCCGCGATCCACGATCAGTCCCCGCGCCGGGGCGATCAGGCGCATGTTGATGCGGTTTTCCTCGGCCAGCAGGCGGAATTCGTCGGCCTGTTCGACCTGCATCTGGCGCATGCGCCAGCCCAGCACGCCCAGCATTCCCACCTGAAGCCCGCCCAGCACCAGGCCCCGCCGGGTGATGCCCCGCGCGCTGGTCTCTGTGTCCTTGGGTGTACGTCTCATATCCGGTGCCCCAATGCGTCCCATTCGCCCGGCGCCATCTTGCGCACGCCAAAGGCGAACCGCGACAGGGCGACGACGACCGGGTAGGACAGGATCGAAATGATCATCTGCAGGAAGGCAAGCCCGATCACCGGCTGTTCGACAAGAAAGATCGCCAGAACCAACGCATTCGTGAGGGTCATGCCCAACAGAACGGCAGCCACCATCATCCATTCCACCAGAAACGGCAGATCGCGGGAAAACGGCTGGCGGCGACGCAGGAACTCGAAACCCAGCAGCACCAGCACCGCCCACAGCCCGATGGGCCGCATGAACAGGATGTCGGTGAACAGAGTCACCGTCACCACAAGGATCGCCGGAATATAGTCGGGCCGCCGCATCACCCAGGAAAACGCCAGCAGGGTCAGCAGATCGGGCCCGGGCCAGCGCGAATCGCCGATGCGGAAGGGCAGCACCTGCACGAACACGACCGCCAGTGCCAGGGCCACGAACAGGGCTCGGAACGACCATTGCTGGCGCGATACCGGGTCAACCATTGCTGCCCTCCGCCGGCACCGGGGCACGCACCGGCGCGACAAGCGAGCCGGGGTCGGTGATGCCTTCGCCCGGATGGCTGCGCAGCACGCGCAGGAACTCCAGCCGCTCGTAATCGGCGGCCAGGCGCACGCGCAGCAGGCGGTCGGTGCCCAGCACGACCTGGCCCACCAGTTGACCCGCCGGAAAGACACCGCCATCGCCGCTGCTGATCACCCGGTCGCCGGGGCGCACGGTCTCGGGCGCCTCAAGGAAATCCAGCAGCGGCAGGGGGCTGTTGTCGCCCGCGAGGATCGAGCGTTGCCCCGAGGGCTGGATCGTCACCGGAATGCGGCTGTTGGTGTCGTTCAGCAGGATCACCCGGGCGCTGGTTTCCCCCACGCCTGAAACCCGGCCCACCAGGCCCAGCCCGTCGGTGGTGGCCCAGCCGTTCTGAATGCCGTCACGCCCCCCGACGTTCAGCAGCACCGACTGGCGGAACGGCGAGCCTGAATCGGCCAGCACCACCCCGGTGATGAAGGTGAGCGCCGGGTCGAGGCGCACCTTGTTCAGGTCCAGCAGCTTGGCATTTTCCTGCTCCAGTTGCAGCGCGGCCTCTTTCCAGGCCTTCATCTGCTGCAACTCGCGGCGCAGTTCCTGATTTTGCTCATAGATGCGGGTATAGCTCTGGAAATCCTCGATCATCCCCGCGACTTTCGTCACCGGCACCAGCGCCCAGTCGAAGGATGGCACGACCGCATCGACGATCTGGGCGCGAAAGCGTTCGGCCCTCGGGCTGTCGATCCGCCAGAACAGGAAGGTGGCCAGACACAGAACCACCAACCCGCCGATCAGGATACGGCGGACCGGGCGGGTGTAATCGTCGCTGTTGCCTCTGTCGCGTGCCATGCCCCACCTCGGGTTTCAGGGGTCAGCTTTCGTAATCTATCACATGGCGCAGCTGTTTTTCGTATTCCAGCGCCTTGCCTGTGCCCAGGGCCACACAATTCAGTGACTCGTCAGCCACCGAAACGGCCAGTCCGGTCTGTTCGCGCAGCGCGAGGTCAAGATCGCCCAGCAAGGCGCCCCCGCCGGTCAGCATCACGCCGCGATCGACGATATCGGCGGCCAGATCGGGCGGTGTCGCCTCAAGCGCGATCATCACCGCCTCGCAGATCTGCTGTACCGGTTCGGCCAGCGCCTCGGCCACCTGGGCCTGGTTGATCTCGGTTTCCTTGGGCACACCGTTCAACAGATCGCGGCCCCGGATCATCAACGCCGCACCCCGCCCGTCGTCGGGCATGCGCGACGTGCCGATGGTCGTCTTGATCCGCTCGGCCGTGGATTCGCCGATCAGCAGATTGTGCTGGCGGCGCAGATAGCTGATGATCGCCTCGTCCATCCGGTCGCCACCCACGCGCACCGAGCGGGCATAGACGATATCGCCCAGAGACAGCACCGCCACCTCGGTCGTGCCGCCGCCGATGTCGACCACCATGTTGCCGGTGGGATCGGTGATCGGCATGCCGGCACCGATGGCCGCGGCTATCGGCTCGGAAATCAGCCCCGCCTTGCGCGCGCCCGCCGCCAGAACCGAAGTGCGAATCGCGCGCTTTTCCACCGGGGTTGCGCCATGGGGCACACATACGATCACCTTGGGTTTGCTGAAGGTCGTACGCTTGTGCACCTTGCGGATGAAATACTTGATCATCTCTTCGGCCACGTCGAAATCGGCGATCACGCCTTCGCGCATGGGCCGGATCGCCTGGATGCTGCCGGGGGTGCGGCCCAGCATCAGCTTGGCATCCTCGCCCACGGCCAGAACCTGCTTGCGTCCGTCCTTGATGTGAAACGCCACCACCGAGGGTTCGTTCAGCACGATCCCCTTGCCCTTGATATAGATCAGGGTGTTCGCGGTGCCCAGATCAATGGCCATGTCGACCGAAAAAAGACCCGCTAAACTTCCCATGTCGTGGCAGCCCCCAAGATGACGTGTGGCGCCCGCGACTCCCAGTCGCCGCAGACCAATCCGGGTTATAGGGAGTAGCGCCGACAGACGGAAGGCCCGTGCTGCCGGTTTTCGGCGCGATGCCGCGCGCAGGGCTGAAGTGCGGGCTGTGCTACCGGGGCCTGATGCAAGAATAATATAATTACCAGCGACAAAAATGAACTGAATAGTCATGAAATGTTTGAAAAGTGAAATTATTGATCAATCGAAAAAATCTCATGCGGGGCAGGAGAATGACTCGGCTAAGGGGCGGAATGACGAGAAGAAATTGACAATTTCCAACAATCCGCCCCAGGGTGTCAGCCCACGTCCTTGTAGCTGATACCCTTGATATCTGCGTTCGGCCCGGCCTTTTCGCGGCGCATCAACAGCCGGTTCAGCGCCGAGGCATAGGCCTTGGCGCTGGCCACCACCGTGTCGGTGTCGGAGGATTCGCCGGTCACGATCAGCCCGTGCTCCTCCATCCGCACGGTCACGGTGGCCTGGGCATCGGTGCCTTCGGTCACGGCATGAACCTGATAAAGCTGCAACCGCGCCTCGTGCTTGACCACCATCTTGATCGCCTTGAAGGCCGCATCGACCGGGCCATCGCCCAGCGCCGTGACCTGATGATCCACGCCATCGACGCTCAGCGTCAGATCGGCCGATTGCGGTGCCTCGGTGCCGCAGACCACGCGCAGGAACTTGATCTTGATCCGCTCGCCGTCACCCTTGGACTGGTCGCGCATCAGCGCCTCCAGATCCTCGTCATAGACCTCCTTCTTGCGGTCGGCCAACGTCTTGAACCGCACGAACACATCGTTCAACTGGTTGTCGGCCAGCTCGAACCCCAGTTCCTTCAGCTTGGCGCGCAGGGCGGCGCGGCCCGAATGCTTGCCCATCACCAGGTTGGTTTCCTTCAACCCCACATCCGACGGGCGCATGATCTCGAAGGTCTCGGCGTTCTTCAGCATCCCGTCCTGATGGATGCCGCTCTCATGGGCAAAGGCGTTCTTGCCGACGATGGCCTTGTTGAACTGTACCGGAAAGCCCGAAACCGTCGCCACCCGGCGGCTGATATGCATGATCTTGGTGGTGTCGATGCCGGTCTCGTAGGGCATGATGTCGCCGCGCACCTTCAGCGCCATCACCACTTCCTCAAGTGCTGTGTTGCCCGCGCGTTCGCCAAGGCCGTTGATCGTGCACTCGATCTGGCGCGCACCGCCTGCCACGGCGGCCAGTGCGTTGGCCGTGGCCATCCCCAGATCATTGTGGCAATGGGTGGCAAACACCACCTCGTCAGCGCCCGGCACGTCTGCAATCAGCATGCGGATCAGTTCGGCGGATTCCACCGGCGCGGTATATCCGACAGTGTCGGGAATGTTGATCGTGGTCGCCCCCGCCCTGATGGCGATTTCCACCGTCCGCCTGAGGTAATCCATTTCGGTGCGGGTCGCGTCCATCGGCGACCACTGCACGTTGTCACACAGGTTGCGTGCATGGGTCACGGTTTCGTGGATGCGTTCGGCCATCTGGTCCTTGTCCAGATTGGGGATGGCGCGGTGCAGCGGCGAGGTGCCGATGAAGGTGTGGATGCGGGGCTGGCGGGCATGTTTCACCGCCTCCCAGCAGCGGTCGATGTCCTTGAGATTGGCGCGGGCCAACCCGCAGATCACCGAACGCTTGGAGCGCTTGGCAATCTCGGCGACGGCGGCAAAATCGCCCTCGCTGGCAATGGGAAACCCCGCCTCGATGATGTCGACGCCCATATCGTCCAGCAGTTCGGCGATTTCCACTTTTTCGCCCTGGCTCATGGTGGCGCCGGGGGATTGCTCGCCGTCGCGCAGGGTGGTGTCGAAAATCAAGACGCGGTCGCGTTTGATGTCTTGGGTCATGTCACTGCAATCCTTGGAAGCTTCTGAAGGTCCGGCGCTGTTCCACCCCTGAGCGGTCGCGCCGAAGGCACGCTCAGAGGCGGCGAAGAAGCAGCAGACCGCGCAGGCCAAAGGCCACCGAAAGGGCGGGCACGGCAGAGATATGGGCGCGGGTTTCCATGACGCCCTTTATACTGGCAGTTTTTCCAACGTCAAAGCCGAAAACATGCAATCGGTCTGTGGCGGACCCAGATCGACGGGCGCGGTCGGGGTATATCGGAACGCTGCGATCCGTGCGCCACCGTCGAAGGCGATGAACAGCGTCGAGGTGGCGGCGCGAATCGCGATACCCTCGGGGTCGCGACCAAAGGCGATCAGGGGGTGGGTGGCCAGGAGCGTGCCGTCGGGCGCAAACTCGTACAGGCTGTTGGTGCCTTCCCAATCGTCCACCACCAGCAGTCGCCCGATGCGTTCATCCCGGGCGATGCCCCGGGGTTCGGTCATCGCGGGCTTTAGATCCCAGCCGTTGACGCGGCGGGTGATCTCGCCGGTCGGCGTCATCCACAGGATGTGCCCCGGTTCATCCTCGACCACGATCAGCGTGCCGTCACTGTCCACGACAACACCCTCGGTGTCGCCAAACCGGGTGGCCAGCCGGAACGGATCGCCCAAAACCGCCCCATCCTTGCCGAGACGCTGAAAACTGCCATGGCTGTCGGCCACCAAAAGGTCGTTACCGTCGATGGCAATGGCCTTGATTCGCGACAGGCCGCTGGAAAAGCGCCGAAGTTCAAGGCCATCAAGGGTGACGAGGATCACCTCTGGCCCCTCGTTGGCAATCCAGAGACCATAGAACGTGGGGTCGAACTCCAGACTTGCGGGGCGGCTCAGGTCATAGAAATCCTGCAATTCCGGTTCCAGCGCGGCAGCGGGTGTGGCGAGAACGGCAAGGATCGAGGCGAGGCGGCGCAGCATGGGCAGGGCTCCGGAAACCTTCGGTAAGGTGGGGCGGAGATGGCGATGGGCAAGGGCGGTTGACCGGCGCGCGACGCCGCCTAAGTGCGAGGGATGGAACAGGTTCTGATCATTGGCGCTTCGGGCGGCATTGGCGCCGCGCTGGCCGACGAGGCACGGGTGCGCGGTGCCGTTGTGACGACACTGTCGCGCAGAGCCGACGGGCTGGACGTGACGGACGAGGCCAGCGTTGCGTCGCATCTCGGCGCGCTGCCCGGCCCTTTCGATCTGGTGCTCGTGGCCACCGGCGCGCTGGTGATCGACGGCATGCCGCCCGAGAAGGCGTTGAAATCCCTTTCTGCCCCGGCGCTGGCGGCGCAGTTCGCGTTGAACGCCATCGGACCGGCGCTGGTTCTGAAGCACAGCCTGCGCCTCATGCCACGCGACAGGCGGGCGGTGTTCGCCGCCCTGTCGGCGCGGGTCGGCAGCATCGGCGACAACGCTCTGGGTGGCTGGCACAGCTATCGCGCGGCAAAGGCGGGGTTGAACCAGTTGATCCATGGCGGCGCCATCGAACTGGCGCGCAGCCACAAACA
>Ga0105055_10005263_pt1 | contig 18368 bp, 26 predicted proteins | sample BON03_FD_78090 | JGI IMG/M metagenome (GOLD analysis project Ga0105055, IMG submission 78090) | Freshwater microbial communities from Lake Bonney liftoff mats and glacier meltwater in Antarctica - BON-03 | ecosystem: Environmental > Aquatic > Freshwater > Ice > Glacier meltwater | place: Lake...
AGAGAGTGCGGAAGGCAATGACGGAGGCGACAATGAAGGAGCTAGGGCACGACGCAGGATTTTACTGGCTCCTCTCGGGCGGAGTGCTCATGACGGACCCTTGTATCGCCTTGGACGGCTACTCGAGCGACGGGCGCTGGTGGCCCACATCGCCAAGGTCAAGGCCAGCGGCGCGCGCTTGCTGTCGCCTACCAAGGGGCAAGTCATGGGTGAGTTCTATGCCACGAATCACTTCCTCCGCAATCAGCTGCAGGCCTGGCTTGAGGAAGAAGAGAGGAGGAAGAGACGCAGCGGGGAGGAGGAGGAGAAGTTAGGGGATGAGAGTGAGGGGAAGAAAGAGGAGGGTTCTAAGGAAGGGTAATATCCAAAGAGCTATAAAAAGAGATAGAAGGGAAGCTGCGAGACCTATCAATCATAATATCAAGCCCGTTGTCTCTTCTTCAACACGCAATTTTCACGCATGCACGCACAGAGCGTGGCGATGCACGAACCCCCAGCACAGAGATAAAGTAAGAAAATTAAACAGAAGTTGAAAATAAAAGAAGGAAACATCCCCCGCGCACAAAGAAGCTCACGAAGAAGAGTTATCGTTCTTCGATCAGTCTTCCCAACGTCACAGTTCCTCTTTACTTTCTTTGTCATCTGTCTTCCTATCTCTCCCTCTGTTCATTTTCTCCATTTATTGTCTCCACCTCACTCCGTCAGACTCGCCGCCTCGGCCGCCGCCACTGTTGCCGCTGCTGCTGCTGCCACCGATGCCCCCTCCCCCTCCCTTCCCCTCAAATCATCATCCTCTCCCACATGCAGCACAGCCTCAGGCGGAATACACCCCAACAAAAACTCTTTTGCCGCCTCCACCGTTGCCTCTTCTGCGCTTTCCAACGTGATCACCACCCTCGGGCAGGCCTCGCCATAAAAAGGATAAGAACCAAAGACACATCCCTGCTTCTCATATTCTGCCACCGCCCGATTCAAAGGCTCGACAATCTCGACTTCATCCACCCCTAAGACAATCTTGCGCGTGTAAATAGGAGAATGCTTAAGAAAATGATCAACGATCGTGTCCATCTTTTGTTCGAAAAACGACGGAACCCCCGGAAGCACATACACATTCCCACACATCAAGATAGGCCAGATCTTCTTGCTCTCCGTCGTAGCTGCTGCTGCTGCTGCCGCTGCTGCTGCTGCTGGAGGAGGAGGAGGAGGAGGAGGAGGGACCCGCAGGCGGGCCAGGTCGGGAAGGAGGGCCATCTTCCGTTGTCCGTCGCTCAGTTCCTCCTTTGTTGCCACGCCGTAGGCCTCTTGCAGCTTGCCGATCATTTCCTCGTTTTCGCTCACCCCCTGCCCTAACGCGGCGGCGACTGCCTTGATGGTTATGTCGTCGTGTGTGGGCCCGACTCCACCGCTCGTAATCACAATGTCAAACTTCGCGGCTTGTACGCGCACTTCGGCTTCGATGTCTGCGTGCGCGTCGGACAGAACAGAAATGCGTTGCACGAACACCCCGCGTTCGCGCAGACGGCGCGCGGCGTACAGGGAGTTGGTGTCGGAGGTTTTTCCCTTTAGGATCTCGTCGCCGATGATAATGAGGCCCGCGGTCTTGACATCTGCTTTATCACTGTTGCTATTCTTAGCCGCAGCAGGCGCACATGCTCCAGCTGCTGCTGTTGCTACTGCTGCCGCCGCCGCTTCGACCGCCTCGCACTCCCCCCCTTCCCCTACCCCTCCTCCATCCGCCGCAACCGCGCGAGCAGTCGCCTCCTTCTTCTTATCAACCCTCCCCGCCCTTTCCAACGACCAATCAGTCAACATATAAGCCGGGTAATACTCCCCCCCTCCAACCCCTTTCCCCCTCCCTCCCTCCTCTCCCTTCTCCTTCCGCCCGACCGCCAACGCCGGGTTGGGCCTCGTGTCATCTACTTTACCCAGGCTCGTGTACCCCTGATCATACAGCGAGCAATAAGGCATATCAAACCTCTTTAAAAAATGCCAGATCTCTCCATACGTCCAGTTCAAAATCGGATTCACCCGCATAAACGCAGGCATCCATGTACTACTCGGCGCGAAGGTCTCCTGTTCCTTGCAGTTGGGATCGCCCTTGCGCGTTCCTAGGAGGAAGGCTAGGGGGGCTCCACCCTCTGATTCTATACAAGCTTTCAGGCCCTGAGCGAAGGGAATGTTTTGGTAGACCCTTAAGTCGAGGTCGTATCTTTGCATGGTTTGTGTAACTAGAGCTTTCACTTCAGGGAACTCCGTGGAAGGCTGCTCGAAGTAGACGAGGCGAGGACGAGGGATGGAGGGAGGGAGGGAGGAAGAGGAGGAGGGCTCGTCGAGCTCGTGGGCTTGCACGTGATGGGCGAGGGCGACACGGAGGAGGTGCATGACGACTACGGCGTCTTTCCCTCCGTTGTAGGAGGCGAAGACGTGGGAGGGCCCGTAGAGTCGGAGGGCTTGTTCGACGACATCGAGGGCGGTGTGGAGTTGGGTGCTCATGTAGGGGTCGTCGTCGGCACGCATCCGTTTGTAGAGGGAGAGTGCATCTTCGTAGGCTTCTCGGTGTTGGCCTCTTGCTTTCTCGGCGATGACTGATGCGATGGGAGTTGCTGTAGCGGTAGCGGTAGAGGAGGGGGAGGCGTCCATTCGGACGAGGCGGGGAACGAGAGGAGGAGAAGAGGTGGCGTGCTGGGTGCTGCGGGGGGTGGGGGCCTGGAAGAAGGACAAGGTGCCGGTGCTGCTACAGGCGAGGAGAAGCAAGGCAAACGTCCGCCTTATCCTGGTCGTGGACGAGGGCAGCATTGGGGGGAGGGTGGGAGGGCGCGTGCTGCTGCTGCTCTTGATGCTCCTCCAAAAAATCCCGCGTCGCGACTGCAAAAAGACGAGGCTTACGCTGGCACCAGCCCTAGACAATGACAGCCGTGAAGTGTAGACGAATAAAGAGGACGTGTGGATGTGGTGGTGGGATAGGGAGGGCGTAAGATGGTGGAGGAAAGGCAAGGCAGCAGTGGGAATGCAAGAGGATGGGCTAATGGAAGATGGAGCCGAAGAAGTGCTCAAGCGATGATGGTGAAGTTGCTGCTTGCTGCCAATGCCCGCTTTGCTTCTCACACAAGAACCATGCACACACAACAACAACACAGGCTTGAGCAACAGCAGTAGCAGCAGGAGTAGCAGCAGCAGCAGGAGCGGGGTGCTTGATCAAAAGCCATGGCCATGGAGTACTCCGACGACCAGCAAATGGTGCGTGTGTGCCCTTATGTCCCTCCCTCCCTCCCTGGCTCCCCCTTGCCTGCGTTCTGCGCTTATCCATGATGATGGCGACGTTGTGAGGTGTGAATGTGCGCCGCTCAGCTGGTGGTGGTAAACGTGCCAGGGGCGCGCTGCGTCGGACGGGGTAGACGCCCTCCCCCAGCCTCCCAGCCTCCTCTCCCTCCCTCCCTTCCCTCCCTCAACCAAAAGCAGCTACCCACTCATATTAACCCTCCCTCCCTCCCGCCCTCCTTTCCTTGAGCAGTTGGCCGACCTTCACAAACCTCGCATCGTCCTCATGGGGCCCCGTCGCAGCGGCAAGACCAGCATCGAGCGGGTCGTGTTCTCAAAAATGAGTCCACACGAAACCCTCTTCCTAAGAGCATACTAATCCTCCCTCCCTCCCTCCCGCCCTCCTTTCCTTGAGCAGTCGGCCGACCTCCACAAACCCCGCATCCTCCTCATGGGGCCCCGTCGCAGCGGCAAAACCAGCATCGAGCGGGTCGTGTTCCAAAAAATGTCCCCCCACGAAACTCTCTTTTTAGAGAGCACTCATTCCTTAGATGTCAAGCTAGTAAATAACAACCCATTTGTCCAGTTCCAAATATGGGATTTCCCCGGTAATTTCTCCTTCTCTTCCTCCTCTTCTTCTTCCTCTTCTGAGGGGGAGGAAGGGGGGGAGGGAGGGAGGGAGGGAGGGGTGGAGGGGGGGGCGGGGGAGGTGTTTGGGTCGTGCGCGGCGTTGGTGTATGTGCTTGATGCGCAGGATGAGCCTTATCAGGAGGCGCTGTCGAGGCTAGTGGAGGTGGTGACGAGGGCTTATGGTATTAATAGTTCTGTGTGTGTTGCTGTGTTTATTCACAAGGTGGATGGAGATTTATTCCTCTCAGATGAACACAAAATTGATTGTCAACGAGACGTACAACAGCGAATCGCCCACGAGCTAAGAGATGCAGGACTGGAGCAAATAGAGGTGTCTTACTTCCTTACTTCTATCTACGATCACTCGATTTTTGAGGCTTTTTCGAAGGTCGTACAGAGGTTGACCCCCCAGTTGCCAGCGTTGGAGAATTTATTGAATTATTTGATTAGTGCTTGTAAGATGGAGAAAAGTTTTTTGTTCGACGTGGTGAGTAAGCTTTATGTGGCCACGGATTCGAACCCGGTGGATATGCAGAGTTACGAGCTGTGCGCGGATATGATTGATGTGGTGGTGGACGTGTCGTGTATTTATGGGTAAGGAGGGAGGGAGGAAGGGAGGGAGGGAGGCAGGGAGGGAGGGGTGATGTGTGCATCTCTGTGGCTCAGGTCTTTTTCTCTTTGTCTTTTGTTTTCGTTCTACTGCTCGTCCCCTTCTATCTTATCAAATAGGTACCCACAACGCACAAACCTGCGCTGTTAAGCCGACATAGTGTACTCATTCCTTCTCCCTCCCTCCCTCCTTCCCTCCCTCCTTCTCAGGGTGACCTACGACGCAGATGGAGAAACCGAAACTCCAGCATATGACTCTGATTCTTCTTCTACCATTCGTCTAAGCAACGGCATGGTTTTGTACCTGCGGGAGGTGGACGAGTAAGTTGGGAGGGAGGGAGGGAGGGCACTGACCGACAGACGAAAGGAAGGCAGCAGATCGTACTCACACCCTCCCCCTCCCTCCTTCCTTCCCTTCCTCCCTCCCTTCCTTCCTTCTTTTTGTAGCTATCTGGCTCTTGTCAGTCTTTTGCGCGAGGAGAACTTTCAGAAGAAGGGCTTGATTGATTCTAACATTGATTGCCTCAAAACCTCCCTCCTACTACGTCTGTTTTTGTTCTTCACACAATTACTCACACCCTTCCTTCCCTCCCTCCCTCCCTCCCTCTTCCCCTTTCTCCACGCAGCTATCTGGCTCTTGTCGGTCTTTTGCGTGAGGAGAACTTTCAGAAGAAGGGCTTGATTGATTTTAACATTGATTGTCTCAAAGCCTCGTTACAAAGGCTGGTGGGTAGTGAGGGGAGCAAAGGAGGGAAGAAGGGAGGGAAGGTGGGAGGAGGAGAAGGGGTCTTGAGTAGCAATAGTACGCCTTCTCCTAGTAGTAGTGGTACGGGAGGAGGAGGGAGCAGTAATGGAGGGGGATCGGTGGACTCGGGGAGATGATAGGGGAGGGGAGGGAGGGAGGGAGGGAGGGGAGGGGAGGGGAGGAGAGTAAATGTAGAAAGAAATTTAAGAAGACAAGAAGCAGAAGAAGGAGAAGCGAAGCATTGTTGTTGTTGGAGGGTTCTGCTTTGTTATTGATTGATAGTTCATGCTTATGTAGTGTGTGCGGAGACAGAGGAGGTCTGCTGCGGGGAGATTTCGCTGCGGCCTCTCGAGTTTTAGCGATAAGAGCACTGAACGCAAGCAGACAAGCGTCTGTCCCCTTGACAGCAATGCCCCGCTGCTTACCAATGTCTTCCTGCGCACTCATTGCATGCTCCACGCTGCTGCCGTCAATTTGTACCGTCCCAACCTCCTCCCTCCCTCCCACCCTTACTCCTTCCACCCTCAGCCGCTTTGTCCCGGTGGAGCCTCTGCACGCCCACATCCTAGCTACCCCCGCCTTCACCGCCCTTCGCTCGACGCGCAAACCAAAAACAATTCAGCCGCTTTGTCCCGGTGGAGCCTCTGCACGCCCACACCCTAGCTACCCCCGCCTTCACCGCCCTTCGCTCGACGCGCAGCACACACCCCGCCTCACCCAACCCTCGCTCGTCCTCATCAGCAAGCATGGTCCTCCACACCCCCGCCGGGCTGGTGCTTGCTGCGTACGCCCTAGGCATCACCTGGGTAGCCTGGCACTTCTTCCGCATGCTCTGGGGTCGTCATTCGAGTACTGTAAACGTGAAGCATTATGGAGAAGACCGTCGTAAATGCCCTTATATTGCACCTTGTCCTATCCCGTCACACATTAATTTGACTGAGAGATACATAATGAATGAACGGGGGATGCTGCTGTATACGTGTGCCTGGCGTCCTACTCACATAGAGAAGCCCAAAGGGTTGATTGTCCAATGTTGTGGGTTTGCTGATAGTAATACCTTCCTACCGATGTCACGATCCATTCGCTTGGCCGAACAGGGCTTCGTGGTGGTAGGGATGGATCCAGAAGGCCACGGTCGAAGCGATGGCCTCCATGCGTATGTTCCTTCGTTTCCTACCTTAGTCGAAGATTACTGGCAATGGTTCAATCAAAAAATCAAGACGAATCCGGCTTATAAGGACTTACCTGTCTTTTTGGCAGGAGAATCGATGGGGGGGAACGTCGCGATTCAACTCCTCCTTCGTGACCGCGTTGAGAATAAAAAATCGAAGTGTTTTTTCTCGGGCGCTGTGCTTTTAGCGCCGATGGTTCGGATTTCTCCAGATATGAAACCACCTGAGTTTTTGGTGAATCTCTTGAAGATAGTCGCGCCCTTTGTTCCTACTTTGCCCGTGGCGCCTACTAAGGATGTGTTGGCGCAGGCGTTTCGACGACCCGAGATTTTGGAGATGGCACGAGGCTCGCCGTATGGGTATAGAATGAAGCCTAGATTGGGAACGGCATTACAGGTAGGTAGGGAGGAAAGGAGGGTGTGTTGTATGTGTGATTTTGTCGTCTTCGACGTTGCCAACACTAGTTACTGATTCAAGCACTGACCCTCCCTCCTTTCCTCCCCTCCCTATCTCCCTCCCTCCCTCCCTCCCTCAGCTTTTAGAGGCCACGGAAGAAGTTACCCGACGCATGGAAGAGGTGGAGCACCCTTTTCTTTTATTGCAAGGCAGCGCTGACGTTGTGACATGCCCGGAGGTAGTCAAGGTTTGTCAAAGAGTGAGGCGAGGGAGTAGGGAGAGGGAGGTTTTAAGGCGGTGGCACACTCATTCGTCCTCCCTCCCTCCCTCCCTCCCTCCCTCAGGAGTTTCACGCCAAGGCCGGGAGCAAGGACAAAGAACTGAAATTATACGAGGGCATGTGGCATTCGCTCGTGGGAGGAGAATTAGAACCACACATAGAAATGGTGTACGGTGATATGTTTGCTTGGCTTGACAGGCAGCTGTTGCAGCAGGAACAGCAGCAGCAGCAGGGAGGGAGGGAGGAAGAGGAGGAGGGGGAGGAAGAGCGGGAGGTGGAGGGGAATGCCCGCCGGCGGAGCACGAGGCGGTCGGTGAAGATTGAGGGATAGAGGGAGGGAAGGAGGGAGGGAGGGAGGGAGGGAGGGAGGGAGGGAGAGGAAGCAGGTCGTTGCCCGAGAGAAGAGAACAAAAGTCTGTACAGAAAGACAAGACACACAGCAAAAGTCCCAAGGCGGAAAAGACACTCTCGAGAACCACACGATCAAAAAGATGCTTACTTGCCACATCGTTTCTTCCTTTTTTCTATGTATTCTTTGTATATTTTTTCTGCTTGCGCTCCCTCCATCCCTCCCTCGCTCCCTCCCTCCCTCCTTCACTTCTGTTCATGAAAACACACAGTGTTACCCTCCCTCGCTCCCTCCCTCCCACCATCCCTCCCTCCCTCACGCCTTCAGCACACAGTCCGTGTACGTCTTAAGCATCTCATTCATCGGCCCCGCGGGCAACGTGGCTGCCATCCCATAAATCGCTGCATTCCCCTTCTTCTTCGCCTTCCCTCCCTCCTTCGCTCGCTCCGCCACTACCTCCGCCATCACTTCCCCCGCGGACTCCCTCAAATCCTTGAGAAACCTTTCCTCTTTCCCGACATGCCGCAGAGTGCAACATAAGTGTAGCCCGGCAGGAGCCTGCAGACTATTAAGGTTCCACCCTCGCTTGGTCATGCGATCGCCCACCTCGTAGATATCCACGCCCTCCCTCCCTCCCACACAAACAATCATCGCCTGTCCCGCCCCCTGTAACTCAATCCCAGGAATCCCTTCACGCACGCCTTGCGCGATCTTCTCAGCTGTCATCAAAATGTCACGCGCGCGCTTCACATACCCTTCCTCACCGATACACATAAGCGCAGCCCAACACGCAGCACTCAGCGCACCCGGACGCGAGCCAGCTAAAGTCGGAGTAACATACAACCCACCCGGCCACGAAGGAAAGCAAAAATACTGATAACGACGGAGGGCCTGGTCGCGGTAACACACCACAGAAGTGCCTTTAGCGGCATAACCGTATTTGTGCGTATCGACACTCATAGAGGTGACTCCTGGCAACGAAAAATCAAAAGGAGGAATGTCCGCGAGCCCTGCTTTACGCGCAAAGGGCAGGAGGAATCCGCCTAGACAGCAGTCTACGTGCACGCCAACAGAGTACTTCACACCTAGCTGAGACACAGCGCTAATGTCATCAATCACGCCTTGGGCGAACGTCGGCGCGCTAGCGTAGAGCAGGACAGTGCTCGAGGTGATCGCGGCTTCCATCGCGTTCACGTCAACCTTAAAAGTCTTAGGATCCATAGGCACAAGCACCAACCGCAAGCCCATCAGATCCGCCGCCTTGTAAATGGCGGCATGCGCGGACACACACGCAACAATCTCGCCTTCCTGCCCCCCCACCCATTTCTCCGCGCGCGCCCAATCTCGATGGGTCTTCGCTGCGAGCATAATCGATTCCGTCCCCCCAGAAGTCAAACAGCCCACCACTCCCTCATCCCCGCCATTAACCATCTTACACACCATCCCACACACCTCACTCTCAAACTTCATCACAGACGGCCACAAGTCCGGATGCAACGGATTAGTCAGAGCGTACATAGCGCTGGCCTCCCCCATCAGTGCCACCACCTCTTCCTCCCCCCCATACACAGCCCCCGACACCCACCCCTCCTTCCACTTCCCTTCCTCCTTCCCCACAAACAACTTCATTTGTCGGAGCAGCTCCTTGGCTGGTACCCCTGTCGCGGGCAAGGCAGGCTTGACCCCTTCCTCCCTCCCGCCCTCCTGCCCTGCCTCCCCATTCCAGCCTGACGGCCTCAAGGAGTGTTCCATCGTCGTTTCTAGCTTGCGGGTTTCCTCTTCTAGTTTCTTGCGGACGGGTCCAAGGTCTTTGATGAGGTTGAAAAAGCTGTCGCCTACGTGGGCTTTGAAGGTGGACCGTTTTAAGCGACGGGCGGCGCGCACGCCTTGGATGCCGCAGAGGAGGAGGAGGAGGGCGAGCAGGTCTTGGAGGAGGGTGAGGAAGGGGCCATGGTGCGGGGAGGGAAGGAGGGCGGAGAGCGTGGCGAGGAGGTGGGTGAGGAGGGAGGGAGGGAGGGGAGTCGCGGTGGTAGAGGTGGTGGAGGAGGAGAAGAGGGTTTTGAGGCGCAGGGCGACGGCAGCGAGGACGATGACGGGGAGGCGGGTAGGGCCACGAAGCCAGCGGTAGTAGGCCGAGTCTCGCTGTGGGTGATGGAGAAAGAGGAAAGGGGGGCAGGTGAGGATGATCACCAGGCAGGTGGAAGGGGGACGGCACGAAACCAGGCCCCCTGCCACAACAAGCCGCATGCCTGCCTTTCCTACACCCTGCTCCTTCGGATTGCGTGTGTGAGCGCATGCACGCCAGGGTGGCCTCGTCAACGTTTTGTGCACCCCACCCTGATGACACCCTCATCTGACTGAAGCAACGTACCAGAACGGCCAGCCCAAAGACTACAGCCACCAGCTTCAGGGCGTCGTGATGCTCCTCGTCGAGCAGGTCCATGGCTTGTCTGTGCGTGGTTGTGTGTGGTTGTGTGCGTGTGGGTTGTGGCGTGTGAGAAGTTCGATTTCGAGAGTGTGGGATGGGGAGTTGAAGGACGCAGAAGGAAGACGCAGACCCACCCCGCGGCAAAAATTAGGATGGTGATGGTGCCCCCCGTCTTCCCTGTCCATTTCCTGCGTCGCTCCGTCAACACAAGCTTGATAATGATGAGAGTCGTCTTGATTCGGGGCCAATCGTGTGAGCGTGTTTGCAATTCACTTTGCTTGGCTGAGCACGGCTAAAGAAAGGCATGCCCGTCGTTTTTTATGTGCCTGCTGACTGCACCCTACCAATAAGAATCACGCCGCATACGAGCACAAATGCATCACCTCCGCAAACTGTGTGCCTCCACTTCTTTCCTATGCCCTCGATGTAAATCGGACGCCGCTATTTAGAGTACGAGATGGTCTCAAAACTTTTGTTCTAGCAGACCTTTAGGCCCGCTAGGCTCGTGGCAAGATCCATCAAATGCTCGTATTTCTCTTTGTTCTTTTTGTTATCTCTTTCCCTTTCATGTTTCCATGGGTAGACAACAACAACAACGTTAGCATCTCAGCTTGCTATTTATATAAGAAGTGGCTTCAATCCGCTCAATCACAACCCACACTCCCTCCCTTTCTTTTTGCCTGCCTGGCGCCGTCTGCCTACAGACAATCTATGTCGTCCTCCCCCTCCTCTCCCTCAAACCCTCCCCCTTTTCAGCCCTCCATCTTCTTTTACCAGTCACAGAAAGAGACGACATCTAATCCGCACTACCCTTCTCTAATACTAAAACAGCCTCGCGCCGACCGTCATCTCCCTCCCTCCCTCCCTCCCTTCCTCACCCATCCAAGGATTCCAAAATCTGCGCCTTGTACTCACTCCCCTTCTTCACCCCCCGCAAAGTCACCACCTCCTCGCCCTCCGCCCGGTTCCTCAGATTCACAATTTGCACGGTGGGGGTCCCAGCTACTGATGACTGCAGGGTTAGGTCGGGATACTCCTCGATGTCGATCTCCACGTAGTGCACTTGCCCTTCGAATTCCTGAGAGGAGGGGGGGAGGGAGGGAGGGAGGGAGAGAGGGAGGGTGAGTGAGGTAAGATAAGTAAAGTAAATAAGCCCACGACGGTAAAATACAGGTCCAGCAGGCCCGCAGCTCTCGCTCGCGCTTGAACATTTAGAGCGAGAGAAGGAGGAAGAGAAAATGAAAGGGTGGAGGGAGAATGAAAGAACACGCGCATACACACACCATCCTCAATACGTACCTTCAAAACCCTCCCCAGAATCGGCTTCAGAATCCGGCACGGCCCACAAGTCTTACTCATAAACATCACCAAAATAGGCTTGCTGCTTGACGCCAGCAACTCCGCCAACGCCGTCTCCCCCTTGTGATAAGTATTAGTCTGATCGCTCTCAGCCGCCGCTGCCATGCTATGGACCCCCCCACTATTACTATGGCTGTTGATACTACTACTACTGCTCGACGCCCCAGCAGCAGCAGCAGCCACAGGCGCGGCCGCAGGCGCTGCCGTCTCTGCCTCCGTCCCCTTCGTCCTCGCCAGATCGTCCTTGGGCTGGTGCACTTCGCGCACTAACCCTCTCACAGACAGGTACCTCTCTGCGGCTAACGCGGCCATACACCCCGAGCCTGCTGCAGTGACCGCCTGTCGCCAGTGCGGATCCTGGACATCCCCCGCGGCAAACACCCCTTCCAACGAAGTGGACGGCGTCCCGGGCCCCACCTTAACATAGCCCTTCTGGTCAATATCCACAAAGCCTTCAAATAAATTCGTGTTCGGATCATGCCCAATCGCATAAAACACCCCCCGAACCGCCAACTCCCTCTCCCCCTCCCCCTCCCCTCCCTTGGTAACCGGCGCGAGCTTCACGCCCGTCACTGGACTCTTGGTAAAAGGAACATCAGGATCATCCCCCAAAATATCAAGCACCTGCGTATTAAAATGCACCGTAATCTTCTTATTCCCCAACACGCGATCCTGGAGCGCTTTCGACGCGCGCATGCTAGTCCCTCGGACCAACAAGTGAATCTCTGGCGAGTACTTAGTCAAATACACAGCCTCTTCCGCTGCACTATCCCCGCCTCCAACGACCGCGAGCGGCTCCCCACTAAACATGGGCGCGGCGCCATCACAGATCGCGCAGGCCGTTACGCCTTTCGACCAATATTTGACCTCGTTCGGCAAATTCAGTCGCTTGGCCACGGCGCCCGTAGCGATGATAATAGAATTAGCTTTCAAGCTACGACCGCCGGCACTGGTGATGTGGAAAGGGCGGCTTTGAAGGTCGACGGAGGTGACGTCGTCGCTTTCGAGCTCGGCGCCCCACCGGGCGGCTTGTTTCCTGGGAAAGGGAAGGAGGGAGGGAGAGAGGGAGGGAGGGAGGAAGGGAGGGAAAGGATGAGTAATCAGCGGAGGAAGAAGGCGGGAAAGAAGAAGATAAAAGGAGAGATTCTAGAATGACAGCCGCAGAAAGACGTTCCATCAATATCACATGTAACACCCCTCCAGCCCTCCCTCCCTCCCTCCCTACCTCATATTCATCATCAAATCCGGCCCCAAGATCCCTTCAGGAAACCCAGGGTAATTCTCCACGTCCGTCGTGGCCATAAGCTGCCCTCCAGTCGAAGAGGCACCTTCGAAAATAAGAGGTTTGAGGTTCGCACGGGCGCAGTAGATTGCAGCGGTGTAGCCGGCGGGGCCTGAGCCGATGATAACGACGTTCTCGACATCTTCTTGTGTCATGATTGCGGCATCGCTGCCGCTGGCCTGTAGGGATGGGATGGAGAAGCGTCTTGGTGTGTGCTGTCCCTGCTGCTGCTGTGGTCGTTGGAAGGAGAAGGAGGTGGAGGAGGCGGAGGAGGCGGAGGCGGCAGCTGCTGCTGCTGCTGGTGATGACGAGGAGGAGTGGCGGGTGCTGCGGGAGGACTGCACGAACGGGACAAGGAAGCCCACGGTAAGGCGTTCCCGTGGTTGTTGTCGCATTGGCCTAGAGCTGGCGAGAGCGTCGGTGGCCAAGGGAAGGAGGAGGAGGGGTAGGAGGGCGAGGAGGAGAGTCAAGGAGACGACAGGGAGACGAGGCATGCTCCTGCTGCTGCGTCTGTTGGTAGGGTGAGAGGGCAAGAGGGGCGTGAGTGTCAAGCCCTCGTTTTTACAGCCTATAAATGCACGTAAACATACCTGCTGCTGCTGGTGCTGCTGCTGCTGGTGCCAGCCATGGGCGGTCCTGTTGCTGCTGCCTGTTGCAGCCACAGAGAAGAAGCAAGCAGGGGGAGACGGGGCGAGCGCGGCAGAGCGAATGGAGATTGGGAAACAACACACCGCAAAGGACGCCTCGCTCCAGTGCCTGTGCTTTTGTTTGTATGTTGTTAGGAATGTGAGTGTGTGAGTGTGTGTGGTATTGTACGCATGCCGCAATCGTGTGTGGCTGCGTGTGACTAGCTGCTTGAGGCGGATGATGATGTGATGATGCGCGGCACGGAACGGTCAAAAAAGGGGGGGGGGAGAAATAGGAAAAGGAAAAACAAGAACAAAACAAATACAAAGCTATTGTCACTGCTTTCAAAATTGCATTCGTCTCTACTTTTATTTCTTTCTCTCTTTCGCACCGAGGGAACCCAACTCCTTCCTTCCCTTCTCTCCCTCTTTCTCCCTCCTTCCCTCCTTCCCTTACGGGGTGGGTATGGTAGCGGCCTTAGGAATAAACGCCACCACCACCTCCGTCACCACCATGAAAGCAATCGCCCCCCAAGTTATTTTTGTCATCGTATCAAAATAAGGCGGAGCCCCTTTAGTAGCCTCCTTGACCTTCTCCCTTTGTTTCATTTCTTCCAATTCTCTCGGCATGAGAATCCCGGGTTTCCCTCCCGTTTTCCCTGAGTCCGCCGCGACTGTCTTTCCACTCTTTAGAATCTTTAAGTCTTCTAATCGAGGTAAAGCTGACTTCCTCTCATCAACAATAAGCTCTTCTAGCGTTGCATCATATCGAGCTGTGCCCGGCCCGGCAAGGGAGGGCGAGGAGGAGGAAGCAGTGGAGGAGGACTTGGAGGAGGAGGAGGAAGAGGAGGAAGGGCCAGTGCCTGCCTTGCGGCGGCGGCGCTTGGACCGCTTGTTTTGCTCGTCTGGTTGGCTGTCGGGGCTGGGGGTGCTGTGGAGGCGGAGGAGGAGGGGCCGGATGGTGGAGGAGGAGGAAGTGCCTGTGTATTGTGTGAAGGGAATGAGGAGGGTGTATGAGGGTTTGTGTTGGTGGGTCCCGTGAGTGGGATGAGATGCAAGAAAAGACAGAGAGGAAAGAGTTTGTCGTCCAGCACGATGCATGCAGAATTTAATTAATTGATTTTCGTCCCGGTGGTCACTGCGCGTGTGATGCGGCGCGGCGGGATGATGGGGAAATGATAAGGGAGAGCGGACGCGGGAGGAATGTAACGCAGAGGCAAGGACCACGGATACACACGCAAGCCGACAAAAATAGCCCAGCGCGGAGGAGCATCATCAGTCTTCTATCTTTATCTTCCTACGCGATGCACCTGCTTCGAACCCTTACCTGTAATGGCGGCTGCGGCAGAGGAGGAAGCACTAGACCGCCTGGACGACAAGGACGATAATTGAGGGGACGACGGCGCAAGGAAGAACGCACGGGCGGGTGGGAGGCAGCAGAGGGTCAGCGCCAGGAGGAGGAGGATGGCGCAGACGTGTGGTGGTCTAGGCATGGTGGCTTGTTGTTGCCTTGTTGCTTCCGCGTTTCGTGGAGCGCTATGGTAATAGTATCCGAGGTGCTGACTGAGCGAGTCAATGCACCAAAAGGGAGGCTTGTTGCTGCAAAACCAACCCTGTGGTTATGAAAATGGAGAAGAGGAGGACAAGGAAGAGGTTTGCTGTGGCATGCTTGTGATTTTGTATGGGTTGGACGGATTGACCAAGGCAAAAGAGCACTTGCACCTGATTGATCCGACAAGCAGGCAGTAGTGGAGAAGCAACAACGCGGGGCGAGAATTTGTGATGATTTACGAGGTACCCTCGTTGGCTTGCGCAATGCCAACGACGCACACCATGGCACACCGCCACATTGCCGTGTTTACCTAGCTAATTCCCTGTCTCTATTATCCCAACACACCACAGGAATCGCTGCGCCGGCTCCGTCATCCTCCATAGCCTCCCCCACCCAAGTCCTCCCTCCCCTCCTTCCACGCGTCGCCGCCGGTCAAGCCTGAGCAAGCTAGTCCATCACAATGAATGAACCCAAGCGGTAAGTACACAGCTGCGACCCAGGAAGGAGGAGCTGTGTCCTCTTCTTAGGTGGAGGGAGGGAGCGGGTGTGGTGGTGCGGGGTGTGGTGGGAGATAGAGAGGCATCATCACCACCCTCCCCGCCGGCCTTTGTAGACCATCCTAGAGCGAGCGCCCCTGCCCCTTCCTACCTCTTCGCAGTGGTAAAACCTGATCAGTGCCCCTCTCGAGAATTTGATTGGCCTATGCTATCGTGTGTAGTAAATGTGCCTGTCCATTTACTCACCCACTCACCCACTCTCATACATACACACACACAGGGCGGACTCGTACCGGTTGGTGGAAGGCGAGAAGAAGTAAGTAAAGTGGCTGGGCTGGGTTGGGAGAGACGTTTGTCACTCCTTCTGTATTTGATCTCCCCTTTCGTCTATCTCTGTATCTCTTCGTGTCGCTTGTGTCTGTAGGTGTGCGTAAGCGAGTTTGTGCCTTTTAGCTGGTGCAACACAGACTCACCCCTTCCCTCCTTCCTTCCATCCCTCCCTCCTTCCCTCCCTCAGATGCGAATGGAAAGACAGCGCCAACGAAAAAATGCCTAATTCTGGGACATTGACGATCAACAAGGAGGACCACACCATGGGAAACCTGATCAGAATGCAGCTCCTGAGAGATAAGCAAGTGAAATTTGCGGGCTACATCCACCCACACCCCTTGATTCATAAGATTGAGTTGAGGGTGCAGACTATGGATAGGGCGCTGTCGACACCAATGCAGGTAATTTTTAAAATTGTAAATATTCTGTTAATCAATTATTTATTGATTTGTTTGTGTGTCTGAGGGATAAGCAAGTGAAATTTGCGGGTTACATCCACCACATCCTCTGATTCATAAGACTGAGCTGAGAGTGCAAACTATGGATAGGGCACTATCAACACCCATGCAGATACGGATACTTCTCCTCCCGCCCTTTCCCCCCTTCTCTATTTATTTAGTTATTGATCTCTTATTTTCTTCCGTTCTTCATTTATCTAAAATCGACTCTTTTTTCTCTCTCCCCACAGGCCCTCGAAAATGCCCTTTCGGATCTCAATCAAGAACTCACGGGTCTGAAAAGCAAATTCCAACAAGAGGTTAAACGAGTCCAAGAAGAACAAGCAGAGCGGGAGTACAGATAAAGAGGAAGAGGGAGGGAAGGAGGGAGGGAGGGAGGAAGGAGGTGGGTGTTTATACGAAAAGACAGCAATAAGACAAGAAAGAACGAAAAAACAAAAGCAAGAGCAAGCGCTTGTGCGTGTCATGAAGATGAATGTTTTTCCCTATTATTCTCTTGATGTTGCCGTGGCTTTTCCTCTCGTTTCTCTTAAAGACAGTATTATTGCATTTGTTTGTGTGTTTTTGCGTCCTTGGACCTGATTCTGCACGTCTTTCTCTGTTCCTATCTTTTTCTTCCCTGTTCCGTCTATCTATTAGACCCTCCTCTGCTCCCTCCCTCCCTTCCTCTCCTCTTTCCTTTTCTCCCGTTCATTGGAAACTGTATTTACACAATGCCTTTTGGTTCTTTGTTGCGCTCTCACATTTCGTCTGCAGGCTCTAATGCTTCCACTTCTCTTTCCCCTTCCTTTCTTCTCCTGTTTGTTCTCTCTTTACACCTTCCATCCCTCCCTACCTCCCTGCGTCTCATCCTTTCTATCTCGAGTCGGAGAGCACGAAAGAAATTACTTATACTCTTTTTTTCCCCGAGAGGCTTCGAGGGTCCAGGCCATCTTCTTCTCAGTATATCTGTCGCCCCACTTCTATTCGGGACATTGTCCAAAGCTGGCCCAAACCTGGTCCAAACCTGGTCTAAATCTGGTCCAAACCATGGGTCCGTCGCTGTTCATACGGCCTATTGGTCAATGTCCATGCACTACAGGGACGAACGTCCTTAGACTCGCCGTCCGCACGATTTCAGAAAGGTTCATGATTCCAAGTCCAGATCAGCGGTCGGTCAGTGTCCATTACAAGGGGGGCATAGCGAGCGCGCGGAGCGCGCGCGAGCGGCGGCGCCTAGAACACCTTCGGGGCCGAGAGGGGCCAGTTTGCGCAGCGAACCATAATATTCTTTATTTATCAAAACGAAGGGGGCTTCCTCTCATTCAAACAAACAATGCTTCCAAAATCCCTCCCTCCCTCCCTCCCTCCCTCCCTCCCTCCCAACACTCAACCTATCGTCTCTCTCACCGGCAAAAGGGAAGCAGCCCACCCATAAGCTCTAGCCAGCCTCTGAGGGTGAATAGGCGCCTGTTCTATCCCATCTTAACAACAGTCACAAGAACAACACCAAAAAAGGTCAGAGAGCCTCCTACCCCTCCCTCTCTCCCTCCCTTCCTCCCAACACTCGTCCAATCTCCTCTCGGATAGGAAATAGGGAAGCAGCCCACCCATAAGCTCTCGCCAGCCGCTGAGGGTGAGTAGGGGCCTGTTTTATCTCCTCGAGACAATGCTTAAAAAGGTCGGAAAACCCCAAAAGATCCGCAATCTTGTGGTGTTGCTGCTGCTGCTGCTCCTGCTGCTGTTGTTGCTGTTGTTGCTGTGGGTGACGACGCTGCTGCTGCTGTGGGTGACGACGCTGCTGCTGCTGTTGGTTCTGCTGCTGCTTCTGCTGTTCAGGGAGGGAGATCACGGAGAGAGCTACAAGGGAGAGGGCGAGGGTTCGGATGGTGAGAGGAGGAGGAGGAGCAGCAGCAGCAGTAGTAGTAGCAGCAGCAGCAGCAGCAGCAGTAGTGGTAGATAAAGGCAGAGCAATAGGAAGGGGGGGAGGACCAGCCCTGCTGCTGCTGCTGCTGCGGCTGCTGCGTTTGGTGTTGCTGGTGGTAGTGGTGGTGGGGTAAGGGGGGAGAACAAGAATGCTGCTGCTGCTGCTGCTTCTGCTCCTGCTACTCCTGTCGTTGCTGCTGCTGCTGCTGCTGCTGCTGCTGCTGCTGCTGCTGCCACCGATGCTCACGTGACCACTCCTGCTGCTCCTACCACTGCTGCTGCTGCTCGGCTTTCTGTCACCATCAGCAGCAGGAACAGCAGCAGCAGCAGCAACAGGAGCAACAGGAGGAACACCCCTAGCCACAGACAGAGCAAATTGTAAAGCACTACTCATGCTGCTGCTGCTGCTGCTGCTGCTGCTGCTGCTGCTGCTGCTGCTGCTGCTGCTGCTGCTGCTGCTGCTGCTGCTGCTGCTGCTGCTGCTGCTGCTGC
>Ga0105055_10005264_pt1 | contig 18363 bp, 19 predicted proteins | sample BON03_FD_78090 | JGI IMG/M metagenome (GOLD analysis project Ga0105055, IMG submission 78090) | Freshwater microbial communities from Lake Bonney liftoff mats and glacier meltwater in Antarctica - BON-03 | ecosystem: Environmental > Aquatic > Freshwater > Ice > Glacier meltwater | place: Lake...
AAAAAAATTAAACTTCATCCATCCTAAGTTTATTTGTTTTTTTTTCTTACATCAGTTTCTTAATTTATTTTTCATTTATTAAATTAAGAATTAACACTTATTTTTTTTGTATAAACATTAAATATTCTAATTCATATTTACATAAATCCCATATTATAATCGTCATCGCAAACCGCAGCGTCCGATTTTTTTATATTCGTAATATTATTACGAATTTTGATTGTATTCAACTCACATCCATCACCAGTATCATTATTAAAACCGAACATTTTATCGATATTATTTTCAGGTTTGGATACAGCAGCTGATAGTTTTACCATTTCCTTCATATCCAATATCACATTGAATGCACCAGTTCCATATTTACCATATTGACCGCACATGACACTAGCTGATACACCACGCATATGATCCAATTCCGCATGACGGGCTGCACCCAATAGGACTTCTGTATGCACCTCAAATGTCGCTTTCGCAATTGGTCCAATATTATCATTTAATAATCCCGAACGGAATATAGGAACCATGTTCTTACTGATTGCCATCCTATCGCATAATAGACTCAAGTGATGATAGTTAATATACGCGTCACTGAACTCCATAACCTCCGAAATCTCATTGAACAACATTTGTCTAGCTGCTTCAATTCCTAGAACGTCATGTATCTCGCGAATATCATTACTGTAAGTGCGAATCACATCAATATAATCTAATCCGAGTATATGCAATAAATTCGAACCAGTTGTATCGAGAACCCAAACATCCTTACGAACATATTTACCGTCTTCAAGAGCAACCATATTCTGTAACTTTCTCGGTGCGACTTTACTTATATTGTTAATTCCGCGTAAAACGATACTATTCAATAATACGTCTTGCATGTTCTTGAGAATAAATATCTCATCAGATTGATCCAATGTATTTGCCATGATTTTCTTTTTCTTATTTATATCAAATAATCTAATTCGGAATACAAGTTTATCGCTATTATAATCTGAGAATACACAAGTTAAGTTTTCTCCATATGCGCTATTCGATATTGCATAATGCACGTCATCCATTGTAATATTTTTATCTAATAATACGCTAGCATCAAGTTCCATACGAATAACCCATTTCGAACGAGTTCTAGTATCTTCTGTAGAGTTTCCATCATTGCATTCATCTACCATATCTTCAAATTCATAGAATTGGTGTAACAAAACCTTATCTGATTCTACTATAGTACTTCGCTCGTTCGGGTCAAAGCATATCTGCATAGAACTTACAATATTTGATAATTTAGTAAATTCAATCATATTAGCATATTTTGTTGACTTTTCTTGTTCACATTCATCAATATGTTTCAAGTGAATAGTAAGAGAAGGATTTTTTGGATTGCTCGTCAAACGTAAAAGTTCCTCAATACGTGGAACTCCGCGAGTAACATTGGATTTACTTGCGACTCCAGCTAAATGGAACGTATTGAGCGTCATCTGTGTAGTAGGTTCACCAATACTTTGACCTGCTATAACACCAACCATCTCTCCTGGATGGACGATAGACTGTTTGTATTTTAATACAATCATCTCCAATAACATTACAAGAGCAGTCTTATGGAAACGTTTTTGTAAACACAAACTCTTTGGTGATAAGTAATAGAAGTACAGAACTTCAAATAACTTGCCAGGTTTCACCAAAACGAGTGAATTCAATCGCTCATAATATTCCTCGATCATTTCAAATGCTTCCAATGGAGTAATGTCAACCACTGAGTTCGCATTGAGACTTAATTGTCCTTGTATATTCGATATCGAGTTAGCAAATGAAACTGGCATTTTAACTCCATCTTCATTCTTATTTTTGAAGACCGACTCTACAATCTCTTTACGACTCGCAATCATCTTATTTATGTATTTTATGCACTTAGTTTGAGCGGCAGTCGCTTGCGATTTCATGCGTTTACCAGCATCCTTTGTGTAAACCGCATCAACATTTGTTAGATCATTAATATCAAAATGCATATATATATCTTCAATACTCATTCCAACCAACGGAATAGACTGATTCTCTACGCGTGTTGAGTCGATTCCGTCATCTCCATATGCGAATTGAATAATACGACCCATGTTGTTTCGGACCGTCATGTCATACTCCACCTTCAAGTCCTCCATACCTTTGATTAATCTTCGCTGGATATATCCAGTCTGGGACGTATCACGCACCTGTAATCCATTCGCCAGACCGAAATTCAAAGTGGTCGGAATTGTCAAATCGTATACTTTCGGATGCTTTTCTACGCCTATAATATTGATCTCTGTTATCTTATCCAGAATTACGTCATTGTATGTATCGAAATTTCGGTGTTTCACACCCCACTTAATCTTGCCCATTTTCTCTGACTTTGTATTATCAATGAAGGTAACCTTTTCACTGAATTTTTTACCCCATCCAGCACAGATTGAAAATCGATGTGTTGGCAGTATATTTTTAGTTCCAAGGTTATTTGATTTCAACTGCGTGGTTGATACCTTTCCAAATACCCCAATTCGCGAACATAACATGGATATACCCTCAATCAATCGTCTAGACGCAGAACCAACTTCAACTGAGTTTTTACTAACCGTTCCGTCACCTGAAATATATCCATCCAACAACCCAACAATGAACTCTTCAGGTGCAATGAATGCATCATCTGGTACATGTTTATGTTGCGCCCCATGTCCTACCAACTCGGTCAAGAAATCTGCCAATATACACGAATTTCCAATCACTGTAGTTGTCAATCCACCAATCTTATTTGTTCGTGATTTCTCGTCATAGCATATTGAATGCTTCTCGAACCAATTCTTCACAAACGTTCTGATATTCTCATTGTTGTTAGTTATATATACCTTGCTATTATGTACGTTTCCTTCCGCAAGGAACAATCCAATAAATATTCCGTTCTCTTTTGTGAGTTCAAACTTCTCAGGGATTTGAGTCGCTTTTCGATTTCCGTTATATGGATATACAAATTCATCCTTGATATTATCTATATTTGACATGGAACACGTCCTCTGAAGCGAGGACTTTTTACTGTAAGGTAGATGGAAATCTACACCATTATGTTTCGACCACCATCCAGGCGAAATCTTAACACATCGGGTTGTCATTGTATCATTCATCATTTTAACCGCCGTATTAAAATCACTACCGTATACATACTTACTCTTCGGAAGGTAATCTGATAGATTGATATGGTTGACGATTACTGGAGGTTCACACAACTCACCAGTTACCGGAACACAGTCACCTACTTTGATTTCAGGTGTAGACGTTTCAACGAGTTTCTTCGTCTCCTTATTCCAAATCAATAGCGACTTGCTTTCAGTTACAATGACACTGCGTCCGCCAGTCGTCTTAATCTCATACAATTCCGTTCCTGGGTCATGGCGAGTAATAGCGGTAATCGGTCCCCAAGATACAACACCATTCTCATCTGTTGTGGGGATATATACGCCATCCTCAATATTCAATAATTCCATCTGTCGCTCTGTGAAATGCTGAACTTCACCCTTGTTCTTTTCATTATCCAATTGTGTATCAATCCAGCGACCGATTTCAGTATATTTGATTCGCCCATTCTCAAGCACAACAATAGGAGTTTCCCAAGTAACGGATTTCACTGCAGTATCAATAAGACCGATACGACCACCCATAGCATGGAAGAATAATTCTTTCGCTTTTAATCCAGAAATATACGAATTATTTACGAAACCACGTGCAATAGGACTATCATCATATTTACAGAAATGCGGAAGAGTACGATTTTCAAATCCATACGGAATTCGTTTTCCGTCTACGTTTTGTTGTCCCAACCCTGCAATCATTTGTGATATATTCAACATATTACCTTTGGAACCAGATTTAACAATCATTAAGAAACGATTGTCTTTATCAAGACTATCTCTTGCTACTCTACCAGACTCGTCACGAGCCTTATTTAATATATTATTTACTTGATTCTCAAATTCTACCGAATTAGCATTTGCTGTATTATTCTCAAATATTCCCAAATGTACTTTATCGATTAATGATTGCACCTCTAATTGCTGTTTAGTAACAGCTTGAATAATTTTATTTTGTGTTGTCTTATCTGCCACCAAATCACTTACACCAACACTATATGAACTGGTCTTCATGTATTCTGTTACAACATTCTGTAAGTCGTCGATGAAATTAGAACAAACCATATTGCCAAAATCATTGAATATACGATGTAGGATTCCTTTGGAGGTGGAACCCATTACCGATTTTTCTATTTGTCCACGGATATATTTTCCGTTACGGATTTCAAGAACATTATTTGATGTTGCATACTCTTCATTATCGCCAAATAAATTTGTCTTGTAATTCAAGGTGATCGGTGCCATAATTTGAGACAATACATCAAAACTATTTAATTTATTACCAGCATCACGAAGAGCCTTTGTATTGACTTTAGAATACATCATCAATAGATTCATTGCATCTCTCTGTGTTAATTTAATATTCGGTCTAGTGAACCGATAGGAACCAAGCAGCGAATCCTGAAATATGCCGATAATCGGCGCATTGGATGCAGGACTCACTATTTGGTAAGGAATTGCCGCCAGATGTCTTAGCTCTGTTTCAGCTAGCACATTCTGCGGCAAATGCATATTCATTTCCATTGAATTTCCCCATAGTTTCCTATGAGGGCAGACTATACCTTAAGCCTTATCAGGTTGGTTAAACCATCATATAAGACCCATAACCGTCTAGTCGTTGAACCTTCCCCATACTCTATCATATTGAGATTAGGGGCTTGGCTGCGGATTGCCCAATCCTTCACATTTTTACCATTGGGTTCGGCAATTAACCGAGTTCCTCAAATTTGTTTCCATAAATGAGTGGTAGTGAAGGCTCTAAGGGGTTTCCCGCAATTTGGTCATGTTGCTAATGTTTTGTTTTAAAATACTTATAAATTCCTCTGCGTTTTTTCTACTTTCGCTTAGAGGAATATGAACTCCACCGAAATCAGCTTTATTTTTATCAATTAATACATACCAACCATATTGTGTTTTATCTCTATTTAACGGGTGAATATATTTGTGTATGTCGTCGGATATATTACACACACCAATAAACCGCTCAAATTTCTTATCTTTGTAGTAACGAGCTACGCCATCAGACACTCGTTTTTTACTTTCATCACAGTGAGTAAACGTATTTCCACCATTCTTCAAGTTATATCCGTTTGGAAACAGACTATTTAACTCTTTAATGTAATGAATTTCACGTTCATCTGCATCTATAATCTCACAATATTCCAATAATTCCACATTAAGGTTTACAACGTCGTATTTACGTATCGCGTTATTCAAATAATGTGATTGGTTTTTCTTTGACGAGAATGCTTCTGAGATATGACAACGAAATCTGCCCTCGCGTCCGTATGGTCTATAGCGTTTATGGTTCAAAATGTGCGATACAGCTTGTCCCACATATATTTTACCATTGGCTATATTCGTTATTTTATATATTTCACAATATCGGGTGTCTGGATTATCCAGAATTTGATTTGATAGTTCAGTTCGGTTTGATAGTTCCATCTTATTAATATAAGATGCTTTTTATTTAAGTAGTTTTTATATAAACATTAACTAGGGAGTTGCACGCTTTTCACGCTCCCTGTTGAGGACAAAATGTTTTTAGCATTTTGTGACTGCATTCATGCAGTCACGTCTATCCCCATCAAAATCGGCATTGTAAGGTTTTGTCACTCCGACGTTGAACCTGAATGTATCACCTTTTTTCATAATTTTCGCAATATGACACATCATACTCATCCTATGAAGGGACGGCTGACGGTTAAATAATACCGCGTCACCGTCCATCATATGACGATGGACTATATCACCGTTCATAAGAATTACAGATGTTCTGTCGATATATCTAAGTGAAATATTTCCTCCATTTTTGCGTTCTAATATCTTAGCACCTGGATACGTCTCTGGTCCGTTCTGTACCATTTTTTTTAGAAACTCACGATTCATATCATTTACTACAACTGGTTTTGTCAAATTCATAGCAATCTTCATCGGAACTCCAAGTTGACGAATACTCAAATTTGGGTCACCATTAATAACTGAACGTGAACTATAATCTACACGCTTACCCATAAGATTCCCACGAATTCGCCCTTGTTTAGAATTCAAACGCGATGAAATACATTGGTATGGTCTACCCGACCTCTGTGCGAGTGGAGCAGCACCCTTTGTCTTATTATTTACAATCATCGCAATGAAATATTGCAACAACTTTGTTAGTCCATCAATTACATTTGCAGATGCATTGTTTTTAATTTTGTCTTGTAGGTCTTTGTTGGTTTTTATAATATTACTATAAATATGAGTCAAATCATCTTCACTTCTCTGCTGTGCGTCATGTTTGACTGAAGGTCTCACTGCAGGAGGTGGAACTGGTAAAACTTGACATATCATCCAATCTGGACGCGACCAAGTTGGACTAAATCCCATGAAATTTACATCATCATCCGAAATACGCTTGAAACTCTTTAAAACTAATTCTGGTGTAAGTTTAATATTCACTGGACCACTTTCTCCCGCTTCATTCTCCATATTGTCCCATTGGGCATATATTGTAGCCATCTCCTCTAATTTTATCTTATCTGGTTGTTTACATCCACAACCGTCATCTGTTTTCTCACCACATCTCCTTACTTTAGCGGCTAATTTTGAAACGTATTCCCAACGATCCGATGCCTTCATTTTCAAAACATGTGCATGTAGTGTTTTAGATACTAATAACTTACTGCATTTAAAACATACACATTTTGAAATTTTCATTATTTCCTTCAAATGTTGGGTGAAGAATACGGGTCTAGCCAATTCGATGTGTCCGAAATATCCGGGTGTATCGATATATGTATGTCCGTCGGTAGGGCAAATAGTGCCTGGTTCTAATACTCCCATACGTGGATCAAATAATCCACCAATTACCGGTTTATTATTTATATATGTATCGCGTGAAGTTACTTCAACAACGGAATTCTTACGTATTTCATCAGGTGATAATATACTAAATTGAATTCCGATTATTTTAGAAGTCATCTGGCGATCGTTCATTACTGATTTTGACATGGTTATTATGTTATAATATTACTATTTATATTATTATATTTGATTTCAATTTTTCACCAAACAAATATATCAATAAATCACTAAATATCGACATAAAATCGTGTAAAATTGAATCTTTGTAAAATTGTTTAATAATAGAGCAATTTCAATCACATATAGATTATTTATATAAAAATGGCTAAAATTAGAAACGATACATGTAAGACCAAGCGTATGAAGAAGGATCGCCCAGAGGATCATTATTCAGACTCTGAGAATATTGGGTCAGAGGATTCAGATACTGAATCTGATACTGATTCCGAATACAAACCACCAATTAAAAAAAAAATTAAAAAAAAAAAGGTCATTGAAGAAGAAGAAGAAGATGATGAAACAGATTATACTGACATCGAAGATGATGAAGACGAAGAAGCCATTCGTGAGAAAGTTCGCAAGATCGCATCTAAGATATTCCCATCTACTTATATTAAAAACAAGGTAAAAAAAGACAATAAAAATAAGATAAAACTAGATAATAAAAATAAAGTAAAACAAAATAGTAAAAAAAAAACAATATGTGAGGATGAGTCTTCCGAAGAAGACGAATGTTCAAATGAGGACGAAGATGATGATGATGAATATGATGCCGATGATGATGTCGAAGATAATAAAATCAATATATTCTTCGAATTTGATGGAGGAGGTGATACTGACGAGGATGATGAACTGGATGAAGATGAAGATGAAGAGTGTAATAGTGATGATGAAAAAATGTTTATGAAGGAAACATATGAAACAGTTGATGTTACAGAAGTCGATAGAAAGGCTAAAGAAAAAAAGGAAAAAAAAGACAAAAAGGAAAAGGATAAAGGAAAGGAAAAAAATGCATTTGACAGTGAATATGCAGACCTGATTGATACTAAAAAGTTTCTAGTAGAGAAATTGAAGAATAAACCTACTAGTAAATCATTAATGAAATCAATGAATGATTGTAAAGATTCTATTAAAGAACTTGTGAAAAAAACACGATCTGATAACACCAAAGGTTATCACAAATTGATTAATGCACCTAAACAAAAGACAGAAAGTGAAATGGAATATTTCAAAAAAAAATTATCCAATACTGAACAACTCAAAATCATGAAGGATTTAGAGGAAATTAATACTCATATTGTAATTGACCGCCCGTATAGACTCGCATTATTACAATCTAAAATTCCGATCAAATATAAGGCAACCGTTATGCAAAAACTTAATCTACTTAAGTCAATGGATACGTGTGATTCTGAATATTTCAAACTCAAAAATTGGGTAGATATGTTTATGAGAATACCATTTGGTAAATATTCCATATTGGATGTAAATATGGCTCATGGAATAGATGCCTGTCAGGGTTTCATGGATAATGCGATGAAAATATTAAATGAGTGCGCTTATGGTCTTATGGACGCAAAGATGCAAATCTTACAGATGATTGGTCAGTGGATTGCAAATCCAAGTGCAATGGGAACTGCAATTGCTCTCAAAGGACCAATGGGAACTGGTAAAACTACACTCGCTAAATATGGAATTAGTAAAATTCTAAACAGGCAGTTTATATTAATTGCTCTCGGAGGCGCTACTGACGGAGCAGTATTTGAAGGTAGTCCGTATGTTTACGAAGGAAGTGGACCTGGTATAATCGCTAGAAAATTAATTGAAACACAAGAAATGAATCCATGTATTCTATTTGATGAACTTGATAAAGTGGGTGAGAGTGAGAAAGGACGTGAAATTGTTGGTATTCTCACACATTTAACAGATACGACACAAAACGAACAGTTCCATGATAAGTATTTCTCTGATGTCGACCTTGATCTTAGTCGCGCTCTTTACATATTTAGTTATAATGATGAATCGTTAATAAACCCAATATTGAAAGACCGTATGTATAGCATACAAACTAAGGGTTACAATACAAAGGAAAAGGTCACAATTGCGAATGATTATTTATTGCCAAAAATTCGCGAACAAGTTAGTTTCAATAAAGGAGATGTAATTATTCCAGATGAGATTCTAGAATATATTATAACAAATGTAGCACTTACAAAGTCAGAGGATGGTGTTAGAAATCTCAAGAGATGTCTCGAAGTTATTCATACGAAATTAAATCTATTCCGTTTAGTTACAAGCACATCAGATAATCTATTTACAAAAAATATTGATCTCAAAGTAAAGTTCCCATTCACAGTTACAAAGAAGGATGTAGATGTATTGATTAAAGGTGAAGAAAGATTATCACAAAGTGTATTAAACAGTATGTACATATAATAATATATAAGGTTATGACTGAACGTTTAGTCAATTTGATATTAGATATGAAAGACGAAATGGAACGTCTAGATCTAAAAACGGATGAAAATAATAAAATAATAAATACTTTTTTATTACAGTATTGTGTACATGAAGTTGTTAGAGACGACATTGACATTTCGTTAGACCGATCCATTACGATTTTTTATTGTAATAAATGCAATGTTTCATTACAATCTAAAATATAATATAATTTTTAATTTCAATATCCAAAAAAATACTGTAATAATTTATTGTCGAATGTTCGTCCAGAATCATTAAATACGTTTTCTATAGGTCGTATAGCTTCATATCCAATAGTCGATGGATCTGACAATGTAACCCCTAATTCCATATTCATTTTTTCGTTAAATTTCTGCAATATATTATAAGTATCGAGTTGTAAATCATTTGTAACATCTAGTCTTTCGATAATCCCAGTTATTATTAATTTAAGACCCATCCCGTTCTTAACCCATATTTCTCTGAGTTTGTCTATAGAATTATTTTCAGATGGTGGACTCGGTTTTTTATTGTATGCTTTAATATAATCTATTCTATCGTCTAACCAAGTTTTTAAACTATCTATAACTATATTTAGACTTTTATTTATTTCCATACGATCTTTCGGTTGAATTTTGTAAGATGGTATTTTCTGCACATTACCTTGAACTTCGTTTAATAATTTTAATTGGTCTTGTATAATTACTATACCATACTCTGGTTGTGTTACAGTCTGTGATGTTATTTTTTCGATAGATTTTCCTTTGGGTTTTCCTATTTTTGTTATAGGTTTTTCTATTTGTTTTGCTACTTTTGCAATGGGTTTTGTTATAGGTTTTGTTATAGGTTTTGCTATTTTTGCAATAGGCTTTGCTATTTGTTTTGCTATTTTTGCAATAGGCTTTGCTATTTGTTTTGCTACTTTTGCAATGGGTTTTGTTACTTTTGCAATAGGTTTTGTTACTTGTTTTGCTACTTTTGATGCTTTTCTAAAAATTTTTTTAAAAAAACCCTCACGAATTATTACTGACCTCCATAATAGAGATACAATAGTTATTGTTAATAATAATAATAATAATAATAATAATAATAATTTCATACTATACATAATTGTAAGAAATTATAAGTTTACATGCCGATTTGTGAATCACATCCAGTTGAATTTCCACCACGCGACTGTAATGAATACATTTGTGAATCTGATAAACATAATGGACCCATGGAATTTGATAATCCTGATGCAGTTTTCACACATTTTAAGCTTCCAACAGCACTTGAAAACATATCAATCGAATTTGACATATTTTCAAATCCCTCTTGGTCCCCTTCCTCTTCCTCTTCATCTTCATCATTCTTTGATATTTCATCGTTAATTTCTGGCATCTTTTCGGTAATGAATTTATCAACGAGTTTGTAGGTTTTAGATGACTCTACATTAGATAATCCTTTTAAACTAACTTTCAATGTTTCTTGGTTATAATCTATGTTCTTCGGTTTTCGTATTTCTATTATCTTTTTCTTAATATCAATACCATCATTTTCTTTCATTTTCATAAGTTCGTCTAATAATTTATTTACAGAATCATTAAATTCAACTTTCGTCTCCATTCCTTCAAAGATAGCGTAGGATCTAGTGGTTGCTGAATATGGTATTATTATAGAACCACATGATATACTAATTAATAAAATAAGTAGTAGTATACATGCAAGCATAACATATTTTGTATTAAGTTTCATATCTATATACAATTATATAGATTTTTTTTGCTAAACTGCTATCCTCTCAATAAACCGCTTAAATAGTTTATTGGTCTTATCGCTATGTTTTTTTGTTTTAATTCAATATAGTTTACTAAATTAATACATATATACACGAATAAACAAAATATAAATAACGATAATATTATATCATTTCTCGCAAACCACATATATGATATCTCTTGTAATTCCATCTCACTTATAATATGATTACCTATTTATTATTCACCCTATTTTTTTCACTGATTTTTTTCCAGCACATTTTTCCCACCAACTTGCAAAACTACCAGTTATATATGCGATAAACATATTACCAACTCTACATTTTATATTCGAGTTCTCCCAGTTCAAATATAAATGTAAATAATTCATAGACAATGTGGTAATTAATATTATCAGTAATATACCTGTTATACCTGTTTTAAAAGTTGGTTCTGGTTTGAGGTATAGATATGTCATTTATATTATATATACATAAAATACATAAAGCGGATAACACGTAAGTGTTATATGAATAAGGAAGAACGTTTGAATTTGAAAAAGTTAATTAGCACGAATGAATATGAAGATAATACCGAACATATTCGCAAAGTTAAACATAGTAATCTTATTCGTGATGATATTGCGAAAATGTTGGATTTGAAGCGTAAGCATATACGCATCAGAAAAAACGATCCTGATAGATTTTCTAATTTATGCCAGTCTCAATGTGGGTTTCTTTTCAATAATTATACTGATATATACAACAAGGTTTACAAGGATGAATTAGATTTGACTATTATGACTAATTTATTGGATGTTCTCAGGGACATTGAAGATGGTAATGTGGATCAACATGAAGGTTCTGTCGTGGTTGGTAAAATATTAAAAGAATTGTATGTTGATTCAGCGTTAAAACGATGCAATGCAATTGACGAAACACTTGATACTCCGAAGGAAACTTACGTAGAAGCTAAGAGTATTTCTTGGAAGCAATACAAACAAATGAATGAAAATTAGAAAATGTATCTTATTCGGAATTGAGAACATGTTCGTATGCCATAAGAATCAATTGTTCTCCTGTAGATAATTTTTGGAATATAATACAATCGTCAAATTTCACTTGGAACAATCTGAATTGCGAATTCCTACATAATATATTAGTGCCTTTATCCGTAAATTTAACGTCCATTATAATTGCACCATTCGTGAGTTTTTTATTCGCTTCACGAATCCAGCGTATATGTTTACCTTTATGTAATTCGTATAGGTTCTCTACATATCTATAGCCGGTCAATCTATTACATATATCCTTGGTATTTTCTTTGGGTAGTTTTAGTTCTTTGATTGCATTAATATTTGCATCTATAATGTCACTTAGAGTTTTATTATCTAGATAATCGTGTTTTTCGCTATTGACATTTTTTAGTAATTCACCAATGTCAATATCAGCTAATAAGGATGTATCTTGTCTTACCTTTTCAAAAATTGCATCTATATCCATTTGTATGAATACTTATCATATCTTTATATTATTTACGAATTGTTGGGTGATTCCCATATCTGTTAATATCAGAACAGCACTTGCAAATATTAGGTCTGCATCAAATTCCCGTAATTTATGTTGGCGGAACGGATGGAATTCATATATTAAAAACGAGCATATAAAAATACGTATGCTTTTACTAAGAGTTGATATATATATCGGGTTCACATAAAACAACCCAGCGTATATAACGAAATAACATATATATAAAAGCGTAATCATAACAATATAGGTTGGTTTTTTTATTCGCTCTAAATTATATTCTATCCCCATTATCTTGATATACAATATTTACATAATAAAAATTATATAAATATAATTTATTATATATAGTATCGTAATGGATAAAGATGAAAAGATAAAGGAAATGGAAGAACATATTTCCAATTTAGATACAGAACTACAATCAACAAAAAAGCAACTTTGAATTATTTTTTGATGGGATTTTGTTCCATTTTATACCACCGAAGATTTAAAATGGCACGACCCGAAGGGTCGCCATTTCAAAACATTGACGGTATCCGACCATTGGAGAATGAAAATGTGCCATTTTCAATCTTCAATGGTTTAAATGTTCAAATGTGTAAAACGAATTAAAAGATATGCATTATTTAATTTCAGCCGAATGATTGGTAGTATTATATGCAATAAATTCACTGTAAATTCCATATTAGGGTATGGCAAATTCGGTGTTGTTTATGACGCCACCACTAAAAATAATGAACGTGTTGCTATTAAGGTTGAAAGATCAGATTCTGAATATAAAATTATCAAACATGAAGCAACTGTATTGAAATATTTGTTTTATAGTGGCACTAAGAACATACCAAAAATATATTGGTTTGGACAGCATATAGGGTTCACTTGTTTGGTTATGTCACACTTTCCATGTAGTTTACATGATTATATATTACGTAAAGGTACATTAAGTGCTAGTAAATTGGCATCTGTAATGATAAAGTGTATTAACCTGATAGAAAGTATACATCGGCATCATATTCTACATCGCGATGTAAAACCTAAAAATTTCATGGTAAATGATGGAGATCTATATATCATTGATTTTGGACTATCCTCTGTATTTATAGATGATGACGGCGAACATATTATAAAAAAAGACCCGAATAATGTCACAGGTTCTCCTAAATATATTAGTTATTATAATCATTGCGGAGAACCTATGTCACGACGAGATGATTTAATATCATTGGGTTACATGTACATGTTTATGCAAGAAGGGAAACTTCCTTGGGATTCTGTTGGTTCAGAAACAAGTGTAAATGACCCTATAAATGTATTTCGCAAAGATGGTAAAAAGTGGAATAACCTAAATGTAGATGGATCCATAAAAATGTATTTGAAATATTGTTATGAGTTAAAATATAATGATACACCAAATTATCATATTTTAATGGAATTATTTACTATACCAATGAAAATCGCAATGACTGCTGTCTGACATCAAACCCTTCAACCGCTTCTCCGCCCTCCTCTATCATTTCTTCGCCCTCTTCGGTGTCCTCTTCCATAACCTCTTCGGAACCCTCTTCGATACCCTCTTCCATATCCTCTCCCATAACCTCTTCGGAACCCTCTTCCATACCTTCGTATAAAACAGGGACTTCTGCTATATTATTACTCTTGAGGAACTCAAAACTACCTAAAAATAATGCAAGGAAAATTGCTACAAGTAAAAATGTAATCGATGCGATCTTACTGGAAGATATTCCTAAAAACTTCATTATATATAATATGTATAAATATTATATTCGTAACTGATATAAAAACAATCAACCGTTTAGTGTATAATGTCTTCCGAACGTTTAATTGGTCGTGTCAAATGGTTCAACAGCAAGTCTGGGTTTGGGTTTATCACTGTGTGTGTCGGAGATCATAAGGATAAAGATATATTCGCACATTTCACTTCTCTTAGAGGTGAATCTGCGCAATATAAGTATATGGTTCAAGGTGAATATGTAGAGTTTTTGCTATCTACATCTGAAAGCGAACAGCATGAATTTATTGCTTCTGATGTAAGTGGAATTAATAGTGGGCTTCTCATGTGTGATACACATCGCATAAATGCTACCACAAAAACATCTGCACCTTTCAGCTATTCTAAACAAAAATCCGATGGTATGGTTCGCCGCCAGTCAGTTAGGAATTAGTAGTTTTTGAATAAAAAAATTGACCGAAGCCATTTTTTTATTTTGTTTTTATTTTTATGTTTTATTTACTTATCAAGTATTATGAATTGTCATGTGTGTGTGTGTTTATCTACTATTAGGATGATATTTATCTCTGTAATGTTCCTTTTCATCGAAGCTGTATGGTGGCTCGTTGTCCAACTCCCCATCTTCCAACTCGTATTCGTTAGGCATCCAAGTTTGATTTTTACTAAAATTTATACTTTTAGTTAATTCTAATATTTGTTCGCGCATAACCTTAATTTCCTCTGCTTGTTTTTCAACTACACTTTGAAGAATTCTAGCATTCTCAACAACTTGATGAATGTTTAATTTTGTTTCTGAAACAGGAATTTTATTATTTAATAAAATCCAGTATTCGTTTCTTTTAATTAAATTAGGATATACGCGAACATTCTTATTGTTATTATAATCATTAAATATTTGAGATACAAATGGAGTATCGTATGTTTGGTTCATATGAACGAACGCCTTTTGGAAACGAGAATCGCCCTCTATTGGAACGAAGTCGACACGATTTACATCACCTATGCATAGGTAGTTTGCAAATATAGACTTGATATGCTCCTCGCTATAAGCAATGAGCATACGTGGAATGTAGAAGCTAGTAGTAATATTAGTCATTTTGATGGTATTTTGATTGATGTTGATGTTGTGGTTGTTTGATTTTATAGTTTCAAAAAATATGAATCAATTTTCCGTGGTTTTGTGTCATAAAAAAATACATATCTAAACTATATCATATGTTATTCATAAATAATAATACCTTATTATCATTATTTGCATCAACCCAAAATAATTCACAATATAAAGTAAAAATCGGTTCTAGACTTGTTTCATTAAATGAATATATGAAGACGAAGGAGAAACTTACAAAATATGATGTTAATCTATTGATTGACAATATACAAAACAGAAACGATTATTTATCACGTTTTTATGATGTATCGTTAAAAATACCAGAAACACTTACAATTAAGGAACCTCCTATGAAAAAGGGGCAGATGAATAATAATGCGCTTGTCAAATATAAAAACGTTATACGGAATATGTTTTATAAGGAAATACTTAAGGATACAAAATCTGGTATAGAAAATAACCCAACATTCTTTGATGTATTAGAAGACCTCTATCTCCGAAAAATAATAGATTATAAAATTCTTACTCCTAGTGCGATACATTATATGAAAAATGGACGTTTAGGTAGTGTTTTCTCTTCGTTTTATTTTCGCGCATCCATTATGAATCCATATTTAGTGTATTCGTTACAAGAATCAGTATTACAAGGAAAACGGATTTTTACACCCACCCTTGGATGGTGTTCTTACTGTTATGGATTTCTCGAATCGTCAAGTGTAATTGAATATGTTGGTACTGATGTTATAACACGCGTATGTGATAGAACTTCCAAATTTGCAACTGCATATTATCCAAATAAAACAGTCGCTGTATATGATAGTCCATCGGAATTATTACTTCAAAATAAACCGTTTTTAAGTAAATACACATCACATTTCGATGTAGTGTTTTTCAGTCCACCATATTATCGATTGGAAATGTATCCAGGAAAACAACAGAGCACTACAATATATAAAACGTATGGGGATTGGTTAATTGGATATTGGGAAAATACCATAAAATTGTGTCATAAGGTTCTCGTCCCTGGTGGGAAATTATGTTATATACTTTCTGGTTATGGTAAAGACAATGAATATGATTTACTTAATGACATGAACAAAATAACGAAAAAATACTTTACCTTGAAAAGTATTCAACCAATGCATAATAAGAACGTGCATGTAACAGATCATAGAGATACGGCTGAGCAGATTATGATATTTGTAAAATAAATATATTAGCCTACTACATATACAATCCTATTTTTTTATGAACACTATTATACAAACCGTATATGACTCGTATAAGGATGCAATATTTCATCCAGACACACATGACGTTGATGGAATAAAGGTTTTCTATAGAAAAATAAATAATTGTAATCGTAATATTGATGTTTATATATTGCTTATTGAGTATACCAAACAACTAGTCGAACAAATTAAATTTAATAAGGATTTCAACCAAACTAGGAAAAAAATTGACATCATGGTTCATAAATTACGTCGAACTGAATTTAAATATAAAACCGGTTTAATAAGAGATATTTTAAACGATGGTGTAGATGAACGAAAAATGTATAATGACTTAAAAGATTTTAAGTTTTGATGCGAGAATATATGATTTTTTAATATTTAGATTATATAAAATGGGTGATATACATTTCGTTTCGTTTGGAGGTCCCTCGGTAGATTATCACAACGCGCTGCAACGAGTTTGTAAAGAAGCAAAACAAATTGGAATATTTACAAAAATACTCGGATATACGGATATTTATCTAAAAAATGACATAGATTTTTGGAATGAACACTCAGATTTCATTACAAAAAACTCACGTGGTTATGGATATTGGCTGTGGAAATCATATATAATCAAGAAATTATTATCAACTATAAATGATGGAGATATTATCGTATATGCAGATGCTGGATGTATGATAAATATACAAGGAAAATCACGATTAATGGAATACATAGAAATGTGTAAAACACACGAAAGTGGTATCGTATCATTCCAAATGCATTTTTTAGAAGAACATTGGACGAAGGGCGATATTTCTGAATATTTAGGCACTTCACAGTCCGACCTTTCATCCGGTCAATTAGTAGGAGGTGTATTTCTCATTCGCAAGTGTGAAGGCGTTGTAAATCTGGTAAATAAGTGGTACGAAATAAGTTCCATGTATAAATTGATAAATGATTCGCCATCCATTTCATCAAATCATCCAGAATTTCAGGAAAATCGTCACGACCAAAGTATATGGTCTATATTACGTAAACAATATGGATCTCTTGTGCTACCAGACGAAACTTATTTTCTGAATTGGTATCGTGATGGCTCTCGATATCCAATATGGGCTACACGAAGGACACATGGATAATTTATACTAACTCTTATGGGATTTCAATTCATCTATAATATCCATAAGTTTAAATGTTGACCTACTCGTCATGCCTTTGTATTTTACCGAATCAGTTTTTCGAAGTATCGAAATTTGATGTATATTTGGAATCATTAAATCTGTCCAAATGTAATTTTGATTCAGTTTCTTATTACCTTGAACTATAAATATAAAGATATTTTCAATAGTCTCTTCGATTACTATAGATTTATCAGATTCTTGTGCGTTCGTCCTAACTAAATCTACTAAATATACAATAGTATCTATAACATCTTCTTCATTAATAACCTCATTCTTTAATAAATTAATAATAAATGTCGTCATCGCTCGTCTCAAGTCATTATTCTTTACATTGTCACAAAATCCATCATAATCAGCGTTCGAGTCTACACTTTT
>Ga0105055_10005272_pt1 | contig 18345 bp, 4 predicted proteins | sample BON03_FD_78090 | JGI IMG/M metagenome (GOLD analysis project Ga0105055, IMG submission 78090) | Freshwater microbial communities from Lake Bonney liftoff mats and glacier meltwater in Antarctica - BON-03 | ecosystem: Environmental > Aquatic > Freshwater > Ice > Glacier meltwater | place: Lake...
ATCACTGAATTCGCATTATATTTCTCCTGATGTAATTTAATTGCATCCCTCGACTTGACAGCTATGTCGCCTGCAAACGCGTTCCATGAAGTAGCCACTAAAGTATTTAAAAATACTTTATATTTAAAAATACTTTATACATTGATGTTCCTCATTTTTTATGATTACATTTCGTTGGCTAAATTTTGAAACCTTGCAGCATTGTGTTCTAAATTACCAACCAATACTTGCGTCGAAGGAAAGAGCACCGCCATAGTTTTCCAACAAGGAAGGACGATATTGGAGGTGAATGAATACTGCATTCGCATAGCATTGACCGGTAGGTGTAGATCAACCATATAGGGGGCAGGTTTTAACGCCAGTGCTACCTCGTCTTCGGTTTGATCAATGAACTCATCGATGAGACGCTGGCTCCAAATATCTGAAAGATTTTCAGGATACGTTTGACCAGCAATATCAACGGAGTGTAATATGAATTTTGTAATTTGAACGATCGTGTCTTCTGCCCCAAACATGCTTTTCACATCAAAATTTTGATCTAGCCTGTGAGTGATGCTCTTCACAACGTCCACGTGACAGCTCATATCAGTTCCTAATATAGATTCAACGGTAGTTTTTCTGAATATGCTCATTTCTCGTCTTGAGGCAAACTGTAATATATTATTCCCAGGGACATTAAGGAGTTGGAATACGGTTGAAGCATGGTGCTGCTCCAGAACAGATTTATCATTGTACAAAATGGCTAATCGCGACCCTAGTTTCACCTCGAATTCATTGTTACGGCCCATATGCCCTGCATCATGACCAATAGACGCTACGAGAATGGCCAGCATATGAATAGGCTCCATCAAGCCCACCAACTCCTTATAGAGAAGAGCAAACGTCATTTGGTACACACCTAACGCATGATCCCAATTGTGGTAAGGGCATTTATCCTTGGGAAGATAGGCATCTCGGATAGCTGCTGTGAAACGCAACACACTGTTCTCCGCCATCTTGAATGGAGAAACCAAATTCAACGCTTCAAGAGATTTGTACACTAAAATCGGGCCAGCACTAGCCCCCACTGTGAACACATCCATACAATAATCACAGAAGACTAATTTTTCCAAGGATAATATATCATCACCTCCCTGCGCACAAGACTTACTCATGAGATTCAAGCCCATGATTTCAGAATGGGATCTACTTCTCAATTGGCGCTTCTGACTGTCTAAGGAGTATCTCCGAGATTTCTTTTGGGTGTCATCAAAGAACTTAGCACAGTCAACTCTAGGGGATCGTAGCCCGCTAGTGATATGACTACGGTATCCACGTATCCTCAACAGTTTGCGATGGAAGTACCCGATGGCTTTGAAGAAATAAGTGAGTTTTGAAACAAGAAGGAAAAGATTTCTTCTAGCAGGAGTGGTGGATGTAAACACCAACGGGAAATCCGTTTCCTTCAAGTAAAACGATTTATTGGTGGTTTCTGCCAGAAGAGACGCCGTCAGGATCTTATCTATGTCGGATGATTTCAAATGCACAATTTCATGAATGATGTTTTCATAATGAGTATCTAGAGCATTCCTTTCTAAAATATCCCCAATTTGACGGGCGATGGAATCTAAAACAAATTCATCTTCTTTCGAAAATGGTTGCAATTGATGTTCCAAACTGCTCTCCCAATTTTCGTATGGGGTCGAACACTTATTCCACACTACTAATACCGCCGCGACGCCCCCGTTGCTATATCTCACCGGAGTAGCTAGCATCGTCCTCGCTATGAAGTTCGGTTCGCTGTCATAATCTGCGGAATACCGCATATCAGCACTACACTCAAAGACATTGATGGATGCGTCGGTATTTGCGACAGTTCCGATAATCCCAGAGCCATATGGAATTATCTTGTCGGTGGCGTCCTCTGCGGGGCAAATACTCCACAAGTGGCGTCCTACTGCATCACATATATATAGTCGCACTCGCTCAGTGTGCATCACTTTGAACACCGACATGAGGAGTCGCTCGATGAGCTTGGGTAAGTCGATGTGCGTGTCTTCGTGGATGTGCCGGGAGGCATTGGCCAGTTCCAGTAGAGCTGATGTCTTGCGCTGTGCGTTAAGAGCTTGATCAAACAAAACGATCTTGTGCAAGGCGTTTCCTGCAGCTGAGGCAATACATTGTAAAATAACTAAATCTACCTGAGTGAATGATTCTTCCTCTAAATTCTTGTTCACGCATTCTAAAACTCCAACGGATGTATTATCAGTCCCGATTAAAATGGGGACCAGGATTGCATTTCGGTATTTCTTTATCGGATCGTCGTCACTAATCAGCGGGTTTGCCGGAATGTTTTCTAGTATTTGAGATGAACGTGAGAAGGCCACAAAACCTGCCACCGATTTTTTTATATCGCCAGATATCTCCAACTTGACGCTGCTATCCACGCTATCCCCTGATATAACAGATCCCAGCACTTGTTTGACTTCAGCCAATTCCCCGAATTCCCAACCTTGACTGATGTAGACCGACACTCTTTGCACGTCCACGATCGAGTACACACTCGCAACCAGTTCTCGAAGAGCTTCGCCTGTAGTTGCCTCAGCATTAAGGCGGGATGTGATTCCAAATAGGTGCTGATATTGAGCAAGTGTTTTTTTCAAATCGGCATCCTCCCCATCTCCTTGTAGTACTGCGCGAGTGGAGCTCAATTGGGCTTCTAGCATCTTTTTGTGACAAGGTCTCGTCTCTCCATCTCCTTGCACTGCTGCACGAGACGGACTCCATTTTGACTCCAGGATTTTCTCGTGGGAAGGCCTGGCCTGCATCAAAAAGGATATTTTGGTGACAGTTTTTTTTTCATTTTTTCGTAACGGCTTTTGTTCGAGACAGCAACCATGGAGAAGAAGAAGAGTCCTAGAAGACTGAATCCTATGACAGTCAGTGATACTGGGGCATACTTTCATGTCAATGACACTGAGTTGGTGTCTCCTTCAGATCGAATTGGGAGGAATTACTCCCTGGAAGCGCGTGCATTGAACCATACAATCATTGGCGGCAGCACTTTCCCCAAGAGTAAGAATAGGTCCCCATCTGCAGGCGTTGATGTTTTGTCAACCGCGCTTCCTAAGAGACGTTTTGATGTTGATACATGGAAACCAGAACCGCTACTCGACTCGAAGTATCCTTCCCTTCCATCTGGAGGAAAAAACAGTAGTAATAACGTAGACGAGTACCATCGTCGGTTTCAAGAACGCCTTGTTAAGTTCCAGATGCGCGATGTGTGTGGAAGAAAGTGCGAACTGGTGACTCACAAGGAAGCGTGGGAGGACCATGTATTCAACGGTCTTCCTTTGACACCGTCAATAGATGACGACATGCGGCAAACTCTGCTTGCAAATCTCTTGGGCGAAATTCGTGTATCCTATGCAGAATGTATGAAAGTTTCTATACTCGAATACCAACTCAGAAGTCCACGAACACAATCGGAACTCGATGTGGATCCTACATGTTTGAGAGATTCTCAATTCGATTGGACGAATAAAGAGTATCAAAACTACAATTGGAGAGTTCTTCGTGAAACCGGAGTATCTACTAAACGCGTTGTAGATTCATCTGTTCTCATCGAGAAATTGTTAGTGGTACAACCGGTGCTTGCTGATATTCTAGCTACGTGGGAAAAGATGGATATGGAAGATGGATTTGTTGATTTCGAGTCCATTGATTTTCTGCTGCAACTTCCTATGAAGGCGAGTGAGTTCAACAGTCATGTTGAAAAAGTTGCGGATGAAGCTCGAACGACTTTGAAAGAATCGTGGCTTTCAGATACATCCGAGATACTATCAGTGGCCATTAAACATGATACTCTCACAGATCCGGATACCAAGGAGCTCGTTCTAAACGACAATGCTAGACGTCTTATCGTGGCTGCTTCGTGTATCATGTCTTCGCAGGTACGTTCTTCTATGGAAGACTCGATAGATCTGTTTTCAAAATTCTTTGAAACGTTCCACAAAAATGAAACCATCACATCACCGCTGTTCCTGATTGAGTTGGCACTCGACAACGATGATAAGCTCGTATTTATTCCGACACCGGAGGAACTGATAGTGCAGGTTCACAATGGGCTCGATGCCATTGTTGCTGCAGGTGGATCGCTTCCTAACGTAGACGGTGAACGACATCTCGGGCCTTGTGAGTTGCATATTGAAGATCAATCTATCAACGACATCAAAAATTCAGTGGCTGATATTATCCAAGAACGATACAAGGATTCTTCCAAGTTGGTTTCGCGATTTCTAAACTTCAGCCAATTGTATGATGGTTCTGAAGATACAGCTATTGCTTTTCAGTTGAAAAATCGAAAGTTTGGAGCAGAAAGTCGTAGTTCCCTGAAAGACTTAAATGCAGAACTGGAAAGATTTCGCGAGATTCAAAATGTTGTGGAAAACACGTGGGACGATCGTGAATGTTTTTCTATGTTCGTCGTAGATTGTTCTCCAATAAAACAGGCCATCAAAAAGAAAGCGGAGAGTTTTGTCAGTACAGTTCAAACACAGATCGCACAAGATAATTCCGATTTGATGAAGGGCTTATGCGATAAATACGCTGAAATAGTTTCAACGCTGTTAGCAGAACCCGAAGATAGCGAGGCGTTACAGAGGCTGATGTCGTATTGTAAGGAAATCTCGGGGATGATAAAAGACATGGAGAAATGCATAGTAATGGAAGTTAGTCCCCGAGTAAATTTCGCGGTGAACTATGACTACCACATGTCCGAAAGTGATGTTAGTCTGCTTAACAAAGTATTCAGCTATCCTGGGAAAGTATGGGAAGCACAGCATCGAAGTGAAAAGCTCCAGGAGGATCAAAAGCAGATGCGCATCCAAGTGCTAGAACGACGTAAAGAGATTTTCTCGGATGAACTTCGTCGTATGGAAGAAGACTGCAAGAAATTACAAACCTTTGGAGACATCGCTGGCACTGAGAAATACTTAGCTCGAGTAAACAGCCTTCGTGAATCCATGACTCAAGCCGAAAGTGAAATCGATGGAATTCAAGAACAGGAAGACCTACTCAGCCAGGAATCATCTGTTGCAATCTGGCTTTCCAGGCATGGCAATCTTAAGAAAATGCTGGAGCCATTCGCTTTGTTATGGGATACTGTATCTCAGCACTACGAGCAATCAACTCAATGGATGAAAATCTCGATGACGAGTCTAGACGCTGAAGAGGTTGACCGGGAATCAGATAATACCCGACGAGCGATGACGAAGCTGGTGAAGGAATTTGAGAGGCAAGAGCTTCCTGAGCCACTCAAAGTAGCGAATCAAATATTGTGTGAGGCCAAAATTTTCTTGGAAGAGTATTGTCCCTTGCTGCTATTGCTCTGCAACCCCGGTTTAAAAGAACGGCATTGGAATTCCATGGCAGACATCACCGAGTTGCCGCTTGAATATTCGCCTGATTTGTGTTTAGATCAGGTAGTTAAATTAGGATTGCACAAATTTACTGATAAAATAGAAGACACGTGTGTGGCAGCCAATAAAGAGTATTCACTGGAGAAAGGAATGAATAAAATGGAGGAAGAATGGGATGGGATGGAATTCATATGTAAATTGTACAGAAATACTGGTGCTTACATCATCGGGGGCATTGACGAAGTTCAGACTCTGCTGGACGATCATATTGTCAAAGCACAAGCGATGAGAAGCAGCAGGTATATCCAACCGATGATCAAACGGATCACCGAATGGGAAGGGACGTTGAACGCTCTTCAGGATATCATAGACAATTGGCTTCAACTCCAAGGCACGTGGTTGTATCTTGAACCTATCTTCGGGTCTCCGGATATCATGAAACAAATGCCAGCAGAAGCCAAAATGTTCAATGTAGTTGACGATATTTGGAGAGACGCAGTAGGTCAAACCGCGGAGATTCCATCGGTGATAGTAACAGCACGACGCGCTGGTCTTGTTTCTGATTTAGTAAGAGCGAACCAACTCATGGATGAAATTCAAAAGGGTTTAAACAACTATCTCGAAACGAAACGTCTTTGCTTTCCGCGCTTTTTCTTTCTTTCTAACGACGAGCTTTTGGAGATCTTGTCGGAAACCAAAGATCCTCTTCGAGTTCAACCACATTTGAAAAAAGCCTTCGAGGGTATCAACAATTTGGAATTCACTCAAGATCTTGATATAGTGGCCATGTTTAGTCCTGAAAAAGAACGCGTGGATTTTGTATATGATGAAATTGATCATGAGGTGATTAATCCAAATAAAGCTGGTGGTAATGTGGAAGTATGGCTGGTTCAAACTGAAATTGTTATGCGTAGAAGTGTTGCGTTATTTATGGATCGATGCATGAGAGCTTATGCCGAATGTTCTGAAAGAACAGAATGGGTTATGAATTGGCAAGGTCAGATGCTCATTGGAGTGAGTCAGACGTTCTGGACCCAGCAAGTGGAAAAATCACTGAGGGAAAAAGGGAATGCTGGATTGTTTGAGTATTATGAAGTCTTAAAGAATCAGTTGAAAGACATCGTTACTCTTGTGAGAGGAGATTTGCCCAAGCTAGCTCGTACTGCTATTGGTGCGATGGTTACTCTAGACGTTCATTCACGTGATACTGTTCAGCAATTAGCAGATGCTGGTGTTTCCTCTCCTTTTGATTTTGATTGGATATCACAGCTTCGATACTATTGGTATGACAATGGCGTCTCGGCCAAGACAGGTGTACCAGGTTCATTGGATGTAAAGATGATCACCGCAGTACGAGAGTATGACTATGAGTATTTGGGATGTTCAGGGCGACTTGTGGTCACTCCACTCACTGACAGATGTTACAGAACACTAATGGGTGCCTTGCAACTGCTATACGGAGGTGCCCCAGAAGGCCCTGCCGGAACAGGTAAAACAGAAACCACAAAGGATCTTGGGAAAGCTGTTGCCGTTCAAACTGTGGTGTTCAATTGTTCCGACGGTCTTGATTATCTGGCGATGGGTAAATTTTTCAAAGGACTACTGGCTTCCGGTGCATGGGCTTGTTTTGACGAGTTTAATCGCATTGAACTTGAAGTATTGTCAGTTGTCGCGCAGCAGATTCTTACCATTCAACGAGGAAAGGTTTTGAAATTGGACATGCTAGACTTTGAAGGCACTAGACTTCCTTTGAAGCACGGATGTAATGTATATATTACGATGAATCCAGGATATGCTGGTAGGTCAGATCTACCTGACAATCTAAAGGCGCTATTTAGACCGTGTGCTATGATGGTTCCTGACTATGCAATGATTGGAGAGATTATTCTGTATTCATTCGGATATCTCAATGCAAAAGTGCTTGCAAAGAAGATTGTATCGACATACAAGTTGTGCAGTGAGCAGTTAAGCTCACAAAAGCATTACGATTATGGAATGCGCGCTGTGATGTCGGTTCTTAGAGCAGCAGGAGCTCAAAAGCGACTTCCTGAAAACCGAGAAACCGATGAGAGTATTTTAATGCTGCGAAGCATCATTGATGTAAACGAACCCAAGTTTTTATCGCAAGATATGCCGTTGTTTGGGGGCATTGTGGGTGATTTATTTCCAGGTGTATCTTTGCCTAAACCTGACCGCAGTGTGTTCCGGTGGGCCTTTGAGGAAACGTGTTCCAAACTGAACTTACAAACAAACGAATACTTTTATGACAAGGTAATTCAAGTGTATGAGATGATGCTTGTGAGACATGGATTCATGGTAGTTGGTCTTCCATTTGGAGGTAAGACCGCTAGCTGGACTTGTCTGCAACACTTGTTGACATTGTTGCATCATGAATACCCTGATGATCCACGATGGACTACTGTTGTTCCTGTAGTTATCAATCCCAAAAGCATTTCAATGGGCATGTTATACGGTCAATTTGATCCAACCACTCATGAATGGACAGATGGGGTACTGGCTATCAAATATCGAGATTGTGCTAACAACAAGATAGGACTACCTGATGACCGCAAGTGGGTTATGTTCGATGGTCCTGTGGACGCTATTTGGATTGAAAATATGAATACTGTGTTGGATGATAACAAGAAGTTATGTTTGCAAAGTGGCGAGATGATTGCACTCTCCGATGTAATGTCCATGATGTTTGAACCGATGGATCTCGAGGTAGCGTCACCTGCTACAGTGTCGCGATGCGGAGTTATCTTCTTTGAACCTCACAGATTGCGTTGGTTTCCTATTCTAGACTCGTGGTTTGATCGAATCACCGTAGATGAGGATATAGTACTGGATCAAGAGGAACAGCAATATGGTTTCTCCGTTACAATTCGTCAGCGAAGATTGCTTCATGTTCTGTTTTACTGGCTGATGGAACCTTGCATGTTGTTTGTCCGCAAGGAATGCAAAGAAGAAGCTCCAACGGTGGATTCCAATTTAGTTGTCAGTTGTATCAATTTGCTGGAGAGTAATTTAAGTGAATTACTCCAAGGTACCGATAGGAGACAAGCTACGGATGCAGAACTTGAGACGTACTTCATCTTTTCGTTGATATGGTCTCTGGGGGCTTCCATTGATTCCGATTCTAGAAAGAAATTCAGTGATTTCTTGAGACAAGTTCTTGGCGATGATCAAGGTACCTTTATACAGAACAACTATTCAGAGATATGGATCGGGTTACAAGCTCGTGATTGGTCGCTTCCCAACTTTTGCCTGGATGTCAAGAAAGAGGAACACGAAGCAGCGGAAACCGAAGAACGTTCCGAAGATACACAAGTGGAAGTTCTTGAAAAGCCTAAAAAGCATTATTCTGAATTAGAATGGGCCCAAAGTGACTCAAAACGAATTGTGTTTTCAAATCCTTTACCAGACACCGGATTAGTATACGACTATGTTTACCTTCCTGAAGAAGCCAGATGGAAAGATTGGGTGGAAACGTTAGATGAAACTCGAATTCCTTACGATGCAGAGTATAGTGCGATTGTGGTTCCTACTGCAGTCACAGCGCAGTTCTCACACTTGATGCGGCTGCTATTTACGCATCAGAAACCCACCTTATGCGTTGGACCTACTGGAACAGGAAAATCAACTTACGTGGTGAATGTTTTGATGGATCAATTGGATCAATCAGTGTATACGAGTATCATTACTGCTTTCTCGGCCAACACGAGTGCTGCCCAATTGCAAGACATCATCGATGGTAGACTTGACAGAAGAAGGAAAGGTGTCTTCGGACCTGCATTAGGAAAGAAGTATGTGCTGTTTGTAGATGACTTAAACATGCCAACTGTGGAAGAATACGGGGCTCAACCTCCAATTGAACTTCTGCGACAGTTCTCTGATAATGGGGGTTGGTTTGACCTTAAGGAGAAATCCTTTCGTCGAATCATCGATACACTGTTAGTAGCAGCAATGGGGCCTCCAGGAGGAGGAAGAAACTTCATCACTCCTCGAATGATGAGGCATTTTAACGTCCTCACTTTCACCGAGTTCACAGATGAGACTCTTGTTCGTATTTTCAAAACCATTTCATCTTGGCACTTTTCCAAGCCGGGATTCAACGAATCGTGCAAAGATCTTTGTACAGGTATTGTGAAGGCCACTTTAGAATCCTATTCCAAGGCCAAATTGGAGCTTTTGCCCACACCTAGCAAGTCCCACTATACATTCAATCTTCGTGATTTTAGCAGAGTGGTCCAAGGAGTGTGTATGATATCTCCGCAAGTGCCTGGTGGTGTCGATAAAGCTCTTTTGGTGCGCTTGTGGGTTCATGAGATGCAACGAGTGTTTGGTGATAGGCTGACAGTCGATGAAGACAGACAATGGTTCATAAAGTTCATGAAAACCCTTGCTCCGAAACATTTCAACATGGATTTCAACCAGATTTTCAAGCATTTGAAAAAGGAGGACGACACGAGTGAGGAGGTTACTGTGGATGATCTTCGCGCTCTCTTTTTCGGAGACTATATGGTACAAGGAGCGGATCCTCGACTCTACAATGAAATCCAGGATTCGGTACAAGTAGGCGAAGTACTCGACGCGTATCTGGTGGAGTATAATTCCATCAGTAAGCAACCGATGCCTTTGGTACTATTTCTATTTGCAATCGAACATGTATCAAGAATCTCAAGGGTATTATCAATGCCAGGCGGAAATGCTCTCTTGGTGGGAGTAGGAGGTTCAGGTAGACAATCTCTCACCCGATTAGCTGCATTCATGGCGGATTTTGACTTGATTCAAATTGAAATTTCCAAAAACTATAACAAAGCTGAATGGCAAGAGGATCTCAAAAAGGTTATTCGTGCAGCTGCTCTGAATGTTCGAGACGCAGTTTTCCTCTTCAGTGATTCTCAGATTAAGCTTAGCACCTTTGTCGAGGATATTAACAATCTCCTAAACGCAGGCGAGATCCCCAATTTGTTTCCGAACGATGAGAAGTCAGAATGCTTAGAAGGCGTGCGACCATTTGCAAAGCAGGTGTACGGTAAACGAGCAGCTGATATGGGACCTATGGAATTGTGGCAGTTCTTTGTGAAACGAGTAAAACAAAAGCTTCATGTGGTGTTGGCATTCAGTCCTATTGGGTCTGACTTTCGGGATAGATTACGCATGTACCCCAGCCTGATCAATTGCTGTGTGATCGACTGGTTTTCTGCATGGCCTGCTGATGCTCTTGTTGCTGTTGCTCAACGATTTCTGGCAGACTTAGTCATTGAGCCTTCAGAAACAAAATCACGCGAGACCATCATTGAGGAGATTGTTTTACAATGCCAAGCGTTTCATACCTCGATTCAAGATCTGAGTGTATACTTCCGCGAGAGTATGCGTCGTGTCAACTATGTAACTCCTACTTCCTATTTGGAGTTGATTCTTGCTTACAAGGGTTCTTTGGCTACGTCACGGGACATGGTACTCCAAGGGAAGAAGAGATACGAGGTTGGTCTTGAAAAATTGGATTTTGCTGCAAACGCAGTTGCCGATATGCAAAAACAACTGACAGACCTTCAGCCAGTCTTGGCTCAAAGTCAGATTGAAACTGACGCTTTGATGGTACAGATTCAAGAAAAGCTTCCGGGTGTCAATGCAACCAAAGAAGCAGTGGGTAAGGATGCTGCTGTGGCCCAAGCCGAAGCAGATCGAGTGGGAGCCATCAAGAAAGAATGTGAAGACGATCTTTCAGTAGCCATGCCACTTTTACAAGAAGCAGTGGATGCACTCGATACATTGAAACCTGCTGATATCAATGAAGTCAAGAACTTCAAGACGCCGCCCGGAGGAGTTGTGCTCACTATGGAAGCTGTGTGCATCATGTTGAATGTTAAAGTAGTCAAGGCGAAAGATCCAAATGATCCCACAAAGAAGATCGATGATTGGTGGACTCCAAGTAAGAAGCTCTTAGCCGACCCTCAATTTATGAAGATGCTGAAAGACTATGACAAGGACAATATTGAACCTGCATACATGGCAAAAATTCGAGCCAAATTCGTCCCAGATCCAAATTTCACTCCTGATCTGGTCAAGAAATCTTCCAATGCTGCATGTGGTATGTGCAAATGGGTTCTTGCTATGGAAGCCTACGACAGGGTGGCTAAGGTGGTGGCCCCGAAGAAGGCTGCTTTAGCCGAGGCAGAATCAACCCTGGGTGTCACTATGGGTGAATTACAGTTGAAACAAGAGGCATTAAAAGCAGTGGAAGATGAATTAGGAGCATTGGAACAACAATTTGAAGATGCAACTCAGAAGAAAGTCGATCTAGAGGCTGAAGTCGATCTGTGTGGAAAGAAACTTGATAGGGCAAAAACATTGATTGATGGTTTAGGAGGCGAGAAAACGAGATGGACTGAGTCGGCATTTCGTTTGACCAACCAGTGTCGATTGCTGACTGGGGATGTGCTTGTAAGTGCTGGTCTAATTGCTTACTTGGGTCCCTTTACTTCCGCACTTAGAGATAAAACGATTGCATCATGGGTTTCACAATGTATAGAACGAGGTATTCCCACTTCGCCGGATGCTAGCCTAAGCACTACGTTAGGTGATGCAGTCGCTGCTCGACAATGGCACGTGGACGGACTTCCAACTGACAGTTTCTCTGTTGATAATGGTATTATTGTGTTCAATTCCAGAAGATGGCCCTTGCTAATTGATCCTCAGGGTCAAGCGAATAAATGGATTCGTAACATGGAGAAAGATAATGGACTTCATGTGATTAAACTCTCAGATGGTAATTACTTACGCACTGTCGAGAACGCTGTTCAATTCGGTCAACCAGTGCTTCTAGAAAATGTAGGAGAAGTGCTAGATGCTGCGTTGGAACCATTGCTACTAAAACAGACATTCAAACAAGGAGGTGTTGAATGTATTCGATTGGGTGATAGCACAGTGGAATACAGCCCTGATTTCAAATTCTATATCACCACCAAGCTCCCTAATCCTCATTATCTTCCTGAAGTAGCAGTGAAAGTAACGCTGTTGAATTTTATGATCACTCCTAATGGTTTGGAAGATCAGTTACTTGGAATTGTAGTGCAAGAGGAACGACCCGATTTGGCAGAGGAAAAAGCGAGACTCATTGTGGAAGGCGCGGAAAATTCCAGGAAACTCAAAGACCTTGAAGATAACATCCTACATATTTTATCGAGTTCTTCGGGAAATATTCTGGAAGATGAATCTGCAATCAATGCTTTGAACTCTTCAAAGATCTTATCGAATGAAATCGCTGCAAAGCAGGAGATCGCAGAAAAGACTGAAAAGGATATTGATGCTGTGAGGCAAGGGTATCGCCCTGTGGCTTACCATGGACAATTGCTGTACTTTTGTATCGCAGATATGGCTAACATTGAACCCGTGTACCAGTACTCGCTAGGTTGGTACAGCGCTCTGTTCATCAACGGCATCCGCAATAGTGAAAAATCAGACAATTTAGAGAATCGGCTGGAACTTTTGAAGGATTACTTCACCTATTCCTTGTATTGTAATATCTGCAGATCGTTACTGGAAAAAGATAAATTGCTATTCGCTTTCTTACTCACTGTGAAAATACTCATGGGGAGAAAACAGATGGATGAAGAAGAATGGTATTTTTTTCTCACCGGAGGAGTCGCAATGGAAAACACTCTGAAGAATCCGACCGATTGGCTTGCTGACAAGCAATGGGGCGAAATATGTCGTTTGTCTGATTTATATGTATTTCAAGGACTCCGAGAAACCTTCGTTGAGGATGTGGATTGTTGGAAGGCCATGTACGATAAGGGCAATGCACATAGAGCTACGATGCCAGCACGATGGAGCAGCATATCTAGCTTCCAGAAGATGTTGTTGCTCCGATGTATTCGACCCGATAAGGTGACGCTAGCAGTTCAAGACTTTGTGATCTCTGTTATGGGTGAGCCATTTGTTACGCCACCTCCATTTGACCTTCCTTCTTGCTACGCTGACTCCAACGCACTGTCGCCACTTATATTCATCCTTTCCCCTGGCTCTGATCCTATGTCGGCGCTTTTGAAATTTGGGGACTCAGTCAAGCAGCAGGTGGCATCCATCTCTCTTGGACAGGGCCAGGGACCCATAGCCGAAAAAATGATATCTTCTGCACAAGAAAATGGCACTTGGGTGGTGTTGCAGAATTGTCATTTGGCTGTTTCGTGGATGACCGCCTTTGAACGAATATGTGAACACATTACTGTAGAAAACACCTCTCCTAACTTCAGGATGTGGTGCACGACTTACCCTAGTGCTTCCTTTCCTGTCTCAGTGCTTCAAAACGGAGTCAAAATGACCAATGAACCGCCAAAAGGATTTCGTGCCAATTTGGTTGGATCTTACATGGGCGATCCAGTTTCGGACCCAGCGTTTTTCGAAGGTGCTGTATCATCAGAAAAGGAATCTTCGTTCCATCTGTTGCTCTTTGGTTTGTGTATCTTTCATTCACTCGTGCAAGAGCGGCGGCAGTTTGGCCCATTAGGTTGGAATATTCCATACGAATTCAATGATTCTGATCTCCGCATTTCCATTAAGCAACTCGCCTTCTTCATCGATCAATTTGACCAAGTTCCTTTTAAAGCACTACAGTACTGCACGGGTGAGTGCAACTATGGAGGTAGAGTCACTGATGATAAGGATCGTAGAGCATTGCATGTGATTTTAGAACGATGCTACTCCCCAAACATGCTACAGACTGGCTTCTCCATGAGTCCAAGCGGGGATTACAAAGTACCAGATTATTCTGTGTGCTCTTCTCACGGGGATTTTATAGAACACATTGAGCAATTCCCTCTTGTAGCTGACCCTGAGATATTTGGTATGCATGAAAACGCCACAATCACGAAAGACAATACAGAAACTAGTGCTTTGTTTGCTTCCATTCTGTTGACCCAATCCAGCAACTCATCCGGTGCAGGAATGTCTCCAGATGAAGTCATGGATGCTGTTGCTGAAGACATTTTATCCAAACTTCCTGATCAGTTTAATTTAGAATTGGCACAAGTTCGATATCCTGTGAGATGGGACGAATCTATGAACACCGTATTGCAGCAGGAGTTGGTGAGATACAATCGCCTTACTGCAGTCATTCGTCCGTCGCTCATCAACCTTCGCAAAGCCGTCAAGGGGACTGTTGTGATGAGCAAGGAACTAGAAGAAGTAGGTAATGCTTGCTTTTATGGAGTCATTCCAGATCTATGGATGGGTAAAAGCTATCCTAGTTTGAAGCCATTGGGGGGATACATCTCTGACCTCTTCCGTAGACTTGACATGTTGGGAAGTTGGTTGACTACGACTCCTCCTCCAGTCTTTTGGATTTCTGGGTTCTATTTCACACAGGCGTTTTTAACAGGAGCGTTGCAGAATTACGCTAGGAAAGAGAAGATCCCCATTGATTCTGTGACATTTGATTTTGAAATGATGGCTGAATCAACTTATTCAAAAGGACCGGATTCAACTAATGGTGCATATGTGGATGGGTTGTTTTTAGATGGTGCTCGATGGGACAAAGATATCAACCAGCTTGCTGATCCGTTACCGAAGGTATTGTTTAGTGCTGGTCCTGTAATGTGGTTTAGACCTATTCCTGAAGATAAATTGGTTCTTGGAAACTACTATGACAGTCCTGTTTATAAAACAGGAGAAAGAAAAGGAGTATTGGCAACTACTGGTCACTCTTCCAACTTCGTAATGTATATAAGAATACCGTCAGATAAACCAAAAGGGTTCTGGATAGAGCGAGGTGTCGCGTTGCTAACCCAGCTAAACGATTAAAAATTAAGGATACTATATATATAAAAGAAGTCTATAACCGTTTTCTCAGCTCCCACTCAAGTGCTGTTGATTTCAATTTATAATGTTCGAGCTCTGACAATGCTTTGGTTAAATCAAGTCGTGAAACTGCCAGCATGTATTGTAGCTGCTTGTTTTCAACCTTGAGATCATTTTGGTTGTTTCTCTGTTTCTTCAAGCCAAGGTTTTTCTTCTCCTCTTGAATCTGATGCACTGCCGTCTTTTGATTTTCTCCCACATGATTCAAATGCATTTTCTTATTCTGAATCTCAAGCAGCAATTCATTGGTTTCGGCGGCCGGCTCTTTTCGGAGAATCTCAATTTCGCCACCTGCTTTCAATTGAGATTTGTTGGGAATCGTCAGTGAATTGTCCGAGCGTTCATCCTCTAATTCTATTTGCAAATCATGCTGCTTCGATTTTATTTTCAAATCATTCTTTAATTCCATGAGCAAAGCATTCTTTGATTTCATTTTCAAATCATTCCTAGGTTCCTTTTGCAAATCATTCTTTGATTCTATTCGCAAATTATTCTCCAATTCCTTTTTCAAATCATTCTTTGATTCATTTTGAAAAGTATCCTTTAATTTGGTCTGCAACCTATTCTGTGATTTTATTTTCAAATCGTGCTTCAATTCCTTTTGTGAATCATTCCGGGGTTCCATTTGTAAATCATCCTTTAGTTCACTTTGCAAACCACTCTTTAATTTCATTTTCAAATCATCCTTTAATTCCATTCGTAAATCATCCATAAATTCCTTTCGTAAATCATCATTTGATTCCTTTCGTAAATCATCATTTGATTCCATTAGTAAATCATCATTTGATTCCATTTGTAAATTATCATTTGAATCCATTTGTAAATTATCATTTGATTCCATTTGCAAATCATTCTTTGGTTCCATTTCCAATTCTAAATCATCCTTTATTTCTATTTGAAAATCATTCTTAAATATCATTTGCGAATCATTTGAAACACTCTTTTGATACTGGATATTGTCCTCATCTTTCACATGATCGAATGTTTCATCCTGTACATCAATAGTTTCATGTTTCGTTTCCTCCACAAAATCAAGATCAGTGGCGAAAAAATCCTTTCCATATAGTATTGAATTTTCCCGTTCTTTCTCACGGTGCTTCTCTAGTAGGCGAACTTTCTCCTGCATTTTCAACTTGGTTGCTTCAACTTTCTTCTGATTTTGATCAAGTTCTCTCCTAGCCTCGTCCAGATCAGGAATACTATCATCAACAACATGTTTTCTTTCCACAGGTGGAGGAATATTCCCGCATCTTTCAGAATAAAATCCCTCCATCAGTAACATAAAACATTCTTTCGAAATACCATTTTTCGTGCCTTTCAATTTGAGCGAGATATCATCCTGCGACGGAATCCAGCTTCGGAATCTTTTATTTTTTGGAAGATCATCTACTACATTTCCTACATCCCGTACTAGGCCATCTTCATCTTCCCATTTGGAGAAAGCTGTCAATAATCCATTGCTACAGTACGCATCCATCTTCAATGAAAAAGAGCCGTTGAAAACTGATAATTTGAAAAAGGAAAATGTACTTGGATGGGGCCAAACGACTGATGCAGAATGGGATTTCCACGAACAACAACGATGATATAGAATCTGCCATCGTGATTATTCATACATGTCTACAAAACCAACCTTCACAAAAGGACATGAAAATAGCAATGAAAACGATTGAAAAGTGTTTCGGGTCTCTATGTCAGTGGCTTCAAGTGAATAACCCTATAATTGAAATAGCCACCATGGATTACGTCACCTTACTTCGCCATTTTAAAGATTATAATCGAGCTGTTAAAGTACTTTGTCAATATTCCCTCAAGGCCAACTTGACAAACGAACCCAAACTACTATTGAGCTTGGCATCATTGCTAGGCGACCAAAAATCTTATCAAAAGGCTTTGAGAGTTGCGTATGCAGCGATTGAAATATGTTTAGGGTCCTCTGATCACATCCCTATACTTCATACCGCATACTACAACTTAGGATGTCTCCAAGAGACGAATAAGGATTTTGAACGATCCATTCAGTCTTTTAGAAGCGCATTCGACTATTCCTTAGCATGGGCACCTGATTTGTCAGAATACCTGAATATGACATGGTCTACTGCTGTTGATTCCCATAACATTCGACTTTCGAAGGGCTGTGGTGGTCGAAGGAGAAACAAAATAGCTGATGCTTTGATAAACTATCAAGTCAAGCAAAAACTTCGTAGCAAACCCAAAAGAGTTGTTCCAAAACCTCGATGTGAGCCCGGTATTAACACGCATATCTTATTAAAGAATATATTAGAGCATCAAAAATGCGGTAGAAAATCCAAACGAGAAATTTCGGAAGGTTCTTCGATTGAAAGTGTAGATAGCGTAACATCTATTGACAGTGCAGAAAGTTTGTCAACATACTCGATTAAAAGTGAAGTTAGCATGGCAGTTCGATCCATTGAAAGTGCAGATAGCGTGCCTGTACAAGCAATCGAAACTCCTCAAACTACTTTGGAAGATGTTATCGGTTGTCCTCAATTTGAACGAGTACCCGAAATCATTGTGAATGTTGAACCCAAACGCAAAGCTCTTTGGTTGGTACAAAAAAATACTGGTATCAAAACGTGGTTCCATAACTCATATGCGGTGGTGGAGCAAATAGGTGGTGAAATTCTACGATGCAAATACATCAAAGATGGCGAAAAGTTTCAAGATATTTACTCCAAGAAACACATTCTCGCTGCATTCAAGCAGCATGCTATGACCACTAAACAAAACGTTCTATTTTCACACATAGGAGAGTGGATGCTTAAACAATGTATGGCCAGAAGATTTAAGTAGTCTTTATAAATAATGTATTGCCAGAAGATTTAAGTAATCTTTATACATAACTTATTACCAGAAGATCTAAGTAATCTTTATAAATAACGCATTACCAGAAGACCTAAGTAATCTTCATAAATAATAGAGGAACATCAATGTATAAAGTATTTTTAAACACTTTAGTGGCTACTTCATGGAACACGTTAGCAGGAGACATAGCTGTCAAGTCGAGGGATGCAATTAAAATACATCAGGAGAAATATAATGCGAATTCAGTGATTCCACA
>Ga0105055_10005277_pt1 | contig 18331 bp, 15 predicted proteins | sample BON03_FD_78090 | JGI IMG/M metagenome (GOLD analysis project Ga0105055, IMG submission 78090) | Freshwater microbial communities from Lake Bonney liftoff mats and glacier meltwater in Antarctica - BON-03 | ecosystem: Environmental > Aquatic > Freshwater > Ice > Glacier meltwater | place: Lake...
AAAGGATCCCACTAGGAGAAAAAGATCTTAATATCATCTGTGAGCTGTTCCAAAATAATGTAGAATAACTTATGTACGACATGTTAGTATTTTTTTCAAACAAACAGAAGATAATTAAAATTGTTTAGTACTTATCCTATGTAACTGTTAACAATGGCCAGGAAGTTCCCGTCTTCATCTACTTTTGCTTTGGAACTGTTTGGATTAAGCATTGTGTCTTGACCGAAAAGATTCTCTAATTTCATATGTTGCTTCACCGCAGAATTGATTTGAGTGGCTGCTTTCTTAACTGCGTTGAGCGCAGATTGAAGTAAAGCATAGGCGGGATGGTCCTCCGCGCAATCCTTCATGAGAGTTTCTATGAGAAGTTTATATCTGGGAACTCGTTGAACCGGCTGAATGAGAACACTTTCAATAGTTTGCCCTTTCAAGTAAGGAGATGTTTGCGACAATCTGTACCACACATTTATAAACGAGTTTTGAGACTCTCGTGGTTGCCCACCTCCTAGAAGTTTCTTAGCGGAAGAAGAGGCTTTTAGCTTTTCAGCCCGTTCTACCTTTGTAAGACATGCCTTGAGAGTTTTTATAGCTGCCATATGCGAACTGATATATGGAGCATACACCTTCAATTCCGAAGCATGCTCGGCGAATATGTTGGCGATGATACCGGCACGCCCTATTGAAGTTTTTGGAGCGGAGGTTACAATCGAGACAAGGTTCAATTGGTTCAGCAGATGGGTGCTCACATCAAGAACATTTTCCAATCTGCTTCCGAACACTTCAGCCACTTGAGATGATGTCATGCCGAGTTCACGCATGTTTTCCGGGCCTTTTTTGCCATCACAGAGCATTTGGATTTCCTTAACATAGATATCAGCCATGTCCTTCATGGTGTCAAAGTAGAATGCTTCAGTAGCTACGATCTCGTTTATGATTCTGTCTACGGTGGCGAGTTTCTTGGACTTGCGTTCGTTTGGTTTACGGAATATCCTCGGGAGCAGGGAGAGGCGATTTGGCGGATAGGTCTTGGCATTATCAAACCACTTAAGACCCTTAACACCTTGTTTTTTCATCTCTGCAATTTCGCTTGTCCATTCATTCGGTAAAGCACTGTACTTCAACTGCAAGCCTTGGGCCACTTCAACAAAGTCAAAGTACTCGAGCAACTTGTCAGCCACATCAGCACTTCCTGGTTCACGCCATTCGAGGAACTCCTTTAAGGTTCTAGTGCGCCTTTCAGTTCGATTTTCCAGAAAGGAAGATATGTCAAACGGCATGTCTGGTGGAGACACTGCAATTGGTTCTGCAGATACGCCACTGAACACGGCTTCAGCATTGTTGATCATTAGCTGGAATACCAATCCACTTAACTTTCGAGCTGCATCGGGAGCTCTATGGCCTACGAATATCGTAGAACCCATGGCCAGCGCAGTTAGGTCTGGATCTTCACACGTATCTCGAATCAGCACACAGAGTTTACCAAGTGCTTCAAAAGATGTTCTTGGGAGACGATCCAGATCAGTTTTTAAGATGTCCACTACTTTTTGTGGGTCTTCGCCAGGATGAAGGGACTTGGATCGCGCCAGTAGTTGATCACTTGTCGCCTCTGGGATGATTTTCGGCGATGCTGAAGTGAACAAAGTGTGTACGCATCGTGCCCATACAGCCAGAGGATGTCCTTGACATATTTCTTTTAGTTGGTTTGAATTTAAATTTCCGTTTTTGTTGTTGCTTTCCAGCAGTTTCGCCAAGGTCGCGTGAACCTCGTCGTCATCGATGTCTAAGGCAGAACCTAGAAACAATTCTCCAGCATACTCGTCGTTCTGCTTTAACCAATCCAATAGGAACGGAATATAGTGGACGAGCTTGCCCATATCAGTGGCTTTCAGTCTGAGAACGCCTGACATATTGCAGATGGAATTTGTAGTGTGCCTTGTTTATTTATGGTCTTTCGCGAAAAGTGTGTACCCCTATAATATATTACCTTTAATCATAGTAGAGGTCATACTACTAATCGCGCCTCATTTTTTAAAACGATCCAATTTTCAATTAGATTGTAATTTAGAATACATAGATTACATTTGATGCGATTTCAAAAATGTAAGAACAGCAGGATAAAGATCCGTCTTCGCTCGGGATGACCAAACAAAGTCCTGGTGCCCGAAATTTAAGTTCATTTCGAAATGTTCCATCACACCTTTAGGAAAGAGTGCTCGTGCTTTCTCGGCACTCTGCGCCGGAACGAATTTATCGCTGGTCCCAAAAAACATGGCTGTTGGAGTTTTTAAACCTGAAAATTCATAAGGTCGGTGGTCTATACCGAATGTTTCGAGTCCTGCATGTGACTCGCATTGAGCATAGTGGCGCATCGTCTTAAGTGAAGTCTCGCTGGGATAATATGCGAAAACTCGGGAAAGCACATCAGATCCCAAGTCATCAGGATTCCCACATCCTCCTAAGAAGCAAATTGCATTTGCACACACGCTAGGGAACTGATCACAGAATCCGTTGAAAGTAATTCGAATAGATCCGAATACCAATCCTACATGAACAACATGGTCCATAAAATCAGGGATATGAGGCATTTTCCAAACAGTTTCGCCCCAACTTGCGATGGGAGGAGCAAATGCCACTGTGGACTTCACGTAGGATGCCAGCTTAGTGTTACTCGACAAAGCTGCTAGATTAACGAGACTACCTTCAGCATGCCCTATGAGTGATGCGATGTCCTGTCCTGTGAATCGGTGAACGTATTCTACGACCGCCGGAAGGTCAAATTCGATGCCATCGTCGAAGGTGAAGTCCCAGAATTCTGAATCTTGAGCTGTGAATCTGTCATGGGCCCATGGAGCTCTTCCTCTCCTATCTACTAACCAAACATCGTAACCGTTGTCATGGAGAGTGCCGCCTAAACTATTATTCCGACCGCTGACGACCCATGTAGCGGAGGTGTCTGCTACTCCGTGAACCAGAATAACGGTTGGGGCATTTTCGAGAGTACTAGGAATTCTTTTCAAAAATAACGAGTATCCGTCATCAGTAAGTGTCACGTGCTCTTCGCAAGCCATGTCCAATTCATTCATTATAAAAGTACACACTGAAAAATCAGGAGCTCGGATGAGGCCACGCAACATGGTCAATAGAAGCGTTGCAATCAGGACCGACAGGAAGATGGTGCGGCAGCATTTACGGCTGCCACAAAATCCTCGAGGAGGCATAAAACAAGTCTTCCACAATAAATAAATGTTTCTCTTGTTATTGACGTCGTCCGACAAACAAACGAACACAACAATTAGGTCTCGACTACAAAATACCCGATATGGTGAGTACAGATCAAATGTCTCATAAATAAGACACGGTGTCTGGTAATATTGCTTCCTTTTTCGCTTGCATTCGCAATCAATCCGTAACGCTTTTTATTTTGAATTTGAAACAATCATTCAATAACTCGAAGCGCAATCCGATATCTAAGCTCGCTCACATACCGCATTATGTGTTAAATCCTAACTCCATTCGAATTATAGCGATTTCATGAAATTCTTTTGAAGTCTCGAGACTCGTTGTATAGTACCTGTCATTGGACACAGTTCTGGATCTTCACACACGACATAGTATGTTTTCAAAAAGTATGAAGTATATGTAAAGCCTAAAAGAGGTATAGACCTTTGTGCTAATACAACTTTAACTTTTTCAGGTCTTTTTGGGGTTTGGATTGTTGCAGACGTTTCTTCTAGTATGCGAGAGAACTTTCATTTACCTATTTCAAATAAGTCAATTAATTTATATTATGCATAGAGTATTTTCATGGGAACATGTTGATATGTAATTGCAGTTGTTTTCAGGAGATATACCGTCAAGTTAAAGGAAGCAATCAACATGCATCAAAAGCAGCAGCAGTCATTTGTCAAAAGATTGATGCCTTCTGGGTTCCCCAACAATAACTATCAAGCTTTCTTTCCTCAGGATACTCTTTCTCTTGTTTTTTAAAAACAACTATGCATAGTAGCGATTATTTTAAAATGCTTCAAGTACCTGGTACCGGTAGCTTGATCAAGTTTTTAGACTCTCGTTAATCTGTTGTAGGCTAATTGTTGTGTCATATTCTAAGCTTCGTGTAGGTTCGTTTGTTCAGGAATCATAGGTAAGCAAAGCAGTATGTAATTTTTGTGTTAAGTTTTTTCTTGCCTATTTACGAATTATTTACCTGAAGGATTTTGCATGGAAGAAGGCGTTGTGACAGAAAGCAGTGGTTCAGAAAATGTGATATACGCGGAATTCGACAATGCCACTCCTTTGAGTGTGAGGCATTTGATTCCAGAACTTCCAGTATCCCCATCAAATAGATCCCGCTCCGACGTATCACCTAAAGCTGTCGAAGAGATTAAAAGGACTCACAGTGACCCTGGAGAATCAGAGAATTGGCTTCCAGAAAGACCATGTCGAGTCACATGGAACCATGAGCGTGGAATACTCAGGGCCACCACAGACATAGATGCTGTGGAATATATGAATTTGGAAGGTGTTGTAAAAGATTCCGATCACTTGAATTTTGAACCTATGGGAGTACCTACTTTGGTGGAATGCATGGCGGAATTCAGCAATCCTGAGACCGTTAGACTTAAAAACCTTTATCAAACGGTTTTCTTTAAAGACTATTTCGGGAATATAATGCACGATGGAGCCAATGTGTTTTATGATACGGTTGCAGCATTCTACATTTATGTTTTGGCGACATTGAATTTGGAAGCAGTATTGGTTGTTTCGAACGCAGCTTTTGTTACGAACTATTTTGCCGCTTATTCGTCCTTGTATGCCTGTAAGCTTGACTTTTCAATTCTGGCGTTTAGTGTCGTGTTTCCCCGTAAGTATGGATTGAACTATGGCACTTGTTGACACTCTAATCACCCCAATATTTTAGTTTCGTAAGTATGAATCGAGTGGCGCGCCTTTATCCTAATGTATTTAGTTTTCTCATTCAACAAGCCTTCACTAGAAGGGAGCAGGCGATGGTGAACATGAGTGACTTCAGAGGCATTCTCTTGCAATGCGTTATAGCCACTATGGTTTGGGATTGGCCGACTGCTGATAAACCACATGGAGGCAGACTATCGATGCCGTCAGGGTTTAATGCCATGGTGAGAAACGATTGCAAGGAGCTCCTTCAGACATTGTACACATATCTCTCCATGCCCACCGTAACTCACGCCCGCCATCGCGTTTTCCCCGCAAAACGTAAACAAACACGAGCTGTCCATGCGCTACAAAACGACCTAGTCAAGAGAATGAATGAGTGTTTGTTCAACTTCAACGACCATTCAGAAATGTTGAAAGCTCGCGGCTTCCCTGCTGGAGAAGCTTCGCGATTGCACCAATACCATTGGTATCTTCAGTCTAAATTTGAACAGTTGAGGTTTCTCAAGTATTATAGGACCCCGCAAGCCACTCGATCGTTCGGTAGAGTTTATGTTCTGGTATTACCGTGGATCATTGGGCCATATTTCAGTTGGGTCGTTGAAGCAACAGGATCTCCGTTCGGAATATCGTTGGCTGCATTCTCGTTTTTAGTGCTTTTGGGTCTCTTGAATACGCAGTAAGTATCTATGGATGTTTTAGAAATAAAGTTTATACATACGATGTCAGGAAATATTTGGAAGATCCGTTCGTGGAGGAAAACAATGGGCTTGACCATGTGAAGCTCAAAGTAAGTCGAATTTATCAGGTTGGATTTTTTAATCAAATGTATTTTAGTATGAACTGTCTTCTGCACTTCAAAGTGTGGAACAGCATTTTGTCAGGGCAGAGATGAGGCGACTAGGTGCGAGCACGAAAGAAGTCACTGAAGATTTCCCTGTGAGAAAACTAGGAAGCTTTGGAGTACCATCCAAAATTAACTAACTATTTATCGCTATTTATAGAATAAAATTGGCCTGCTTGACGCACACGTGTTCGAGCATACTCGATTTATTAAAAATATCCCGGGTAAATTAAATGGAAATAGGATTTTGGAAGTCTACTTTACTTTGAACACTTGGTAACCAAAATCAACAATTCAGAAATACTACCAAGTAGTCGATGGACAAAAGCAATACTGGCGAGATGACTTCACTTTTTTTTATTGAGTTCTGCAGACTTTTTTTCGAATCTATTATTCTTCTCTGAGGGATGTTCTACGGCGGTGCTCAATGGGATCCGCAGATGATCATGGCACAAATGATCGCCATTCAGGTAAGTGTATACTTTTCACAGTGAGATATCTAACTCCATTCAGTGCTTGAGCTATCTGTCTTTCGGCTTCATTCTCGCAATTTTTCATTCAATTTTCGGCACAGCACTAACGCTGGATCACGTAAGTCCGGGAACTCATTGGTCGCTGCATTTCTAACAGTTTATAGATGTTTGCATATACCTCTGTGGACGCTGCTGCAGCTAGTGGATGGGCTGTTATACTAGCAACACTTGCCAATGCAGTCGTTAGGTAGGTTGTTGAATATGTGTGTACTTGGTATTCACCTTTATTATCAGTGCCGTCGCATTATCTCTTGTGGTAGAACGGGCAAAGAAATGTCTTGACTTTGCCTTTACTTCTCACGTTGTCCATTTAGTTGCTTGCACCTACTTCGAAGTACGTATTCCTTTGTTTATCTTGCTTTTTTAATAAAGATGTGTTCAGGGGTTTCCATCTAATTGGGAATGGTGGACTGTGAATACTGCATCTTTAGTTATTATGGCGGTGGTTGGTGAATATTTGTGCATGCGACGTGAACTACGAGAAATTAGAATTAGTGACTTTTTATCGTCAAGACCTTCTGCTGTATAGTAATAATAAAATATGAATAAATTGTTTTTTGAATTGTTTAGATACATAAATAGAAAGTTACCAGGAAAGTTCCGTCTGCACTTCTTCATCATCCAGGGAAGAATACACGAACAAGACTCTTGGAATAAACTCCACAAGGTCATGCAGGTACTTTTGGTAAATAGTTATATTCTCGTCACATTGAGGAAATGGCAGATTCAATATCACCAAATCTGCATTCCCTGAATATTTGGTCAGTAGATCATTGAAGGTAGAAATCGCATGCGGAAGCTGGTCGCCGGAGGAAGATTCCGTAATTGCAATATCGGGGAAAAGTTCAAATACTGATCGATATTCGCGTCTATGGTGAAATTCATGACAGTCAGTTGCTTGGTCCATTTCAATCTGGAATGTGTTATCCAGCGTAGTATCCCTGACTAGACTATGGGATTTTACGCTCAACTGCAATACTTCAACAGAATGCACTTTCACCCGCATCGTCTTCAACAATGTTCTGATTCGTAAACTGAACTGAAGAGTCTGCTCATTGGAAATCTCCTCGCACTCAACAGCCGCAAAAACTCGAATTTTGCATCCTTTCCAGTCGCGACTTTGGTGAAGCACTTTGGCAATCAACACTGGAAGTCCTCCGTTTTGAACAAGCCACCAGACGTCTATGGTCCCTGTTTTCCGGACTAGTTTGGCGTGCCGTTTCCTTTGACGTTTCGACTGAGGGAGATCAAAATAACTCTCTGTAGAGGAGATAGTGGGAGCAATACCTTTGGGATCTTCCTCCTTGGGATCTTCCTGTTCATCCATCTCCGAATCATCATCCTCGCTATCATCATCAATAGAATCTGACTTCAAAACTTCCATCTCTAGTGACTTGCCCCGAACGAGTCTGGCTCCCTTAACATGATATTCTAGATCAAACTCGTCTTTGAGGACAGCTACCACCTTGCGTGTCTCTGTTGAGTGCTTGACTATCTCCAATAAACTCTTGTCTTCCCATGACAGGAGCACTGTGTTTGGCTGCAGTGGACCGAGGCCGATCGACTGCATCAACATGAGATCGGCATCACTATCTGAGCAGGAAGAAGGTGCAATTACAGCCTTACAGAACGCCTTCAGATTGGCGAGCATCGTCAATGAGTACAACTTCAATTCGGCATGATGCTGTAGCTCAGTGGAAGACTGAATACAAGTGCGGTCCACCCGCGCGACAGTTGCAACAACGGCAAGATGCGGTAACAAACTATTCCTGGTGCATATCTGTCTCGCGAGATGCAATAGTTTAATATGATTCTGTCGCTGAGAAATATCTTTCGGGTCTTGTATGAGGCATAAAATTTCAGGGTTCCAATACCTCTCCTCTTCCGTTGAATTTATACCCCTGGCAATTCGAAGTTGATTGTTGTAAGAAATCTGGGAATCCTCAATAAGGAAGTTCATGATTCCTCCTAACTTCACACCTCTAGTCCCGAGTCCAAGTCGTTTGGGTTCCTCAATGAACTTGATAACAAACAGTAAGAGAACTGAGATGGCAATGGTCACCACAGCCTGTAGCCAACTCACATAAAACATCAGAAAAAGAGTCACAAGACCTCCCAGAAAAGCAGTACCCCAGTGATAATATCTAAATGTGGGCCGCCAGGATGCATGAGAATAAGCTTCGTTCACCAGCAATGAAACGTGCATGTGGCCATATGCTTGTAGAAAAAACATGGTGACGACTGTAGCCATAACTTCAAAATAGGCACTGGAAACGAATAGGAGAAAAAAACTGATGATGAAACTCAAGCCCACACAATACACTGGTTCCCCATTACACGTTCTATCTAACCTTGCATGTTTGAGGAATGAAAAGGTACCATCCTCAGCAACGGCGTGTAAAATAGTAGGTCCTATCTCTAGTAATTCTGCACATGCTCCCACTCCTACAAGAATCGTCGCGACAATCGATATCCATTCTGTAGGATACGTTAATCGGTCGAAGATCAAAGCATCATTCTTAAGCATTTCACGAGTAGCCACGCCAGCAAGTACAAGGAAGAACAAGACGTACACGAAAACACTAGTAGCTATTGCAGCTAACGTGCCTTTCAATATACTTTGATTCGGTGTTTTCAAATCCGCTGCTTTGTTAGCTCCTTGGAAAATCCCCAAAAACATCGGAAAGATAATTGCCAATGCAGATGCCGCACCATGTACTTGGTTTTCCTCTAAGAGTTCTTCAGTTACGTCATCATAGTCACCTTCCGGTAGATTCCAGTCAGGTAATGCATTGTCCATGAAAGTTGTCCAATTCAAACCTGTCACACCCACAATATCATCCGAGAAGGATCCCCGCCACGAACCAAGAGTCAAAAATATACCCAGAAAACCAAAAAAGAAACTAACAAGGACAAAACCCAATACAACAACTGTCAAAACATGCACTGCTTTCACTTGTACCGAGCGAACAATAGCAAGAATGAACAGAAGAGCCCCCCCAATCACTACTTGGTCCAAAAATGGACTGGATAAGAGGCTTCTTTCAACTCCAGGACGAGAAATAATCACATAGTCAATAGCTTGCACACTACCTAATAGCTCCACAGAAGCCATGGTCGTCATGCCCAGATAGTAGAGCAGACAGATCACACCCGCCATGTTGGCTCCCAAATTACGCTTCAAAATACCGAATGAACCTCCTTTATAGTTGCGTGAATTGCTAATTACCGTGCATAAGGATAATGTTGTGAGACATTGCGCACCAGCCGCGAGAAATACAAGCCCAACAGCCATGACCCATCCTGTGTACCCAACGATTATACCAAACCTGATGAATATCAAGACTCCCCACATCGATGACACAATGGGAATGTATACCCCCATGAATGTTCCTTGCTTGTGTTTACTCGGTCCTGAATGCTCTTTCCGTTCGTCGTCGTCCAGCTCTATGTGATGGAGAACACCCATGGTTCCGTTGGCACTTCCAAGCACAAGGGCTCGTGTATCATTAGAACCAAACAAAGTGGTAACGTAGCCATCTCCCAATGGCATCCTATCTTATCAATAATGCGAACCGTCAATAATGTACGGGTGCTACTCTTAATGTAAACTTCCGGTTGTTTTGCTGAACCTTACTCTCTTGCTTACCAAAACAACTAGCACTAATTGTACCACGAAAGTCCATAGAAAAAGCGAGAGATTCAAAATTTTGAATTTTGAATCGAAACTTAACTGATTCACCAGACCTGTCCAGTTTTTAATGAAAGTTGACAAGCTAGAATCAATAAATAGTAGAAGAGAAACGGAAGACGATCTCTTGGTAACAGTATTTGAAAATGCGTCTACTGGTACTTGTAATATTTTAATTATTAAAATAAACTACTACCGGTAGTTTATATTTATCTTACAAACAAAGTCCCGATTTCAACTTGTGAATCAAATAAATTAAGCTCAATCTCTTGCTTAGGCTTGCCAGACTTCAATGTGATTTGTTTATATCGGTAATATAGCGGATTAGAACACAGTAATAGCAATGTGGTGTGCTTGTATTAAAGACGAAGGTCAAATCATGAATTACGGATGTTGCTGGCTTAAATTGAGGATTCCATAAACTGGAACCCAGAGGCCTGGAGGGTAAAAGTGTTTGTCATATATCCTATTTTACAATGAACTCAGTCTGAGTACTGGTCAAAAGTTGAACTCGTTGCCTCAATGAACGTTAGCTTTGATGATGCCTCTTGACATAGTAGCTTTATATTGTAGTCGAATTCGATTCCATGTTTTGTACAGTCAAAAATTTTCATCTGAATGCAATTTTTTATTGCCGCGCAATCAAAAGGAAGATCGCCCAGTATGATACTAATATTCCCTGAATACAACAAGAAAATACATAAGAAGCTTTGAAGTAACATATGGTAACTCTTCGCAGGTGTTCCACCAACACGTAAAAAGGGTATTAGTTCATCAACGGTATTCAATGGGACTATCCGTTTACCCCTAGATAACATTCGGTTATTTTATCCTTTCAACTAAGAATGACCACAAGAGGAATACATTCCGGTTTTGAAGAACTTAAATCTTCAATGATCTCTCATTAATTTGAAAACCTTTTTCATTCTTTCATAGTTAAACGACAAGTCATAGAGGAAAGTCAGAAGTTCGATATATTAACAGCCTGTAGACCTATTTTGAATACTTATTTTCACAGAACTGACTTGTCTGAGACAGCACTTTGACGTGCACGAATAAAAAGCATAAAGCAAGGATGCAAAATCGTTAAGCAAAACTGATAACAAAATACGTGCTTGGTAATCTTAAAATATCAATTTAATATCCTCCTCCGCCTTCATCACCTCCAAAAAGCCCCCCTCCTCCAACATCAACTTCTTCTTCTTCCTCTTCAGCTACTTCGGCCTCAGCAGCAGCAGCTCCTCCGCCACCTCCGCCTCCTCCGCCACCTGCCGATCCAGAGACAGTTTTCATCTTCGCTTTCCCCTCTTCGAGAAGGGTATCAAGGGATTTACCTTCAACAGCAGCCAAGTATGCAGTGAGTTTTGCCTCGTCTACTTCAGCTCCTGATGCAGTAATAACGGCCTTGATATCTGCTGCGGAAGGAGATTCCTTGCCGGAAAGCGCGCATAGCATGTGTGCTGCTGAATATTTCATTCTGAATCATCGCAAATTAGAAATCAACTATATAAAGAAACCTGAATCTGTCCTGGTCGGTCATTGTGGATACACCCGACAGAACAGAACCGTCATGCTACTACTCACCTTTAAAGTTACTAGTTATCTATGTGAATACTTTTTTTAACATGCATTGCGTGGTAATGAATTCTGTGGCCACGAAACTTGGATCTCGGAAAGCCCCCCTTTCTATTAAAAAAATATCTGGTGCTATTTTAAACACAACGAAAATCGATTACTTTAATAAAAGCACTATTAGTAGTGCATAAAAGCCATCCAATGCCAATTTCTTAATAAACAAGAGTATCTTGTGGAAAAAGAAAAGAGCCTGATGGCAATCCGTGAGGTAATCAGAAGCAAGAACATTATGTGGAATCACTGAATTCACATTACATTTCTCCTGATGTATTTTAATTGCATCCCTCCACTTGACAACTATGTCGCCTGCAATTTTTTAATTTGAATATATTTTTATTTTAATGCTTGAATAATGGCAGCAGCAGTTGCTCCAGCGGATGGAGGGTTTTGTCCAGTAATTAATCGGCCACTGATTGCGACATGACTCTGGAATACGCCGCCTTTAGTGTATTTAGCACCTCGTTCTCCCAACTTATCTTCACATGTGTAAGGGACAATGCTTCTCCTAGCCACTGCATCTTCTTCTTCGTTGGTGAATCCCGCCACTTCCTTTCCCTCTACCAAGTATGAACCATCACTAAGTTTCACATTGACCAGAGCAACAGGACCATGACAAACTGCGCTGACAACGCCATTCGCCTCATAGATCTCTTTGGCGACTCTTTGAACATCAGAATTATCAGGAAAGTCCCACATGGTTCCGAATCCTCCGACATAGAAAACAGCGTCATAGTCGCTTGAAACAACATCATTCAATGCAATTGTAGACTCGGTGAGGGCTTTCGTCTCCGGCGTGTTCCAGAAGGTCATGCAAACTTGATCTTCTTGACTAGCCTCAATGCTACCCTCGTCACATGGAGCTGCACCTCCTTTGATGGAAGCCAGTGTAACTTTCAAACCAGCTTTCATAAACTCCGAATAGGGATGGGCTAACTCTGGTAAATACCATCCTGTTTGAGTATCAGTAGAACCAAGTTTATCATGGCTGGTAAGGACCATCAAAATAGATTTAGGAGAGCTCATTGTTGAATGCGTAGTATGCAGAGTTTGGTTTTTAAAGCAGAATAACTTGGGACACAAGTATGAGAAGGAACAATGAATTTTCTTCTCCGGTGAATTTATTCCCCGAAAAAAAAAATGGATTGGATCAAAGACCAGCTGCGGCGACACGAAGAACATGGATCCATAATGAATAAACTTTTGAAAAAAAAACCCAGTGAAGAAGAAGGTGCAACGAAAGAAATAGGAGTGGCTGCCAATGATTTGTTTAATAGAGTCCAGGAATATGCTGAATTAGAGTTCGAAGGTTGGTTGCATGTTTGTTCTTTGCAAGTGTATTTTAATCGAATTGAACAGGGTCTATATCTGAACTGCGATGTTTGGAGGAAATGAATCTCGTTTCAGCCGCGAAATTTGATGAAATTTCAAACACAGTGGATGGAATCTGCGGTTTTCAAAAAGGACTCTCCACCAAGCGTAGGTGTTTTTGTGTCAATATGTTTTGTATTGAACTACTTGTTTTCTAGATGCGGAGCTGAAGCATATATTGGATGAAATTGATCTTCTTCACGAAACTGTAATCGAATTAGAGGGAACCACTGATCGCCTCGATGCTTATTCAAAACGACTTGGTAAGTAATTGTATGGCAATCCAACAAAAGTATTCACACATTATAGAATCCAGTGTAACTTCACAATGAATTGATTAATAAAATGCAATAATATAATCCAGCAGCTTCATAATAATAATAAAACGAATATCAAGGAATCGAGCTGAAAAACGAGGCGTTTTTGCTAGAAGCAAAGTAACCGGCACCAGATTGAGATTTACTTGATGTTGTTTTTTCCACAGTTTCTTCCTCACTGGAATCTTTTATTGCTCTTGCCGGAATTCGTTTTTTTCTTGTTTCCACGAGCTTCGAAATTCTGGGTCGCTTTTTCACCGACGAAGTAACTTCTTCGCTTTCGATTTCATCACTCATTTTGAAACCGTCGCTATCCGAATCCTCAAGATCGACCACTACCGCATTTGAAGCTGGTTTTGCTCTGGTACCTCTTGCCGCTGGTTTAGTCTTTGCATCTGTTTTGGTCTTTGTTGATGCCTTAGCTTTTGATTTGGCAGCCGATGTCTTCTTCGGCTTTTTTAATGGAGGGAGGGACAACTCGTCATCGCTACTTTCTTCGATCACTGCCTTTTTCTTTTGGGGTTTCGATGCGTTCGGATTGTTCAATACCTCCTTGGATCGAGTTTCTGCAGTTTCTGCGATTTTCGATTCAATTGCATCTCCAAACAATTTAGAATTGTCGGTCATTTGCAATGTTGAATCTCCTTCAAGCTGTCTTCTACATAAATCCAAATGATCATTTAAAAAATCGAGCAGGAGTCTCGGCTCACCTTTCACAACAGTATTCTCAATAATATCGGACAAACCTTTCCCGGTGAATAATTTTAGTCCATGTTCCCCATCAGATAAATTACTAACTACCAAATTGCTTATTCTCTTTTGGGCATCTTCCGAAGTTGCTGGTTCCTCCTCGATATCCAACATGGGCCTTGCATCATCTGCCACTTTTTTCATTTTGAAAAACTGCAAGACACTATTCGGGTTGGCCACCTTGGATTGCAACCGGCACCCAAACCTCTGGATGTTCACAGTTGTAAAACCGGAATATTCTACCCTGAGTCTCAAGAGCGGCAAAGCTGTACAAGCTTTACCATGCTCCTCCCTATAATTTGCTTTCGCCTCTGCCAAAAGCACTTTTACCTTTGTATACAATGCTTCTGTAATGCCATTTTCTTGCTCGTCCTCTGCGGCAGTTTTCAGCGACTCTGGACAAATATCTTCTAAAGATATTTCTGCGAAAGCAAATGGCCGCAAGGATGCAAGTGAGAATGATTGCCATCGGAACTCCGGAGTCCCATTCACGTTTTTAGATATTTCGAGGATCATTACTTGTTTCGGTGAAGCTTCTTCGCGAGATAGTGAAGTGACGATGGAGGAGCCCGGCTGAGAGAGATAGGTTCTGTCACTGTGTATGCTCTGAGAAGGATCAATGAGACACTCGTGCTCATGTCCAAACACACACAGGTTCATAAAAATAGGGATCATGTTGTCTCTGAAACAATTCTTCGTGCCTCTTCCTTTATGGTCGCGATTCTGATGCACTAACATCATATTGAAACTACTGTCGTGGTCATCATCAACCCCTTGCAAGAACTTTATTTTGTCATGTTCAAACATACGAAACATTCGTTCGTCGCGCATCCAACCCATCCCATACAGTTTCATTTCCACTTCACCCTTTTCAATCAAAATCGGTTTAATCTCAGCCTCCATTGCGTCTTCCACCACGCCAAAGTAGTTGACTAGCCCAGCTTCAGCCAGCAGATCAATCGGCGAGAGAGCTTTGACCGTGTTCCCTTCTCTGATTGGATCGTCGTGATTACCATGGATAATAAACACAGGCATACAAATTCCAAGATTCTCGTCTTCAAAGTTCACTTTATGGCCATTGTTGAAAGTGCCACGAACGCACAAATCGACATCCCCTGGACCGAGACAGTGTTTCCTAAAAATCGCCATAGTCTTGCGCATCGTATTTCTCGAGGGCTTGTTGATGTGAAACAGATCCCCACTCAAAGTCACCATGTCCGCGTTATACTTTGTTCCCAGGCCTAAAATCTCATCAAATGCGTTGAAGGAATCCTACAGAGAACATGAATTTTATAAGTGCAGTGAGGTGAAACAACCTACCTCTCCTCTCACCTCGTCGTTCTCCATCAAACCTAGATGATTGTCCGTGGCGATCAGGATGCGAAGCGAATCCGAACCAGGGGCTTCGAGTAACCATTCTGGGACCTCCATTTCTTTTCAAAAAGTGAAAATCAAAGAAAAAAAGGGAATAGAAGAGAAAAAAATCGTTTTTCAAATGGACGAGAGGTTGATCGACAGGCCCCACTCGCTTAGTGTGGCATGCACTTATATTGGATCAGCCATGAAAGACCGTCGCATTGATCACCAAACGGATGCAGCTTCATTAAGATGGGTGACATTGTACCATGAGAACTGGATGTTCATCGGAGTTGTCCAGATAGCGCTTGTGGTGTATCCGTTGCTCAGTTTCTTTGAGGGCAGAAACGGCACGGAACGAGATTGGACGTATTTAGTGGAAACGCTTTGCTGGATTATGTTGGCGGCGGCTTTGACAGTTCGAATTCATTTTACTGGTCCCGCACGATTGAGAAGGAGCGTTTTCTTTGTCTTACATTTTTTGGCATTGATGATAATCTTGATTGATCTTTGTTACAGTTGTTTTTTTAGCCACGATCATTATTACCGTTATGCGAGATTGCTGAGACCTGTATTGCAACTGGAATATGCTCCGGCAGTACGACGACGGTTGGTGGATCTGTTGAAGATGACGAGTCGCATCAAAGCCGTCATGCTCCTTTTGTTTTTTCACATTATTTTCTTCGCAGTGCTGGCAGTGTAAGTTTCTTATTTTATCGATTCCATTTTAGATGGTTAAACATCTGCAGATATATATTTTATGATAGCGAAGAAGGCGACCAACACTTTAGTTCTCTTTCTGATGCTGCTGTCACTCTCGTCGTTCTACTGAGTACTTGCAATTCTCCCAGTGTCATGATGCCTGCTTATAGTGAGCATTGGTATTCTTGCTTTTATTTCATTATCTACCTGGTTATTTCGGTATTTATAGTGTTAAATCTTTTGCTAGCCGAGGTCTATCACATTCACAGATCGCTTTTGAAAGAGGAAGCGCAGAGGAACATTCTTAGACAAACTGTGTGTACCCACGCAGCATACCATGCACTATACAGCTATGCGATTCAACACTGGGAAGGCGACGAAGAACTCGTGGGCTTGCCCTCAGATTTAATAGAAGCTTTTTTACATCAACTAGGCATCCATCAATCGCTCTTGGAGATCCATGAGTCCCCATCAGGACGTGAGTTCGTTTTGAAAGAGGCCTTCACCAAAGACATCTTGTTGCTCGTGCAACTATCTCGCTTATCTTGTGCACCCCCATTATCGTGGAGAAGTTCCTCCCGTACTTTTCTGCAGCGAATGTTGGATCATCGAACTTCATTCTCACAAACCAAGAGCGTCAATACTCTAGATATGGTGGTGAACCTATTAGTTGTTTTTTCTTCTGCGGTTACAATTGGGTTGCTAGCTACCGATTTAAGTATCTTGTTGGAAAACGCTGAACCCATGAGCTACATAGTATTCACTAACTTGTGCGCTGTTCTTTTCGTTTTTGAAATCGCGATCAAGATCTACGTGAGAGGAATGAAAAACTTTTTCCTGAAACCATGGAATTGTTTTGATTTTGTTGTTGTGACTCTTTCATTTGCTTCAGTGTTGATTTCCATTGCAGGGCCTTCATTGGGAAATAAGTTTAGAGCCGTTTTATTTCTCCGGCAATTGCGACTTTTACGGTTATTGCGATCGGTTGCAATATTCAAATCATTGGTGGATACTATTTCTTTTCTGGCCCCAGCGTTTGTTGTATTTTCACGGGTGATGTTTCAGTTCTATTATTTATTTGCTATCGTCGGCATGGGATGGTTCGGTCACATATCGCTAAGCCCACAGAATTTCAAAGCAAACGACTTTCAAACATTTGGAGCTTCACTTTTAACCTTATTCGAGCTGATGATGATCAACGATTGGAACGTCACAATGAAAAACTTCTACGATGCAACAAAGAATCCATGGTCTCAACTGTACTTTGTGACTTGGTACCTCTTCGGGTGTATTATCATGCTGAATTCCATTACGTCTTTCACCCTCGAGGCACTTGATAAACATATTAACGATCGAGAAAGTATGAAAGCAGACTCCGAATCAAAACTACGCATCCTACAACGCAATGAATCTTTTGTTCGAATTGAATCCGCCATGATACACGAAAATCACAATTTGCATGGCGGCATATCTAACCTTTTCTCCCATGTTTTTCATGGAGATGTCGAAGAACCAACATCCCTGCAGATTAAAAATGAAATAGCGCGCTTGGGGATCCTATTCAATGAGCATTGATTCATCCGTTTTCAGTCGACTGCCAGCCCATCAATCTGCTTGTACAATCTTAATTATTTCTACTGTAGCACTCTCAAGCGCTTGAAATGAAACCTGATCCCAATAAAAACAACCTGACGAGGTTTTAGTTTCGAAGGAGGACCTAAAGAAGTTGAAGTATCAAAATTTTGCGACAGGTTCTGGTCATATTTTGATTCCTTTCATTATTGGCATTGGTGCTGGATGAGGTACGGATACGAGGAAACTATTGCAGACATTTTTGGTAGGTATGCGAGATCATTTTGGTGATACAGAGAGAGGAACATCAATGTATAAAGTATTTTTAAATACTTTAGTAGCTACTTCATGGAACTCGTTTGCAGGCGACATAGCTGTCAAGTCGAGGGATGCAATTATTTTATATCAGGAGAAATATAATGCGAATTCAGTGATTCCACATAATGTTCTTGCTTCTGATTACCTCACGGATTGCCATCAGGCTCTTTTCTTTCAACAAGATACTCTTGTTTATTAATAAATTAGCATTTGATGGCTTTTATTTGAACAAACAGAAGATAATTAAAATTTAACCCCCCCCAAATGGATCAACCTACAACAACTATTAAACTTTTGAAATTCGAAATATGGCGACATAATATCTCTGAAATAA